>Ga0308156_1000320_pt1 | contig 116144 bp, 111 predicted proteins | sample PhyAR2_FD_201041 | JGI IMG/M metagenome (GOLD analysis project Ga0308156, IMG submission 201041) | Phyllosphere microbial communities from UC Gill Tract Community Farm, Albany, California, United States - DLSL A.R2 | ecosystem: Host-associated > Plants > Phyllosphere > Unclassified | place... | reverse complement strand
ACCTCTAAAACGTTGCTATCATTTGCTGAGTGAAACGCCCTTGCGAACGGAGTATGCAGGATGATTGGCTATTTCCTTGCGAGCATTGCGTTAAAAATTGGTGCGCCTTGGTTTTAACGCTAAGGTCACGAAAAAGACCTGCTTTTTATTAAATCTTCAGCCCTGTTATCATTCGGAATTTATTAGTACTTTTGGAAAAAATATTAAAAATGAAATTCAAATCATTATTATTCGCAGCAGCTTTGGGTGTTTCCACCATCGCTTTTGCACAGGAATCAAAAAAATTCGGTCCGCCGGCAGGAAACGCTGTTGTAGGCGATACTTATGGAGGAAGTATTGCTTCCAATGCAGAATCTAAAGCCATATCGGTAGATAAATTGAGCAAAAAGCTTAAAAAAGACAATAAAAAAGTAGAGCATGTTGCCGTAAAAGGAAAGGTAACGGATGTATGCGATAAAAAAGGATGTTGGCTGACCATTCAGACAGAAGATAATTCTCAGTTTTTCGTAAAGATGAAAGATTATGCATTCTTTGTTCCGACTGCTCTGAAAGGTAAGAATGTTGTGTTGGAAGGTACTGCGGAAAGAAAAGTAACGTCCGTAGACGAACAGAAACATTATGCAGAAGATGCTAAGAAACCTCAGTCTGAAATCGATGCGATTACAACGCCTAAAGAAGAGATCAGATTCGTAGCCAACGGCATTAAAGTGGTGAACTAAACTTTCTTCACCAAACAGAAAACCTTTAACGGCTTTATCGTAAATACAAAAGCGGACCACCATGGATCCGTTTTTTTTAGTCTTCTATTGTGAAATTTATTTCCGTATCGAGTTTGGGATACCTGGTAGGGGAAACAAACTTTTTTCCGGTACAGTCTATTTCCTGCCATCCTTTACGTTTCTTCACATCGCCTACTTCCATAACAAACGGGATAAAAGAAATCTCGTCCTTTCCGTCTTCTTTTGTTTCGCGGTACTGAACGGCGATATCTAAAATACATTCGTGATCGGTGTTCAGTTTTACATTCCGGTAAATAATATCGTAATGGGTTTCCTTATTTTCCGGAATCTCAAGGTAGGTTTCCCAGTTCTCGGTCCCAAAATCAAGTGCAGCCATCGCTTTGAGTGCATAATATAATGCAATGGTGTAGTACTTCCTCGTTTCTTTCCTGAGGTAATCATTCTCGAAATGTCCGCCTTCAAACAGTATGGTCGGCATCCCGGCTCTGATAAAGTTATCTCCGGTGGAAGCCGGGTAAAATTCATCGGAATACCTTCCAATATGATTGGGAATGAGTTCTTTTAAGTGAGTATAAACATCGGCAATAACGGCCATGCATTTTTTCCTGTTTTCCGTAATGGTCCTTTCCACATTCTCAGAAGGAGCCAAAAACGAAAGTGTAGCCGGATGAATGCCGTCTGTGGTAAAAATCGTCCGCTGTTCGTGGAGATTTAGGGCATAGTCATATTTTTTTAGTGCTACCGCTTCTTTAAGAATAATGATCTCTTTGCTTGCCTCATGATGAAAATCTCTGTTGAGGTCAATTTCAGAAGCATTCATTCGTGTCCATTTTTCAGAACCGTCCGGATTCAGCATAAAAATAAAGTCGAGTTTTAATTTGCTGAGGAGTTCTTCTTTTAATTCGGGAGCCTGATCCAGGCTTATGAGCAGATCGAGCATCGCATGCGTTGCATTCGATTCGTTCCCGTGCATCTGTGACCAGGCAAGCACATTAATTTCTCCGCTTCCTATCGATAATTTATAAACGGGCTTCTCCAGATGAGAGGTTCCGATCTGTTGAATGTAATCGCTGAGATTCGTTTTAAGATAAGAAAATAATTTTTCAGGGGAAATATAGCGGTTTGGGAAGTTGGGATTCTGCTGATAGATCTGTTCAAAAGTCATTGTGTAATAATTTACAAGAGTCAAATTTAAGGATTTTTTTGCAAAGTGAATTGATTCACATTTGTAACTAGTTTAAACAATGTGAATTGCCAAAATGTCTGTGGATAAAATTGTGGATTAATAAAAATTTAATGGCTACTATTTATTTTATTTAAATTCAAATACTTATAGATTTTAATTAAATATAAATTTGAATTCTACTTTAATAGCAATAAAGGTTACTTTTCAACATTTGCTCGTAATTCCATTAAACAAGTATGAGTGTGGAAAGTTTTAAAATTAATATCATATACAAATGTAAATTGTTAATAATTTAGATGTTTAAACTCCGATTTTTTTGGAAATTTTAGCAGACTTTAAAAATGTAACTTATATTATAATGTTTTAACTGATTTTTTTGTTTTAAAAATGAAGTTTAACAATACATCTTCCTATTGATGGTATTCTACGGATAGCTAAGATTTGTAATTTAGCATAAATCGATGATTTTTAGCACAGTTTAAGACATTTACGGATTCCTGCTCCACTTTCATTGTCAAAAGTGCGCTATCATGCATGAATACGTATAAATGACACTTATTTAATAGTCATTTAATCATTAATTCATTTACTTCATGTATTACTTGAAGATTAAGGTTAAATGTTAAATTCTGTGGAAAATTTGTTAAATAATAATTCTTGCATTATATCAGTAAATATGTAATATACTGAAAATAAGATTATTAATTGTTTACATTTGTATCGTTAAAAGTTTTCTTTTTATTTACATTTGTATTTTGCAATTGTAAATTATATTTTTACATTTGTAAAACAATTAGAGAGCTATATTTTATGAGTTTAAATGAGAGAATTTCAAAAGTTATCGATTATTCCGGATTGACTCCTTCTGAGTTTGCTGATGAGATTGATGTGCAGCGCTCTTCTATCTCTCACGTGACCTCCGGAAGAAATAAACCCTCCCTGGAATTTATTATCAAAATAAAATCACGCTTTCCTGAAATCCTTTGGGATTGGCTTGTTACGGGCGAAGGCCAGATGCTGAAATCTGATCTGCCGGAAATCAAAGAAAATTCAGAAAAAACTCAGGAAATAAATGAAGAGGAAAAAGCTAAACCTGTTTCTCTCCCTGATCTATTTACGATGATGAATGATGATGAGGATTTCGGAGCTGATGAAGATCAAACGGAGCTGCCGAAAATGGGTCCCGGAGAATCGTCTATACCGTCCCAAAGTACAGCAAAAGAAAAAATAGCCGATTCTCAGCGATTAGAAAGCTTCAACATTCCGCCCACACCGCAATCTACTATAAATCAAGGAATTGCTATAAAACGGATTGTCATCTTCTATGAAAACGGAAAATTTGAAAGTTTTGAGCCTTAAAACGTAGTTTAGAAATTTCCATAAAAAAAACCTTGCACGAAATGCAAGGCTTGTTTTATTATTTTAGATGTCTTGTCCTAAAATAGCGATACACAAAAAACAAATCGTTATGAAAAAGTCTTTAGAAACGCATTATGTAAAGCGCACGCAAAAAGATTACAGTTTGAGTTTGAAACTTCAGATTGTTAAAGAAATTGAAAATGGAGAACACAGTACCCATTCGGCCTGCCGGAAGTATGGCATTCAGGCACGAAGTACGGTGATGTCCTGGTTGAGAAAATATGGTAACTTTGATTGGGAAAACCAAACCCCCAGCAGTATGGCAAAAACACCGGAACAACGAATCATGGAACTGGAAGCCGAAGTCAATATCCTTAAAAAACAAAAGGCTTTTCTTGAGAAACAGGCTTATGTTGCTGATAAAAAGGCAATTATTTTTGATATGATGATCAATTTAGCGGAAAAAGAATACGATATTGACATCAGAAAAAACTTACCACCCGAACAATCGACAACTTTCGCTGCGAAGAAAAAGAAACTTTAATCTTCAGCTGCGGATTGTTCGGGTGGGACAGACAAGTTTATTACAGAAGTAAAAACAGGACCAGGACCCGCAAGGATAAAGCTTCCCAAGTGTTGGAGCTGGTTGGAAATCTTCGTCTTAAAATGCCGAAATTAGGAGGTAGAAAACTATATTTCCTGTTACAGGAGGAACTGAAATCCCTTAAAGTAGGAAGAGACCGTTTTTTTGACATCCTCAGGGCCAATCATTTACTGATTATTCCGAAAAGAAGTTATCATGTGACTACAAACTCACACCACCGCTTCAGGAAACATAAAAATCAGATATTGGATTATGAAATTACAAGACCCAATCAGGTTTGGGTGGCTGATATCACTTACATTGGAAACAGGAAAAACCCGGGTTATTTAAGTTTGATTACCGATGCTTATTCCAAAAAGATCGTGGGACATTATGTGGCAGATAATCTTAATACGGAAAGCAGCCTGATAGCTCTCAAGAGGGCATTAAAGAATAATAAACCGGAAATGGAATCATTGATCCATCATTCAGACAGAGGTTTACAATACTGTTCGAATGAATATCAAAGAATTTTGACAAAAAACGGAGTTAAATGCAGCATGACCCAAAACTCAGACCCTTATGAAAATGCAGTGGCAGAAAGGATTAACGGTATTTTAAAACAGGAATTTGACATTGATAAATATGATGTTGAAACTTCAATCAAAAGAAAAATAGTAGAGGAATCGATTGAAATTTACAATGAGCTAAGACCGCACTTTTCAAATCATTATCTCACTCCGAACCAAATGCACAACCAATAGGATATAAAAATGAAAACCTACAAAACAAAAAACCGAAGCAAAAATGTTTCTGCTTCGGTTTAATTAATTTATTTTTGACCTATAATCTGTATCGCTATTTTAGGACGTCACAAAGAATTATCTGTTTTGTTTTCTTCTTTCCAGTTCTTTTTTAATGAGTCCAAGTTCTCTCCCGGTCTGTCCGGCAACGGAAGTATTTTCCTGCGCTCTTCTTGTAAGATAAGGCACAACATCTTTTACCGGGCCATAAGGAAGGTATTTTGCCACATTGTATCCTTTGTCTGAAAGATAGAATGTAATATTATCACTCATTCCATACAATTGTCCGAAATAGACATGAGGATTCCCGTTTTCAAGGCTTTTAGTCTTCATTTTGTCCATGACAAGCTCAGAAGAAATCTCGTTGTGTGTTCCAAAAAAAGCTGAAACTTTGTCCAGATGATTCATGACAAAATCGATTCCTGCATTGTAATTTTTATCCGATGCGTCCTTAGTTGGCTGTGTAGGGTCCGGATACCCTTTTTCTGCGGCTCTGGCTCGCTCTTTTTCCATGTAAGCCCCACGAACGATCTTATACCCAATGAAATAGTTTTTTTCTCTTGCCCTCTGCAGTTGCTCTTCCATATAATCCAATCTTCCGGTGCGGTACATCTGGATGGTATTCCATACAATAGGCTTTTCCCGATTATACTTTTCCATCATTTCTTCGCAAAGCTGATCGGCCGCATCCTGCATCCAGGTTTCTTCTGCATCTACCATTACTTTTTTGTCATTTTCATGGCATAATCTGCAAACTTCATCAAATCTTTTAACGACTCTTTCCCATTCTTCTTTCTGGCTTGTAGTCAGCTCATGATGGTTGCCAACAGCTTCGTAAAGATCTATTCTTCCAAAAGCCGTAGGTTTGAACACAATAAAAGGAATGGCCGGATTGCCGACAGAAAATCTTACGATATCTTTAATCTCTCTGCAAACGGCATCAAATGTTTCCTCATCTTCTTTCCCTTCTATAGAGTAATCGAAAATGCTTCCCACGCCTCTTTTGAACAGCTGCTTCACAACTTTCATACTTTCTTCGCGGGTTTCACCTCCGCAAAACTGCTCAAATAAGGTATTTTTTACAATTCCGGTAACGAATGGAAAATTATTATGAACGGTAAAATTGAGGACTGAAGTTCCGACTTTTGTGAGTGAAGGCTGCTCAATCATTTTGAACATCCAATACGCTTTTCTTAACTGTGCATCAGATTTGTCTGCAAATGCGATTTTAGTATCGTTAAAAATGGGCATTATTTATATAGTTTGATAGTTGTGCAAAGGTAAGGATAACGAAAGTTTTTTTAAAGAAATTTTTCTACAATTTACCTTCCAGACCACTCAGCAACATGGAAATGATTCCGGTAAAAACCCATGATCTCAGGATATTGATGGTAAGGAATTTATTTCTCCTGGAGTGATTCATAATGAGATAAATGCAGAGAATGAAAACAAACAGCCCCGCTGCAAAATAATAAGCCATAAATCCTGAAATCCCGGTACGGAGAATGAGCTTCATGGAAACAACCATTGTAATGAACATTAAAGAAATAATAATCCAGTTTGTGGTTTTTGTGCTGAAATAATTCGGAACCGTAGTATATCCAAAAGCTTTATCTACGCTTTTTGTTAAAGTATCCTTCACAATATCAATGCATAACAGAATCAAAAACAGGAAAACGGCCATCAATAAAACTTTTTTTGAGAATGTTTCATAATACACCATCATTCCGAAGAACGGATATAAAGTAAGGCTTACAAAGGTGAGATTATTCAGAATTAAAATCCGGCTCAGTTTATGGCTGTAAAACCACATAAAAAACTGATATACAATAAAAAAAAGAAATACTTTGTGTGAAATCATCCATGCAACACTTAAAGAAACGATCCCTAAAAAAAGGTAAACGTAAAGAAAATATTTCTGCTTGATGAAGCTTTGAATTCTCGTTCTGAACGGTTTTACCACATGATCCTTTTCAAAATCATAAAACTGATTGATGATTCCTCCGGCTAAAATGGTAAGCACGGTACAAAAGATGATTCCGTGAACTTTGAAATCAAATACAAATTTCCTGAAACTTTCATCCTGATTAAAGAGGAAAAATGTTGATACATAAAGGGCAAAAGTAAGAAGTGCCGCAACAAAAAAGCGAGCTCCCAAAAGAAAGCCCACGAATTGTGAAAATCTGTAAATAAAAGATTTTTTTATATAATTTTTCTCCTGGAAATTTTCTTTTTCAGAATTCATTCCCAATTGTTTAGAATCTGTAAATCACTTCTTTATTGAAGCCGTCAAGCATTTTTTCCGCTTTTTCGTAATCTTTAGTAAAACCCAAAATATATCCTCCGCCTCCGCTGCCGCAAAGCTTTAAATAATAGGCATTGGAATCGAGACCTTTTTTCCAGACATTAAAAAGACTTTCAGGAATCATCGGGCGGAAATGTTCATAGGCCCAATGTGAGAGTTTTTTAAGATTTCTGAAGAAAGGATTCATATCTTTTTTCAAAAAAGTATCGATACAGGCATTATTGTATCGGATAAATTCTTCTTTAAGTGTTTTTCTGAAACCTTCAGTTTTCATTTTTTCAAAGAAAATCTGCACCATAGGTCCCGTTTCGCCGGTCATTCCGGAATCGATCAGGAAGATAGCACCACGACCCGCTTCACTTGCAGGAATGGCCACTTTATCAACACTTTCCTTACTTTCGATAAGAATCGGAAGGTTCATATAGCAGATCAAAGGATCAATACCTGAGCTTTTGCCATGGAAATAGCTTTCCATTAAACCGAAAACATATCGCAGGCTTTTCAGTTCGTCTTTAGAAATATTTTCAGGTTCATGCTTGGAAATAGAATACCGTTCGAATATGGCGGCAACCAATGCGCCGGAACTCCCTATTCCATATCCCTGAGGAATATTGCTGTCGAAAAACAGACCTGAAGAAATTTCTTCTTTAAATTTTGAAACATTTAATTCAAAACTTTCCGGAAGGCCCAGGTTTTCTAAATAACCGGCATATTTTCTGAGGTGTTCATTAGATTTTTTTTCAAATTCGGAATCTAATGAAGAGAACTTGAGGGTACCTTTATAAAAGCTGTAAGGTAATGTCAAACCTTGGGAATCTTCTATGATTCCATATTCTCCGAACAAAAGAATTTTCGCGTAAAATAGTGGGTTTGCCATTTAATGTAAATAAATTTTTTGCAAATGTAAAATTATTCCGTTGAATATGAGCAAAAGTCGAGCCGAATTCTAACACAATTTAACATTTTGTAACAATGTATATTTTTAAAAAATTAAAAAAACTGTTTAATTTTATTAAAGTTACTAAAAAAGCCTGAAATAATCAGGCTTTAATTGTATTTTATTTAAATTACTGTTTAATCAGTTTTTTAGTTACTATCTGTTTTTCCGTCTCCACTGTTACAACATAATTTCCGGTCTGCATCGACGAAATGTTAACATCAAACCTGCTTCCTTTTATTGCCGGTTCCGATTTGATAAGACGTCCTGCTTCATCATAAATTTTAAATGACTTAAGAGTATCTCTGGACGAAATGGTAATGATATTTTTGGCAGGATTAGGATAAATACTGACGGCATTATCTTTTGTGCTTACATCTTCAACGGCCAGCACAGAACACGAAAAATTAGCTTTCCAGCCCAAATCATTTTCAGCCTCATCTGAAATAAACCTTACCGTAATAGCTCCCGAAGGATGCGTGGAGGTGAATGTTCCCGGCAATGTTGAACCTGTTAGTGCATTTCCATTGGCAAATACCGGTGAACTTGTGGAAGGACCGTTGTAGATATACATAAAATCATAATCTTCCTCAAGTCCGAATTCCGTAAAACTCATACTTAGCGCTCCTGAACTCGGATAAAATGTTTTTACGATGGTCTGATTATCTCCATAGTTGGCTGTAGTACCGCCGGTATCTGTAAATAATGCGCCATTACACCAATCGCCATCAGTTATAAATATCTGGGTTCTCTGATATCCTGCAGAACAGTTTGTACCTACCGATAAAAGATAATATGTTGCCGGCTGAAGTCCCGAAAGGCTCAGGGAAGGTGAAGAAATCGTACCGGATGACACCTGAGTTCCGTCAAACCTGGTAAGCTTGTATTTCCATGAATTTGAGGTAGCATCTGTAAAAGCTGCATTGGCAGAAATCTGGGTAATATTTGACACAGAAAGTCCTGAAATAGTTATCGGACAAACTGTGATACAATTTGTTCCGAGACAAGCTTTAGATTCTACGGTATTTCTTATCAGCGCAGCCGGCTGGGCTCCAAAACCATTGCTGAAATTAATACCTACCCCGGAAACCAGGTGGCAGTAGCTCATGATCGTTCCTTTTTCTGTTGTTGAAGGAAGAGGACCTGTACATCCCTCATCGAATCCTGCCGTAGGGCCGCATCCGTCAATCGCTGTATTGTTTCCGTTCCATGCACAGGCGTGCGTATGGGGAGAACCGAGGCTGTGTCCCATTTCGTGCGTCATTGCCTGTATCGTCCATGAATATACCGGAACGTTATTGTAAGTCTGGGCAGCTCCTGAATATGCATGCCTGTTGGTGGTACAAAGCGAATTGATATAGGCAACACTCGTTGTCGTTGGCTGGTTTACCAGATGCGCAAGATCTCCGTTGAAAGTCTGTCTGTTGGCTCTGAAGCTGGCGAGATTGGTATTCGGGTTTCCTGTATAAGGATCTGCAGTCGTCCAGATGTAAATTTCATTGAGAGCAATTTTAACATCATCGTTGTTGTAGAGGGTGGAAATATTGTTATGAATGGCCGTCAGCCAATTGGTTGTGGTGGTTGTACTGGAACCATTGTTAACGTAAGGCGTGTAGCACACTTCATAATAAATCCGCACACAATTCTGGGTGAGCAGTTTACCTGCTGTCTTATCAGCATTCGGATCAAAAGAAACTTTCTGTTTATGATTTTCGGCTAATTCATCGACACCACAGATAAAAGGATTTAAACCCGTAAGTTTAGAATCTGAATAGCTGACAAAGTCGGTGGAGTTTTTTACTTTTCCCACCACAATATTTCCCAGTTCCGGTGTAGAAGCTACGCCCACGACATCATTATCAAAAAAACTAAAGGCTGCCACCGAACGGTTATCCCCTTTTACAATTCCCTGGTAATAGGCTCCGGGTGTATAATTTACAATTTCACCTTTATTGGTTTTTACCTTAAATTCTTTGGTGAAAATTTCATTTTTATAAAGTTCCACGATGATTTCCTTGCCTTCAAACGGAAATGATATTTCAAGATAATCCGGTTTTTCATTAACCAGTTTTTTAAGCTTTTTGGCATCGATATTCAGGACTGAAATATCGGTTGCTGACCTTTTGTATTCTGCAAGGTGATCTGAATCGGTATCAATATTAAACAAATCATACCTGTCGAAATTTTTTTTCTGGTGGTGGTATTCTGAATTTTTTTTTGCAACAGGCCTTAGATCCTGCGAAAAACCGAAAACCAAACATTGTAATGTAAAGAATACGAGTAGTTTTTTTATCATTTCCTATTTAACTATTAATTTGCAAATAAACAAAAAAATAACAGATATTCTGTTAATATTTATATGATTTTAATAAAATACAATATTAATATTAAATAAGTCCACAAAAACAAGAAGTATACGAAATAAAAAAGACGCTTCTGTGAGCGTCTTTCAAATTATTTTTATTAATCTTCTATTTTTTATGGGTCGAAACCTTTAAAAATCTCACTAACACAAGCCCCGCCGCGAAGAATATGGTCATGGATAAGGCTGCGTACCTCATGTTATTAAACTGTCCGATGAGCGTCGAGAAAATAAAAGTTCCCAGAATTACTGCGAGTTTTTCAAGAACATCATAGAAACTGAAGAATGTCGTATTCTCCATTGAGTCTTCGGGCAGCAACTTAGAGTACGTCGATCTGGACATGGCCTGAAGACCACCCATCACAAGCCCTACGACAGCAGCAACACCGTAGAACTGGTATTCAACCGTCGGGTTTTCCTTATTAAGAAAGAATGCCCAAATACAGGCAACCATCCAAAGGATTATGGCGATAGAAATTACGTTTTTATTTCCTATCTTTTTAGATAATTTGGAGAAAATCACCGCTCCGATGATGGCTTCTATCTGGATCACGAGAAGGGTCCCGATCAGTTTATCCTGAGCAAGGTTTATTTCACTTTTTCCGAATAAGGTTGCCATTAAGAAAATAGTTTGCATCCCAACACTGTAAAAGAAAAAACTGGAAAGGAAAAACTTCAGATTTCTGTCTTTGAAAAGTTCGCCACCCACTTTAAACAATTCATTAAAACTTTCTCTGGCAATATCTTTATAGAAACTAAGGTTATCTTTTAAGACTTCAAAAAATCCTCCTTCATTTTCATGTTTTTTAAAGAGATTTTTATAGTTAAGTAGTACAAGATCTTTCGGCAATTTATCTTTAACATTTCCAAACTGCGGTAAATGTTTAAATGTATATTGCGAGAAGCCGAACCACCATGCCCCGGTAAGAAGGAAACTGATTCTGGTAAACAGCAGCTGCTGTTCTGCACCCTTAGCAAAAACCTGGATCAAAAGCAGACAGATGATAACAAGCACCACAGAGCCAATATATCCGTACACATATCCTTTTGCAGAAAGCGCATCCTGTTTATCCTGCGTGGCGATATCAGGGAGAAAGGAGTTGTAAAACACAAGGCTGCCCCAAAACCCTACACTCGCTGTTACACTGAAAAGCAGGCCCAGGAACACATTGTGCATTCCTCTAAACATCGCAAGCCCCATGCAGGAAGTTGCACCCAGGTAGCAGAAAAACTGCAGGAAAGATTTTTTATTTCCAATGGTATCCGCCAATGATGATAAAAACGGTGACAACAATACTACGATCAGAAAAGAAAGAGTTAATGAATACCCGTACATCTCATCCGGATGGAATTCTGCACCGAAGAGTTTTATCATATGCCGCACCGGGACATCTATATAGGAATTGGTTTCCTTTACATATTCCTTCTTCTCGTACGCTGTAGTCAGAATAGAATAATAAATAGGGAAAATAGTAGAAGTAATCACCAGTGAGTAGACCGAATTGGCCCAGTCATAAACCGCCCAGGCTTTCATGATTTTGGGATTATTCTTTATGTTTTGAGTTTGCAGGTTCTCAATTTCAGACATTTCAATATTATATTAGTAGCACAAAAATAGCAAAAGGATTGAATATTCAGGGATTTTATTTCGTTTGACTCAACTTTTATTATTCCGTTAATTTTTAAACCTTAGATAAATAATATACAGTTCTCTTTTCATTACCATCTAAGTTTTTTAGATTTAAATAAAATATTTTACAAGATCTACAACGGGCTTTAAAGCAGAAATCCGGAAGCATGACCTCCGGATTCTCTATTCTGATGACAGATTTTTTATTGCATATTTTCTATAACGATAGCTGAAGCGCCGCCGCCGCCGTTACAGATAGCAGCCGCACCGTATCTACCATTATTTTGTTTCAATACGTTGATCAATGTAACGATAATTCTTGAGCCCGAACTTCCCAGCGGGTGCCCGATGGCTACTGCTCCACCGTTTACATTCACTTTAGAGGCATCTAATCCTAAAATCTTGTTATTGGCAAGTCCAACCACCGAAAACGCTTCGTTTAACTCAAAAAAGTCGATATCCGTAAGCGATAATCCTGCTTTTTTAAGTGCAATAGGAAGTGCTTTTGAAGGAGCTGTGGTAAAGTCTTCCGGAGCCTGTGCAGCATCAGCGTAAGAAACGATTTTTGCAAGAGGCTTAAGTCCCAGTTCTTCCATTTTTTCTTTGGAAACAAGGATTAATGCGGAAGCTCCGTCATTAAGAGTAGACGCATTAGCAGCCGTTACCGTTCCTTCCTCTTTTTTGAAAACGGTCGGAAGTGTCGGAATTCTGTCGAAATTTACAGCTTTATATTCTTCATCTTCAGCAAAAATGACCGGTTCACCTTTTCTCTGAGGAATTTCTACCGGTACAACCTCATCGGCAAACTTCCCTTCGCTCCAGGCTTTTGCCGCTCTTTTATAGGATTCAATGGCGAAGTTGTCCTGATCTTCTCTTGAAATACTATAGTCTGTTGCACATTTTTCGGCACAAACGCCCATGTGTACTTTGTTGTAAACGTCGGTAAGACCGTCTAAAACCATTCCATCCTGCATTTTTACGTCGCCCAGCTTTGTCGCATTTCTTGCATTGTAATAATGAGGAACGGAAGACATATTTTCCATACCTCCGGCAACGATCACTTCGGCATCTCCTGCTTTTATGGCTTGTGCGGCCATCGTTACAGCTTTCATTCCTGAAGCACAAACTTTATTTACGGTTGTAGAAGGCGTCTCATTGGAAAGTCCGGCACCCAAGGCTGCCTGGCGTGCAGGCGCCTGTCCTTCTCCGGCCTGTAAAACATTTCCCATATAGATTTCCTGAACCTGTTTCGGATCAAGATTTATTTTGTCTAATGCACCTTTTACGGCAACAGCTCCCAGTTTTGTCGCCGGAACAGCTGCTAAACTTCCCAAAAAGCTCCCCATCGGAGTTCTTACTGCGGAAACGATGAATACTTCTTTCATTTTATAATTCTATTTTTAATTTAAAAATACCATTAGGATTATTAATTTCACAAAAAAGCGGCTGATTTATATGAATCGTTATCATACTAAGAATCAATCGTTTTTCTGCCTGAGGCAAAAATGATGATGAAAGCACCAAGGAACTCAACGATCCAGCCCCACTTTAATTTTACAATACCCGCCAGCTTGTCCTACCATGATTTAAAAGGCATAAAACTGAAATACTGAGACGCCTGAAATTTTACAGCGAATAAAGTGAAGACAAATAAAATCACCAGCAAAATGCCAAAAATCTTCGCCATTTTCACACTGTTATTGACTATCCCAAACAGAGCTCCGGCGGCAAGAATCCAGCATCCAATGGCAAGGAAATGGTCGAGTTTCCAATAGTTCCAGTTGCCAATTATGGGAACATGAACGAGCGGCAGAAAACTTCCTGCCACGACCAATATTAAACCTAATAACTGAATATTTTTCATAAATCCTAAAGTGCCAAAATACAAAAAAAAACACACTTATGATAAGTGTGCCTGAAAACTAAATTTTATTCTGTAATCATTTACGAATGATAACACTATTAATAAAAATTTAATGATTATGTAACGTAAAACGCAATTTTTTAAATAATTAAAAACTGGCATTCAGCAGTTCTATTCCGATCTGCAGTCCGTATTTGTTCCTGACGTTTGCATTATTGTTAAATGCTGGTGTAAAATCCTTCTGAACAAACACATTAAATCCAGCGTACCCTATTCCAAGTTTTCCTCCAACAATAATATCATTTACACCATGATTTATTGATTCCCTCTCAACAATCCTTTTGCTGTAGTCATTAGAATACCTGTTATAGATATTGCTGGCAACTCTTACCCCTCCATAAACACCTGCGACAATACTTAACTGGCTTAATCTGTTGTTTAAGTATTTCGTTCCGTTATATTCGATGTATTTAGGATTCAAAACCAGTTTAAAATCGACAGGAATAAAAAGATAATGATTATTGATGTGCGTTTCTTTCAGGTAACCTTTCGTGAATTCTTTGGTATCCAACACCAGATTTTCCTGGGTAAAAGCTTTTCCATATTTAGCCTTCGACTGATCATTACGGTAGCCAAGTCCCAGCCGGTAAAAAAAAGGGCTGGTGAAACTTCCGAGCTGACCTTCGTATCTCACTACATACATCGCAGAATTAAACACTGTATTTTTAAAATCCGGGTTATTATTAAGAAATGCGAAAGGTTTTTTTTTAGTCGTATAGCTCGTCCCAACGTATGCTGCTACGTATTGCCACCTGCGAAGATAGTCGGCAGGCTTGGTTTTATCTTCATCCATACGTATTGATACACCACCCAGGCCAAAAACGATCTGATTTTTATCTTTATGCAGCGAATCCACAGGCTTTAAAACAGCATTCTTAACCGCCTGTCGGGTGAATTCCTCAAATGCGGTTTTGTGGGCATCTATTTTTCCGTTAATGGTTTCCTCATATTTTGAAGCAATATCTGCTCTCAGTTTCTGCTTCTCATCGACGGTAATTTTATTTTGCTTAAATTCCCGATCAACATCATCGAGTTCCTTATTCATTTTTATCTTTTCAGAAACCACGATGCTGTCAATCATTTTAGAATAATTCTTCATGGAGGCATCCATATCCGCAGTGCGTTGTGCAAATGAATATGAGAAAGCCACGAAAGCAATCATTACCGCTATTTTTGTTTTCATGTAAGTTGATTTTTTATACTTTTGTCCGCAATACCGGTTTTCCGGACCCTGTTTTCAGGATTTAACAGATTAATAATTTATTTGGATTCTACGTATACGGTAACTCCGAGAACGGTAACATTTTCTACGTCCGGAACAGGTTTATCAAAATTCAGAATCCCTATTTTCACATCTTTTTTATCATGATTTCCCGATGACTTATCAAATTCGTGTCCCAAAAGAAGCTCGCTGGAGTTGATATAAGTTGGTTTTGCTTTTTTTACATCTGCAATTACCGGGGGATGGACTTCTATTTCAGGAGGTTTTACCATCACTTTTTCATCCTGATTTACTGCGATATTTTGTATTTTAACAGCTAATGATTTCGTAATAGCTGTTTCCTTTTCTGCCTCTTGAAGGGAAACCGGATCTGCAGAAGTTTTCTCATTCCGGGAAGCCTGGGTTACATTACCTTGTATACCTTGATTATTCTTAACTCCAAGCGGATTCTGAAACTCAGGATTGGCAGGATCAATCGTTTTAGTTAAAACTTTACTGACCGCATAATCTGCTTTTTTTTCATTGAAATCATGATTATCATTTGAATTGAAATAAAAGAGGCCTCCAACAGAAATACAGAGCAAAATTACCGCTGCATACTTCCACCACTGAAAAGGTTTTTCTATGGCTTCTTCGGATTCTTTCTCCAACTCCATCTCCAATCTGCTCCAAAGCTCAGACGAAGGCTTTAATTCGAGCTCTTCGTAGTCGGACTTCCATTTATTTAGCATATTGTTTTTCATCTTTTTTTTGTTTTAAAAAATCAGTGAGCCATTTTTTGGATTTGCTTAGCTGGCTTTTGCTGGTGCCTTCAGAAATATTAAGCATTTCTGCAATTTCATGATGTTTTTTTTCCTCAAAAACATACAGGTTAAAAACAAGTCTGTATCCATCCGGCATTCTGGAAAAGATCTCTTCAAGATCAATGTTTATCATCTCGTCGTCCCATTTGTCTTCAGGATATTCGAGTTCTTGTATTTCTACATCCGAATAGAGGATATTTTTACTTTTCCTGATCAGGTTTATGGAATTATTCACAACAATTTTCCTTAGCCAGAACGGAAAGCTTTTCCATTCCCTGCAATCTTCAATCTTTGAAAAACAGGTAAAAAAAGAATTCATGACGACATCTTCAGCATCATGAATATTACTCACATAAGAATTTGCTACGGCCAGCATTTTCGCCGAAAACATGTCGTAAAGAGCTTTCTGCCCTTTCCGGTCCTGTTTTTTTGCCAGTTTAAAATTCGTTTCTAAATTCTTCATGGATCTGTTTCTAACTATAAGACAAAGAAAATTTCAGATGGTTGCCCGAAAGATAAAAAAAATTGCACTTTTTTCTCAAAGTGCAATGTAATATATTAATTATCAGCAGTAAAAGTTAATGTTTTATTTTCGAAAGTTGCGCAGGATCGTGTTTATGCCTGAATAATATCGCAAACAATATGGCTAATATCAATGCGTACGCAGCAAAAGTAAGCCAGATGTTAGTCCAGTCTTTTACCATGACAACAGTTGATAATGTTCCATCCGGATTAACGGCAGAATTGAAACTTTTCTTTAAAATTCCTAAAAATGTCGGATTTTCAGGCGTAGTTTCAAGATAAGCCGAAAGAGACGAAACGGTTGTAAATTTATGGGTGAAGAATTTATCAATGGCCCAACCGGCAGCATAACTTCCGAATACCGCTCCGAAGCCATTCGTCATCATCATAAATAATCCCTGTGCAGAAGAACGGATTTTTTTGTCTGTTGTCGTTTCTACGAAAAGCGATCCCGAGATATTGAAAAAATCGAATGCCATTCCATAAACGATACAGGAAAGAATGATCAGGCTTAAACCAAATCCTTCGGGAACACCGTAAGCAAAGAATGCGAATCTCAGAACCCACGCAATCATCGACATCAGCATTACTTTTTTAATTCCAAATTTCTTCAGGAAGAAAGGAATGGCAAGAATGAATAATGTTTCCGAAACCTGCGAAATCGACATAATGATGGTTGACCTCTGAACAACGAAAGATTCTGCATATTTAGGAAAATGCTCAAACTCACTCAGAAATACATCTCCGTAAGCATTGGTAAGCTGTAAGGCAGCTCCCAATAACATCGAAAATAAGAAAAACAGTGCGGTTTTATAATCTTTAAATAGCTTAAATGCATTAAGTCCCAGCTGTTGTGATAGCGGAGCATCTTTATCTATTAATTTTTGAGGAGGACATTTCGGCAGCGTCAATGCATAAATCCCAAGGAAAACGGCAACCCCTCCTGCAATATAAAATTGTCCTTCCGTAGCTTTATTTCCCGTAAGATTGGTAATCCACATGGCCACGATGAAACCAATGGTTCCCCAGACACGGATCGGCGGAAAATCTTTAACGACATCCAGATCACTGTTTTTTAAGATCGTATAGGAAATTGAATTCGCGAGAGCAATGGTCGGCATATAGAAGCACATTGCCAGAAGCATTACATAAAAGAAGGAATCCGGATCTGCAGAATGAGGTAAAAAGAAGAGAACAATTCCGTACAGGATATGTAAGATGGAGAATATTCTTTCTGCATTCACCCAACGGTCGGCGATAATTCCGGTAATGGTCGGCATGAATATGGAAGCAATCCCCATCGTTCCGAAAACGGCTCCAAATTGGGCACCGTCCCAGTGTTTTGTTCCGAACCAAAAATTAGCCATCGTAATCAGCCATGCGCCCCACACGAAGAACTGAAGAAAACTAAGAATGGTAAGTCGTAATTTTAAATTCATCTTATAATATCTCTAATCGATTTTCTTCTTCCTTCTTTTGATTTCTTCCTGGATTTCCAGGGCAGTGTCATAATCCTCTTCTTTTACGGCTTCATCCAGCAATTTCTGAAGTTCTTCCATAGATACGGATCTTAAGCTATCTTCGGTATTAACGGTTTCTGAGAATGACTGCTCTTCTTTAGCCACATCTTCCAGTTCCAGAAGGATTCCGGCTTCGTTCAGTACCTGCTGTGTGGTAAAAATAGGAGCATCAAACCTTACAGCCATCGCTACGGCATCTGAAGTCCTGGCATCAAGAATCAGTTCTTCTTCGTTTGTTTTATTTTTAAAATTAATGTTCGAAAAGAAAACACCGTCTACGATCTGATAGATAATAACAGAAACCAATTCATAATTGGCAGAAACGATAAATTTAGTAAATAGATCGTGGGTAAGTGGACGTGGCGGATGTATATCTTTTTCAAGGCCAAGAGAAATGGATTGTGCCTCGAAATTTCCTATGACAACAGGTAATTTTATGTGTGTCTCTTCATGTTCCAATAACAATGCGTACGCTCCTGATTGTGTCTGGCTGTACGATATTCCGCGAATAATTAGCTGCTTATAATCCATAACTACAAATATAGATTAATTTTTGAAAGTTTTTTTTACTTTTTTAGACAAAAATAAAAGCCCAAAGCGGGCTTTTATCGGTGAATTATTTGGATGGCGATTGTGAATTTTATTTTATAAGTCAACTTTGCTTTGCAAGTGAATTTTTAATTTAAATAATTCAAACTGACAAGCGAATCGACCATTCACAGATAACCTTTCTTACCCTTTAAGAGCTTTAATTTTCTCCGTTAATGCAGGAATAATCTGGAAAGAATCTCCAACCACACCATAATCCGCAGATTTGAAGAACGGTGCTTCCGGATCACTGTTGATCACAACAATCGTTTTTGAAGAGTTTACCCCAGCCAGGTGCTGGATAGCCCCTGAAATACCTACCGCAATGTATAAGTTTGGAGAAATCGCTTTACCGGTCTGCCCTACGTGTTCTGTATGAGGCCTCCATCCGATATCCGAAACAGGCTTTGAACAAGCGGTAGCCGCACCAAGTACATTAGCTAGGTCTTCAATCATTCCCCAGTTTTCCGGGCCTTTCATCCCTCTTCCTGCAGAAACTACGATTTCAGCTTCTTTAAGATCTAATTTTCCTGAACTTTGCTCATGAGAGATCACTTTGGTATCTTCATTGGCAACTGATAGATTTTTCACTTCTTCCGATCCTGAAACAGCGTTTTCTTTGACTCCGAAAGCATTCTGGGAAACAGTGATGATAACACCTGCCGATTCAGCTTTTGCATGCATGAAGCCTTTTCCTGAGAAAGCTCTTCTTTTTACCTGAAACGGGGAAAGACTTTCCGGTGCATCTAATACGTTAGTAATTAAAGAATGCCCGTTCATCACAGCCAGCATAGGAGCGATGGAAGAAGCATCTGTTGTATGAGGGAAGACAATAATATTTCCGTTTGCGACCTCACTTACTGCCTGGGCATAAGCTTTAGCCGAAAAACTTTTCAGCCCTTCATCTTTGATATTGATTATGTTCGATGCTCCATATTTGTATAATAAATCTGAAGAATCGGTAGGGTTTACCGAGATTGCCGTTACGGTATCTCCGGCCTGGTCTGCCACAGCTTTAGCATAAGAAACTGCTTCAAAAGCCGCTTTTTTGTAAACTCCGTTTATATTTTCTGCGTATACGAATACTGCCATTTTTTTTAAATTAAAAGATTAAAAAATTTAATGATTAAAAGATTAAATCACTTTTGCTTCTTCGTGAAGTAATCTTACCAGCTCATCCAGATTGTCCGGAGAAACCATTTTTACAGCGGCTCTTGGCGGTACACTGTCATAAGATACTCCCTGAACTTTCACTTCTGAAGAAGTAGCTTCTACCACTTGCAGAGGTTTCGTTCTTGCAGACATAATTCCTCTCATATTCGGAATAATCAGGTCTTTTTCATCTACCAAACCTTTCTGACCTGCGATTACAGCTGGTAATTTCACGGAAATCGTTTCTTTACCTCCTTCAATTTCTCTTACAGCCGTCGCTTCGTTTCCATTGACATCCAATCCTACCGATGCATTTACAAAAGGCTGATTCAATAACTGGGCAACCATTCCAGGAACGGAACCACCGTTATAATCGATGGATTCTTTACCGCAAAGGATTAAATCATAACCTCCGTTTTGTGCAACAGCAGCAATTTCTTTAGCAGTTGAAAAGCTGTCTTTAGGATCAAGGTTCACCCTTACGGCATCATTAGCACCTATCGCCAGTGCTTTTCTTATCACAGGCTCAGTAGTGGCATCTCCTACATTAATTACCGTTACGGTAGCTCCCTGAGATTCCTGAAGTTTAATTGCTTTGGTCAGGGCAAACTCGTCAAGCGGATTGATGACCCACTGAATTCCGTTTTTGTCGAATGCGGACTTATCCGCAGTAAAGTTAATTTTTGAAGTAGTATCAGGCACACTACTTATACAAACTAATATTTTCATATGTTGTTTTAATTTTTGTTGCTTAAAAACCCTTAAAGTTTCATGTGCTAATATAATTAAAAAATATATTATGCATGCATAATACTTATTAATTTATTATTCAGCGCATTAGAAGTATTTAATTGGCTGGTTTTGTTGCCCTAAATTCGATCTTGCTCGGCAAAACCCTTGGATTCATCTTTAAAATATCAAGCACAAGGTTTCCCATATCTTCCGGCTGAATCTTCCATGCATCTTTCTCGGAAGGAATATTGCCGTTGAAATGGGTAGCCACAGAACCCGGCATAATAACCGTGGATTTGATATTATACTTTCTCAGATCAATCATGGCAGCCTGCGTAAAGCCTACAACACCAAATTTGGAAGCATTATAGCCTGAGCCTTTTTCAAAAAAATTGGCTCCGGCAAGACTGGCAATGGTGATATAATATCCCTGTGTCTTTTTTAATTCTTCCACAGAAGCTTTTAGTGTATAGAAAGCGCCGGTTAAGTTGGTCTCAATCATATCATTCCAGTCTTCAGCAGTAAGTTCGTCTACAGGTTTGAATACTCCTAACCCGGCATTGGCAATGACAAAATCCAACTGTCCGAATTTCTCTAAGGTATATTTTACCGCTTCTTCTTCGCTTTCAAGGCTTCTCACATCTGAAACAATTCCCAAAACATTTTTAGAATACTTTTTCAAATCATTTTCGGCTTTTTCCACATCATCTCTTCTCCTCCCTGAAAACGCCACGGAAATACCGTTTTCAAGTAAAATTTTTGCAATTCCAAAGCCGATCCCTTTGGTTCCCCCTGTAATATAGGCCACTTTATCTTTTATCATAATTTTGGATTTAGTTATTAAAAATAAGAAAAACGATTTAAAGTAGAGTTTGTTTAACTAACATTTGTCAGTTTAAAAACAACAAAGAAAAAAGCGCTCCGTTAATTGAAGCGCTCCGATATTATCAGAATATTTTTATTAATAAAAATTAATCTTTGATTAGTTTTTGGATGTAAACTTTACCGTCGCTGGCTTTTACCTTTAGGATATAATTTCCTTTCTGATACGAAGACATATTTACCTCGTTAACGTTTTTACTATTGCTGATCGTAGTAATTGCTCTGCCGCTGAGATCATAAATTTCAATAGATTCAGACTTCAGGTTATTAAAGAATTTAAACTTAAGTATATCTTTAACAGGGTTAGGATAAATCTGAAGATCCGGTGAATTGATAACCTCGGTGGTTCCTAAAACCGAGTTTTGTCCTGTTATTGTCATTACCCATCTTGCGGAAGGAAAGCCGACTAAAGCACCTGTGCCGGTAGCTATAGGCGTATCGAGACCACAGGTTTCAGAAACCAGGTAAGAAGGTCCTGTTTGCGCGCTGGTATTTGTTCCCATATAAAATCTTTCAAATGGATTTCCACTTGTTCCATCGTGACCTGTCTTACCGTCATGAAAGATTTCAAGCACTAAATTGGATCCTGCAGGAATAACCTGGTTCACACTGGTCCCCGTATTTACCATTGCACCACTATTAGCCGAAGAAACACTTACCGTAGTAAGAGGCTGGTCACCAGAAACGGGCGTCACAGCTGTGGGATCTAGCGTAGCTGCCGATGTGGTGTACAACCAAACATCAACAGGAAAAGATCCACCTACGTTTACGGAACTTCCTGAAACTGTTCTCGATGCCAATTGTACACCAAAAGCAATATTAGTAATTCTATAATTATAATTTATTCCATAATCAGACAATTTAAAAAATCTTATGTAAGAATTATCAGCTGTATAGAAGTCTGTACTCGTAGCAGTACTGGCACAAGAAACTGAACCTGTTGCAGCAACGGTATTAGGGGTTGCATTCTGTGTGATAACTTGCGCATTCATAATGCCTGTTGTAGCGGATGCCAGTAAAAAAAATAGAGTTTTTTTCATGATATAACTTTTTCATAAAAGTAAAAATAAATATTTAAAAATCAAAATATTACATGAAAATTACTTTATTGTTAAGATTAAAATAAATAATCCTAGCATAAATTACAAAGAGTACCTCAAAAACGAAGGCAACCTAAAAATTTTAGGCTGCCTCTTTAATATTAATGAAATTAAATATTATCGTGAATTATTTCGCATAATTTTCAAAAAACATCGGAATGCTTTCAATCCCTTTATAAAAATTGAATAATCCGTAATGTTCATTTGGAGAGTGGATCGCATCCGAATCGAGACCAAAGCCCATCAAAACAGATTTGGCTCCCAATACCTGCTCAAACATAGCCGTAATAGGGATACTTCCTCCGCCTCTGTATGGCAGCACTTCTTTTCCAAAAGCAGATTCCATGGCTTGTTTTGCGGCGAGGAATTCTTTGGTATCGGTTGGTAAAACATAAGGCATCCCGCCATGATGTGGCGTTACTTTCACCTTTACATTTTCAGGAGCGATTTTCTTGAAATAAGCCGTGAATTTTTCCGTAATTTCTTCAGGGGTCTGATAAGGAACAAGACGCATTGAAATCTTGGCAAAAGCTTTGGAAGGAATCACCGTTTTTGCACCTTCGCCGGTATAACCACCCCAGATTCCGTTGCAGTCTAAGGTAGGACGGATAGAGGTTCTTTCTAAAGTCGTATACCCTTTTTCACCTTCCACTCCATTCAGTCCGATGGATTTCTTAAATTCTTCAGGATTATCCCTTAGTTTGTTCATATCTGCTCTGTCGGCATCAGAAACCGTCTCTACATGATCATAAAAACCATCAATGGTGATATGGCCGTCTTCGTCGATCAGTTTAGCGATCATTCTTGAAAGAACATGAATAGGGTTTGGCACCGCCCCTCCGTACAATCCTGAATGTAAATCCCTGTTGGGACCTTCTACCTCAACTTCCACATAACTTAGTCCTCTAAGACCTGTAGTCACCGTCGGCTGTTCATTGCTGTAAATATGGGTATCTGAAATTAAAATACAGTCGCAAGAAAGCTTTTCCTTGTTTTCGTTGACAAAATCCCCAAGGCTCACAGAACCTACTTCCTCTTCTCCTTCTAAAATAAATTTCACATTACAAGGGAGAGAATCGGTTTTCATCATCGCTTCAAACGCTTTGAGATGCATAAAAAACTGTCCTTTATCATCTGCGGAACCCCTGGCAAAAATAGCACCTTCGGGATGAAGCTCCGTTTTTTCAATATAAGGCTCAAATGGCGGTTTTTTCCAAAGCTCCAGCGGATCGGCAGGCTGCACGTCATAATGCCCGTATACTAAAACAGTCGGCAGGTTGGTATCTAAAATTTTTTCTCCGAAAACGATAGGATATCCTTTTGTCTGACAAACTTCCACATGGTCTGCGCCTGCATTTTTCAGGTGTGCCGCTACTACATCCGCACATTTCAGGACGTCTTCCTTATAAGCAGGGTCGGCAGAAATTGAAGGAATTCTCAGTAACTCAAATAATTCATCCACGAAACGCTGTTTGTTTTCGTTGATGTAATTTAATGTTTCTTGCATCGTAAAATTTATTTTGCTAAAAGTAAAAAAATTGCCACGCCGGAACAAACAAAAACGTATAATTTTCTTCAGGTTTCAGGATATCTTGTTTTAATGAAAATGTGAAATATTGATATAAGGACGAAAACCCTAGCCCGGATCGCAGCGGTTACCCCACAGCGGGGTTGGAAGGTTTGGGAGTGAAGGGCTTCAGCGGTGGAAGGAGGGGGAGCATCGGCGCGAGGAGTAGTAGCGGAGAGCCGGATCAAGCTCCAAAAAAAATATCCCGCATTTCTGCAGGATATCTCTGTTTTTATCTGATCTAAATTAGTGTTCAGCTTTCGGAGTTTGGGAACCCTCAGGAATAGGAGTGGCATCAGAATGCTTGTTATCTTCTTCTTTATGCTTTGCAGCTCCGGCAGTATCGGTTTTCACCGGTGTTTCATGACCGTCGTGCGCGTCTCCTCTGTATTCGGAAAGATTATCCTGCTCACCGCTTGTCTGTTCGTCATCAGAGTATCTTTCTGCACCTTCTTCAAGCTTAATAACGTCTTTATTTCCGCCAGCCTGTATTTTTTTACAGCTTACCGCAACAGTAGCAAGGGCCAAACAAATAACTAATTTTTTCATATGGAAAATTTATTTTTTTAATGTATCATCCTGAATCGCTTTACCGGGCTGTTTGAATAATTTCAGCATTGAGCGATATCATGCTTATTTTTTAATTGTCCAAAATTAAGAAATCTTGCATTTTACAGCAACATTTTTATAGTGATTTTAAAATTATTTTCCCTTTTTTGGACTGTGTAAAAATAAGATACTGATCGCCTCCGTCTTTCAGGCTGTATTTTTTCTTTATTTCTTCTGGTTTTAAAGGATAGTTTTTTGAAATAATATTATACTGGCTTTTCTTTTTAATCATTTTAGGATCAATAATTTCCATTTCCAATATTCTTCCGGGAAAATCATTAATTTTTATATCCGATGTGTAAATATGCGTATTCGGGTGTAGCTTTTTTAATTGCTTTTCCTGTGAGATCAAATTGAAGATCCCGGCTTTCAGAATCGTATTGTTGGGGATATAAATATACTGTTCAGGCTCTCCGTATTGCGGTTTGGCATTTTCTTCTTCTCCAATGGAAAACTCAAAAGAAGGATCATTCGATTCGAGATTTGTGCAACGGCAGGGAATTGAGGGCTGTCTATCCTTACTTAAAAAAACAACAATTTCTTTGACATCGTTTCTGACGGCAATAATTTCTATGCTGAGAATATCCGGCAGGACGGAAAGCATGTATTTTATATCAATCAGCGGCGAAAGCTTAATGACTATTTTATCTGAAACCGAAAGCAGCTTTTGCTGAATTTCAAGAATATTCGGGGAGAGGTCCTGTAGCAGAAAAACCTTATTTTTATGATGGTCGCGCCTTGCAGGATCAAGATAAACAACATCAAATCTCTCTTCATTCTCATTAAGAAAATCTTCCAGCTTCTGATGGATGAATTTTGCTTTCCTTTCTAAAATATTCCAATTGTGGCGAACAATATTCAACAATTCCCCGTTCTGCTCAACAAGCGTAACTTCTTTAAAATTCTGTGATAAATAATAGGCATCGATGCCAAAACCGCTTGTAAGATCGGCAAAAGATTCTCCCTGTAACAACTGAGCTTTATATTGGGCCGTCTTCTCCGAAGAAGATTGTTCAAGATTCAATTGTGGGGGAAAAACAATTCCTTCTTTCAACAAAAAAGGAAATTTTTTCTGTGCAACCTGCTTACCTTTGATCTGCTGAACGATTTCCTGCATGGAAACCCCGGGAAAAGGTGATTTTTTTAATAACAGTGAGTGCAGATCTGTATTCAGATTGGCATTGATGTAGTCTTTAATTTCTTGGTTTAATATGACTATTTCCACAGATTATACTGATTTACAAGGGTAAATGCGTTAAATTATAAAGATTTCATTTTTTATTCAATTGATTAGAAATAAAGATTCGATATTATTATTTTTTAACCACGGATTTGCACGGATTTTCACAGATGATTGCTTTTATTTTTTATATTTTCACTTTTTATATTGATCAAAAGTTAATGACTGAATGAATATTTCCAGTTACAGATTTACAAAACATTTAAATTTGATCAATCTAAATAGCCGTTTATTTTCCTGAATATGCTTTTATCAATATAATCGGTATTGAAGTTTACTAAAATACCCAATTTTAAATCTGTTAGCTTTAGATAGGTTAGTAATTGCTGATGATGGATATTATTGACTTCCGTAACTGCCTTTACTTCAATGATAACTTTATTTTCAACGATAATATCTGCGATAAAACCAGAATCAAGGAACGTATCTTTGTATTTAATTTTCATAGGAACCTGTGTCTGTACAGACAGGCTATTATTTTGAAGTTCATGAAATAAAACTTTTTCATAAACTTTCTCCAATAATCCGGGGCCTAGCTCATTATATACGGAAAATATGGATTTCCTGATATAAAAGCTTATTTCATTTTCTTTCATACATATATTGTGTTTATTTATATTCTTTACTTAGAGATCCGTGAAAATCCGTGAAAATCTGTGGTCAAAATCAACCGCTTTTTGTTTATAAATTTTTTATTGAGCAAATACGATTTTATCTTGAAATCATTCAAACATTTCAGCCCAACGAACGGCTTGTATTTGGTTTTCGTCATATAATTCCTCGGCGGATTTTTTAACTTCAAGTTTAGGGTATAAATTTACTCCGATCAGTTTTATCTTACCTTCTTCTACCCACTGCTGCTCTTTCAAAGCATGTTCAAAGATGTCTTTCTGTATAGCTCCTTTTTTCAGAAGCTCGAGATAACCGCCTTTTTCTTCGATTTCAACAAAATAAGTCCATGATTTTTCAGCAATCTGCCTGGTGATGTCTTCTACAAAATAACTTCCGTTGGAAGCGTCTTCAAAAACATTAATAATGCTTTCATAAGCCAGCACAATCTGCTGTTTAAACGAAATTTCTTCGGAATTTTCTGACACCCCGTTGATCAGATAATTGTTGCTGAAAACTGCATCGGCCCCTCCTATCATAGCGGAAGCAAGTTCAAGGGTAGACCTGATCAGGTTATTTTCGTGATCAGATTTAGCTTTATTTCTAAACGATGTTTCTGCAAAAATATATGGAATTTCATTCAGATCATATTCTTTCGAAAGCTGGTTAAAAACAAGCTTAAATGCTCTTAATTTTGCCATTTCAAAGAAATAATTCCCTCCGATGGCAATTCTGAATAAGAGTTTATTCAATATTTCCTCACCGTAGATCTCGATCAGTTCTTTAGTTTTAGCCAGGGCAATTCCCAATTGCTGATAAATGGCTGCTCCGGCATTCTGATGTAAAGCAATATCAACGCAGATATTTCTTCTGAATTGTTTTGCCAGTAGTTCTTTGACCAGCTGATCGTTGATTTCCCCTTTCTTTTCGTCAAAAACATCAATCAGCGAAAAATACTGATCTTCTTCTTTAGGACTTATATGACCCGCAAGCTCGGCATCATTGATAAAAAGGGCTTTCTGGGTAAGGTTTTCAACATTCTGGTCGAGCAGAAACGCAAAAACATCTTCTTCCAGGCTTTCGTGGTATTTTGCGACAAGATGTGTGTTTTCTTCGACTTTCGGAAGGTTTGCCAAAGTAGCCTGAATTTCGTCATAGAAAGGTTTTACGACAATTCCCTCTAAATTTTCTTTGGTAAGAACTGCGTAAATATCTTCGGTTTTAAGTTGTTTCTTTACTAAATTTTCCCAAGCTGTGTCTGACATGTCGTATGGATTATAGGTGGTGAATGGTCAATTGTGAATGGTGAATTGTGAGTCTACCAAACGGGCTTATTTTTTACCTTGTGAGATTGACAAGCGAGCGAATTGACAATTCACCATTCACCTTTTAATTATTTCTTTGGAACCTTTGTACTGTCTACGACCAGGATGAAAATTTCTTCATTCGGTTTTTTCATGAAATAATTTTCTCTGGCGTATTTTTCTTTTTCAGATTTATTGTTCATCAATTTCTTATAAAAGGCATCGTTTTTTTCATACTCTGTTTTATAATACTGAAGCTGTTCTTCATATTTGTTGATCTCTCCATTCAGCTCATTGATTACCAGGAATGATGTTTTATCAAAAAAAATCATCCACACCAGAAAAAGGCAAATGGTGATGGTATACTTGTTTAAAATATACTTCTGGAGAAATTTGAGAGTCTCAGATTTCGGCTGAATATCTTTGATAAGCTTATTCCCTTTCATGTAATTAATGTTTTCTCAGCGAATTTTTTATCACGGTGGTCAAAAAATCAATGGCAACGGAATTCTGCCTCATATTCGGGATGATAAGATCGGCTTCATTCTTCGAGGGCTCAATAAATTCCTGATGCATGGGCTTCAGCGTGGTTTGGTAACGGTGCAGCACTTCATTCAAATCCCTTCCTCTTTCCTGTGTGTCCCTTCGGATCCTTCTGATCAGTCTCTCGTCTGAATCGGCATGTACAAATACTTTAAGATCAAATTCCTTCAGAAGCTCTTTATTGGTAAGCACAAGAATTCCTTCTACGACCAATACATTTTTAGGTTCTACCGTCACATGATCTCCGGTTCTCGAATGGGTTACAAAGCTGTAAACAGGCTGCTCAATCGGTTCATTATTCTTTAAAGCTTTTACATGTTTTATCAGTAAATCAAAATCAATGGATTTTGGATGATCATAGTTTAAAGCTTCTCTTTCAGTCAACGTAAGGTTATGATTATCATGATAATAATTATCCTGGGAAAGGATATTCATTCCTTCAATATCAAGCTGCTGAATGATTTTATCAACAACTGTAGTTTTGCCGGATCCTGTACCTCCTGCAATTCCTATTACAAGCATTCTTTTTTGTTTGTTTATCGTTTTACAAATATACTATTTTAGTTGAATGCAAATAAATAATGCCTGCTTAAATTCCGTAAAAGAAAAATCCGGTATTTAAAACACCGGACCTGATCTTATTTTTTAATGAATTTCGTTGATATTTCCAATCCTTTTATTTTCAAAATGTAGTCCCCGACCGTCAAGTGGGAAACATTGATGGTATTCCTTCCGTTGGCAATGGTTGTTTCCATTACTTTTCTACCTTCCATATTAAAGATTTCCGCCTTTTCTTCCCTGCTTAATTTTAAAGAAACGTTTAATACATCCGAAACGGGATTTGGATAAACCGCAATGATTTCTTTTTTACCTGTATCGTTTACACCCAACTGGCAATTGTAAGCTGGCATGGTATAGCCTGCGGCTGTAAATTCTGCCGTCATTTGCGTGATGTCACTACACGTGAAGCCAAAAGTCCCCAGCATGTCAATCGCAGCCTGTCTTACTGCAATAGCGGCGTTTTGCTGGTTGGTGTTGGAGCTGGTCATACTTAATCCTTCCAAAAATGCCCTGTCCGTTTTTTGCTTTCCGATGGCATTATAAATTCTCATGAGTGCTGAAGCCCAGATCTGTCCGTCGGTATGTATAGAACCTGTTAACTGGGTGGGATATGTTGCGGTATAATTGGTAATTCTTCCTGCCCAGAAAGAATTATGACCGTCCCAGCTGAACATCCAGTTATAGGCAGCTTCACCCGACTGCCATTGATTTAAGCTTCTGCTGTAGGATTGTGCCCAGTAGTCTCCGGAACCTTCACTTAATCCATTAACCTGTGACAGATTGCCGTTGGTAAGCCAGTCGTGAATTCCGTGGCCGAGCTCGTGAAGAATAACATCTGCATCTTCGGCATCATCCACACCGCCTTCTCCAAACACCAAAACCTGGCTGTTCGGATCGTAATGAGAGTTATCGGCACCACTTTCTCCGTGAGGGTCAAAAGCAAGAATTCCATTGTTGGCACTCGGAATACAGGGAATTCCCAAAGTAAGATTGATATAACGGAGATTATTATCCAAGTGCCAGTAAGCATTGGCTGCTTCAAAACCATCCTGATTCCTGTTAAACAGAAACTGATTGGTGGTTTGGGTAAATAATCCTTTGTTTGGGGATTCAAGCTCTTTGATTTCAACGTAAGAGCCTTTCAGCTTATAGATTCCGGCCGTAAATTCAAGTTCAGGAATTGTAACCAGAGTTCTTGCCGCGTCTAAGCTTGCATTCGTGGCATCATTTCCATCCACATATTGTCCGCCGTATGCCACATGCATTTTGGAAAGCGGATCGGGTTCAAAAATGTAGGCAGAGCCTGTTACCAAACCCTTTTTTCCACCTTTTTTCAGATTTTTATTTTCTGAAGGTTCATCTTTATCTTTATGACGGAAAGAAACATCTTTAACACTGATAATTTCACCGGTTTTTGCATCGACAATAGTCTCCCAGCTGCCCGGATTCTCGTAAGAATTCGTCAAAACACGATATACAAGTTTTGTTTCACCCTGCTCGGTAATATATATAAAAAGTTTAGTTTCTTCAAATGTGATATCCCCTTTTGAATGAGAAGCAAGATGCGCTTTTTTCAATGCATCTTGTACATTGAACGTCGGTTCCGTATCGATTTGCTCTAAGTTTTTCTTTAAACTTTCTGTAGAAGCATAGGTCACTTTGCCCTCTTTGTTAAAATGCAAAACTATTTCCGAATGAAGAACCGGTACATTTCCGATCATTTGCTGAAAGCGAAGCGTTTCCCCTCCGTCTCCTTTTCTTACGAAGTTTAATTTTAAGTTCGTGAAGTCTTTAAGACCAATATCTCTTGAATTTGCAGATATCCAGTTTCTTGCAGGACTTTCTAATGAGGATTGTTGCCCTGATAAGGCTGAATAAGATAACAGGCAACCTAAAAGAAAAGTGTTGATTTTTAATCCCATTTATATTTTTTAATAATTTCAATGAGCAATATACAATTATTTACTAAAATTTCACAAATGTTGTAAAAATCATGACGTATTCCATAAAAAAACTCCGGTGAATTCCGGAGTTGATTTTATACTATTTCGCTTGTCAGTTCCCTGGAAAGCAATTTTTCATGCATAGGTTTGAGCAAATCCATTGATCCTGTCTTTACTGTACATTTTCCTTTAAAATGCACCAGAATCGTACACTGCTCAGCCTGTTCGAGGGTATGTTTGCAAATTTCAATGAGACAATCGATCACATAATCAAAGGTGTGAACATCATCATTATGCAAAACCAATTTATAAATTTCATCCGTATCATCCAGTACAAGAACATCTTCTTCATACTTCCTTTTCGGATTGTCGTAATCTTTTATATTGTTATAAAAAATCATTTTGTTTCGTTTAAGATTAAACCTCGCCTATTTTTTCCGCCAGATCATTAATATTATTCGGTTCATCGTATAAAAGCTCGACCAGTTCGACACTTTTATTATTCATTTTTAAGATTTTAAAATGATAATTTTCAAGCTGAAACTCCTGGTTTTCCTCCGGAATATCTTCCAGTGCATGGAGAATGAATCCTGCAAGTGTATTATATTCGCTTTCCTCTGAAAGGGGTAACTTTTTAGGCAGAAATTCATTAATTTCATCCAAAGGCTGTGTAGCCTGAACCCAGAAAGTATTGTCTGCGATTTTATCAACGACTTTCTCTTCGTCATCCTCTTCATCCTGAATTTCACCCACCAACTCTTCAAGAATATCTTCAAGGGTGATGATTCCTTCCGTACCGCCAAATTCGTCTATGACAATCGCAAGGTGTTGTTTTTTCTGCTGGAAAATTTTCAAAAGGTCTGAGATCTTTTTACTTCCTACAACGAAGAAGGCATCCCTCATCAGCTCTTTCAGATCTTCGTGGCTCAGTTCTCCTTTTCTTTTCACAAACTCCCTAATGATCTCTTTTGTGTAAAGAATACCAATCACATTGTCAATAGAATCTACGTAAACGGGAATTCTGGAATATCCGCTATCCATTATTTTGTTGATGATCTCGTTTACATCTTCTTCAAAATCGATAGAGGTAATATTCTGACGTGGAACCATGATCTGTTTGGCAGAATGGTCCGTAAAATCAAAAGCATTTTTGATAATTTCATAGTTCTCTTCTTCGATCTCCCCGCTATCGGCACTTTGTTTTACCAAAAGCTGAAGTTCTTCAGTAGAGTGAATTTCGTGTTCCGAAGCCGGATGAATTTTCACCAACCTTAAAAAAGTATTGGACATCAGGTTCATCAACCATATAAACGGCTTGAAAACCGTATAGAAAACCCTTAAAGGGAGTGCTGTAGCCATGGTTGTCGCTTCCGATTTCCTGATGGCAATTGATTTTGGGATTAGCTCACCGAAAACGATGTGCATAATGGTGATCAGAACGAAACTGGTAATTACCGAAATTGAAGTAATCGTTGTTTCAGTCAGAGTCACATTAAGGGAGTTAAAAATATTCTCCACAATATGATGCAGGGCACTCTCTCCAACCCAACCCAGGGCAAGAGAGGCCAGTGTAATACCAAGCTGTGTAGCAGAAAGATATTCATCAAGGTGCTTGATGATATGTTCAGCCTGCTTTGCCATAGAATTTCCTTCTGCGGCTTTTAATTGGATTTGTGAATAACGAACTTTAACGATTGAAAATTCTGCGGCTACAAAGAAGCCATTAAGTAAAACAAGTAATACGGCCAGCAAAAGCCTGACTATGTCCGAGTCCATTTAGAAGTTATATATAATTTATTGGGTACAAATATATACAAAATAAAAATAACAAAAAAAGCATCGTGGTATACGATGCTTTATAAATTGTTGTATGAAATATCTTTTTTAAGAGTTTTTCAAAGCTTCCGCTCCTGAAACGATCTCTAAAATTTCATTGGTAATAGCAGCCTGCCTTGCTTTGTTGTAGAAGATCTTCAGATCATTTCTCAAAGCCTCGGCGTTGTCTGTTGCTTTATGCATCGCGGTCATTCTCGCTCCGTGCTCAGAGGCTACTGAATCAAGGATGGCTTTGAAAACCTGAGTTTTGATCGATTTAGGAATCAGATTATCTAAAATTTCCGTTCTGTTTGGTTCGAAAATATAATCTGTCTCCACCTGAGGCTCGGTCGTTTCAGGCATAGAGATCGGAAGAAGCTGTTCTGTGGTTACTTCCTGCGTAGCCGCATTGATAAATTTATTATAAATTAAATAAACTTCGTCAAACTTACCTTCCTTAAAACTCGTCATTACTCCTTCTGCAACGTTGGCCACAGCATCGAAGTTCAGATTGTCGTATACGGAACTTGCATTAGAATATACCGTACGATTTCTTCTTACCGCATCAAAAGCTTTTTTACCAACCGGTAGAACTTCGATCTCATACTGAGAATTATTCTGAAACTGTGCGTTAAGCTCTTTCACGATAGAAGAGTTAAAAGCTCCCGCAAGACCTCTGTTTGAAGTAACAGCGATGAAAAGTACTCTTTTCACTTCTCTTTTCTGAGCATACACAGAAACCTGATCAGGATCTGAGCTGGAATTTACATTCTGGATAAGCTCCTGAAGTTTTTCAGAATAAGGTCTTAGCATTACGATGGCGTCCTGTGCTTTCTTCAGTTTCGCAGCGGAAACCATTTTCATAGCACGGGTAATCTGCATCGTTGATGAAATTGATGTAATTCTGCCTCGTATTTCTTTTAAGTTTGCCATTATTTTGGTTCAAGGTTTAAGGTCTAAAGTTTAAGGTTTAAAACATTGAATTTAAACCTTAAACATTGAATTTTTAGTTATATTTAGAAGCTAAATCGTTAGCTGCCTGCTTAAGAACGCTGGTGATGGAATCATCGATTTTCCCTGCTTTGATCGCAGCCATCGTATCAGGATGCTTTGATCTAAGGAAATCGATATATTCGATTTGGAATTCTTTTACTTTTCTGATCGGAACGTTTCTCAATAAATTCTCTGTTCCTGCGTAGATCATCGCTACCTGGCTGTCTACCGGAAGTGGAGAGTTTACCGGCTGCTTAAGGATTTCCACGTTTCTTTCCCCTTTAGAGATTACGGCTAATGTAGCAGCATCAAGGTCAGAACCGAACTTAGCAAACGCCTCCAATTCTTTATATTGAGCCTGGTCTAATTTCAATGTACCAGACACTTTTTTCATGGATTTGATCTGAGCGTTACCTCCTACCCTTGATACGGAGATCCCTACGTTGATCGCAGGACGAACCCCAGAGTTGAACAGGTCAGACTCCAAGAAGATCTGTCCGTCGGTAATAGAGATTACGTTGGTTGGGATATACGCAGAAACGTCACCCGCCTGCGTTTCGATAATTGGAAGGGCTGTTAATGAACCACCACCTTTTACGATAGGTCTTAAAGACTCAGGTAAATCGTTCATTTGGCTAGCGATTTGGTCATCAGCGATAACTTTTGCCGCTCTTTCCAATAATCTTGAGTGAAGATAGAAAACGTCTCCAGGATAAGCTTCACGGCCCGGTGGTCTTCTCAATAGTAGAGAAAGTTCACGGTAAGCAACCGCTTGCTTGGATAAATCATCATAAACGATCAAAGCCGGTCTTCCGGTGTCTCTGAAGAACTCACCGATCGCAGCTCCTGCCATTGCAGAATACACCTGCATAGGAACCGGGTCTGATGCGTTAGCCGCAACGATTACCGTATAAGCTAAAGCGCCTTTATCAGAAAGTGTTTTAACGATTTGTGCTACGGTAGACGCTTTTTGTCCGATCGCAACATATATACAATATACAGGTTTTCCAGCATCAAAGAATTCTTTTTGGTTGATGATCGTATCGATCGCAACAGTGGTTTTACCCGTCTGTCTGTCGCCAATGATAAGCTCTCTCTGACCTCTACCCACAGGGATCATAGAGTCGATCGCTACGATACCTGACTGTAAAGGCTCGGTTACCGGCTGTCTGTAGATAACTCCGGGAGCTTTTCTTTCCAATGGCATTTCGTATAAATCCCCGGTAATAGGACCTTTACCATCGATAGGGTTACCAAGAGTATCCACTACTCTTCCCAACATGCCTTCTCCTACTTTGATAGAAGAGATTCTGTTTGTTCTTCTTACGGTATCTCCTTCTTTTACCAATTTACTTTCACCAAGTAGCGCAACCCCTACGTTGTCTTCTTCAAGGTTTAGTACAATACCTTCTACATCACTAGAAAATTTCACCAACTCTCCGTATTGTACGTTTTCTAACCCGTATACACGAGCAATACCATCACCGATGGTTAAAACTGTACCTACTTCCTCAACGTTTGACTGAGTATCGAAGTTGGCCAATTGCTGTTTTAAGATCGCAGATACTTCTGCCGGATTTATTTCTGCCATTGTATGGTTGTTTTTTCTTTAATTTAATTGAAAATCTTTTTTAACTTTATTAAGTTTAGACTTCACAGATGCATCTACCTGCTGATCACCTACTCTCAGGATATAACCTCCTAAAATTTCAGGCTTTACATTTATTACCAAATCAAAATTAGAGTTGGTGTTGACAAGGCTGGTAGACTTCAGAATCTGATCAATATTTTCTTTTGAAAGCTGGGTTGCGGTTGTAAGCGTTACTCGCTGCACACCATTGATATCCTCAACTTTATTAATGAATTCCTGTGCAATATTTTTAAGCTGGTTTTCTCTTCCGTGTCTGATTACCAGGGTAATCATGTTTCTTGAAGAAACCGATAAGCTCTTAAAAATCTCATTCGCTACCTCTACTTTCTTTTTAGAATCGATGTACGGCGTAAGAAAGAATTTGTTTAAATCTACAGATTCAGACATTAACTTTACCACAACTTTCATTTCAGAAAATACAGTAGCCGTTTGCCCTGATTCGTTGGTAAAATCAAGTAAACCTTGTGCGTATCTTTTAGCTACTTTAGATGTAAGCATTATTAGTTAAGGTTTGATTTGTTTAAATAATTCTGAACTAATTCGTTTTGTGCTTCACTGTTGTCAAGCTTTTGTTCAAGGATAGATTCAGCGATATTTACTGACAATGTACCAATCTGCGTTTTGATATCTGCCATAGCAGCATTCTTCTCCGCATTGATGGTTTGTTTGGCAGCTTCGATGATTTTATCCCCTTCCGCTTTGGCAGCATCTTTAGCTTCACCTACGATTCTATCTTTAATTTCTCTTGCTTCTTTAAGGATAGCATCTCTTTCGATTTTTGCTTCACGAATGATTCTTTCGTTATCCTCTTTTAAAGTCTCCATTTCTTTTCTGGCCAATGTAGCCTGGTTAAGAGCATCAACAATAGAAGTTTCTCTGTCGTTAATAGCGTTAACAATTGGTTTCCAAGCGAATTTTGCTAGAAGAAATAATAGGATAACAAAAGTTAAGGTCATCCAAAACAAAAGTCCAATTCCAGGTTCTATAATTCCCATATCTGTAAATTTCTTTTTAGTGTTATTTTATGGATTGTTTTTAAAAATTCTTAGCAGCAGCCAACCGCTTCACTGCTAAGAATGTTTTCTTGAGGATAGATTACTTGATGAAAGCACCAAAGATAATCGCGATAAGACCAGCACCTTCGATAAGACCTGCAGCAATAAGCATTGCTCCCTGAATCTTACCAGCTTGCTCAGGCTGTCTTGCGATAGCGTCCATTGCATGACCTCCGATTTTTCCGATACCAAGACCTACTCCTAGTACTGCTAAACCGATACCTACGTAAACTAAACCTGCTCCTGTTGACATGTCCATAATAAATAAATTATATTAGTTAAAAATTATTTTAATATTTTCTTTTAATTAGTGAGCGTGCTCTTCATGTCCGTGCTCATGCTCATGTTCTGCTACTGCGATACCGATAAACAATGCGGACAATACCGTAAAGATGTACGCCTGTAATGCTGCTACCAATAATTCCAATACGGAAACGAATAATGCTAATGGCACCGATGCGAATCCTAAGAATGGAGATTTGAAAATGAAGATCAGAGAGATGATCGCCAGAATCATAATGTGTCCTGCAGTAACGTTAGCGAAAAGTCGCATCATTAAAGCAAAAGGTTTTGTGAAGATCCCGATAATCTCAATAGGAACCATAATAGGATACAATAAGATCGGAACCGGTGGCATAAAGATGTGTTTCCAGTAATCTTTATTAGCACTGAATAATGTAATTAATAAAGTAATGATGGCTAAAACTGCAGTGATTGCGATATTACCGGTAAGATTTGCTCCAAAAGGAAAGAAAGGAATCAACCCGAATAAGTTATTGAACCAGATAAAGAAAAATGCAGTCAATAAGTAAGGCATATATCTTTTATATTTAACTGATCCGATATTTGGAATCGCTACTTCGTCTCTGATGAATACAATCACAGGCTCAAATATTTTTCCTGCTCCTTTCGGCAACTGAGACCTTTTATAGTTTCTTGCCATTCCCATAAAAATCAATGCCATGAAAATTACCGACAGAAACATTGATGCGGTATTTTTGGTAATTGAAAGGTCAAAAAATACTTCGTTTGATTTTTGTTTTCCGCTGATGATTGAGAATAAAGTTGCTTTCTCAACACCCTTGGTAGAGACTACCTGTCCTTCTTCTAAAGTATACCCGTCGTGTTCGTGACCATGAGCAATACTGCTTGAAAGAAAAGTATGCCACCCTTCATTATCTTTAATAATTACAGGAAGCGGAACAGAAACATGATGCTCTTCACCATTATCATCTTTTGTAGTCCATAAATGCCATTCATTTGAATCACCGATGTGCTCCATGATCATTTTTGTAGCATTAAAGTCTTCTTTCTGTTCTATTTTTTCTGCCGGCTCTTCGCCTTCAGAAGTATGCTGCGCAATAGCTAAACTGCTCACAAACACAAATAAAAATGCGAAAAACAATGAAGAAATCTTTCTATTCATATCTCTTTTTTAATCGTGTGCAAATATATCGATTTTATTAAACTCTACCAATACTAAAAATTGATTTTTATCATCAAAAAAATCAGGATTTATTAATCAGTTTTATTACAGGTATATATATAAGGATTGATCCTATTACAAAACATATCACTATAAACAGAAAATTTTCTTTTGTTTTGTCTATAATGATCAGGGAAATAATAAGCCAGATCAAATCTTTTGATATATTCAGGGATAAAAATTTCATTGCCGCATCTGCCTTACCGTAGATATATTTTTTAAAAAGCATAAATACAGCAACATTTAATATCAAAATCAACATGATAATAATTAAACTGTCGATAAAATTCATTTTGCAAAAATAGAATTATAATTTTGATAGATGACAAATCTATGGGTCTTATATATTAGTTATACTAAAAAATTCCTTATTTTTGCGAACCTATAATTTACAATACATATGTTTAATAGTTTACAGGATAAATTAGACAAAGCGCTTCATAATATTTCAGGACGTGGAAAGATCACGGAAATCAATGTGGCGGAAACCGTAAAAGAAATTCGTAGAGCATTGGTAGACGCCGATGTTAATTATAAAGTTGCCAAAGATCTTACGAAAAGGGTTCAGGACAAAGCCCTCGGACAGGATGTTCTTACTTCCCTTACTCCGGGACAGCTGATGACTAAGATTGTTCATGATGAGTTGGTAGATCTTATGGGAGGTTCCCAGGAAGGCATCAACCTTTCAGGAAAGCCGTCTGTAATTCTTATTGCGGGTCTTCAGGGTTCCGGAAAAACCACTTTTTCAGGAAAATTAGCCAACTATTTAAAAACGAAAAGAAATAAAAAGCCACTTCTGGTAGCATGTGACGTCTACCGTCCCGCGGCAATCGACCAGCTAAAAGTATTGGGCGGACAAACCGGGGTTCCGGTTTTCACGGAAGAGGGCTCGATGGATCCTTCAAGCATTTCTCAGAACGCCATTAATTTTGCTAAATCTAACGGTCACGACGTCGTGATTGTCGATACGGCAGGACGTCTAGCGATCGATGAGCAGATGATGAATGAGATCAAAACGGTTCACTCTACCATTAAACCAGAAGAAACCTTGTTCGTCGTAGATTCCATGACCGGTCAGGATGCGGTAAACACGGCAAAAGCATTTAATGATACCCTAAATTTCGATGGGGTCGTTTTAACCAAATTAGACGGTGATACCCGTGGTGGAGCCGCATTGACGATCCGTTCCGTAGTGGAAAAGCCGATCAAGTTTATTTCCACCGGTGAGAAAATGGAAGCTTTAGACCTTTTCTACCCGGAAAGGATGGCCGACAGGATCTTAGGAATGGGAGACGTTGTTTCCCTGGTAGAAAGAGCTCAGGAGCAGTTTGATGAAGAAGAAGCTAAAAAACTTCACAAGAAGATTGCTAAAAACGAATTTGGTTTTGATGATTTCCTAAAACAGATCAACCAGATCAAAAAAATGGGTAATATGAAAGACCTGATGGGGATGATTCCGGGAGTTGGGAAGGCGATTAAAGATGTGGAAATCAGTGATGATGCATTTAAACATATTGAAGCGATCATCTACTCTATGACTCCGGAAGAGAGAAGAAGGCCGTCAATCATTAATACCCAAAGAAAAAACAGGATTGCGAAAGGAGCAGGAAGAAAAATTGAGGATGTAAACCAACTGATGAAGCAATTTGACCAGATGGGCAAAATGATGAAAATGATGCAGGGACCTCAGGGTAAACAAATGATGCAGATGATGAGCAAAATGCCGAATATGCCGGGAATGGGCGGAATGTTCGGAAAATAAAAACACAAAAAAACGATTAAAAATATTATTATGGAAACGTACGAAAAACAAGGCAATTATCATCAGCCTTACCGATCAGAGAAAAAAGTAGTTGCAGGAATTTTAGGAATATTGCTTGGAACTTTTGCCATTCACAAATTTTATTTAGGTTATACGAAAGCGGGAATTATCCAATTGGTTCTCGGAATTGTAACTTGTGGCATTGCAGGTATTGTGGGGTTCATTGAAGGAATTATTTACCTTACCAAATCAGATGAGGAATTTGACAGAACGTATGTTCAGAACCAGAAAGAATGGTTTTAAGCAAAGTTTTGTGACATCAAAATATAAACTCCGGCCCAAAAATTGAGCCGGAGTTTTTTAATACTTTGTCAAAGTTCAGATCTTTGACAAAGTTTTTTATTTATCCGATTTCTGAGCTTTCGATTTGATGAAATAAGAGAAACCTACGTTTACACCGAACGTTTTCACATTTGTTTTTACATCCGTATTCATGATTGTCTCTTTGTTAGAGAACTGGTCGTAAGAAACTCCCAGGTTGATTCCTAAAGATTGTGTAGCCATATAAGTTACTCCTCCTTTTACTTTCCATGCAAGGCCATCAGTGGTTGTTTCGCTTGATGCAATCATACCCATAAAATTAGTTTGACCGCTGCTTTTTACCGAAGCATACCCAATTCCTGCACCTAAGAAAGGAACCAATTTGCTGGAATTCGTAAAATAATAAGTAGCAGTCGGCATTACAGAGAAGCTGCTTGTTTTAGATTTAAGGCCTTGATACTTAGTTGTAGCATTGATATATCCAAGTTCGATACCTACAGCCAATTTGTCGATAACGAAATACCCTACTGAAGGAGAAATAGAGAATGTGTTCACTTTAGGTCCGTCTACAGACTGATCTCCAACTTTAATGGTTGTCGTAACGTTGTTAAAACCCACTCCTGTATCTCCGCTGATTACCCAGTCACCTTTGGTCATCTGAGCGTTTGAAAGTCCGAAAAGTGCAACAGCACCTGCCAGTAATAGTTTTTTCATGATTTTTTATTTATAAAAGTTTATTATTAATTATTTAGCAAAAACATATTTCACTCCGAAAGTCACTGAAGATAAGTTTAAGCTGAAATTATTGTTCTTGAGATCCGTATTCTCTTCATTTTTATACCTGAGATTCTGGTACCCGAATGCTCCGATCGTTGCTTCTACAGACCAGTTTTTGGTAATGAAATAATCCAATCCGGGCTTTACATTGACTCCTAGCGAGGTATATTTTCTTTCTACCGATAGTGGACGCTGAGTAATGCCATATTGATCTATATAGGTTGCCACAAGATCTCTGTTAATTTTCCCGAATTCCATCGGAACTTCGAGTTGTCCGAAGAAATATAATTTATCTGATAAAGTCCAATATTTTCTTACAAAAGGGGCAACGATGATGGCATTTGTTTTCCCTTCATAATTAAAAATTGAAGAGAAAGAACCTGAGGAATAAGTTATATCATACTCTCTTTTGTTATAGGTAAATCCTATCCCTGTTCCCACTGCCAGATTTGGAGCGACGAAAGCACCTACAGTCGGAATAATACTGAAACTCTGATCTTTACCGTGAGCTTCATTATTCTTTTCCTGAGCATAATTAATCTGTCCCGATAGGTAGACCGTACCGCTTTTGATCTGGGCATCAGAAAGCCCGAAAAATGCTAAAGCACCGGCTAATAGTAATTTTTTCATGGTTTTAGTGGTATAAAAGATTAAAAGCCCTGAGAAAACCCAGGACTTTTAATTTATATGTTTTGTTTATTATTTAGCAAAAACATATTTAACACCGAAAGTTACGGTAGATAAATTCAAACCGAAGCTGTAGTTGTTTGTAGCATCTCCATCTTTTGGTTTGAAGTTGTTATATCCAAACTCACCGATAGTAGCTTCGATAGACCAGTTTTTGTTTAAGAAATAATCTAAACCTGGTTTTACTGTAACACCAACCTGAGTGTACTTAGCTTCAGAAGAAGCACTGATTGTAGTTGTTGTAGATCCTGTAGTGGTTACTGTTGTATTTTCAATTTCAGTTTTTCCAAACGTCATTGGTACTGCCAACTGACCGAAGAAATATAATTTATCTCCTAAAGTCCAGTATTTTCTTACGAAAGGAGCCACAACGAAAGCAGGCTTCTTAGTTTCGTTAGTCGTAACGGCAGTAGCTGCTGGTAATAATGTTGTAGAAATAGCTGTTTCTTTTTCAGTCTGATATCCAATTCCTAAACCTACAGCTAAGTTTGTCCCTACAAAATATCCAACAGTTGGCAAAACATTGAATTTTTCCAGTTTGTTGTTACCATTGTTAGTTTCTGTTTGAGAATAACCAACAGATCCTGACAAATAAGTAGTTCCTTGAGCGATTTGAGCATTAGATAAACCGAAAAGTGCAATAGCACCTGCTAATAATACTTTTTTCATTTTTTAAAAATTTAATACTTTCTGACGGCAAATTTACAGTGGTACCCGTGAATATTAAAATTTGTTAATGTGATTAATATCATTGACTGCTATTGAATTTTACAGAAAAAAATTTGTATAAATAGGTAGCGTTTGATTTTTTCACAATTTTTTGAATAAAAAAACTCCAATTTTTCAATTGGAGTTGAATATGATTGATTTTAAAAAATTTACTTCAGGAAGAAATTTGCCCCGAAATTAATGGCCCCGAAGTTAAATCGGTCGTCACCATGCCAACGTGGATCAGGTCCCGGACCATGATCCTTGTATTTACTTCCGATATTCTGGAACCCAAGATATAATTCCGTATTTTTCAATTGGTATCCTACTCTCGGCGCAACATACAAACCGCTGTTGATATAATTTCTGGTAGAGATCGCTGCCCCCAAATCCAATCCTACAAAAAGAGGAATTTTATTAAAAGTATATTTCCCGGATACAGCGATCGGTACAAACCCGAAATCATCTACATTATCCTTTCCGAAAAAATGAGAATATCCGGTAGTCGCTCCGATGTCAAGCCCTTTAGTAATATTCCACATATAAGCGGCATCAATACCGATTGTTACACTTGCGGCATCAGCGGCATCCCCAAGCGGCGCACCGATGTGTCCTCCAAGTCTGAAACCTTCCTGCGCCTGCGCAACACCACCTAAAAGTGCAAAAGCACCCAGTAATAATAGTTTTTTCATTTTTAATACGTTTAATTATTGAATATTTGAATGATAAATAACAAAAATGTGGTATCTCATAAACCACAAAAAAAGCGGTACAAATTTTGTACCGCTTTGATTTCTTTATAAAATAAATTCTTAGTTTCTTCCGAATTTAAAGCCTACACCAATCTGTGCAAAGCTGTTGGTAATCTTACCTCCGCTTCCGTCATTAGAAAGGTTTGAAACACCTAGACTATATCTTACATCGAAGAACAATCCGTTTTCCAACATATATTCTACTCCTACAAACGGCGCAATATTTAACTTTTTAACATCATCCTTAATATCAACCTCACCATTATCGCCTTCTATTTGCACATTCATAAAATCGGAACCGATTACGGTCTTCTGTTTAGCGCTAAGAATAATGCCAAAGTTCGCCCCCGCAGCAACTGAGAAGCTTTCTGAGATGAAATATTTTGCCGAAACAGGCACCAAAAGAGTTCCAAAATCGACCTTAGTCTGCTCTCCCACGTACACGACACCGGCATTTACCCCATCAATCTTCTCTTTTCCACCAAGCGGAGAATAGAGTACCTCTGCCTGAAACCCGAAATTGTCATTGATTTTGTATTCTGCCATACCACCGATATAGAAGGTGTATTTAGGATCCATATTTCTTTTTCCAAGGTCGTCCTGCTTTTCATCAATTTTAAGTGTTGACATTGCAAAACCGGCCTTCGGACCGAATCTGAACTCCTGAGCCTGTACGCTCATTCCCAAAACAGCAACCGCTGCCAAAAGTAGAAATTTCTTCATTTTGTTAATAGTTTTTAAGTATTTAGGTGCCAAAAATAATACTTTTTTTTAAAATTCAAACAACTGTGAGTTTTATTTTAAATCAAAAAAAATACAGAAAGCCATAACTTCCTGTATCACAATATATTTATAAGATATATTTTACAATATTTACTCGTTTCTTTGTCTTTTTTCTTCATCATTGTAGGCCAGAATGATCTTTTTCACGACCGGGTGTCTCACCACATCCTCTTCTGTAAGATGTACAAATCCTATTTCCTTTACCTCCTTCAGAATACGCATGGCTTCTTTGAGCCCCGATTGCTGTTTAGGCGGAAGATCTACCTGGCTGGGATCACCTGTGATAATGAATTTTGCATTCATCCCCATCCTGGTTAAGAACATTTTCATCTGCGAATGCGTCGTGTTCTGGGCTTCATCCAGAATAACAAAGGCATCATCAAGCGTTCTCCCTCTCATAAAAGCTAACGGAGCCACCTCAATGACTTTTTTCTCGATAAATCCTTCCAGTTTCTCATGAGGAATCATATCCCTGAGCGCATCGTATAAAGGCTGTAAATAAGGATCCAGCTTTTCTTTAAGGTCTCCCGGCAAAAATCCCAGGCTCTCCCCTGCTTCCACGGCCGGCCTTGTCAGAACAATTCTTTTAACCGATTTATCCCTCAGAGCCTTTGCCGCCAAAGCCACACTGGTATATGTTTTCCCCGTTCCTGCCGGTCCGATGGCAAAAACCATGTCTTTTTTCTCAGTTTCCTTTACCAGCTTCTTGAGATTCGTTGTCTTAGCTTTGATCACTTTACCATTTACCCCTTTTACGATAATATCCTGGTCGAAAACCAGCTGCTTTTCATTCTCATCCTTTAAATTAAGTATATTTTCAACGTCTTTTAAATCGATAGAATTATTTTTTGAGATAAAATTCACGATGTCATTCAGTTTTTGCTTGAATATATCAAGCGCCTCCTGATTACCCATCGCAAAAATATAATGGTCCCTGCCCGTGATCTTAAGTGTAGGAAAAGTAGATTTTATTAAATTGAAATATTGGTTATTAACTCCATAGAAGATTTTCGAATCGATATCCTCCAAATCATATGTTAATTCAAACATGCAGTATTTTATTAATTTTAGAATTTAAATGTAAAACTTTTTTTGGAAATTTATATCAAATTCTTTTCCACATTCATTCGGGCATTCTTTTTATTTTAAATAAATTTGCACTTCTACCATTCTATAAACAATTAATGTCAATTATTACGCTTACTTCAGATTTCGGAAATTTGGATTACAGGGTTGCCGCTGTGAAAGGCAGCATTCTTTCTCTGAATCAGAAAGTTAATATTATTGATATTACCCATGATATCCAGGCTTTCAATCTTGTACAGACCTCGTACATCGTCCGGAATGCTTATAAACATTTCCCGAAAAACTCCATCCATATCCTTTCCGTCGACAGTTTTCACAACAAATCGAGAAGAAATATCGTCTACAAAGCAGACGGCCATTACTTTATTGCCGCCGATAACGGGCTTTTAAGTCTCATTTTTTTTGATATAAAACCGGAAGCGATCTATGAAATCACACTGAATAACAGATTTGATGACATCGTCAACTTCACGTCTACCGATGTTTTTGTGCCTGCAGCGGTACACCTTGCCAATGGCGGACTGCCGGAAGTGATCGGGAGAAAAATAGATTCCGCTAAACAGCTCCTGTTCCCGAAACCTGTTTTTAATGAACCTGAAAAAATGATCATCGGTGAGGTAACCTATATTGATAATTTCGGAAATATAATATCAAATATCAGCAAAGATTTTTTTGAAAGCCATGGCAAAGGATATGAAAATTTTACCATTAAATTCAGAAACCTGAGCCTTTCACGTATATTTCTGAACCATACGGAAGTCGTTTCAGACTGGGAAAGAGAAACGGAATTTCACGGGCAATCTGCAGCTATTTTCAATGATAGTCAGCTTTTGGAGTTGACCATATATAAGGGAAGTAAAAAGAACGGTGCCAAATCTCTCTTTGGACTGAACGTGGGCGAGAATATTTATATTGAATTTTTCTAAAATTTAATATTTCATAAAAAAATCGATTTTTTTTATATATTTGTCAAAATCTAAAAATTAAAAATGGCAGAGTACAAATTATTGCTTCCTTCCATGGGAGAAGGTGTTATGGAAGCCACCATTATCACCTGGTTGTTCAGCGAAGGAGATCATGTGAAAGAAGATGATTCCGTAGTGGAGATTGCAACTGATAAAGTAGATTCAGACGTTCCGACACCGGTTTCGGGGAAAATCGTAAAGATTTTGAAACAGAAAAATGAAGTTGCAAAAGTAGGCGAAGCTATTGCTATTTTAGAAATTGAAGGAGAAGGAAACAACACGGATTCTGAAGAAACAACTGCAGAAACTCCTGCTTCCGCTCCGGATGCCGAAACTTTAAAAATAATAGAAGAACCTTTAAAAGTGACGGCTTCTACAGAATTTTCGGGAGACCTTTATCTTTCTCCGCTTGTAAAATCAATCGCACAACAGGAAAATATTTCTGAGACCGAACTTAAAACCATCAAGGGAAGCGGTCTCGAAGGAAGAATTACCAAAGAAGATATTTTAGCATACGTTAAAAACAGAGGCAGCCAGCCTGCTCCGCAAGCAGCTCCGGTACAACAGGCAGCGCCTGCACAACAGCTGGTACAGACTTCTGCTCCTGCGGCAACGATTACCGCTGCTGCCGGCGATGAGATCATCCCTATGGACAGAATGAGGAAGATTATTGCTGAGAATATGGTGAAAGCCAAGCAGATTGCCCCACACGTTACTTCTTTCATCGAAACCGACGTCACCAACGTCGTAAAATGGAGAAACAAAAATAAATCGCTATTTGAAAAGCGTGAAGGCGAAAAGCTTACATTCATGCCGATCTTTGTGAAAGCAGTGGTAAAAGCCATCCAGGATTTCCCGATGATCAACGTTTCCATTAGCGGTGAAAATATCATCAAAAAGAAAAACATCAATATCGGTATGGCTACTGCTTTACCGGACGGAAACCTTATTGTTCCTGTCATCAAAAACGCAGACCAGCTTTCTCTGTCAGGATTGGCAAAAGCGATCAATGATCTGGCTTACAGAGCAAGAAATAAGAAATTAAGACCGGAAGACACTCAGGGTGCTACATACACGATTTCTAATGTGGGAAGCTTTGGAAACCTTATGGGAACACCGATTATTCCTCAGCCTCAGGTTGCAATATTGGCAATCGGAGCCATCGTTAAAAAGCCTGCGGTTCTTGAAACTCCGGATGGCGACGTAATTGCGATCAGAAACTTAATGTTCATGTCTCATTCTTACGACCACAGAGTTGTTGACGGCTCTTTAGGCGGAATGATGCTGAAACACGTTCATGATTACCTGGAAAACTGGGATCTGAATACGGAAATATAAGTAATGGGTAATCTTACCAGCAAAAATAGAAACCTTCGGATATTTTTCCGGAGGTTTTTTGATTAAAAAGCACTGCAGCCATGTAATAGAATAAGCTTTTCAACAGTCTTATATAAAACAGAACCTTACCTATGAAACAAATTTTTCTTACCGCTTTACTATTAAATACCTTTACTCTTGCCCATTCGCAACAAACTGATCAATTCAGGTTAATCGACAATTACGTAAAAGAGACAATTAAAACGAATCAAATTCCCGGATTAGCCGTTGGGGTTATAAAAGATGGAAAAGTTATTTTTGAACAGTATTATGGGGTGGAAAATTTAGAAGATGGTAAAAAAGTAAGTCCGGATTCGATGTTCAGGATTTATTCTACTTCAAAAATAATGACGGATGTTGGGATTTTTCAGTTAATAGAACAGAAAAAGCTATCACTGGAAGACCCTGTTTCAGAATATGTTGAGAACCTTCCTAAAGACTGGCAGAATGTAAAAGTAAAGAATCTCCTGACCCATTCTTCAGGAATACCGAACTTTATTGCCTTTAGTGACATTTTGCCGGAATACTCCAGTTCTAAAACGATTGAGCGTTTGAGTAGGGAAAAAATGGATTTCACAACAGGATACGAATACAGATATAATCAGACAAATTATATGCTCCTTGCCATGATCATTGAAAAAATCACCGGGCAATCTTTTGAAAATTTTATTTTGAGCAGTCAGTTTTATGATAATAACAATCGGGTCGTTTTTTCTTCAAATGCTCTTGAAAAAATCCCGAACCGTATCATAAAGTATAATTACAATTCCGAAACGAAAAAATATGAAAAGTCTACAGATGTCGAAGGGAAAAAGGCATATCCAGGAAATGGATTGGCAATTACCTTACCCGCTTTTTTAAAATGGAGCAGCCATTTGAGCACAAATGATTTTCTGAATCAAAAAACGAAAGATACAATGTGGCAACCGTTTGAGTATGGAAACAAAAAAGATATTTTTGCATACGGTTGGGAAATCAGCAAGTCTAATAATATTCCGTCCTACGGCTTCTCAGGAGGAAATGTAAGCGCCTACCGTATTTTTCCGCAAAATAATATGGCCATTATCATGATGTCCAACGGATACAGTTCCTTCGCTGTACAATACCATTTGATTAATCATATTGCAGCAATCATAGACAAAAACTTAACAGACGCTTATGCTTTAGCCCAAGAATCCATCATTCTCGAATTTTCTAAAAATGATAATCCCAATGCGGAAAGAAATTACTACAATATTAAAGCAAAAAATCCAAAATGGAATTTTGAAGACACTTTGAATAACACGGGATATATTTTACTGAGAAATTCAAGAATAAACGAAGCTGTAAAAGTTTTTGCTTTAAATGCCAAAGAAAATCCTCAATCAGCAAATGTCTATGACAGTTTGGGTGAAGGATATCTTTCAATTAAAAACTATGCTTTAGCGTTGGAAAATTATAAAAAATCAATAGAACTGAATACTGAAAATACCAATGCCAGAAATATGATCAGTAAAGTACAAGATTTACTAAAGAAGAAATAACAATTAAATATAAAACCAATAAACCTTAATTCCTTCGAAAGCCTGGATTTTTTATTTGCGGAGTCTATTAATTATTTTACCTTTAAGACAAATGATTGCAAATGGAACTCGATTTCAGAAAATTGAATGCCGATAAACTTTTTGACTTCTCCAAAGAACAGGAACAACTGATTTTTGATATTTATGACAGACTATTCGTAATGTATGATATTTCGGTAGTTACTATTGAAGATTCCCCTTTTCAGACTTTTAATTCCGGAGAAGAAAAATCTTTATTCAGTCCGAAAATTTGTTATTTCATTACGGATGAAAATAAAGAAAATCCGTTTCATCTTTTTATTGTCAGCAAAATCGGCACTACGGTAAAAGGTGCCCGAACCACAGCTTTATACGACAGTCTGCAAATCTGGGGAATGAAAAAGCTAAATGAAGATCTCGGGTATATTTCCATCAACAAAAAGAAATGGGCCGATAAAATCGCCGGAATACTCAGCCGGTTTAATATTAATTTTAACGATAGCGACTTTAAAGATTTTTATGTTTTGGCAAGCGATAAATACAAAGCAACAGCTTTTCTGAACACCGAAAGAAAAGAGCTCATCAAAAAATTTCCGGATGGAGATTTCAGACTGGAAATTAAAAATAATATTTTATTATTCGGAATTCCTAAAAATCTTTCTGAAAAAAATGCATACCTGATCGCTGAATTCTTACAGAAGGTTTAAATGTGATCTTATTGACATTGTTCCTCCTATTATAATATTTCATTAACTTCTGCAATCTCTTGTATATTACAAATAATTTAAATACTTTTGCACCTCGAAATAATTAACAAATTCATTTAACATTATGAACAATTACGAAACTGTTTTCATTTTAACTCCCGTTCTATCTGAAGCTCAGGTGGAGGAAGCAGTGAACAAGTACGTGGATCTTATTAAAGAAAAGAACTGCGAAATCGTTGCCAAAGAAAACTGGGGATTAAAAAAATTAGCTTACCCAATCCAATTGAAAAAGAACGGATTTTACACTTTAATTGAATTTAAAGGTGAAGGTTCTGTAGTAGCTGATTTAGAATTGGCATTCAAGCGTGATGAGAGAGTAATCCGTTACCTGACTACAAAACTAGACAAGCATGCTGTAGACTATGCTGTAACAAGAAGAGCTAAAGTAAAAGCTGCTAAAGCTTAATTATTAACCCTATTTTTTTAAAAAGACAAGACAATGGCAATAGACGAAATGGCTAAACAAGCCTCTGCTGGAGGAGAATCAGAAGTAAAATTCCTTACTCCGCTTGATATCAACACAAAATCTGAAAAGAAATACTGTAGATTCAAAAAATACGGAATTAAGCACGTAGATTACAAAGATGCTGATTTCTTATTACAATTCGTAAACGAACAAGGTAAAATCTTACCAAGAAGATATACCGGAACTTCTTTAAAATACCAAAGAAAAGTTTCTGCTGCGATCAAAAGAGCAAGACACCTTGCTTTACTACCGTACGTAGCTGACTTATTGAAGTAAAAATATTACAATTAGCCATTAGCTTCAGCTTTTGGCTTTTTGTTGCTGAATAAATAATTAATTCTAACTTGATTTTAGATTTCAGATCTCAGACAAAAGGCATCTCGTCCTATTTCTAATTTCTCACTTCTAACATCTAAAAAAAGGACAACAACAATGGACATTATCCTAAAAAAAGACGTAGAAAACTTAGGTCTTGAATTCGACACCGTAAGCGTAAAACCTGGTTATGCCAGAAACTTCTTAATTCCTCAAGGATATGCGCTTTTAGCAACTCCTAAAAACAAGGCAGCTTTAGAAGCTACTTTGGAAGCGAGAAAAGAAGAAGAAGCAAAATTAATCGCTGCTGCAAACGCTGTAGTAGAGCAATTGAAGAAGACTTCTGTTACTATTCCTGCAAAAGTAGGTTCTGGTGACAAATTATTCGGATCAATCAACAATGCAGACCTTTCTGCAGCTTTAGAAAAAGCAGGAGTATCTGTAGAGAAAAAATACATCAAAATTCCTGGGAACACGATCAAGAGAACAGGTAAGGTTACCGCTAACATCAGATTACACAGAAATGTTGAGTACAATTTTGAATTCGACATCGTATCTGACGCTCCGGTAGAAGCTCCGAAAGCAGCTCCTGCTAAAAAAGAAGAAGCTAAATCTGAAGAAGAAGCTTAATCAACAAGACTTTTATCATACAAACCACTTCCAACCGAAGTGGTTTTTGTTTTTTTATATCAAATAGTGTTTATCAACAATGTACAATTTTAGGCAGCAAATTTGCTCTAGTTCCGGAAAATTATTTTTATGGAAATAAGCGAAGTTGTATCAAAGCAAAAAGAATTTTTCAAAACCCATCAGACGAAAAATATTAAATTTCGGAAAATGTACCTTGAAAAACTCAAAGAGCTTATTATCAGGAATGAAGACATTTTATATAAAGCTATTGAAAAAGATTTTGGGAAGTCAAAATTTGATACGTTCACTACTGAAATTTCGTTCATTGTTAATGATATTAATTATTATCTGAAAAACCTGAAATCATTTTCCAGACCAAGAAGAGTAAGCACAAATCTTATCAATCAGATCGGAAAAAGCAGAATTTATTCTGAGCCTTTGGGGAATATTCTTGTCATAGGAGCCTGGAATTATCCCTATCAGCTCTCCTTATCCCCTATCGTTGCCGCAATGGCAGCCGGAAACTGTTGTATCGTAAAACCGAGTGAAATTGCAGAAAACACAATGAAGGCTATGGTGCATCTCATTAATGAAAATTTCCCTCCTGAATATGTATTCGCTTTTGAAGGCGGTGTAGATGAGACAACAGAATTATTACAACTTAAGTTTGACAAAATATTTTTTACGGGAAGCACCAAAGTAGGCAAAATCGTTTATGAAGCTGCCTCGAAGCAACTTACACCGGTCACCCTGGAACTCGGCGGAAAATCACCGGTAATCGTTACGAAAGAGGCTAATCTGGAAGTTGCCGCCAGGCGAATCGTCTGGGGAAAATTTCTTAATGCAGGGCAAACCTGTGTGGCCCCCGATTATTTACTGGTCCAGGAATCTGTACAGGAACAGTTTTTAGAGACACTGAGAAAATATATCCAGGAATTTAATTACCAGCCGGATTCCGAACACTATACAAGGATTATAAATGTAAAGAACTTCGACCGGTTGAAAGGCCTGATAGAAGCCGATAAAATATATTTCGGAGGAAATTCTGATCGTGAAAAGCTCTATATGGAACCCACCATTCTATCTGGAATAAGCTGGAATGACAAAGTAATGCAGGAGGAGATTTTCGGTCCTGTTCTGCCTGTTATTTCATTTAACAATTTTAACCTTATCATCAACGAAATCTCTGAACTTGAGAAGTCACTCGCAGCCTATCTCTTTACTGATAATGCTGAAGAGAAAGCTATTTTTAAGAATAAATTATCCTTTGGCGGAGGCTGTATCAACGAGGTAATAATGCATTTAGGAAATGAAAATCTTCCATTTGGAGGCGTAGGAAATTCCGGTATAGGAAACTACCATGGAAAATTTGGTTTTGATACTTTCTCCCACCAGAAAGCGATCCTGGAAAAGAAAACCTGGGGAGAGCCCCAAATAAAATATCCACCCTATTCCGAAAAGAAGCTGGGATGGATCAGGAAACTTATTAATTTTTAGGTTAATCGATAGCGATAAAAAACCGGGAAAAATTTCCCGGTTTTATTTTTATGATCTTTCAGGAGTCCACTTATTAAAAAATTCCTTTACTTTTTCTAAACTGTATCCTTTTCCTTCTTCCAAAACATCACTTGGCTGAACATGAATCATTTTGCCATTTTGGTCAAGAATAATAAAAACGGGATATCCGTACTTTTCTCCGGGATTTCCATATTGGGAGAATACTTTTTCATTCTTATTGTCCGGTGAATAATTCAGGTGGTAATATTCATAATTTTTATCAACAATATTTTTCAGCTCAGGCGTCGTCTGCACATATTGGTTAAATCTTAGACACCAGATACACCAGTTGCCACCGGCCTGGATGATGATGTTCTTTTTCTCTTTCTTTGCTTTGGCAATCAGATTTTCAATATCTTTTTCGGCATTGGCTTTCGGGTTATAAGGCTTTGGTAACCGGGCCTTTTCTTCCGCAGCTTTCTTTTTCGCATCTAATTCAGAATGATCAGCGGGTACCAATAAAGTTTTATCGGTATTTTTTTGCTTATCATCAGGTTTTATATTTTGGGAGAAAGCAAAAAAGCTCAGTCCCAGAAATCCTATAATTGATAACTTTTTCATACAATAAAATTAAAAAAATAATACTATTTGCAGGCAAAGATACAACCATATTTTTATTATGCTTAAATTTGCCTGTTTTATGAATTTCTTAATCAAAATATTATACTTAATCTCTAAGCTTCCGCTGAAAATCTTATACATTTTTTCAGATATCATGTTTTTTCTGAATCACTATATCGTAGGATACCGGAAGCATGTTATTACCGAGAATCTGAAAAATTCCTTTCCTGAAAAAACGGAAGAAGAGATCGGCCAGATCCGAAAGAAGTTCTATCTGAATTTTTCAGATTATCTTGTTGAAACCATCAAATCCTTCAGCATTTCGGAAAACGAAGCGAGAGTACGCATGCAGCACATCAATCAGGAGCTTTTTCATGAAGCGAAGGCTGAAGGCAAAAATATCATACTCCTGGCAGGCCATGTCTTTAACTGGGAATGGATTAATGCCCTCGCGACAATTGTTCCGCAGGACCACTGCCATCCCGTATACCGAAAGGTCAACAGTAACTTCTGGGAAAACCAGATGAAACACATCCGTAACAAATTCGGCAATGAAGCACTGGAAGCCAATGAAGTCATTCTCAATATTTTCAGGTCAAAAAATGACGGAAGCTCTGCCTATATGTTTGTGGCTGACCAGACCCCGCATTTTGCGCATATTACGTATGGACTGGAGTTCCTGAACCAGCGGACGCCCGTATTTACCGGCTACGACAGACTGGCAACAAAAATGGATCTTGCATTTATTTACTGTGAGATGAAAAAAGTAAAACGCGGATTTTACCAGGTAAATTATCACAGGATATATCCCGACGGAGAAAAATTTGTAAAAAATGAAGTGGTAAAGAAATTCCATAAACTATTGGAAAATACCATCCATAAGCGTCCTGACAATTATCTTTGGTCTCATAGAAAGTGGAAGTATCAGGATTCTATCAAAGATTTCGATGCAGAAAAAACAGTATAGAACGAATGCAGAAAAAATTAGCGGTAGTCATATTAAACTGGAACGGAAAGACTTGGCTTGAAAAATTTCTTCCCAGCGTTGCCCGGTTTTCCCGGCAATCTGACATTTATGTGATAGACAATTTTTCTACCGATGATTCCGTAGCCTTTTTGCAGCATCACTTTCCACATGTTAAGATCGTTAAAAATGATAAGAATTACGGCTTTGCAGGTGGTTATAACGAAGGATTGAAGCATATTGACAATGAAATATACTGCCTCCTCAATTCCGATGTAGAAGTTACAGAAAACTGGACAGAGCCTGTACTGGAACTGTTTGAAAGAAATCAGGAAATATCAGCGGTACAGCCCAAAATTTTATCTTTTGACAGAAAAAACTATTTTGAATTTGCCGGTGCGGCAGGCGGTTTAATCGACAATTTAGGGTATCCGTATTGCAGGGGAAGAATTTTTGATGATGTTGAAGAAGATCTTGGACAGTATGATGACGAAACAGAAATTTTCTGGGCATCCGGTTGTTGCCTTTTTATCCGTTCAAAAGATTTCTGGTCACAAAACGGGTTTGATGAACGATTTTTTGCCCATCAGGAAGAAATTGACCTTTGCTGGAGACTGATTAATGCGGGAAAAAAGATCTTTTACACCGGGAGATCAAAAGTTTATCATGTCGGCGGAGGAACTTTAAATAAGCAAAGTGCAAAAAAGACCTTTCTGAACATGAGGAACAACCTTTCCATGTTACTGAAAAACATGCCGTTTCCGAATATGATTTTCGTTATATTCGCAAGGCTATGTCTGGACGGATTGGCTGCCGTATATTTTGGATATAAATACGGATTTTCTCATTTCTGGGCTGTCGGAAAGGCACATTTTGCTTTTTATATGCAGATTCCCGGAACATGGAAGCGTCGCCAGAAACAACAGAAGCATAAATTTTATCAATCAAAATGGTTGATTTTTAAACATTTCCTACAATGAAAACAACTTCTTTATCTTTATTATTATTTGTGTGCATTTTCCAGTTCGGATTTTCGCAGAAGAATACCTGGTCTGAAATTGATAAAAACTGCAGCTTCCGAGCATTAACGGAAAAGGGTTCTGAAAATGTAAAAGATACTGATCCTGTAACAGTTGAAGTTTTTTCATTCCGCGACCTTATCGATAATATTGATATTGAAAAGGAGAAAGCTGTATCTAAAAAAGTGATGCCTTTTAATGAAATTCATGAAAAAATTGACCGTAAAGGAAAGGTAAATTTCAAAAAAGGCTCTGTCTATCTGGTAAGGCTTCAGGAAGGAATACATGGCGGAAGATTTCGCATTGAGATCAGTAAAAATGCAGACAAAAAACTTGTTGATAGTTTCAGTAAATATTTGAATGAAAAGGTAACATACGGAAGCATTCTTAAGGAAACAACCGATACTCCGACAAATAAAAATGTCATCAAAAGCTTTATTGTTACGATCAGTGACCATGACAATTTTAATATCAATACTTTAAAAGATAAATTTAAAGATGTCATTCAGGGAATTACAAAGGTGGCCACCAATAGAAATACAATATTCTTTAAAATAACAACTTAACATTCATGGATTTTTGTGCCATAGATTTCGAAACAGCAACTCATGAGCGAAATTCCGCATGTGAGCTGGGAGTTTGTATTGTGCAGGATTCCAGAATTGTAGAAACAAAGACCTGGCTGATCAAACCGCCGAGTTTTCCTTACTTTAATCCTTTTAACGTCGATGTTCACGGAATTCTTCCTGACGATGTCAAAGATGCTCCTACGTTTGATGAAATCTGGTATGAGGTGGAAGAAATGATGTACGGAACTTTAATGATTGCCCATAATGCAGGTTTTGATGCCGGGGTTCTCCGTGGCTGCCTGAATCATTACGGAATGTTCACTCCAAAATTAAATTACCTCTGCAGCATTCAGCTTGCTAAAAAATCGTGGAATTATCTGCCTAGATACGGGTTAAAACATTTGGCAGAATACCATCAGTTAAGTTTTAAACATCACAGGGCTGGTGATGATGCGGAAGCCTGTGCAAAGATCTCTTTGCTGGCCTTTGAAAAACTGTTTCTTACCACGAATGAAGAAATCTCAGATTATCTGAAACTTAAGATTAAAAAGCTCTAATTTAATTGCTTAGAACTTCAGATAACAAATTGAATTTCGGAATATCGATTTCAAAATTTTCTTCGGTTTCCATATTTCTGACGAGGTATTTTCCGCTCATATTCCCTACTCCTGAACGTAACATGACATTTGAGAAATACGCAAAGTTTTCGCCGATAGGAATTTCAGGCGTAAGGCCGATCACACCGTCGCCGATAATCTCGGTATAGCCAAATCCTACGTCAAAAATCAACCATTTTCTTTTTAGAATTTTTATAGGAAAATTGCCGTCATTTTCGATCGTTATATTGTACTTGAAAACATATCTGTTTTCAGACGGATAACTGTTTTTGCTATCATATTCAGGTATTACTGAAACTTTGATATTGGAGGTCATTTTAGAGAACATCATGTTGTTATTTTCAAAAAAGATACAAAAATCTCGCCCTTTTGGAGCGAGATTCAAATTTATACTCTAATTTTTTCTCAGATTACAAGCCTAAGCCTTTTCTTTCGTCACCATTCATCAGAATTCCTACCGGATTGTCGATAGCCTCTTTCACCGCTACCAGGAAGCCTACAGACTCTTTTCCGTCGATAATTCTATGGTCATAAGACATCGCAACATACATCATCGGACGAATCGCCACCTGCCCGTCAACAGCAACCGGTCTCTGGATAATATTGTGCATTCCCAGAATTGCAGATTGAGGAGGGTTGATGATCGGTGTAGACATCATAGATCCGAAAGTTCCGCCATTCGTAATGGTGAAAGTTCCGCCTGTCATTTCGTCAACAGTGATTTTTCCGTCTCTTACTTTGATAGCCAGGTCTTTAATATTGGCTTCAACACTTGCAAAAGACATATTTTCTGCATTTCTCAATACCGGAACCATTAATCCTTTAGGACCTGAAACCGCAATCGAAATATCGCAGAAATCGTAGTTTACTTTGAAATCTCCGTCGATAGATGCATTGACATCAGGATACATCTGTAATGCTCTTGTCACCGCTTTTGTAAAGAAAGACATGAAGCCAAGCCCTACACCGTGTTTCTGTGCAAATTCTTCTTTATATTGTTTTCTCAGTCTGAAGATTTCAGACATGTCAACTTCATTGAAAGTAGTCAACATTGCCGTTTCGTTCTTTACAGAAACCAGTCTCTGAGCAATTTTTCTTCTAAGAACTGAAAGTTTTGTCGTCGTTGTCGATCTTGATCCGGTAGCCGTAACAGGATTTCCTCCCAATGCAGGAACAGCTGCCAACTCAGCATCAGATTTAGTGATTCTTCCGTCTCTTCCGCTTCCTGAAACCTGTGAAGCCTCCATTCCTTTTTCATCAAGGATTTTTTTCGCTGCCGGCGATGGTGCACCGGTAGCATACGTTTTTGGTGCAGCAGGCTGGGCAGCAGGTTTTGGAGACTCCTCTTTTGCAGGTTCAGCAGCTTTCGGAGCTTCTTCCTGTTTTGGAGCTTCAGCCGCAGGAGCATCGTTTCCTGCAGGTTTTGCAGCATCCATATCGATTAAGCAAACTACCTGTCCTACCTGTACAACGTCACCTTCTTCTGCTTTTAAAGTAATGATTCCGCTTTGTTCAGCAGGCAATTCAAGAGTGGCTTTGTCTGAATCTACTTCAGCGATGGGTTGATCTTTTTCTACATAATCACCATCTTTTACAAGCCAGGTTGCAATTTCAACTTCTGTAATTGATTCGCCCGGTGAAGGAACTTTCATTTCTAAAACTGACATATCGTATTTTTTATTTTTTTAATTTTTATTTTTTTTGACTTTAAGAAAACAGATAAAAGACAAGAGACTAATATCTGGTTCAGCTAAATTTAAGCGGTTACAGGTCTTTTCACCGGAGCATCATTTCGGTCAAACACCCGGTTGATCACTGCATTTTGATTTTTTTCAAACATTTTGTGACTTCCCGGAGCCGGAGCACCACTAGGAACCGGAGCAACCACCTGGATTCCCGTATCCCTGAAGTTTCTTAAAATATAAGACCAAGCTCCCATATTTTCAGGTTCTTCCTGAGCCCAAACAAGAGTTTTTCTGTTTCCATACTTGCTGAAGATGGCCTCAATTGCGTCTGCCTGTAGCGGATACAATTGTTCGAATCTTACCAAAGCAACATTCTCAGCATTTAACTCTTCTTTTTTAGCTAATAATTCAAAATACAACTTACCTGAACACAGCACTAATTTTTCCACTTTTTCAGGATCTGCAGTCGGATCATCCAAAATAGGCTGGAAGCTTCCCGTAGCAAAATCTTCCAATGGAGAAACTACTTTAGGATGTCTCAATAATGATTTTGGACTCATCACAATCAGAGGTTTTCTGAATGACCATTTCAACTGTCTTCTTAATAAATGGAAGTAGTTGGCCGGGGATGTGATATTGGCAACGACCATATTTTCATTGGCACAAAGCGTTAAGAACCTTTCCAGTCTTGCTGAAGAGTGCTCTGCTCCCTGCCCTTCTGAACCGTGTGGCAATAGCATTACCAGACCGTCCTGGATCTTCCATTTTTCTTCTGCTGCGGCTAAATATTGGTCAACAATAATTTGTGCACCATTTACGAAATCCCCGAATTGCGCTTCCCAAATCGTCAAAGTATTCGGAGAAGCCATTGCATAACCATAATCAAAACCTAAAACACCATATTCTGAAAGGTGAGAATTGTATACATCAAATCTGCTTTCCGAAACGTGTCTTAAAGGGATATATTCTTCTTCGGTATCTTCTGTTTTTACAACGGCATGTCGGTGAGAGAAAGTTCCTCTTTCCACATCCTCACCGGAAATTCTTACATTGTGCCCTTCAACCAAAAGTGTTGCATAAGCCAGCCATTCACCAAGAGCCCAGTCTAAAGAATTTCCTTCAATGGCTTTTATTCTGTTCTCGAAGAGTCTCGTGATTTTATTCAGGAACTTTTTATCAGCCGGAAGTGTAGACATTTTAAGAGCCAGCTCCTTCAGCTTTTCCAGGTCATATTTTGTATCGACAGGTTCCTGTACGGCTCCTCTTTTAGCAATAGGATAGTTCGTCCAGTCATCTGCCATGAACAAATCCATCACATTTTTCTCAATCTCTTTCGAAGCATCAAAATCTTTATCCAGGAGCGCTTTAAATTCAGTTTCCATTTTAGCGATAACATCGTTTGACGTTACGCTGTCTTTCAACAACTGGTCTTTATAGATTTCTCTCGGATTCGGGTGTTTTGAAATGATTTTGTAAAGATTAGGCTGTGTAAATCTCGGCTCATCCCCTTCATTGTGACCATATTTTCTGTATCCTAACAAATCAATGTAAACGTCTTTACCGAATTTAGCCCTGAAATCAGCAGCAAAATGAATCGCATGAACCACTGCTTCCGCATCATCCGCATTCACGTGCATTACAGGAGATTCAGTTACTTTTGCGATGTCAGTACAGTATGTTGAAGATCTTGCATCCATGTAATTTGTGGTAAACGAAACCTGGTTGTTCACAACAATATGAACCGTACCGCCTGTTCTGTAGCCTTCCAGCGTCATCATTTGAGCAACTTCATAAGCAATACCCTGTCCTGCAATAGCACCGTCTCCATGGATAACGATCGGTAATATTTTCGAATAATCTCCTTTGTATTTATCATCTACTTTTGCACGGCAGATCCCTTCTACAAGAGCGGCTACTGTCTCAAGGTGAGATGGGTTCGGGGTAAGATTGATCGCCACTTCTTCTCCTGAAGCGGTTTTTATTTTTTTTGATGATCCTAAGTGATATTTAACGTCACCTGAGAATACATCTTCTTCGAATTCTTTTCCTTCAAATTCCGAGAAAATCTGTTTGTAAGACTTTCCGAAAATATTGGTAAGCACATTCAGCCTTCCTCTGTGGGCCATTCCTAAAACAACCTCGTCAACGCCTAACTGCGAAGATCTGGTGATCAGCTGATCCAATGCAGGAATCAAAGTTTCTCCTCCTTCCAGTGAAAATCTTTTCTGCCCAACAAATTTTGTATGAAGATAATTTTCAAATGCTACCGCCTGGTTTAATTTTAAAAGGATTTCAGTTTTTTCATTCGCTGAAAGACTTGGATGGTTTTCATTAACCTGAAGCCATTGCTTGATAAAATCTTTTTCTTCAACATTGTTGATGTGCATATACTCTACTCCGATCGAATCACAGTAGATGTTTTCCAGATGCGTGATCAGCTCCTGTAAAGTAGCCGGGCCTTTCATCCCTGTTTCAACGGCACAGTTGAATTTTGTATTTAAATCTGACTTATCAAGACCGAAATTTTCGATATCCAAAGTCGGCGTGTAGTGTCTTCTTTCTCGGACAGGATTGGTTTTAGTAAACAGATGACCTCTGGTTCTATACGCTTCGATAAGGTTTACCACCTTAAATTCTTTTTTGATGTGTTCCGGAACTTCACCGTTTGAAGCGGCCTGAGCTGCCTGCTGTACTACGGGAGCTGAAGCTGCCGGAACCTGGCTGTATTGGATATAATCGTCTTCTCCATAGTTCTCCAAAGCAAAATCAAAACCTTGAAAAAAGGCTTTCCAGGAGGGTTCTAAAGAGTCGGGAAATTTTAAGTACTGTTGGTATAAATCCTCAATTAACTGAGAATGAGCTGCGTTTAGGAATGAAAATCTGTCCATTATTACAGTGTATCTGTTATTAAAATTTGTTTATAGAATTGAACCCCAAATTTAATAAAAAAAACCGACTTGGAACAGCGTGAAACTATTAAAAAAACTATAAAAGAAATAATTATTCTGAATTTACTTAAATACTGATAATGAGAGCTTCATATTCACATCCTGATCTTCCATAGGACGCTCCAGAAACGTCTGCCGGATATCTCCAAAACGCATTTCATCTTTTTTAGCCTTTTGGATAAGCTGCTGAATGGCTTTTATTCTCCCCGCATAATTCCCTTTATAGTACATGATATAATTTTGCGTAGGACTTTGTGTCCTGAAACTGAAGTTATTATCCGTAAGCCCAAACTTCTTGGATAACGGAATTCCAAGAAAATAAGACACTTCTTTATCCTTGTAATTATCGGCATCGGTAATCAGTACTGGAAAACCGAATTCATCGTCTTTTTTACCCAGATCCATGGTTGTGTAATTATAGATCTTGTTATAATTCATCACAATGTTTTTATAAAGCGCATCTTTCTTGTTGGAGGTGCTTACATTGATCCCCAGCAAAAGTTTTTCTTCTTCATTTTCAACCATTAAACTGTCGTATTTTATGGCCGCCATCTGGTTGTCTTTCTCCACTTTATTGCCCAGAACATTGTTGAGATTCAACATACTTTTATTGATATTCTCGGCAAAGCGGTCTTCGGTCCAAAAATTTTCTACACGTCTTAAAACGGATAATTTAGGAGTATGGACGATCCAGGTAATCCGAGTCTTTTCGGGAGCAATGGCTTTAAATTTAATATCAACCAGTGTCGGGCTTTCATTTTTATCCTCAAAGAGTTGATATCTCAGTGTTTTGTTGGGATTTTCGTACCGTAAGAACATTTCGCCGTCCGTATCGTTTTTAGGGTCTACATAGCTTATGGAACTTCCTTTTCCTTCATAAGGCGTATAGTAATCGATATCAATGGATTTCGAGCTGGTAAAGAAATTATTCCAGCGGGTAAAGTTCTGCAGATTATTAAACTGATTGAAAACCTTTTCTACCGGATAGTTAATTTCTTTTTCAATTTTAAAATCTTTGCTTTCATCCACAAAATAGTACATTGAAGCGGCATAAGCCCCAATCAGCAAAACGATAAATACAGCTATAATCTTAAAAAAACGCATCGTACAAATGTATAGAAAATAACAAAAGTGACCAATATGATGATCACTCTGTTTAATAATTTATTTTGAAGGATGAAATATCGGCTTTAAATCAATTTCCGTATTCCATACATCCGTTTTATCCGATATGAGTTCCATGTTCCAGGACCGCTCCTTTTTTCACGACGATAATACCATCCTGAACGGAATACGTACCGTAATCACCATCGTTAAGGTGTTTGCCGCCGATAATGCGTACATTATCACCGATGTGGCAGTTTTTATCTAAAATTGCTTTTTCGATATAACAATATTTTCCGATGCCCATATTAGGGCGGCCTTTACTGTCATTATCAACAATTTCTGCAGTGCCCTGGTAAAAATCTGAGCCCATCACATACGCGTTAACGATTGTACTTCCTTTGTCAATTCTTGTCCTGTTTCCAATCACGGAGTTTTCAATTTTATCTGCCATGATGATGCATCCGTCACCAAATACCGCTTTGCTTACATAAGAACCGTTTATTTTTGATGGTGGAAGCATTCTCGCTCTGGTATAGATCGGAGAAGATGAAAAAAGGTTAAACTGCGGGAAATCCTGACAAAGATCAAGGTTTGCTTCATAAAACGATTCTATGGTTCCGATATCCGTCCAATACCCTTCATACTGATAACTGAGCGTGGTATATTTCCCTATGGAATTTGGTATAATATCTTTTCCGAAATCGTCTCCCGCACCTTCATCAAACATCTTTTTGAGAATGCTTTTGGTAAAAATATAAATCCCCATGGAGGCAAGATATTCTTTACCGGCATTTTTATTTTCTTCCGAAACTTCGGACTTTAAGCCGTCCAGCATGTCGTATCCAGGCTTTTCAACAAAAGAGGTAATATTTCCTTCATCGTCAGAACTTAAGATCCCGAAACCTGTCGCATCTTTGGCATTTACAGGAATGGTAGCAATGGTCACATCACCGCCTTTCTCTATATGGAAATCCAGCATTTCCTTGAAATCCATCTGATAAAGCTGATCTCCTGAAAGAATTAAGATATAATCATAATCGTATTTTTCCAAATGTTTCATCGACTGACGCACCGCATCAGCCGTTCCCTGATACCAGCTTTCGTTTTCAACATTCTGTTCGGCAGCCAGAATATCCACAAATCCTTTGCTGAAAATATCAAAGTGATATGAGTTTTTAATGTGTGAATTTAAAGACGCTGAATTAAACTGTGTTAAAACAAGAATCTTGTTCATCCCTGAATTTAAACAATTGGAAATCGGAATATCTACCAATCTGTATTTCCCTGCGATTGGTACGGCAGGTTTTGACCTTGTGTATGTGAGCGGGAACAGCCTTGTTCCTCTACCGCCTCCTAAAACAATGGATATAACATTGCGATTCATAAATATTTTGCATTTTACGTATTAATATTTTTTTATTTAATTTTTATATAAAGCTATGTATTTTTCAGCAGACTTTTCCCAAGCAAAATCAAAACTCATATTGGCATGAATAAGATTTTCCATTACCTCCTTTTGATTGTAGACCATCAATGCCCTGTTCATAGCATGGATAACATCATCTACACCAGGATAAGTAAAATTAATCCCTGCCCCACCTGTGGAAATATCCGCTACGGTATCTCTCAGGCCTCCAATATAGCGAACAATCGGAACCGTACCATATCTCATCGAGTACATCTGATTAAGCCCGCAGGGTTCAACCCTTGATGGCATCAGCAAAAAATCCGCCGAAGCATATATTTTATGTGAAAGATATTCTTTGTATCCCACATCCAGTCCGAAATTGGTGTAGGTATAATCATATTCTTTCAGTTTGTTTTCAATGTACGTGTTTCCGGAACCCAAAACCATTATATTAAGTGCTCCATAACTTTGTTTAATGCTTCTCCAGACGATATCAGGAAGCAAATCTGCGCCTTTTTCCGTAGCAAATCTTCCGATAAAAGCAAATAAAGGAAGCTCAGGCTTTAAGCCATATTCTTTACACAGTTTTTCTTTATTTTTCTTTTTCTGCTCTACGGCATTTTTAATATTAAAATTAAAATCCAGCATCGGATCGGTTTCAGGATTCCAGACTTCCGTGTCGATGCCGTTGATAATTCCGTAGGCTTTACCGAACTCATCTCTTACCAGGCTTTCAAGACCTCTGAAGCTTACATAAAGCTCCTCAAGATATCCCTGGGAAACGGTGGTAAAAGCATTGGCACATTTAATCATGCTTGCCAGAGGATTGATCAACCCGTTCCAGTCCAGTAATCCCCATTTGTACGGATCGAAGGAAGGAAGATATCTGGCCATTTCCCAGCTCATCATTCCCTGGTATTCACCATTGTGAATGGTTCCCACCGTTTTCACACCTTTAAGGAAAGAAAATTCCGGACAATATTCGATCATAAACGGAACCAATCCCGTATGGTAATCGTGACAATGCAGAACATCGGGACGGATTTCCATAGCACTCAGCCAATGAAGAACACCGTGCTGAAAAGCAATGAACTGAAAATTCTCATCCTGATAGCCGTATGGATTATCTCTATCCAGAAGCCCTGGAATTTTTACCATGTACAATTCAAAGCCTAAAGCATTGGATTTTTCCTTTAAAACCTGCACCTGCAGCATATTTCCTCCCTGGTGTATAAAGCCATCAAAAACTATGTCAAACTGATGATCATAGACAAAAGATTTATTATACCACGGCATAACAACCTTCGCATCAATATCTTTAATTTTGTTCTGATACTTCGGCAAAGCGCCTACTACATCGGCAAGACCTCCCACTTTTGCCACCGGATAACATTCGGTACTGAGATGGTAAATTATCATATTCTATCTTTTATAATGTTTGATTCTGTTGTGTTTATATTTTATGTCTTTTCTTTTTAAAATAATCCCTGATAATGGCGGAAGATTGATACTGATCGACTTCTGATGATTCATATAATTTTCGTATTGTTCATCAAAAATATCGGCTCTTACGCCGCTTCCTGCATATTGCTCGTCATCGGAATTAAAAATAACTTCCCAGTGACTTCCTGCGCTTACCCCTACTTTATAATCGATTACGCGTGGAGTAAGGTTCAAAATAACCATACAGACGTCATCTTTTCGCTGTCCTTTTCTCAGGTAAATATATACTGAATTTTCAACGTCATCCGCCTGCACCCACTCAAACCCATAATAGTTGAACTGATTTTCGTAAAGTGCCGTTTCAGTTCTGTAAAGGTGATTCAGTTTTTTCACCAAATCCTTCAATCCTTTGTGAATAGGATACATCAGCAAATGCCAGTCCAGGCTTTTTTTAAAGTTCCATTCGCTCGTTTGCCCGAATTCATCACCCATGAATAAAAGCTTGGCGCCGGGATGCGTAAACATGTATACATACAAAGCCCTTAGATTGGCAAACTTCTGCCATTCGTCACCAAACATTTTGTAAATAAGACTTGCTTTTCCATGAACCACTTCATCATGGGAGAGTGGCATCATATAATTTTCGTTATACATATACATTGAAGCGAAAGTCAGCTTGTGATGATTAAACTTCCGTTCAATGGGATCTACTTTAAAGTAATCCAGGGTATCATGCATCCACCCCATCATCCATTTCATTCCGAAACCGACCCCTCCGTCATGCACAGGTTTTGTAAGCATCGGAAAATCCGAGCTTTCCTCAGCGATTGTTATGATATTATCACCAAACTCCTTGTAAACAGCCGAATTAAATTCCTGCAAAAATGTCTTTGCTTCAAGATTTACATTTCCCCCATAAACATTGGGCTCCCATTCGCCTTCATTCCTGGAATAATCAAGATGAAGCATTGAGGTTACGGCATCTACCCGCAAACCGTCGGCGTGGTAGCGCTCCAGCCAGAACATAGCGTTGGAGATCAAAAAAGATTTTACTTCATTTCGCCCGTAATTAAAAATATAGGATTTCCAGTCGGGGTGGAATCCCTTCCTCGGATCTTCATGTTCATAAAGATACGATCCGTCAAACCGATGCAGCCCATTAGCATCACCCGGAAAATGGGAAGGTACCCAGTCGAGGATCACGCCGATATCATTTTTATGGAGTTCATCAATGAGAAACATCAGGTCCTGGGGCGAGCCGAAACGTGATGTTGCCGCGAAAAACCCCGTAATCTGGTAACCCCAGCTTGGATCGTACGGGTATTCCATAACCGGCATGAATTCCACATGGGTGAATTCCATTTCTTTGATGTAAGGAACAAGCTTTTCAGCTACATCACGGTAACTTAAAAATTTTTCGGGATCCTTATCACTTCGTATCCATGAGCCAAGATGAAGTTCGTAAACGGAAACCGGAGCCTTGAGACTGTTTTTTTTCCAGCGGTTCTGAAGCCAGTCTTTGTCATTCCATTCATACCAAGTGGTAGAAACCAGTGATGCTGCCTGAATGTTTTGTTCCCAGCTCAGTGCATACGGGTCGCTCTTTTCCAGAACTTCCCCTCTCGCTGTTTCTATCGCATATTTGTATAATGTTCCCCAGGTAAGCCCTGCAACGAAGCCTTCCCAGATTCCCGATCCGTCCCATCTTGGGAACAGGATATGGTCTTTGTGATTCCAGCTGTTGAAATTACCGATTACCGAAACTTTTTTGGCGTTGGGTGCCCATACCGAAAAGTAAACGCCCTGCACGCCATCTTTTTCTACGGAATGTGCCCCGAACTTGTCGTACAGCTTATAATGTTTACCTTCTTTAAAAAGATAAATATCATGATCCGTAAAAAGAGTGTATGTTTTAACCGAATTCATCACGGTTTTGATTTAAATTTTAATACTTCTCTGAAACTACTGAAAAAATCAGAAAGAACTGTTAATAAATAGTGAAGTAATTATTATGTTAAATACACAACCATTACTTGCTTCTTATCAAATATAGCCTTTTTTCAGGAGTGTTTCCTTTGATTTTAAAAATAATTTGCCATAAAAAGATTTTATTCTAAATTTATCCTTCAGAATTATAAAAAACGCTTGGATGAGATTTAAACTCCATACTGAGGAAAATGATGAAAGGAATATCTATATCACAGGAAATTTCAACAGCTGGAACCCGCGGGATCTACGCTATCAGCTTGCCAAAGCCGGAGACCGGAACTATTATATAGAAATCGACAATGCGCTTTTACCCGAAACCATAGAATACAAATTCACAAAAGGAGGCTGGGAAAATGTAGAGCTCGATACCTATGGAAACATTACACCAAACAGAAAAGTGAAGAAATCAGAAGGAAAAGCTTCCGACCTGGTAGAGAAATGGCGACTAAACTGGGGACCGTTTAAAAAAGAATTTTTTCCCATTGTGGAAGTTATTTCAGAAGAATTTTACATTCCTCAGCTGGAACGCCACCGGAAGGTCTGGGCATTGCTCCCATACGATTACTATGTTTCAGAAAAGAACTACCCTGTGCTTTATCTTCAGGACGCACAAAATCTTTTCAACGAAGGCAGTGATTACGGCAACTGGGAAATCGACAAGAAACTTTCCGTACTCTCCGAATATGGACGTGGAGAAGTCATCATTATCGCCATAGAACACGGAAGCGAAGACAGAGTTAAGGAGTATATTTTCGATAATGACCATGTCGCCAATGGCTCGGAAGGGAAAAAATACATCCGTTTTATCACCGATACCCTGAAACCTTTTGTAGACGAACATTACCGGACTAAAAAAGACCGCGAGAACACAGGAATCGGCGGCAGCTCTCTGGGGGCATTGATCAGTATTTACAGCGGCTTTCTGTATCCTGAAGTCTATTCTAAACTGCTTATCTTTTCACCTTCACTCTGGGTAGAGCCCGGCAATAATTTTCCGATGATGAATTTCAGGGTTCCTTATAAAATGAAAATCTATCTGTATGGCGGCGGCCGGGAAGGTTCTAAAATGGTTAAAAGAATTCATATTTTCGAACAATATTTAAAACGCTGGGAAAAGAAAAATCTTTTTGATTTCGAATTCAGAACGAGCATCAATCCGGAGGGAACCCATAACGAATTCTACTGGTCACAGGAATTCCCAAGGGCAATCGAATGGCTTTTTTACAACAATACACAAAACCCGGTTGAGGTACAACCTCAGCAAAACAGCATTAAAAAGTAAACAATGAAATTAGTCAATAAAAAAATTAAAAACTATACTCAGATTTTCCATCTTTTCACGGAAGAAGAATGGATCAAAACATCCGGAAATTTCAACAAAAACATCCCGGCATTTTTCAGCGGTAAAAAGTACGAGGTTTTCGTCAACGTTCAGGAAGAAGGCATTGCTTATTTCATAGGTTTGGGCAAATCAGATGTGGCTTTATTTGAAATCCAGCAGGTCGCACTGAAGTTTTCGCAGATTTACAAAGAAAAGATCGCGGCATTGCCGACACTGGTCGTAGGAGATTTTATCAATGAAAAGCAATTCGAGGAGTTTGTAAAAGGTCTTTTAATCGGCTCTTACCACTATCCTTTTGAAAAAACTCATGCATTCTGGAACGTAAAATTCGAGCTTCATTTTGAGAATGTAAGCCAAAAGAAACTGGATCATATTAACCAAAAAGCAGTAGCCATAAGCAACGGACAAATCGCATGTCAGGAATGGCTGAACAAACCGGCAAATCTTAAAAAACCGGATGTTTTTAGTTTATATTTAAAAAATTTAGCCAAAAAACATGACCTGAAATATACGGTTCTCAACAGAAAAAAATGTGAGGAACTGGGATTGGGCGCTTATCTTTCGGTAAATCAGGGAAGCGCTTACGACGCAGCTTTTACCATCCTTGAATATAAAACCAACGCTAAAAATGCAAAAACCTTCGGCCTGGTGGGAAAATGTGTGCTATTTGACACCGGTGGAATTTCATTAAAAAATCCGGACAACATGCATTATATGAAGTCGGATATGGGCGGCGCCACCGCCGTTTTAGGAACTTTGATTTATGCCGCAGAAATGCAGCTTCCGGTTAATATCATTGCCATTTTACCCATCACAGACAATGCCATTTCCGAAAATGCATTTCTTCCGAGCGATGTCATCACGGCGTACAACGGAAAAACGATCGAGGTCCTTAACACCGATGCCGAAGGAAGAATGATCCTGGCAGACGGACTTTCTTATCTCTCCAAAAACTATAAAACAGATGTCCTTATCGACATTGCCACCCTTACGGGCAGTTCTGTAAGAATGTTTGGCGACACCTGCGGAGCTCTTTTTACAAACAATGACGAACTCAAAGATACACTGATAAAAACAGGCGATAAGGTAAACCAGAGACTATGGAACTTACCGCTTTGGGAGGTATGGAAAGATGACATAAAGTCTGATGTAGCAGATATAAAAAATACCTCGATGAAACCCATCGGAGATTGTATAGTAGCGGCGAAATTTCTGGAATATTTTATCGAAGACCATCCAAAATGGGCGCACCTCGATATAGCCGGAGTAGCTTTCGGAAATGTAGGCTATGCTAAAGAGAAAGCAGCCACCGGATTTGGCGTGCAGCTGCTGGCAGATTTAATCGAAAATTATCACTAAAAATTAGTTTATTACAAAAAATCTCTGTATAATTGAACCAGAATTTTCAAAAGCACATTATTTTTATTAATTTAATATTAAATAAATAATAAAAAACCGCTTTTATTTTTGAAATTTCACTAAAAACTAAAAAACATTATATGGAGAAGAAAACAATAGTATGTATTTCGTGCTATTACAAGGGATATGATTTCATGGACGAAATGAAACGTCTCGGTAATAAGGTCATTTTAATTACTTCAGAAAACCTGAAAGAAAAAAACTGGCCATGGCATGCTATCGACGAAACCTTCTACATGCCCGAGCTGAAACCCTCAGTCTGGAATCTCGACCATCTTATCCAGGGATTTTCTTACCTCATGCAAACCCGAAAAGTCGATGCTGTGGTAGCCCTTGATGACTACGATGTGGAAAAAGCAGCACTGGTGCGGGAAACCTTTCGCATTCCTGGTATGGGACAAACTACGCACCGGTATTTCAGGGACAAGCTTGCCATGCGGCAAAAAGCAAAAGATTCGCATATCAGGGTTCCTGAATTCACTGCAGTCTTTAACAATGATGAGGTTAATGCATTTGCCGATCAGGTTCCGGCACCGTGGGTTTTGAAACCGCGTTCAGAAGCTTCCGCGTCAGGAATCAAAAAGCTGCATTCCAAAGAAGAACTTTGGGAAGCCCTCAATAATCTGGGAGAAGAACGTCACCTGTTCCTGCTGGAAAGCTTTAAACCCGGTGATGTATATCACATTGACAGTCTTACATTCAATAAAGAAATCGTTTTCACCGCCGTCTCAAAATACCTGGCACCTCCCATGCAGGTTTCTCATGAAGGAGGTGTTTTCAGAACTAAAACACTGGGACGGTATTCTGAAGAATTTACAGTCCTGGAAAATGCCAATGCAAAACTTTTATCCAGTTTCGGACTGATGAACGGTGCGACACATACCGAGTTTATAAAAGGTAAAGAAGACGGAAAATACTACTTCCTGGAAACCTCTTCAAGAGTGGGAGGCGCTCATATTCCTGATCTTGTGAAAGCTTCCAGCAATATCAACATCTGGAGAGAATGGGCAAAAATTGAAGATGCTCTACTGCGGGGAAAAGACTACCGGATTTCCAAACCTACAGGATATTACGCCGGATTGATCATTGCACTGATTAAAGATGAAAAAGCAGATTATACTCAATTTGAAAGCCCGGAAACGGTGAAATTTTTACCGATCGATCATCACGTCGGAATTGTGTATAAATCCGATGATCCGGCAGTGATTCAGGGAAGGCTCGACCATGCCGCAGAAGTCATTCACGCTGAAATGCTGAATATTCTCCCTCCGAAAAGCAAACCGACGAGCTAGCAGCCAGCAAATTAATTATCATTGATCAATCATCATCATTTATTACAAAAAAATGCCGCATATAGAACATACCGATTATTACTCACATATTTTAGGAACAAGTATGAAAGTAGAAGTCACGGGACATTACGGATATCCGATCATTATGTTTCCGACTTCTCAGGGTCTTTATACCCAAAACCATGATTTTCATCTCAATGAAAGCATTAACTGGTTTATCGAAAAGGGAAAAATAAAGTTGTATAACATCCAGACGATCGACAGTTGGAGCTTTTACGACGAAAGCATTCCGCCGCAGCAACGGATCAGAAATTATGAAAAATATGTACAGTTTCTTATTAAGGAATTTGTACCCTACATTCAGAAAATCCATAAAACACATCGTGTTGCAGTAGCCGGAGCAAGTTTCGGCGGATACCACGCGGCTAATTTTGCCTTCAGGTTTCCGGATGTTGTCTCTCACGTATTTTGTCTTTCGGGAGCTTTCAGCATCAGGAATTTTATGGACGGATATTCTGATGATCTGGTATATTTCAATTGTCCAAGAGAGTTTGTAAAAAATGATGAAGCCTGGAAATACAGACACATGCACATTGTTTTAAGCACTTCCGATCAGGATATCTGCAGGGATAAAAATATTGAAATGGCAGAAATTCTGCGTTTAAAAGGAATAGATTTCTGGTATGACGAAAGAAAATGGATTAATCACGACTGGCCGCTTTGGAGGATGGTTTTCCCGACTTTTATCGGGGCGTTTTTCTCTTAGGAACTTTTTTGATTTAGATTGTGATTGATTTTAACGCAAAGTCCACAAAGATTTTTAACTACCAATTGCTTTTAAGTATCAGAAATAAACAACTTATGGTTAAATTCAAATCAATATCAAAATCCATTTTAATTAAATTTATAATAAATAATACAAAACATTAAAAAAATACATTATGGTTAAAAAAGTCGGAATACTATTCGGAATGGAAGACACTTTTCCCTGGGCATTTATTGATAAAGTAAATGAAATCGGACAAGGTGAAATCGTGGCAGAACCCGTAACGATAGACAAGCTCGAACAGGGAACCGATTATGGCTATGCCGTGATCATCGACAGAATTTCACAGGATGTTCCTTTTTACAGGGCTTATCTTAAAAATGCAGCGCTGAACGGAACTTATGTCATCAACAATCCTTTTTGGTGGAGTGCCGATGAAAAGTTTTTCAATAATGCTTTAATGACAAAACTCGGAATTCCTCTTCCCAAAACCGTTCTCCTTCCCTCTTTTGAAAGACCGGAAAACACTTCGGAAACTTCTTTCAGAAACCTCAAATTCCCTCATGACTGGGATTATATTTTTAACTACGTAGGATTTCCGGCTTATATGAAACCTCATGACGGTGGCGGCTGGAGAAATGTATACCGCGTAGAAAACCCGCAGGATCTCTGGGAAAAACATTCGGAAACTGAGCAGCTTGTCATGATGGTGCAGGAAGAAATTATTTTTGATGATTACTACCGGGTATATTGTTTGGGCAGAAAATATGTACATATCATGCCTTACGAGCCGAGAAACGCTCCCCATATGAGGTATGAAACCACCCATAAAACACAGGGTAAAGAATTGGAAAAACTATTGAAAACCATCCATGATTACACCATCAAAATGAATGAAGCTTTAGGCTATGATTTCAATACGGTGGAATTTGCTGTTCGCGACGGAATCCCTTATGCTATTGACTTCTGCAATCCGGCTCCGGATGCCGACAGAAATTCTGTAGGGGAAGAAAATTTTGCATGGATTGTGGAGCATGCGGCAAAGTTAGCCGTAGAAAAAGCTAAAGAATATGTTTCCGGAAAACCTAATATCGCATGGGGAAATTTTGTAAAAGATTCTATTAAATAAAAAACATAAAAACACGAAAAAAAATGCATCAGTTTACTATTGGCATCGAAGAAGAATATCAGATTATTGATGTTGAGAGCAGAGACCTGATCTCTCATGTTTCGAAAATTATCGAAGGCGGAAAAGCGGTTTTAAGCGAAAATTTAAAGCACGAAATGCACGAATCCATGATCGAAATGGAAACCGGGATCTGCCAGAACATTCAGGAAGCCAGAGCAGAATTAACCAATCTCAGAAGACATCTCATTAAGACCGCCCACGAACAGGGATTGCGCGTCTCCGGTGGTGGAACACATCCCTTTTCCAACTGGGAGCACAATACCATTACCGACGGCGAACGCTATCATAAAATCGTAGACGACATGGGTGATGTCGCACGCGGAAATTTGATTTTTGGACTTCACGTTCATATCGGAATTCCAAACCGTGAAGAAGGTGTAAGAATCCAGAATGTGATGAGGTATTTTCTTCCCCACGTGTATGCCCTGTCTACCAACTCTCCTTTCTGGATCGGCAGAAATACAGGATTTAAATCTTACCGGCAGGAAATTTTCGTAAAATTCCCAAGAACCGGAATTCCCAGTTTCTTCAATTCCCTTGCCGAATTCGACAGCTATGTCGACCTTTTGGTAAAAACGGGAACCATAGACAATGCCAAAAAAATATGGTGGGATCTTCGGGTGCACCCGTTCTATCCTACCATCGAGTTCAGGATTTGTGATATGCCTTTAAGAATCGATGAGACGGTTTGCCTTGCTGCCATCATGCAGTCACTGGTTGCAAAAATCTATAAGCTGCACCAGCAGAATTTAAGTTTCAGAAGCTACCGAAGATTACTGCTCAACGAAAATAAATGGCGAGCCTCAAAAAGCGGAATTGAAGCTCATCTTATCGATTTTGGGAAAGAAGAATCTGTTCCGTATCCTGATCTTTTGAAAGAACTTCTGGAATTCATTGATGATGTGGTGGATGATTTAGGCTGCCGTAGTGAAGTAGAATATGCCTGGAAAATACTGGAACACGGAACAGGTGCCGACCGACAGCTTAAAATTTTCAATGAGACGGGTGATCTGACGAAAGTCGTTGATTATATGATCTCCGAAACGGAATATGGCATTACCCACGGTGAACCGCTTCACAATTTGTAATACATTTGTACAAAATATGAAGTAGCATGAAAGAGATCCGAATTGCTTTGCTGGATATGAACAACAACCAGATCAACCAGGGATTTAAAAATATAAAAGAAATCGCCGAAGCTTTCAAACAAAGCTGCCACGAGGAAAATGTAACCATCACCACGTTTGATGTGAGGTTTAAAAATGAAATTCCGGATGTTGAAGACTTCGACATTTTTATTTCTTCCGGAGGACCGGGAAATCCTCACAGAGAAGGGTTTGAGTGGGAAGAGCAGTTCAGCGGATTTCTGGATTCGGTGTTTGAACATAATAAATCCAGTGCCAATAAAAAATACCTTTTCCTGATCTGCCATTCTTTCCAGCTCGCCAGCATTCACTGGAAACTGGGCAATATATGTAAAAGAAAATCATATTCTTTCGGAGTAATGCCGGTGCATAAAACAGAAGAAGGCGAGCAGGAGTTTTTATTTAAAAATCTTCCGGACCCCTTCTACGCCGTCGATTCACGGGCTTATCAATTTATAGAACCTGATCATCGCCGTTTCGAGGAATTGGGAATGCAGATCACGGCAATTGAAAAATTCAGGCCTCACGTTGATCTTGAAAGAGCAGTCATGGCTGTTCGCTTTTCTGAGGAAATATTTGGTACGCAGTTTCACCCCGAAGCCAATCCCGAAGGAATCATTGAAAATCTTAAGGACGAAAAAAACAAATTGGCCATGATCGAGAATTTCGGAATGGAAAAATACCTGGAAACCATCGACAGAATTGATGATGATGATAAAATCATTCTTACGCAATCGCAGATTCTTCCCCGGTTTTTCGACTTTGCAAAACAAAATATCGTGTATCAAACTGATACTGTAATTTAAATTTGATAATTACATTTTACCATATATTATTTTAATCGGGTCAGAATACCCGATTTTTTAAATCACAAAGAAAAATATTTATGATTCCTAAATACCGAAAACAGTTTAACCACGATTTTTCACAGGAAAAGTATGGTCTCCTGAAAGAATATTTAAAGCAAAAAAGCGGTCTGGAACCTGTGTTCAGGATTTCCGAAAGTCCGATTTTCCTGACCAAAGAATTTGAATCCAAATTGTTAGATGCAAGTGAAAGCATTATTGATCAGATTAAAGCTCTCCCTCCGGATATTTTACAAAAGGCTATTCCTGATAATTGCAGAGTCCCTAATGACACGGAAAAACCTCATTTTTTTACGATAGATTTCGGGATCTGCAGAAATGCAAACGGTGAAATAGAACCGCAGCTGATTGAACTTCAGGCCTTCCCTTCGCTCTATGCTTTTCAGAAGGTTTTTGAAGATACGTTCTGTGAAGTATATCCTTTTCTTTCGGAGATCAGGAATACGATGAAGCATGAAACCTTTAAAAATCATTTGAAAGAATTGATTGTCGGCAACGAAAACCCTGAAAATGTTATTCTTCTTGAAATTTATCCCGAAAAACAGAAAACTGCCATTGACTTCGTTTTCACCGAACAATTGCTGGGCATTAAAACCGTTTGCCTGACTAAAGTAAGAAAAGAAGGTAAAAAATTATTCTATGATAACAACGGAACTTTAACAGAGATCAAAAGGATTCACAACCGTGTCATTTTCGATGAACTGGACAGAATCCCGGACCTGAAAACGGAATTTGATTTCCGTGAAGACATTGATGTCACCTGGGTAACGCATCCGAACTGGTTCTTTAAAATTTCTAAGTTCCTCTTGCCGCTTTTACAGCATCAGTTTGTTCCGAAAAGTTATTTTCTGAACGAATTCCCCGAAGATGAAAACCTCGACAATTTTGTACTGAAGCCTTTATTTTCCTTCGCCGGAAGCGGAGTGAATTTAAATCCCACCAAAGAAGTTACAGAAGCTATTGAAGACAAGGAAAACTATATTTTGCAGCGGAAAGTGCAGTACGAACCGGTTTTTGAAGATATTCACGGAGATTTTTCCAAAGCGGAGATCAGATTATTGTATATTTGGAGCGAAAATGACGAACGTCCCATCCTGCTGGAAAACCTTTGTCGGATGACCAAAGCGGCCATGGTAAATGTCGATTTCAATAAGAAAGATGCCATCTGGATCGGAAGCTCGAATGCTTTCTTTGCAGAGGAATAATTTTAAAACTAATATACAATGAATGAAACTTCAGCTTTTGAAGATTTTGAAAAGAAAGCAAATTTTACAAGAAGAAGAAATCTTTTACCGGTATGGATCAAAATCTTTGTTTGGTTTTTTATGATCGGAGGAACAATATCCGCTTTGCTTCTTGGAATCGGACCTTTTGTAAGAGAATTTAAAACTTCGATTTACGGAATTGAAGCAACACATACTTATACTTTTTACGGACTATTAACAAGTTGCTTACTCATCTATAAAGGAATTGTAGCCTACGGGCTTTGGTTTGAACAAAAATGGGCTCCGCAAGCTGCTATTGTTGATGCCATCGTCGGTATTGCAGTATGTACTATCATGATGATTACACCATTTATATCACCTGATACGAATTCTTTCACCCTGCGGTTAGAGCTGATTCCCTTGTAATTTTATCTGGTTAAAATGCGTGAGATAAAACAGCTTTGGGAAAATTTATAAAATAACTTTAATATTAAAAAAATTTTCGGCGGCATCTTTGATGCCGCCGAAAGTTTTTTAATCCTATAAATTAAATCTTATCATCTTCCAGAAGCTCTCTTGTCTGGTAATCCTGAACCAGATCAATAGCATTGGAAATAACGTCGCTTAAAGCGGTGATAAATGTTCCTTCTTCGGCCATTCCCATCGCATGTTTCAGGGCTTCGATTTCTTTGGGGATGATCTCATAACTTACATCTTTTCCTGATGATTGCATGCCTTCGATAATGAGTCCGTTGATCTCATCTTCCGTTCTCCCGCGGAGATGTTTCTCATTTCTTATAATGATATGGTCGAACATTCTTCCCGCAATTTTTCCACATTCCCTGATATCGCTGTCTCTGCGGTCACCTACCCCAGAAATGATCCCGATCTTTTTCGTCGCTTCCACATTTTTAAGGTAATCCTCAATCGCTTCGTACCCTGATGGATTATGGGCGAAGTCAATTAAGACCTTGAAATTTTTGAATTTAAAAACATTCAGCCTTCCGGGCGTAAGCTGTGCACTTGGAATAAAAGTCCTTAAAGAATTAGAAATATCTTCAATTCCGAATCCGTAGAGATAACACGCAAGACTTGCAGCAAGTACATTTTCAATCATAAATTTAGCCTTCCCTTCCATCGTAATCGGGAAGTCTTTGGCCTTGCCTATTCTTATCTTCCAGTCGCCTTTTTTAATGGTGACAAATCCTTCTTCGTAAACACAGGTAATCCTTCCCTCCTTGGCAAATTTTTGAATATGCCTGTTGTTTTCATTCATACTGAAGATGGCAACATGGCTATCCAGATCATTGATGATCTTCATGGAATATTCATTGTCGGCATTCAAAATGCTCCATCCGCTTTTCTTCACACTGTCGAGGACAACTCTTTTCACACGGGTAAGATCTCTGAGGTTATGGATATCGTTCATTCCGAGATGATCTTCTTCAATATTGGTTAAAACCCCGATATCGCACTGCGAAAAGCCCAGTCCGGAACGTAGAATTCCCCCTCTGGCAGTTTCCAGCACGGCAAATTCTACCGTCGGATCTTTTAAAATAAATTCAGCCGAAAGAGGTCCTGTTGTATCCCCTTTCGTCAGCATCGTATTCTGAATATAAATCCCGTCAGAAGTCGTAAAGCCAACCCTATAGCCATTGCTTTTTACAATATGGGAAATCAGTCTGGTAGTGGTGGTTTTGCCATTGGTGCCTGTCACCGCAATGATCGGAATGGTAAACGGTTTGCCTGGTGGATACAACATATCAACAACCGGAGCGGCCACATTTCTCGGTAAGCCTTCGCTTGGAGCCAAATGCATCCTGAAACCCGGCGCGGCATTTACTTCAATGATGGCACCTCCGCTTTCCTTTAAGGGTTGCGTAAGGTTTTCAGCCATAATATCGATCCCGCAGACATCAAGACCAATAATTTTTGATATTCTTTCTGCCATTGTGATATTTTCCGGATGAACCATATCTGTAACATCAATCGAAGTTCCTCCCGTTGAGAGATTGGCCGTCGACTTCAGATAAACGACCTCTCCTCGCTGAGGAATTGTCTGCAATGTATAATTCAGTTTTTCAAGAAGCTCGGTCGTATCTTTATCAACTTCAATTTCGGTTAAAACATTTTCATGACCGTAGCCTCTTCTCGGATCTCTATTTTCCTTTTCAATGAGTTGCTCGAGATTCAGCTCTCCATCACCCACAACGTGCGCAGGAACTCTCCTTGCAGCAGCCACCATTTTATTATTAATGACAAGAACCCTGAAATCATACCCTGTAATGTATTTTTCAACAATTACTTTTTTTGAATATTTCTGTGCATGCTCAAGTCCTGTTTTTGCAGATTCCCAGTCAGTAACATTGATGGAAGAGCCTTTTCCGTGATTTCCGTCCAAAGGTTTAATCACCACCGGATATCCTATTTTCCTGACCACACTGTCAAGACCTTCTTCATCCATGATCAGATCTCCGATGGGTACCGGTATCGCAGCGTCATGCAGCATTCTTTTCGTTAACTCTTTATTACAGGCAATATCTACGGCAATAGAGCTTGTTTTCCCTGTAATGGTCGCCTGGAATCTCTGCTGATTTACTCCATAGCCGAGCTGCACCAGAGAATTCGTCCCCAAACGGATCCATGGGATTTTCCTTGAAACCGCTTCCTCAACGATACTTCCCGTAGAAGGACCTAGACGTACTCTTTCACGAATCTCTTTAAGCTTCTGAATACAGGCATTGATATCATAGTTATCCCCATCGATCAGGGCCTGTGCAATTCTTACAGATTCTTCGGCTGCATAAATTCCTGCATTTTCTTCAATATAATTAAATACTACATTGTAAACACCCGGAGTTTTGGTCTCCCTGGTTCTTCCGAAACCCACATCCATCCCTGCCAGAGTCTGAATCTCCAGGGCAATATGCTCAATAACGTGTCCCATCCAGGTTCCTGTTTCTATACGATGAAAAAATCCTCCTTCCACACCTTCGGAACATCTGTGGGTAAACAAAGAAGGCAGCAATTTTTCGATCCTTTCTCTAAACCCGTCGATCTTATTGGTAGGAAAATTTTCCATCTCTTCCAGATCCAACCTCATCTGTATCAGCTTCTTTCTTCTGATACTCCAAATATTCGGGCCGCGCAATGCCTGTATCTTTTCAATTTTCATAGTCTATTTGCATTTTTAATAGTTAACAATAACTGCATTTAAAATCAAAGATAATGCAAAACCCCAAACAAAACTATACCACGTTTGAATATTTACTAAAAATAAACGAGATTTTTTTGCCATTCTAAAATCCTCAAAATCAATTTTATGGACCTTGAATTTTCCCACCTGTTAATTATTTTTTAAATTTGCACCCTATGACGAAACCTGTTGGAAAATTAATTGTAATCGGTGGTGCTGTAAACAAAGGAAGTTTTGCCGAAACCGATTTTGATCAGAATATCGAAAAAAACCTGAATTTTTTTGAGCGAGGAATCCTTAGAAAAATCATCAATGAGTCTAAGCATAAGGAAGATTCTGTCATTGAAATTATTACGACAGCCTCACAGATTCCACAGATCGTAGGCTCAGAATATAAAAAAGCTTTTGAATTTTTAGGTGCCAAAAATGTAAACATCCTGGATATTCACAATCGCGAAGAGGCCAACTCTGATCCGATTGTAGCCAGGGCAAATGCCGCAGATGTTGTCATGTTCACCGGAGGAGACCAGCTGAGGCTGACTTCTATTCTGGGGGGAACCAGATTCCATGATACGATTCTGCTGAAATATCAGGAACAGGACTTTATTTATTCAGGCACTTCTGCCGGAGCAGCAGCAGCTTCCGAAAATATGATTTACCAGGGAAGCAGTTCTGAAGCCTTGCTGAAAGGGGAAATTAAAACTACACAGGGCTTGGGCCTTATTGATAATGTAATCATCGATACCCATTTTGTACAACGCGGAAGAATCGGGAGACTATTCCAGGCGGTAGTCAACAATCCCAGAACACTCGGAATCGGGCTTGGTGAAGACACCGGGCTTTTTATTCACGATGATGTCATGACAGCAGTCGGTTCCGGGCTTGTTATCCTTGTGGACGGAAGATTCATTAAAGATACCAACCTTACCAATATCAATCTTGGGGAGCCTATTTCTATCGACAATCTTACAGTACACGTAATGTCTATGAACGACCATTATGATCTTACCACAAAAACCCTGACGATCGAGAATTCACAATTTAATCCGATTCCTCAGGACAAATAATCACCAAACATGTTCAGACACAAAGGCAGGACAAGAACATATTATCACAATCTACGCATTGCCTGCTTACTGTCTTTTGTTGCCGGGATCGTAAATGTAGCGGGTTATTTATCCGTTCAGACCCTTACCACAAATGTTACAGGTCATTTCGCTTTTTTTATTGATGAAGTCTTTAATCTGAGATTCTGGAAAGGGATGATATTCTTTCTCTACATCCTCTTTTTCTTTTTCGGATCTTTTGTTTCCAATTTTATCACGGAAATCGCTTCAAGGAAAAACAGCAAATACCTTTACATTATCCCGACGCTGATTGAGTGCACCCTTTTGTTAGGCGCAGGCATCTGGGGGAATTATTTTATTAAATACAATCCTGTCTTACTGTCATTCATTCTTCTGTTTGCCATGGGTCTTCAGAATTCCCTGGTGACTACTATTTCCAATGCAACAGTGAGAACAACGCATCTTACCGGATTGTTTACAGACCTTGGAATTGAGCTTTCACAGCTTTTCTTTTACCGGGAAGGAGATCAGAGGAAAAAACTTGTTTCATCCATAAAGCTCAGGATTTCCATCATCAGTTTTTTCTTTCTGGGAGGCATCACGGGAGGCATCCTTTATGGTCTGATCAGTTTAAAAATACTGATCCTGGCTGCGTTCACATTACTGGCGGGAATCATATATGATTTTATAAAAATTGGCTATCTTGTGTACAAAAAACAACATTAAAAATGAAGGTAATAATTCACGGCGGATTTTTCTCTGAAAGTGATCAGAGTCATGAAGTAAAAACGGCAAAACAAGAATCTCTGAAAAATATTGTAAAAAAAGCTTTTGATTATTTACAGGACCATTCAGCGTTTGATACTGCTGCATTTGCTGTTTCACTCCTTGAAGATGACGAACTGTACAATGCCGGAACAGGTTCTCAGATCCAGAGTGACGGTGTAATCAGGATGAGTGCAGCCATCATGGACGGAGAAACTGAAAAAATGAGTGGTGTCATCAATATCCAGGACGTGAAAAATCCGATTTTTGTGGCCAAAGCACTGATGAAAGAAGATGACCGCGTTTTAGGAGGAGGCGGAGCGAAAAAATACGCCGATGAACATGGATTTGAAAACTTTTCCACAGAAATTCCGAAAAGAAGGGAAGAATACGAAGCAAAATTGAAGAATGGCGGTAAAGGTACAGTCGGTTGTGTCGTTATTGATGAAGAAGGTAAATTAGCCGTAGCCACTTCCACCGGCGGAAAAGGATTTGAAATTCCCGGCAGGATATCAGATTCGGCTACTGTTGCCGGTAATTATGCCAATGCTTCTTGTGCAGTAAGCTGTACCGGTGTCGGTGAAGATATCGTAAGCAATGCTACAGCAGCAAAAATCGTTACAAGAGTGACCGATGGAATGCCTATTGAGAAGGCTTTTGACAAAACATTTGAGGAACTGAAAGTGATCGACGGATTTGCAGGTGCAATCGCTATTGATAACCATGGAAATATATTCCACCGTGACTCCCATCCTACCATGGTTTTTGCAAGTTTCGACGGAGAAAATTTAGAAACTTTCAATTAATTTTAACATTATTTTATACCTCTGATATTTTTTTTGGCACGTATTTTACATGATTGTTAATAACAAAATTTTAATATTAACACTTAAAAAATAGAAATCATGGGAAATAAGACAAAAGGTTTATTAGCATTAGTTGGTCTTGGCGCTTTAGCATATTGGAAATACAAAAACTCAAGCCCTGAGCAGAAACAAATCGTAAAAGATAAAATAAACAATGCAAAGGATAACCTAAACAAATGGGGAAATGATCTTAAAGACAAAGCTAATAACGTTGCTTCCCAGGTTCAGGACAAAGCAGATGAATTTAAAAACAAAGCACAGGATACTGTAAATAAAGCACAGGAAACTGTAAGCTAAGACTAGTTATTTTAACATTCATATATTCAGAAAAGTCATCGTAATTTTGTTACGATGACTTTTTTATTGCTTCTATAGCAAACACCAAAGGGATTTTATTTCCAAACTGTGGAATTCTCCATTTTCCTTTTTCAAATTCCTCTACATGCCTGAAACAAGGATATGGAGACCAGTCGAATTCATTGAAACGCTCCAGAGAAATCCCGTTATTCAGTAATCCCTGGAGTACTTCTGCCAGAGAATGATTCCACATTACATATTGCTGGACGATATCAGCAGACTGGTCTGCATAAGTCCCTTCATAGGTCTCAACAATAGGTTTTTCATTAAAGTAATTATACTTCACTCCTTCAAAATCATCATCAAACATCCATACTGCCGGATGAAATTCTGCCATGACAAATTTTCCCTCGGGTTTTAAGAAATGAGAAACTACCTTCGCCCACCGATCAAGGTCAGGAAGCCATCCGATTGTACCATAACTGGTAAAGACAACATCAAATTTCCGGTCGAGAACATCCGGGAGTTTATACAGATCCGTACAGATAAACTGAGTATCCGTTCCACATTTTGCAGCCAGTTCCTCAGCAGCAGCAATTGCTTTATCCGAGAGATCAACTCCCGTCACCTTTGCCCCCAGCCTTGATAAGGAAATAGAATCCTGCCCGAAATGACATTGCAGATGAAGAACGCTTTTGTCCTTAAGGTCTCCCAAAAGCTCAAGTTCAATAGAATTCAGAGAGGTCCTGCCTTCCAGGAATTCATTCACAAAATAAAAATCCGATTTCAGATGAGTCTCGACTTTGGCATTCCAGGAGTTTTTGTTTATTTCCAGATAGTTTTCCATGGCTGATATTTTTCCAAAAATATAAAAATAAATTTACAACAGTAATACACTGTTACAGTCGGGAAATTACAAACCGATAATCATTTTTTTCGAACTAAATAAAAGAGCCTGACATGATATAAAGTTATATTTAATCAACGCAAAAGTATATTCTAGTAATGTAAAAGTATATTGGCACACCGTAAAGTTATATTGGAACGATGTAAAAGTATATTCTTGCTATACAGATTAATATTTTAGCGATCCAAAAGTATATTGGCACATCGCAAACTTATATTTTAGCAATGTAAAAGTATATTTTGGCGATGCAGATTAATATTTTAACGATGTAAAAGTATATTGGCACATCCCAAAGTTGTATTTTAGCAATGTAAAAGTATATTCTTGGAGCGTAAAATAATATTTTTGTTTATATGAATTCTCAAATGCTTTACACAGGTTAAATCAAAAGCCCACTCTTGCAATATAAAATTTGGTTTATTCTCTTTCGATTAAAATAGAACTATAAAAACTGTACAACTTCCAGCCTAATAATTCGTATAATTTTTTACCTTGCTCGGTGGCCACCAAAAAATTATTGGAAAAACCTTTTGACAGTGCTACTTTTTCAAGCTCTTTCATTAAAAAACCTGCCAGTCCTTTTCTTCGATGATCTTTTTCCGTAAAAATTCTGTCATAAACAGCAAGATCATCTACAAATACAATACGGCCCGATGAGGCTATATTATTATTTTCCATAATGTTGACCAAAAGAGTGGATTCATAATATTTGTATTCGAATCTGTATTCATCCGGAAGATTTTTATCTGAGAATTTCATAGGAGAAGAGCAGTACATCATATATCCCTGTGGCTGCAAAACCCATCTTTCCGGGATTCTGTCTTTAAATTCATCAAAAAGCGCACATACTTTTAGAAAAACCCAAGGCTGATTAATTGTTTCTGCCAATTCAAAAAAATCATCATTACAGCTGGGAAATACATAGCGTTTCCTTTGTTTTTCCTCCCCTACATCAACCATCAATCCTGATTTATAGCGTACAGGCAATGGCAACTGTCGTGACAACGACCAAGCTTTAAGCCATTTTTCAATAACGTCTGATGAAACGTGTCCGTCCATAAAATTAATTTATATAAAGGTCAGCAAATATCCCATTCCTGAGCCAAGTACAACGGTAAGGGCACTATTGATTTTCCTGAATCCAAAGCTTAGGAAAAGACAGACAACTTCAATTCTTTATAGAGCCAGGCAAAAATACCTGTCATAAAAACTGCAGGAAGAATAAAACAAACTCCTGCAGTCATTAATCCTTTCCATCCTGCTTTTTCTCTGCCAATATGGATGGCCATTTCCGTGCTGTTGGGACCGGGAATTAAATTGGTTGCCCCTACCAGATCCAAAAAATGCTGCTGACTAAGCCATTTTCTTTTGGTGACAACTTCGTCCTGCATCATTGAAATATGTGCAGCCGGCCCTCCGAAACCTATGACTCCAAGCTTGAGAAAAAGTTTGGCTATTTCTTTTAAGTCTTCTGTATTTTTCATGGCATTACAGAATTCTAAAATGGTATTATTTATTTAAAAACTCTTCCAAACTCACCGTCTTCTGCTCTCCGGCTTCAAGATCTTTATAAGTTACATTTCCGTTTTTGATTTCTTCTTCGCCAAGGAAAACAAGATTTCTGATCCCTTTTTTCTCAGCATACGTAAACTGCTTACCGATCTTCGCCGATTCAGGATAAAGTTCGGCAGAAATTCCTTTTTCTCTTAATTGCTTTATCAATTTTAAAGCTTCCAACGTTTCGTCACCACCAAAATTGGCAAACAGGTACTCCACTTTCGAGGTCGCTTCTTCGGGGAACAGTTCCAGTTCTTCCATTACCAGGTAAATCCTGTCAAGGCCAAAAGAAATCCCGATACCCGGAATATTTTTCACTCCGAAAACTTCGGTAAGATTATCATACCGTCCACCGCCGCCAATGGATCCCATCTGAACTTCATCCGCTTTTACTTCGAAAATAGCACCTGTATAATAATCCAGGCCTCGGGCAAGCGTGATATCAAATACCAGATTCTGAATATTGACGCCCAGATTCAATGATTGGATAATAACAAACTCCAGTTCTTCAACCCCTTTCAGCCCGGTTTCATTCCCTGCAAATTTTTCTTTCAGCTGAAGCAGGTTTTCTAAAGCATCTTCCGATTGGGTAAACAGAAAATCCAGTTTATCAATAGATTCCTGGGCAATTTCTCTTTCCAGTAATTCCTTTACTACTCCTTCTTTCCCAATTTTATCGAGTTTATCCAATGCAACCGTAAAATCAATCAGCTTATCGGTAATTCCTGCATATTCGGCTAATCCGGAAAGTATTTTGCGGTTGTTGATATGAATCGTCACAGAAACACCGAGCTCTGCAAATGATTTTAAATACAATTGAACCAAGTCAACCTCCTGCAAAAGACTCTCACTGCCCACGACATCCGCATCACACTGATAAAACTCTCTGAACCTTCCTTTTTGTGGACGGTCTGCTCTCCAAACAGGCTGGATCTGATATCTTTTAAAAGGAAAAGTAAGCTGATTGTGGTTCATCGCCACAAATCTTGCAAAAGGTACGGTAAGATCGTAACGAAGGGCTTTATCTGAGATCTGTGAGGTCAGTTTCTGATGACTTTTATTCTCCCAGTCTTCAGAATTAACTTTCGAAGTATAATCTCCCGAATTTAAAATCTTAAAGATCAGTCGGTCACCTTCCTCTCCGTATTTCCCCGTTAATGTCGAAAGATTTTCAAAGCTTGGGGTCTCCAATGGCTGGAACCCGAATAACTCGAAGTTTTTCTGTAAGATATTAATGATAAATCTTCTTCTTGCAACTTCCGATGCTGTAAAATCTCTCGTCCCTTTTGCTAAACCTGGTTTCATTTTATAATTGATAAATGATGATTAATGTATATGTGCTGCAAAAATAAGCAATTGAACTGACTTAAGCTAAATCGAAAGCCGAAGAAGACGATCTTCTTCAGCTTAGGATTTATCCATCATTTGTGTTTTTGCCTCAGGTCATATACTCTCCAGGATTTCCAGGATTTCCTCACCATAATTTTCGATTTTATGCTTCCCGAAACCTTTGATATCCAGCAGTTCTTCTTTTCTTGCAGGTTTGTATTTTGCCACAGATAAAAGTTCTTTGTTGGTTGCAATAAAATACGTCGGAAGATTCTGGGCTCTCGCCTTCTCGGATCGCCATTCCTTAAGAGCACTGAGAATTTTCTCTTCATCATGATTCAGCAACTCATTTTCAGCGGAATATTTCATCTGCTTTGGTTCTTTAACGGTGTTTGTGGTAATTTTCTGTTCATCAAAATACAATATCACCGACCAGTAGTTATCATCATTTACAAAAGCTGTTTCCACTTTTACGATCTGATGAGATTCAAGGAAATCATCAAGGCTGTGCTGATCATGCTGCAGAAATTCCTGCTGCAGTCTGATCTTAAAAACTTTTACTTTCATCACCTGTGATTTATTATTTTCCGCCAAGAAGCAGAATTTCCTCTACTTTGATCTCGGTAATATATCTTTTAACCCCGTCTTTATCATCATACGATCTGTAGGTAAGCTTTCCTTCCACGGCGATTTCTTTTCCTTTCGGAACATATTTCTGAAAGATCTCGGCGGCTTTCCCGAAAGCAATCAGGTTGTGCCACTGGGTTTCTTCCACCTTTTCACCTTTTGCATTGGTGTAATAATCATTGGTGGCAAGCGATACCACTGCTTTTGCATTTCCGTTTTCGAAGTTTACCATTTCAACTTCTTTTCCTGTGTAACCGATTAATGTTACTCTGTTTCTTAGTGACATAATTTTTATTTTTTTAAGATTAAATACTAAATCTGAGACGTTCACTGTTTTCTCAAATCTCTGTTGCAAAGATTGCGGAAGTCTAAAATTCAAGCCGGTACGAAACTATTTAAATTCGTTTGTAGTCGTTTGAAAACGAATAGAGACATTAGACCTGAAAATATATCCGTTTGAAAACGGATAATTGCTTACCTTTGATCTATATGAAGAAAACGATTAAAAGAACATTGAGAGTTTCAAAATATGTGATTTACAAGGAAACACTGGTAGATTACAAAGAACATTTCTGGTCTTTTCTGGGCGCATTTTTCGGAATCGGAATTATTGCCTTCATCCAGTCGCATTCTTTATCACATACCGAAAATATTTTTCTCATCGGATCCTTCGGAGCATCCAGTGTATTAATCTACGGCGCAATACAAAGTCCGCTCGCCCAGCCCCGGAATCTTGTGGGAGGCCATGTGCTCTCAGCCCTGGTAGGCGTGACTGTCTATAAAATCGTTCCCGATATCATCTGGCTTTCGGCACCTCTGGCAGTGGCTTTCTCTATCGTACTGATGCAGTATACCAAAACCCTGCATCCTCCGGGTGGTGCTACAGCGCTGATTGCAGTAAGTTCCACCGGAAAAATTCCCGAGCTGGGATTCTGGTATGTATTATCACCGGTTCTCTCCGGATGCCTTATCCTATTATTAACAGCACTTTTCTTCAATAATATCACTCCCAACAGAAGCTATCCCACACACACCAGATTCAAGAGGCTGCTGAAGAAAAAACATGCTCATCCGCACAAACTGAAAAAATAAATTTATGAATTGTCTCGAATGCGGCGAAAAGATCATCGGAAGATCAGACAAAAAGTTCTGCAACGATGCCTGCCGAAACGCTTACAACAACAAACAGAACAAAGATTCCAACAATTTCATGCGTAATGTCAACAACAAGCTGCGCAGGAATTACAGGATCCTCACGGAAGTAAATACCGAAGGCAAAACGAAAGTGCTCCGATCAAAGCTGGATGGCTTAGGTTTTGATTTTGACTATTTTACGAATGTTAAAGTGTATAAAAACGGTTCGGAATATAAATTTATCTACGACTACGGATACAAAATCTTAGACGATGATTTTGTCCTGATCGTTAAAAACCAGTTGTAAATCAAAGCAATATTTAATGAAAGACATTATACTGATCACCGGAGCAAGCGGGCTTATTGCTAAAGAACTTTCAAAAAGGCTTGAGAAAAACTATACGGTTCGTTTCTTAACCCGAAATAAAAAGCATGATAACGAATTCGAATGGAATATCAAAGAACAGACTATCGATGAGGCTGCATTGGAAGGCGTTACCCATATCATTCATCTTGCGGGTGCCAATATCTCCGAGAAACGATGGACAGAAGATCGCAAAAAAGAACTTATCGCCAGCAGAGTCGATTCCGCAGCACTGCTTTCGGCAACATTAAAAAAGAAAAACATTAGATTAAAGTCTTTCATATCTGCTTCCGGAATAAATTACTATGGAACAAAAACCACAGAGAAAATCTTTAATGAAAACGATGATCCCGGAAGTGATTTCTTAAGCAAAGTTGTTGTTTTATGGGAAAAGGCTGCCGACCAGTTCAGGGAAAACGATCTTGCCGAAAGGGTGGTTAAAATCCGTACTGCGGTGGTCCTTTCTGAAAAGGATGGTGCTTTGAAGAAAATGCTGCCGACCATTCGTATGGGCATCGGGTCGCCTTTGGGAACCGGAAAGCAATACATGCCATGGATTCATATTGAAGATATCTGCGGAATTTACGAATACGCTTTACAAAACAACGATATGAACGGTGCTTTCAATGCTGTTTCACCCCAACATACGACGAATAAGAACCTGACAGAAAAAATTGCGGAGGTACTCAAAAAGCCACTTTTTATGCCTAATGTTCCGGGGTTTGTTTTAAAACTGATCTTCGGCGAACTGGCAGACGCTCTTCTGGAAGGCTCCAGAGCATCCTCAGACAAAATTCACAAAGCTGGTTTTCATTTTCAGTATCCGGATTTAAAGAAGGCTTTGGAAAATTTATTACATCGATAACAAGACAATTCATGCAAAATACAAACATTCAGATAGACAAAACGGAAATATTATCCGACAACTGGTACACTTTAAAGAAAGTGGCCTTTACGATTCAGAAAAAAGACGGAAGTTTCGAGCAGCAGAGCCGTGAAGCCTACGACCGCGGAAACGGGGCCGTTATCCTGTTGTACAATACAGAATCGGGAATGGTAATCCTCACGAGACAGTTCAGGCTGCCGACCTTTATCAATGGAAATCCTTCCGGGATGATGATAGAAGCATGTGCAGGCCTTTTGGATAATGACCATCCCGAAGAATGCATCAAACGGGAAACCGAAGAAGAAACAGGATACAAGATCACCCATGTCGAAAAGATCTTCGAAGCTTATATGTCGCCTGGTTCCGTCACCGAAATCCTTCATTTTTTCATTGCTGAATATTCAAAAGAAATGAAGATCACGGACGGCGGAGGCCTTGAGGACGAAGGTGAAGACATCGAGGTGTTGGAGCTTGGCATTGATGAAGCTTTAAAAATGATCGAATCCGGAGACATTAAAGACGCAAAAACGATCATGCTGCTTCAGTACATAAAACTGAAAAATATTCTTTAAATTCATACAAAATTAAATCAGATATCATGAAATTATTATATACCGCCGGCCTTTCACTCATTCTATCCGTGCCGGTTTTTGCCCAGAAGACAGAAAAGCCAGGTCCGAGAGACAAGGCTGTGATTGAACATTTCAGGAATGATTATAAAAAGAAAAACTACAGGAAATTCGCCGGAAATATTGTGGTGAAAGACAACCAGGTTCTGTTTGATAACAAAGTTGTGTTTTACGACAAGGCCGATAAAATCACCAAAGCCGTCCTTCAGGAAGGACTGATCTATCCGCAGCTGTTAACCGATTTCCAGGTCGATAAATTTGAAAATGAAGACAGTGACAGAACCCAGAAGCGTTTTGCCAAACTTCAGAAAAACTGGAAGGATGCTTTTGATGTGAACAATATCAGGCTGTATAATGCTTCCGAACTTACTTTCTTAAGCGCTGATGAAAAAGTGAAAAGATTCAGGATATTCTGTAAAGACCCGAAGTTTCCTAATACCATGGTCTATTACGTTGAACTTACCGATAAAAATGCGGTTAAAGACACTCCGCTGCAGGATTTTATCAAGAATGCCAAGGTTACCCATATTTACCAAAGGACGGAGTAATCCTCATTTTGATGATTCATTCTACGATATCGGATTATTTAAACGCCATCTGTGAATTCCGGCAGGTTTACCCGGTTGTAAAAGGTCAGCCACTGCGGACCAATGATCCAGGCATGATGACAATCAGAGATGCTTTGAACGGACTGAAGCAAATCCTTGAAAACAAGTATAAAGTATTCGAAGGGCTTGAATTATATGTAAATATTTCCCGTGGTATCACCAATCTGCCTCATGTTTTGTACGCCTGCATCCTTACGCCAGGCCAGCTGGTTCCGAACGGAATTTATACGGCCCTATGCTGTGATGTATTGGGAAGAGGCTTCCTGATCGGCTGTGTAGAATCTAAAATCACGGCAAAAGGCCTGGCGACCGTGCAGCGAAAAAAGAAACCCGGGCTCTTGCCAATTGACGTTGACGGAACCAGTGAAAGGACGAAATACAACGATGTGTTCGTTAATCCGAAGGAGTTTTACTATCCGGTGAAAGATGAAGATGCCGTGGATGAGCATATCAGAAAGTCGATTGAGGTGGCGTGCATACTTTCAAGAAAACACATAATATGAGAATTTTAGCCCTTTTACTTTTTGTTTCAACATCATTATCAGCACAGTTTAATAATGTGCAAAACCAAATAAAATTTGGAAGTTATGGTTATTTGAATCGTATTGATGTATACTCTAAAGAATATCCCACAAAGCTTATTGAAGGTTCGGGTTCTATCTTAAACAAAGACCATAAAAATATCGGATCGATTGGTTTTTCGACTGAAATAAATACGGATAAAAATGATCAGGTGATCCGTATTCGAAAATCCGAATCCTATCATTATGAAAAGTTTCGGCGTAAACCTCAGAAAAGTGTTATTAATGAAATCACGATCTACTTTAATGATTCTCAAAAGCCTGACTTAGCAAAATATATTTCTGAAACTTATATTTCTAATGCTTTGGTTACCCGTAAGAGTATATTGTTTGATGTACTCGAAAACAACGATGGTAACACGGATTTAAGCCTGTAAAAACAGTATTGGATGAAACGGTAAAGTATGTTAACTAAAATTGTTTTTGCATTAATAATGAACAACTTACTATTTCTCAATTTAAAACCCTAATTTTGCCTCCCGAAAAAAGGATCCCACCATATGAAAAAATTAGGCGAATACAGAAAGCTTCTGGAAGTAGATAAAAACGTAACTCTGAAGGAACTGAAAACCATTTACAGAAATGTAATGAAAGATACCCATCCTGATAAATTCATCAATGATGAAGAGGGAAAGCAGGAGGCAGAAGAAAAAAGCAAATCGATAATTGAAGCCTATCATTTCCTGGTGAGCATCAACCCTGAAACTCAGGAAAAATATAAAGAAGAATATACGGAAACCACGACCACCTCAAATATTCAGGATTTTTACCTGGAAAAATCCATCCTTACCGTTCAGCATCTTAACGGAAATATTTATGAATACCTGGGGGTTCCGAGGAATACCTATATCAAAATGGTAAATGCCGATTCGCCGAGCCGTTTTGCCAGAAGACATATCTACGGCAGCTTTGTGTACAGAAAAGCGGGTGAAGTGATGGCAGATTAATCTGTTTTAAATAAAATAAAGATAAAAAGGTGACTTCGAGAATTTGAAGCCACCTTTCGTCTTTTTAGCGGGCCTTCGGTAGCCTCACGCGCCGCCGGTTTTCGAGACCTGCTTTCGTCGGTCGACGAAGACCTCTTGTGACGCCCGACGCAAGACCCTTGTGTCGGGCGACGAAAGCGTCTCTCGGAAAACTGGAACTTATTGCTTACATGATTATCGATATTTAATTTTCATTCTTTCAGTAAAAGCGCTGCATAAACGCATTATCACAACAAACTTAAAGGAATCAACTAATATCATTGAAAAAGCCTCACAGGTCTTGAAAACCTGTGAAGTTTGGTGTAGCATTGAATGCATCTTACTGTTTAAATAAAAAGGTTTACTGATGACAGATCAATAAAAAACCGACCTGTAATACAACAGGACGGTTTTTAGGTTAATTAAAGGTTGATTATTTATTAATCTAAATGTTTAGGGGTAAATCCGTCATCACTCAGTTCTCTATGATCATATTCAGCTTTCATTTCAGCTTCATAGTCTACTTTTTCGTGCTTACCCATTCTTCTTAAGATAGAGTCGAACAAAGAGTATACAACCGGTACGATAATCAAGGTAAGGAATAGAGATGATGTCAAACCACCAATGACTACCCATGCCAGACCTTTGTTCATTTCCGCTCCTGCTCCAGTTGCCAATGCGATCGGCAACATCCCGAAGATCATCGCGATCGTGGTCATGAGGATCGGACGGAGACGGGCGTGGTTCGCCTGTACCAAAGCATCATGGGTATTCGCACCTGCTGCTTTTCTCGCGTTGGTAAAGTCGACGATCAAAATCGCGTTCTTCGCTACCAGACCAATCAGCATGATCATCCCCAGCATGGTGAAAATGTTCAGTGAGTTGGCGGTAAGGGCAAGAATCACCATTACCCCGATCATTGCCAATGGGATGGAGAATAATACAACGAACGGATATACAAAACTGTCATACAGCGAAACCATTACCAGGTATACCAATACAATAGCTGCTAACAAAGCAATTCCCAGGGTACCGAAACCTTCCTGCTGGTTTTCCATATCTCCGCTCCAGATGTAGTCTACGCCCACAGGCTTGGTTGGCTTATCCATGAACTGCGCGGCCCATTCGTTGGCTACGTCACCCACAGGTCTACCTACGGCTTTTGCTCTTACTTTTACGGAAGGCGATTTATCCCTACGTTCCAGCAAGCTCGGTCCTGAACCCATTTTTACATCGGCAAACTGGCTCAGACGGATCTGCTGCCCCTGAGGATTGGTAAACATCAGGTTCTTCACATCATCGATCGACTGCCTGTTGGCATCACCGAAACGGATGTTGATGTCATACTCATACTCCCCTGCTCTGAACTTCCCGTCGGTATTCCCGTTGAATGCGGTCTGCATCGTCTGTCCTACACTGGAAAGGTTTAAGCCTAAAGAGGCCATTTTATCACGGTCGATATTCACTTGAACTTCCGGGTTCCCGGTGTCGGTGGATAATTCCGCATCTACGGCTCCCGGCACTTTTTTAAGTAAAGCTAAAATTCGGGTCGCCTCTTTTACAGCGGTGGCGTTATCCGGAGCGGTAACAACCATTTCAATCGGTGCATTTTCAGCCCCCATGATCCCGATTGGTGCGGTTTTAAACTCTACCCCGGTGAATTTTTCTTCTAATGCTCTTTTTACTTTCGCCGCTTTGATGTTGGTGCTTTCAGAACGTTCGGATTTGTCGGTAAGGTTTACCTGAACTTCCGACTGATAGGTTGTTGCCTGGGCACCACCGAAACCGGTAGACTGCTGACCAACCGTGGTAATAAGATCCACAACATCTTTATCGTTTCTTAAAAACTTCTCAACATCTAACGTCAGCTGGTTTGTTTTTTCCACCGTTGCATCTTTGGAAAGCTCCATCTGAACCAGGAACTGTCCGCGGTCAATCGGCGGGAAGAATTCCCCTCCGATAAATCCGAATGCCACCAGCATGAAAGAAGAAATCAGGACAAGGAAAGTGATGACCACGGTCATTACTCTTCGCAAAGTAGTTTTTAAACACCATTCCAGAATTCCGGTGATCCAGTGGGTGAATTTATCGATCATGCTTTCAAACCACAGGATGAATTTCTGGAACCAGTTTTTCCCTGTTAAATGTTCGAGTTTACCAAATCTTGACGACAGCCAGGGGATAATGGTAAAGGAAGCCAGCAATGAAAGCATCGTTGCAATAACCACGGTGACACAGAACTGTGCCAGAATGTTGGCTACCAGACCTGAACTCATGGCAATTGGAAGGAACACCACCACGATTACCAAAGTAATGGCCGCTACGGTAAACCCGATCTCCGAAGCCCCGTCGTATGCGGCACGGATCTTACTTTTACCCATCTCCATGTGACGATAAATGTTTTCCAGTACTACGATCGCGTCATCCACCAGGATCCCTACTACGAGCGAGAGTCCCAGTAAGCTCATCAGGTTCAGGGTATACCCCATCAGGTTCATCCCGATAAAGGTTGCTACCAATGAAGCCGGGATCGAAACCATTACGATGAATGCATTTCTGATGCTGTGAAGGAATAGTAACATCACAATCGCCACCAAGATGATCGCTAAGAATAAGTCGAAGATCACGTGATTGGCAGATTCCAGGGTAAAGTCTGTGGTGTCGTTTACCACTTTTACTTTAACGCCTTGTACTTTATAGGCTTCTTCCACCGTAGCAATGGTTTTCTGAACACTTTCCGAAACCGCCACGGCATTGGCATCCGACTGTTTCTTCACCTGCATTAAGATCGTCGGGAACTGATTGAACCGCGCTACCTTTTCTACATCTTTCTGAGAATCGAAAACCGTTGCGATATCAGATAAACGGACCTGAGCTCCATTCTTATTGGAAACCACCAGGTTGTTCATCTCCTCGATCGATTTATATTTCCCTGATAACCTGATCGTAGATTTTGAGGTTCTTGTTTTCAGACTCCCTGTAGGGAAATCAAGGTTTGAGGAAAGGATTGCCTGCTGTACGTCGGCTATCGAAAGGCCGTATCCCTGCAGTTTTTTCTCATCCAGATTCACCTGGATCTCCCTTTCCTGTCCGCCCACAAGATCTACCTGTGCTACTCCGTTTACACGCGAGAAGATCGGCTCAATCTTTTTATCTAAAAGGTCATACAGGTCTTTACTGTTCAATTTATCTGAAGAAATACTCATGGTGATGATCGGTAAATCATCGAGGGAGAATTTATTCAGGGACGGTGCGTCCACGTCATCGGGAAGGTCTGCAAGAATAGCGTTTACCTTTCGCTGTGCATCATTCAGTGCATAGTCGACATCGGCTCCGTCATTCAACTGTACCATGATCACGGATAAGCTTTCATAGGAAGACGATTCTACTTTTTTCACGTTTTCGAGGGACCCTACGGCATCTTCAATCTTCCGGGTCACGGAAGTTTCCACCTCTGCGGGTGAAGCTCCCGGGTATACCGTAGAAATGGTCACCATATTGGTTTCAAACTTCGGAATCAACTCATACCCCATCATGGAGTAGCTTAAGATACCACCCAATGTAAGAATCGTAAAGAGTACGATGACAAGGGACGGCCTTTTAATGGATATTTCTGCTAACTTCATCGTCCTTCTACTTTATAATATTCACTTTAGATCCGTTGTCTAAGTTGATCTGCCCGCTGGTTACTACCTGCTCGCCTCCGTTCAGCCCGCTCAGTACCTGAACTTTGTCGCCATATACTTTTCCTACGGTTACTTTGATCATTTTAGCCACTCCATTCTGAACGATGAACAACTGTCCTGAGCTTACTCCATTTACGAAAGCTTCTGCAGGAACGGTCAGCATGTTCTGGGTTTCCGCACCGTTATTGGTTTTAAAGGTAGCTGTGGCATACATCCCCGCTTTCAGGTTTCCTCTGTTCTGAACTTCAATTTCAACAGGGAAATTCAGGGAAGCATCACTTTTCGGAGCAATAAAGGTAATTCTTCCGGAGAAAGATTCTTCCGGCAATACGTTTACTTTAATCGGAACTTCCTGTCCGATCTGGATTTTCCCGATCTGGCTTTCATCCACCAAAACGGAAAGCTTTAATGAATTGATGTTTACGATTTCAAATAAAGCGGTTCCCGGCGCTACGACCATTCCCGGCTCCACCATTTTCTTGTTGATGGTTCCGCTGATTCCGGCACGTACGCTGGTATCGTTTATTTTTACGCCCTGGGCACGAACGGCCGCCTGGGCATTTTTCAGCTGAAGTCTTGAGTTGTCAAGCTGCTGCTTGGTTACCCCGCCTGTTTTGAAGGCATTTTCATACCGTTGGTTATCGATAATAGCATTCTGCAAATTGTTCTGCGCCTGGGTAACATCTACTTCGATGGCATCTTTTTTAATGGTCGCCAATACCTGTCCGGCCCCTACTCTCGATCCTTCTTTTACCAAAACACTTACAATTCTTCCGGAGATTTCGGAAGACTGGTTAGATTCCTGCTTCGGAATGAATGTTCCGTTGGCCGAGTAGTCTGTGTCTATGTTTTGTCTGGAAACGGTTACGACGTTTACATTAATTTTATCTACCTGCTTGGCTACTTCTTTTACCTCCTTCGTCTGCTTTTCTTTATTGCCAGCAATTTTATAGGCTGCCAAACCGACCAGTACAGCCGCCACGATAATATATATTAGAGTTTTTTTCATTGTAGTTTATTATGGGTTTTGTAATGTGTTTAATTCTCCTTTTGCTTTGATTAGTTTAATTTCGGCCTGCTTGTAATCCAATAAGGCGTTTGCGTAATTCTGCTTGGCCTGCGTGAGTGCGTTTTCTGCATCCAGAACTTCCGTAAGCGTTGCAAGACCATACTGGTAGTTGGATTGTGTATTTTGCTGAACCCTTTCCGCCAGTCCTACATTGTCCTTGTTGCTTTCGATATTGATCAGAGCGTTTTCCATATTGGTGACGGCATTTTTATAATCCAGACTTAAACTCAACTGGGTATTCTGAATATCCTGGTCAATATCCTGAATATCGATTTCCGCCTGATTGATTTTCGCTTTGGTTGCCCCTCCCGTAAAGATCGGAATGTTGATATTTAATCCGATCGCTGAGAAATCGCTCCACAGTACGCCGTTGTTGAGACCATTCGTTAAAGGAAACTTGGCTCCGGTTGCTCCCCAGCCGTAGTTGGCGACAAGGTTCACCGTTGGGTATTTATAAGCTTCCGTTGCTTTTTTATTATACACCAGAAGCTCCCTGTTTTTGTTCAGCACCTTCACTTCGGTACGATCGTCGAGATTGACATTGCTGGCGATAAGCTCCGGTTTTGGTTCGATGCTTTTTTCTTCCAGTTCGATATCCGTGCTGATCGGAACACCCATATAGAATTTAAGTGCGTTCTTTGACAATTCCAAAGAGTTTCTAAGCGTCTGTCTGTTGGATCCGATATTCGTGAGCTGAACATTGGTTCGGTCTAGGTCGATGGATTTTGCCAACCCGTTATCTACCAGACTTTTGATGACATTTCTTACCTTTTCGGTATTGTCATAGCTGGCTTCCACGGTTTTGAGGTTTTCCTCCTGAACAAACACCTGATAATAGGCTGTCGCTACATTTTCGATGATCTGCTCATTGGTAAGCTGGGCATTCAAAATATAGAATTCCCTGGTAGATTTTGCTGCTTTAAGGCCGGTAAATACCCTTTGGTCAAAAATAGCCTGCTGCAGCTGTACGGACGCGGTGGAACTCCATGGCTGTCCCAGCTGTGCCCGGATTCTCTGCCCTCCAAATTCAAGAAGCGATTCCTGAATTATGGGATTGTAGGTAAGCCCTGCCGTAGCATTGATCTGCGGCAACGCTCCTGCTCTGGCTTCATCAATTTTATATTCGGCTTTTGTGATCTGCAAGGCAGCCTTTTTTGCTTCCGCTTTGTTTTGGAGAGCCTGTTTGATGGCCTCCTGGAGGGAAACCTGCTGTTGTGCAGAAATTGATGAAAAGCCGAAAATCATAAATGCAGCCGCTATTCCTATCTTTAGCTTTTGTGCAGTTATACGTTTTCTTTTCATAATTTTATACTTCGTTTATTTTTTAATGTAATTGCTTGTTCAGAGTTTTTATTTCTAAAAGACGAATTGTTTTTATAAATACTTTAACATTTCAGTTAATTTTTAAACAACATCTCCAGGATGATCTCTTTTCTTTCGGAAATAATTTTGTCGAATTCCACTTCGTCGATCATCAGGTTTTCCATCAGAAGAGGCCTTACCGCACTGGGGAAAACCAGCAGAGAAATCATATTGAGTACAAACTGGATGGGCTTCATTTTAGCGATATTGCCCTTCTCCATCTCCGTTTCAATATCCTTATAAAGCTTATTCAGTTCGTCTTCTTCAATATCTTTCTGCTGGCAGTTTCCTTTATTGATCTGTGATACGATATAAGTTTCCAAGTACGGATACTGAAGACTTGTAGAAAGACTTCCTTCGATGAACTGACCAATCTTTTCCTTGAATGGCAGATCGGAATTCATAATAATTTCAGATTTTTCGTGTTCTACCTTCTGAGCTTCATCAAAAATGATCTGGATCAGATTATCCCGTGACCGAAAATAATAGTTGATCAGCGTTCTGTTGACTCCGGCTTCATCAGCGATTTCCTGTGTAGTGGCATCAAACTTCCCTTTCACAAAGAATAAATTCTTCGCGGTTTCTTTAATTAATTCCTGTGTTTGGTCTTTTTTTGCTTGATTTGACATTTTTGTTAAACAAATTTGTGCAAATATAAATCAATCAAATGTTTTGACAAAATTGTTAAACAAAATTATTAATAGAAAAAATTATGACATGCATCATGTTTTAACATAATGGTTTTGTATTAATCATTTTTAATCTTTCAGAATGAGGGGTTTCATTATATTTGCCGGAAAATTAGTAACCGATGCGAAAAATATTGTTTCTTTTTACAATTCTTTATTGTGGATTTAGTTTTGCTCAAAGCCTACTTTGGGATTTCCAAACGACTAGCCCAATTATTGAGTCACAGCATTATATAACTCTAAGTGATACAGATTCCCAAGGAAATATATATGTAGCGGGCAGATACGGAAGGTTAGCATTCCCAAGTATAAATAGTATTTCATTTGGTAGTATAATTAAAACAACATCACCAAATGAATTATCAAGGGCTGTTATTGCTAAATTAGATAAGCACAAAAATGTTATTTGGGTAAAAGAAATTAGCTCAAGTTATAGCTCTTTTATTACATCTCTGGTTATAGATAAACAAGACAATATAGTTATAGCAGGCAATACGGATGGACAAAATTTAAAATTAGATCCAAATTCTGATACTATTTTTGACACCGGAATCTTATCTTCAAGCTCTTTTCTTGTAAAGCTCAATCCTACAGGCAGCTTTGTATTTGGTAATATATATAATTATGTAGGAAATATGACCTGCACTATTGATGAAAATAACAATATTATATCTACGGGAAATTATGCTAATTACCAGCCATTATTTATCACAGATTTTAACCCGGATCCTAGTATCACTTATAGTTTGCCTGCCCCAGATGGAATTTTTATTATGAAAAATAATCCCAATGGATCCTTCGTTTGGGCACGTCCACTTCACGCACATAACACTCCGGCAATAAACTGTGTAAAAGTAGATCATAATAATAATATTATCATATCAGGAAATTTTGAAGCATATCTAAAAATAGACAATAATACCTTCCCTGCTGGCAACACTAGCTCTAACCGGTACTTTTTGGCTAAATTTAATAATGATGGTAACTTTTTGTGGTATCAAAATCTTTCTACCTACAGTTTTTATTTGAATTCATCGAATTCCAAAATCGATTTTGATAGTGATAACAATATTTATACAGCAAGCACATATTATGATTCACAGACAATAGGTTTTCCAAACATGATTATTAATGCTCCTTTTGGAGGCAGAACAATAGTTTATAAAATAAACAGCAATGGCCATTTAGTTTGGAATTCCTTAATAAAAGGAGATGGCGCCTATGATTTTCTTTCCATAAAACTAAACCCAGATAATACCATCAATTTTTTTGTATGCTATACGGACAATACAATTAAAGTGGTTAATGGAAACAATAATACGGAAGAAACAATACAAAAGCTGGATCTAGGGCTCAATTACAGCTATTTAAGTCGTCATGCGGACACTTATTATTTAAAGTTCAGAAATGATGGTAAACTAATTTTCAATAAAAGTGATTTCTCTTCTTTTTCATATAGTCAAAACATCGATTATGAAGGAAACATAATTTTAGCAGGGTATTATGATGACTATCAAGATTTTGATCCTGACCAAGATATTAAAATTATAAAATACACGAATGGAGATATTAACGGTTCACTACAAAAATTTGGAAAATGTTATAATGGAACTCCTGACGGTAATAAGATACAAACATTTTGTTCTTCAGAAAATCCTACAATACAAGACTTGCATCCAAGCACTGCTTATACAACCTGGTATGATTCGCCTATATCACTTTATCCTTTAGCTACGAGTACTCCTCTACAAAATAATGCTATATATTACGCATCAGTCCAAGATGAATCGTGCCCATTTAACCCTAAACGTCTTGCCGTAAACGTAATCATTAAGAACTCTCCACCGCCATTAATCGTAAATGATTTTTATTTCTGTAGCAATGTAAATCAAATGACTTTAAATCAACTGAATATTAATAACAATCAAAATATTCATTTTTATGATGCTCTAGGAAACTTAATAGGTAATTATGCAAATATTATTGCAGGAAATCAATATTATGTTACCCAATATGGTAACGGCTGTGAAAGTACGAAAGTTCCTTTTAAAGTTTTTTCAATACAGGGACTTACTCCGGTAGCCAACCCCCAGCAAACTTTCTGTGCAAGCAGTCATCCTACGATTGCCAATCTTCAGATTACAGGTCAGAATATTAAATGGTATGATGCAACTGGGAATATTTTATCCTCTACAACAACTTTAGTGAACGGACAAACGTATTACGCTTCTCAAACCATCAACGGTTGCGAAAGTAGTAAAATTGCTGTTCAGATCACGGTAAATGAAACCCCTGAGCCAACAGGCAATACCGCACAGGATTTTTGTGCCTCATCAAATCCTACCCTTGCAAACCTGGTTGTAGGTGGAACCGCGATAAAGTTTTATGATGCCTCGGGAAATGTTTTGCCTCTTACCACACCTCTTGTTCATGGGGTAACTTATTTTGTAACTCAAACTTTAAATAATTGTGAATCGGAGAAGCTGTCGATTTCAGTAACCCTTTCCACCAATAATGTCCCGGCAAATGATTTTTCCGATACGATATGCAACAGCAATACAGGGAATTCAATGACGATCGATCTTACGTCTTATCAGGCAAATCTCATCACAAATCCAGGAAACTATATCTTTACCTATACGGATAATCTTGGAAACCCTATCAACACACCATCGAGCTATACTGTGAATATTGGTCCAACAGTTATTCATATAAAGGTAGCTACGGCTGACGGATGTTTTACCGTCGTACGATTAAGTCTGATGATAAATCCGAAACCACTGGTTAATCTTCCTGAAAAAATTGATTTCTGTAAAGGCAAGAGCGTGACCCTTGATGCGGGAAGCGGTTATTCTTCATATCTATGGAGTACCGGCGCTACCTCACAAGCCATTACGGTTTCGGCAGCAGGAAATTATTCTGTAACAGTAGCCAACAGTTCCGGATGTCAAAATACAGCGCAAACACAGGCAAACTATACGGTCTTGCCTGAAATTACAGCGATTAACATACAAAACAGTTCGGCAACAATTATCCTTTCATCCACAGGGAGTTTTGAATATTCTCTGGACAATTTCACCTGGCAGGATTCCAATGTTTTTACCAATTTAAATATCGGTCAATATATTGTTTATGTAAGAACAAAAGGAGGCTGCATCATCGGTCAGAAGCCTTTCTCCATTTTTAATATTCCTAATGCATTTACGCCGAATGGTGACGGATACAATGACCATTGGAGAATAGCAGGACTGGAAAATTATTCGGGAACGCAGGTAAATGTGTATGACAGAAGAGGATTGCCGGTCTTTAAAGAGGTGATCACCAAAAAGCCCCTTGACTGGGACGGAAAGCTCAACGGAGACCCGATTCCTACAGGAAATTACTGGTACACTATTAAAGTATCCGACGGCAGAGTATATACCGGATGGCTGATGATTAAAAACAGAGAGTAAAAAGAAAAGAGGCTGTCCCAAAAGACGGTCTCTTTTCGTATTATATGATTAATGTAGATATTAAAATAATTACCTACCCATTTTTAAAATAATAATTTAAAAATTATATTTAACTCCACCAGTAATATATCCTCGTAGTGCCGTAGTGGAAACTTCATCTGTTCCCACCTGACTTGTAAAGCTGTTGATATATTGAAAAGAATGTAGATTTAAAATATTATTGAATAAAAGATTATATTCAAAATTAGACTTTTCTTTTCTGTAAGATACCTGTCCACCAAGTAAAAAATTCTTCAAAGTATTCTGATCTGTCTTTTGAATCATATATTCTCCTAAAACATTGGCTATTAATTCCTTTTTAATAATTGATCGAATTCCTAAGGACAATTTTACATTATCCTGCCTGGAACTTACATCATAAAAACCTTGCTCAAATACATTCCTTATAAAAGAATATCCAAAATCGAATTGTAACGGCTTATTTCTGAAATTTGTTGAAATCTTTTGTGACAATTCAAAGTTTTTTATTGTTGAGATATTTGCATTATTATTAATAAAGTTAGAGGCCCTATCAATCATTCCTGTTAACTTGGATTTCAAAGTATAGTTCTTAGCGAATTTCGAATCATTAGCTATTAAAAAAATGAATTTATCATTAGATCCTCCAATCGTATTTTCAATTTTTGAAAATGTTCCATAATTAATTGTATTCGTTGAAAATGTTGGCTGAATCTTATTATATATCATCATTAAAAACAAATTGTTTCCCTTCTCAAAATTAAAACGATGCCATGTAAATCTATAGTTGTCAGTTTTACTTAACAAATCTGAAGTTAACGATGTATTTTGAAAAAACAAAAGATCCTTCGTATATAAAGAATTATATTGAAGCAGCTTTAAGTTTGGAGTATTATACTTGTTACTGTACTCTAATTCAAATTCTCCAATAGAAATATTATCCGTACTATATTTTACTTGAAATCTCTTTTGAAAATAATACTTGTTAACATTATTGATATTTAGAAAATCTGAACTTAAGCTTGCTAAAAATTCAAATTTGCCTAACTTCTTAGAGAGGTTAAGGTCACTAATGTAGTGATAGATTTTAAGGCTTTTGCTTTCGGCAGTTTGAGAATAAATTTCATCTAAATCAGATACATCTTTTTTATAGGAAATTCCTGTATGAAAGTTGAAATTAACTATATCGTTTTTGTTTTTTAAATAAGCGTCAAAAGCATACTTATTGGAATTGGTAATGTATTGTTGAGATAAAAGATTGTTATTTCCTAAAAACAGTTTATTATTAGAATCTATATTTAATGCCCCATTAAAAGATTCATTAAGCTGGCTTAAGGCAAATATTATTTTAGATCCTTGTACTTCTTTATTCCATAATAAAAAATTACCTAAACTTGTGTTTCTCGTTTTATTATTTATTTCAAAGAAATTATTCTCATCAGAATATCTATCTGTATTTTGTTTGAAAATATCTTCGGTAGGATTGTAACCAAAATTATAATATAAAAAACTGTTATCAGAAAAAGTCCTTTTTATTTTAATTTGAGTGATTCCAAAATACCCTTTATTGTCTTCTTTTTTTTGCTCAAAATAATTAAAATCCAAAGGCTGATTTTCAAATGGTATTCTTCTTATGGTTGAATATTTTTCCAGCTGGGCATTGTTGAGAATTGAGAAAGCGGTAATGCTAAAATTCTTTTTAGATTTGGAGTATTGTAAAGCTCCAAATTGATTAGATTTTGATTTTACTTTACCATCATTGTTAAGAAAACTCGGTATGTCTATATTATTCGTTGATTCAGAATTATCTATATCTTCTTGAGTATTCATTTCATAGAAATCCATGAAATTGATGGGATCTCTAGCAATATTATTAACATCAGCAACAAGCGCCAGATTTCCTGATTTTCCAAATTTAAATAAATTGGTGTGGCCTAAGTAGGAGTTTTTAATCCCATAATTCCCTTCAATGTTCCCGGTTATTTTACCCTTATACTCGCTTTTCAGTTTTAAATTCAAAGCAGTAGACCGGTTTCCATTAATGGTATTGAAATTTTGCCAAAGATCAATACCTTCAATCATATTAGCTGAAATATTTTGAGTAGCCATTTTATGATTCTTACCAAAGAACTCATTTCCTTCAACTAATACTTGCCCTATTGTATTCCCTTTATAAGTAACTTTTCCATTATCATTAATATCTAGTCCGGGAAGCTTCTTTATCAAATCTTCTGTTGTTCTTTCCGTACCGTCTCTTACAGCTTTTAAATTAAAAGCAACAGTATCTTGCTTAGCCGACGCAATCTTTGGACGTGATTTAATTTCAACTTCTTTAATTTCTGTAATCTGTTGTTCTAGCTCAATATTGAATTCTGACTGTTGGTTGGTATCAATTTCAACGACTTTTGTTTTATAAAAAACAGAGGTAAATTTTAAAGAAAAAACTCCCTTTTCAGAGAGCTGGAAAGTACAATGACCTGTATCGTTTGTCTTTTGAAAATCTATTGTTTTTCCATTCTTCAGAAGCTGAACATTTACGTCTGCTACAGATTTTCCAGTATTATCTTTTACCTTTACAGTAATATTTTGTGACAAAGAGTAGCAGAAAAAAAATATCAGAATAAAAGTTAAAAATCTCAATGGCATTTATTACAACTTTATTTCCTGAAGAATTGGCTTACTATTAAGCTCTCTTACTTTCTTCATTTTATTAATGAAATCATCACCTCTATATACCTTTAATTTTGAATTGATTTTTTCAACATCACCTTCCCTGGCATCATTGCTAATTTTAACAGCAGTCATTACATAGCTTGGAGATTCAACTCTTAGCACAACACCCGGGAAAGTATTAAAACCAAGAGGACCTGTAGACACCGGAATATCCTCTGTATACCAAATTTTTGTTACTTGCCCATTAATTAGAGTCACTTCAACTAATTTGCAGAAATAATTATCTATTTTTAAGACATCATCTTTATAGTCTATCTTTTTATAATTCATCTCAACATACCCATAAAACTCATCATTAATTCTTGGATAATTAAAATATTGAAATGAACCTTTATCATTCCTTGAATGGTAAATTTTAATATCAACATCAATAAAAACTTCTTTTTTAATTTTCTTTGTTGTTTCGTCTAATTGGCTTGTTCCAGCATCTTGGCTGAAGCTTGAACGTGGTATATTTTTAAAAAAAGAATTTCCGTTTGCGTAATATAAAAAACTTTTCTGAGGGGTCTTTCTTGCTAAATTTACCTTATCATTAAATTCACCAGACATTGTGGGACTACTCAGATTTTCAAGTTCAGTTCTTTCATATTCAATTTTCAAATGCTGCCCGGATAAATTTGTTAGTAGTGTAGATGCAAATAAAGCAATTATTATATTTATTTTCATAGTATGTAATATTAAATTGAAAATGTGCACCAATATTTTACAATAGTGATGCACAAGTTTATGATCTATATTAATTAGAGTTCTAACACCAGTAAGTGTAATGAGTATAAGTTCCAACTGTTTCAGTTACAATTGTATTTGTCTGCATATCATAGTAGCTATGTTGTTCTTCAGTGTAAACGAGCCGACCACAAATTTTTTTAACACTTACAACTTCTTTTTCTACAGAAGGTGTAACTTTCTTTAATGACAAACGCTTATCAACTTTTAAAGTGTTTGTAGATTTAACATTGTCTTTTGCAAACGCAAAAGTAGTTCCCGCGATTATTAACGCGCTAAATAAGACTTTTTTCATAATACATTTTTTAGTTATAAAAAAAACATTTGTGCACTCGTGTTTTTCTAATGCTAAACTAAATATATCACTCCGGGCTGAAAAATACTTTTAGTAAAAAATATTTACTTTTAATAAGAAAAATATATACTTTTGGACAAACAAATATAAATGATGGAAATTGAGAAAATTATTGAGAAAATAGTGCAAAAAAGGACTAAAAAAGGCTATACTTTTGAAAATATGGCTTATGAATTAGATATTACTCCGGCAGCATACCGTAAAATAGAAACAGGAGAAACCAAGCTAAGTGTGGAAAGATTGATTAAAATTTCTGAAATTCTCGGAGTAAATCTATCCGACTTTTTAGATCTAAAAAATAAAAATATCATTCATGAACTTGCTAACAAAAATGATAATAATTTTTATGCAGAAATCATGAATAAAGACTATAAGGATATCATTAATGATCTTAAAGAAGCATATGATAAAATTATTAAGTCCAAAGAGCAAATTCTTTTATTAAAAGAACAGATTGCTTTATTAAAAGAAAAAAAATAAAAAAAGAGCAGAAAATTCTGCTCTTTTTCATTTATAATAATTTGATTTTGTCGTCCAGGATATCAATAATTTTATCCTTATAGAGACCGCCAATGGCTTTTTTGAAATTCTTCTTACTCATCTGTATCTCATCTTTGATCTCCTCGGGAGAGGACTTATCTGAAAGGTAGAGCAATCCATAGTTTTCTTCAAGCTTATCCAGAATTTTCTTTTTAAACTCGTCAATATTCTCAAAGCCCTGAGGTTGTAATGAAACATCAATTTTTCCGTCCTCTCTGATCTCTTTAATATATCCCATTTCCTCAGACAGCGGATATAATTTTTTGAAAACATCAGAACTGTAGATCAGTCCGATATATTTCTTATTGATGACTACATTCCAGCCTAGCTCACTTTCATTCATCATGATAAGATCGACTTTATCACCTTTTTTGAACGGCAGATCCTCATACTGAGGGTTTCTTTTGAATTTTGTCGTTCCTGTTATCAGATCGAGGTCTTCATCTACATAAATATAAACGAGGTATCTTTTCCCCTCCACAATTTTGGTTTTCTGCTGCTTGTAAGGAATAAACAGGTCTTTGATAATTCCCCAGTCCATAAAGGCACCGCTCGGCAGGCTTTGTACACAGCTCATCACAGCAAATTCTCCGACCTCAGCCAATGGGATTTCTGTTGTCGCTTTTAGCTTATTATCATCCTGGTAAACAAAAACTTCAATTTCATCATCTGTTTCTTTGTCTTCCTGAATAAAAATCTTAGGCAAAAATGCTTTTTCACCCGATTCATCCGTTAAGATCCATCCTGAATTGTTTTTATCTGAAATTTTTAAAGTCTGAGTTTTTCCGAGTTGCATTGAATGATAAAATTAGTCGGTAAAGGTACGGAAATATAATATGAACTTGCAAAACGTAAATTATAAGCGTAATTTTTCTCCTACGATTATAATTTAGAAATATACTCCATCAGTTCTTTTCTGCTGCTTTCAAAATCAAAAGAATCAGAAACCAGAAAATACTTTTGCTTGTCAACACACTTGAAAAATAACGATTTGGCGAGGGCCAGTTTATTTTTATCAAAGCTCAGGTCCTTTACCAGAATACTGATTTGCTCTGAGGTAAACTTTGCATAACGTCCCTGCTGATTAATAAATTCCATTTTTTTATCGTCAAACCAGGCTCTGTTTTTCATAGTGTCCATAAACATTTGAAAGGTTTGATTATCCATGACATTTGGATAAGTCACATTTCCACTGTTTCCGTAAGGATTGTTCCAAACATCATTCCAGCTGTTAAATCCATACGATTGCACGGGATAAGAATCCAGTAAAAACAAACCTTCATTGGTGAAAAAATCAAGAACGATCCTGTTGTTGTTTCTTATATTAAGCGTAGTTCTGTACAAAAGATAACCATTTTCATAGATAGAAATCGGAATTGCCCCGGCAGGCAGATCAAAAAACCTGAATTTTCCCGAATTATTTGAGATAAACTGATCTCGTACTTCCACACCGAAAGATCCCGCCTCAGGAATTCTGAGAAAAACTTCTGAATAGCCATATTCCTGATTCCATTGATACTTTGGATCTTTTGTCCTAAAACCATTATTGCCTTGATTTCTGAAACCGGAATTATTATTTCTTTTAATATCCGGTTTCTTTTTCCCGACAGATCCGATTTCAGTTTTGGAGGCTTCATTTTTCAAAAGTTCACCAGCCTTTCCTGCTTCCTGCGCCCGTACATTTGCTGTAACGAGAAACATTACACTTAATAATATGTTTTTCATATTTTTATTACTTGAATTTGCTTTGATCATAAGCTTTTTTTTAAACTGTATAACTGAAAGTTTAAAAGCATCAAAGAACTGATATTTAGATATTTTTTCTGATTAAAAGTTAATTGAAATTAAAAAAATTACCCCAATTTTTACAACTGCTTAATTATCAATAGTACAAAATAAACAATACATAAAAAGTCTATTTCAATTCGAAACAGTCCTAATAAAAAAGAGAGACAGAAGCCTCTCTTTTTTTGACATATTTTAAATAATTACCTGTTCATTTACATATGAATCGGTCTTTTTGCCGTAGCATCCAATGCCGCTTCTTTGATCGCTTCCGCATACGTCGGGTGTGCGTGAGAGCTTCTGGCGATATCTTCTGCACTGGCACGGAATTCCATAGCAATGACTCCTTCTGCGATAAGGTCGGCTGCTCTTGCGCCCACGATGTGCATTCCCAAAACCTCATCGGTCTTTTCGTCTGCGATGATTTTTACCAAACCGTCGACATCACCACTTGCACGGCTTCTTCCTAAAGCTCTCATCGGAAATGATCCCACTTTATAAGCCACGCCTTCCTCTTTCAGCTGCTCTTCCGTTTTACCAACTCCCGCAACTTCCGGCCAGGTATACACTACGCCCGGGATTAAATTATAATTGATATGAGGTTTTTGACCGGCTAAAGTTTCAGCAACAAAAACACCCTCCTCTTCTGCCTTGTGTGCAAGCATGGCACCTTTGATCACGTCTCCGATCGCATAAATGTTGGCCACATTAGTCTGAAGATGGTCGTTTACTTTCACTCTTCCTCTTTCGTCAAGCTCAACACCCGCTTTTTCAAGTCCGAGACCGTCGGTATAAGGTCTTCTTCCTACGGAAACTAAACAATAATCTCCTTCAACGGTAACTTCTTCCCCTTTTTTATCTTTAGCGGTAACTTTTACAGTATCCCCGTTTCTTTCAACCGCTGAAACTGCCGTCGAAAGCATGAATTTCATGCCCTGTTTTTTAAGAACTTTAGTTAATTCCTTACTTAAAGCGCCGTCCATTCCCGGAATGATTTTATCCATAAATTCAACAACGGTCACCTGCGCGCCCAGTCTCAGATATACTGATCCCAGCTCAAGTCCGATAACGCCACCACCGATCACCACAAGGTGTTTAGGGATTTCTTTAAGATTTAAAGCTTCTGTAGAAGTAATTACTCTTTCTTTATCAATGTTGATAAAAGGCAATGAAGAAGGTTTTGAACCTGTAGCAATAATCGTATATTTAGATTCGATGGTTTCGGTAGAACCGTCATTCTTGGTTACTTTAATCTGAGTTGCAGATTCGAAGCTGCCGACACCTTCAAAAACAGTGATTTTATTTTTGTTCATCAGGTAATTGATCCCATCTGTATTTTGCTTTACCACCTCATTCTTACGCTCGATCATTCTTGCGATATCGGCCTGAGGTTCGTTAATAATGATTCCGTGACCTGCAAAATTGTGCTTGGCGTTCTCAAAATGCTCTGAACTGTCCAGAAGTGCTTTTGAAGGAATACAACCCACGTTAAGACAAGTTCCTCCTAAAGTCGGATATTTTTCAATAATTGCTGTTGTGAAACCTAATTGCGCGGCACGGATTGCAGCAACATAACCACCAGGACCGGAACCGATTACGGTAACATCGAATTGACTCATGTTATTTATGAATTTGTTTATTAATTATCTCTTTAATTCTTACAAATTTAACGATTAATTACGAAGTGGGAAAGTGAGATTTGTCAAATTTCGGGATGGAGGATGGAAGATGGGGTGATCGGAGCTTAATGTATTGTGATGATCTTGATATTTATACGATGCTGCATTTACCTTCTGGCATCCGGCTTCAAGCTTCCCGCCTATTGCCTGCTAATTTCTATAAGTCAGTCCAGGATCAGTTTTCCCTGCCCGAATGTTCCTGTGCTGTCAAAAAAAGAACCTCCGTACACATACCACTCCAGGTTTTCCAGGTATTCTACGGCATTTTCAGGAGTGATATTCGGTCGGTCTTTTTTCGAAACAATTCCTTTATACCATCTTCCCGATTCGGAATAATGCTCATATTCTATCAGGTAATGGATCCAGATTCTCTGGCAAAGCTTACACTGTTGTATGCTTACTTCCGCATATCTTCCGTTGGTATGATCGATCCCCAATTCGGAACTTCTGAATTCCGTATAATGAGAAGTCGGTTTTTCACAGCTGCATCCGATTTTCTGGATCTTTATCATGAATGAAAATGATTTTTTCTGATTAATTCGCCAAAAATACAGAAATAAGACGGGTTAAGAACTATTTCACCAAATCCAGCAATACTTTTTCATACTGATCCATAATGATATTCTTGGAAAATCTGGATTTGATGGAATTACGGATCGCCTCTTTGTCATGCTCTTCATGGAGAATTCTCACGATCTGCCGGGAAAAACCTTCATGATCTTCAATAGTTGAAATCTCTCCGTTGATATTGTTCTGGATAATTTCATTGATTCCGCCGGGGCAGTAATTCGCCAGAGAATAGGTTCCGCAGGCTCCCGCTTCCAGCAAAACATTAGGAAACCCTTCATATCTTGAGGAAAGAATAAACAGATCGGCATGGGCAAGAAATTGATATGGATTTTCCTGTCTTCCGTGAAAAATGACATTTTTTAAATCTAAAAAATCCTTCATCTGGTGTAGCATCTCGCGGTCCTTCCCATCACCCAAAATATGAAGTAAGATATTTTCATTTTTCAGTCTTGAAAATACTTTAAGCAGATTGTCAAACCCTTTTCTGGGAGAGAGATTCCCGATCGCTACGACATTTCTGTAGTTGTATCTGAAACTTTCAGGTTTATGGGAAGCGGTAATTTTGTCTTCAATAAAATCAAAATTAACAGGATTATTGATTTTGGCAATTTTATCCGGTTTTATCCTAAAGTTCTTTACAAGATCTTTCATCATATCATCGCTCTGTGCAATGATGCGGTGGTAATTGTTGTAAAAATTGTAGAAGAACCTGATCTCTTTCCTGGTTACATGCTTGGTTACGACATTGGTTTCCCTGGCAATAAATTTCGTCTTGGGAAAAAGTTTAATAAACAGCGACAGGTAGGCGTTTACCTCACCATATCCGGAAAATACAATATCCGGCCGCCTGCGGTAGATCTCTGCTAAAATCGGCTTCAGAGAATGCCTGATCCGCTCAGTATTGATGTCAATGATCTCAACATCTTTTTGAAGGAAATCCAGGTAGCCGCCCTGTTTACGTAAAAGCAAAATCTTAGGTTCAAACCGATTCCGGGAAAGATGGTTTGCAATGGTAGTAACAATCCTTTCAGCACCACCCATTTCCAGGTCCGGCAGGATAAATATGACAGAAATCTTTTTCATCTATGTAAATTTAGTAAAAAGTTTTTTTACCCTTAAATTTAAACTGACAATTAATGATTTTTAACGCATGATTAAATTTAAATATTTTCTCCTTTACATAAAAAAAGAAACTCTCCGCGGAAGAATTTCTTTTAAATATTTAGTTTAAAAAATCTTTAGTTGGCCACATCACTGATGAACTTTATCCTCAGCATCCTTACTTCCTCATCAGAAAGCTCATCCCCGAATTCATCCAGGAGTACTTTCATACTGTCGCTTTCCGATTCGTTCATGAATTCCATAAAGCCGTCGACGATGTCTTCATCAAAGTTATCTTCAATATAGTAGTCAATATTGAGTTTGGTTCCCTGGTAAACGATGCGTTCCATTTCTTTCAGCAGTTCATCCATAGAGAGGTTTTTGGCTCTCGCAATATCTTCAAGATCGATTTTTTTGTCCGTACTCTGGATGATGAACACTTTATGGCTGGATTTATTGGCCACCTGTTTCAGCACCATATCCTGGGTACGCTCGATATTGTTTTCTTCTACATATTTATGGATGAAATCGGCAAACTCTTTACCATATTTCTTGGCTTTTCCTTCCCCGACACCGTAAATTTTGGTAATTTCCTCAACCGTCACCGGATATTGAACCGTCATATCCTCAAGACTCGGGTCCATGAAAACCGTGTAAGGCGGAATGCCATGTTTTTTTGCTACTTTTTTACGTAATTCCTTCAGCTGGCTAAAGAGATTGTGATCCAAACCTCCCGCAGACTGCATCTGAATCTGGTCACTCTCTGCCTTGGTCTGGGTGAGATCAAATTCCCTGTCTTCGGCGATGACGAATGAGTGTTCCAGTTTTCCTTCTAATACAAATCTGCCCTTTTCAGCTATTTTTAAAACGCCATAGGTTTCAATATCTTTCTGTAAAAAGTTCTGAACCGTTGCCTGTCTCAAAATGGTTTTCCAGTGATTATCCTTTTCCTCTTTTCCGAATCCGAAATAAGAAGCCTGCTCGAGCTTGTAAGATTTTGTAACGGCCGTTTCTTTACCGGCAATGATTGAAATAAGATCTTTTGCCTTGAACTTTTCTCCTGTATCCCTTATCAGTTCAAGAACTTTTTTGAGATCATCCGTGGCATCCTTTAATTTGGGAGGATTTGAAGAATTGTCGCACATTTTGGCGCCGTCGCCGTTTACCGGATCAAAATTTTCTCCGAAATAATACAGGATATATTGTCTCCTGCTCATGGAAGTCTCGGCATAACCGACCACTTCGTTCAGGAGCTGCAAACCGATTTCTCTCTCGGACACCGGCTTTTGAGCAAGGAATTTCTCAAGCTTTTCAATATCCTTAGGATCGTAGAAAGCCAGGCAATACCCTTCTCCTCCGTCACGGCCTGCCCTTCCGGTTTCCTGATAGTAGCTTTCAAGGGATTTCGGAAAATCATAGTGGATTACAAAACGAACATCCGGCTTGTCGATTCCCATTCCGAAGGCAATCGTGGCAACAATAACGTCCACTTCTTCCATAAGGAATTTGTCCTGGTTGGCGACCCTTACCTTCTGATCAAGTCCGGCATGATAAGGCAGCGCATTAATTCCGTTTACCTGAAGAAGTTGGGCAAACTCTTCCACTTTACGCCGGCTGAGGCAATAGACGATCCCCGATTTGCCTTTATGCTGATTGATAAATTTTACAATTTCCTTGTCTACATTTACTTTCGGCCGCACTTCATAATAAAGATTCGGCCTGTTGAAGCTTTCTTTAAAAACCAAGGCATTGGTCATTCCCAGAGTTTTCTGGATATCGTCCTGCACCTTGGGAGTTGCCGTTGCCGTAAGAGCAATCACCGGAACATCGGCAATTTTATCGATAATGGATTTCAGGTTCCTGTATTCGGGTCTGAAATCATGTCCCCATTCTGAAATACAGTGGGCTTCGTCTATAGCGAAAAAAGATATTTTTACGTCCTTCAGAAAATCAAGATAATCTTCTTTGATCAGCGATTCCGGTGCGACATACAAAAGTTTTGTTTTTCCGCTTTTTATATCGTCGAAAACCTGCTTGGTCTGAGTTTTATTTAATGATGAATTTAAAACATGGGCTACCCCGTTATCAGATGAAAGTCCGTTCACCGCATCCACCTGGTTTTTCATTAATGCTATCAGAGGGGAAACCACAATGGCCGTACCCTCGGAAATAAGTGCCGGAAGCTGGTAGCATAAGGATTTACCACCTCCTGTCGGCATTAAAACAAATATATCCTTTCCGTTCAGAAGATTGTCTATAATTTGTTCCTGCTGCCCTTTAAAAGTAGAAAATCCGAAATATCTTTTCAATTCGCCTGATAAATTGGCTTTTTTTGCGCTCATCTAATTTTATTGCTAAATTTGCATCTCATTCAAAGTTATGAATTTTTCACTTAAAATAAAAGCGAACGAATTTATAAAAAATAAAATTTATATTAAAAGTTCTTTCAAAAATATAACGTTTTTTTTAGAGATTTTATATGCCTCATACCTGTAAAAATGAATAAATCCGATATCATTTCAATAGCTAAAAGTACATTAGAAATAGAAATTTCCGAGCTGGAAAAACTCCACGACAGACTCAGTGACGACTTTGCCAAAGCAGCAGAAATCATCCATTCTGCCCAAGGAAAGCTCATCGTGGTGGGCATCGGAAAATCGGCCCATGTCGGCAATAAAATCGTGGCCACATTAAATTCTACGGGTACTCCTTCACAGTTTCTGCATGCCTCCGAGGCTATACACGGAGATCTGGGTGTTATTCAGAAACAGGATGTCGTCCTGTGTATTTCCAATTCGGGGAACTCGCCGGAAATCGTAAACCTGGTCCCGTACCTGAAGGACTACTCTGCTGCACTCATCGGGATGACCGGCAACAAAAACAGCAGACTTGCAGAGTTTTCAGAGATCATTCTCGATACTCATGTAGATATGGAAGCCTGCCCGAATAAGCTTGCGCCGACAAGCTCCACAACTTTGCAGATGGCCCTGGGAGATGCGCTGGCAATTGCTTTAATGGAAATGAATGATTTTAAAGCGAATGATTTTGCCAAGTTTCATCCGGGTGGAAGCCTCGGGAAAAATTTAATTTCAAAGGTGGATGATTTCCTTTCTTCACAGAAACCTCAGGTTACCGAAAATGACACCGTAAAAGATGTCATTATTTCGATCAGCGGTTCGAGACACGGCATTACAGTGGTTACGAATGACAATGAAATTATCGGCGTCATCACCGATGGAGACCTGCGTAGAATGTTGCTGAAAGGCGATGATATCTCAAAAGTCCTCGCTAAAGATATCATGTCTGCCCATCCCAAAACCATCGAAAGAACTGCTTTGGCGAAAGAGGCCATGAAAATTTTAAAAGACAATAATATCGGACAGCTCGTGGTCACCGAAAACGGAAAATACTTCGGGATCATCGACCTTCACAAGCTGCTGGACGAGGGCATTGTTTAGTTTGGAAGCTGACAGGCATAAGCCCGGAAGGTTATTTTTAAAGAAAGAATGTTTTAATAAACAGAAACAAAATAATCATATTGTTTTATCCCTTACGCTTCCTCTCAACTAATCTTCTGCTTTAGTGAAACTTTTTTCATAAATTTGGAACCTTAAAAAAATTATCCTGTGAGTGATGTTAAAGACATGTCTTTCCTTGGACATATTGGGGAATTAAGAGGTCATCTCATCCGTTGTATTCTGGCAATCATCATTGCAGCGGTTATTATTGGTTTTAATATCAACTGGATTATGGATCATATCTTTTTCGGTCCTACCAGAAATGATTTTGCCACCTTTGAAATCGTTAATCACTTTTCAAAAATGATTCTGGGTGAAGACAGCATCCACCTGCCGAAAGATTTTCCGGTGCGTGCCAGCAAACTGTACCAGCAGTTTAATGTGATGATGGCGGTTTCCCTTTTCGGCGGTATCGTCCTGGCATTTCCTTACATCGTCTGGGAGCTTTGGCGTTTCATAAGCCCTGCCCTGCATCCTAAAGAAAGAAAAAACTCCATATTTATCATCAACTCGGTCTGGATGCTTTTTATGACGGGAGTCTTATGCGGATATTTCCTTATTCTTCCTTTTGCCGTTAATTTCGGTGTTATTTTTAAGATTTCAGACATTATCATTCCGCTGTATGACCTGAGTGATTATACCACCCTGTTTTTACAGGTCGTTCTCGGGATGGGAATTATTTTCCTTTTTCCTATTCTTATTTATTTCCTGACTACCATCGGAATCCTCACTCCAAAATTCATGAAGACCTACCGTCGCCATGCGATCGTTCTTATTATGGTGGTGGCTGCGATCATCACCCCGGCAGACGTTCTGAGCATGATGATGGCTGCATTTCCATTGCTTCTGCTGTATGAGTTCAGTATTGTCATGTGTTCTTATACCTATAAAAAGGTACAGAAAGCGGCAGGCAATTTACCCGCTGTGAAGGAATAATGTAATAAGACCACTTTTATAGCCTTCACTCAGCAAGTGACAGCAACATTGAAGTGATTCGTACCCTTCTGTGAACACAAAGTAAACAGAAGATCCTTTTTGGTGGGATGCATACAAGTTTCACAAAGCCGTTCCACTTATAAAAGCCCTCAGAGGATACTTAAAGTCTTCAGCCGCAATGGTGGCTTCGGCTCCGCTCAGCCACCAATCCGAAATCTTTAAACTACCCCACCAAAAATTCAGAGAATTTTTGTCGCCCCTCCAGAGGACTATCGTGTGGACACATTCTTAAAAGCATCAAAAGCCTGTATGATATCTTGTAATCGTCTGAGACCTATCCATAAGGTTGTGATGCCCGGATGCCTGTTGCTTTCATATCCCTTCCATCCTCCC
>Ga0308156_1000319_pt1 | contig 116145 bp, 119 predicted proteins | sample PhyAR2_FD_201041 | JGI IMG/M metagenome (GOLD analysis project Ga0308156, IMG submission 201041) | Phyllosphere microbial communities from UC Gill Tract Community Farm, Albany, California, United States - DLSL A.R2 | ecosystem: Host-associated > Plants > Phyllosphere > Unclassified | place... | reverse complement strand
TCCTGACCGGTACCACGGTGCACGTCTCGGGTGACGCGGCGAAGCTGCTCAACAGCACCTTCAAGACCGACGCCGTCAAGAGCGGCCTCCTCGTCGGCACCGCCACCATCACCGCCAAGATCAAGTAGGACCGATCCACTCGACGGCCCCGTCCCGGCACCCGCCGGGACGGGGCCGTCGTCGTCGTGGTGTCAGCCGGCGGCGTCCGTCTCCGGCTCGTCGGGGCCGATGGCGTCCTGGACGCGCGCGCTGACGGACCGCAGCGTCTCGGCGTCGGTCCCCACGGGCCTCCAGAACAGGTCCTCGAGCGCACCCGTGTGCGCACGGATGCCGGCGAGCACCGCGCGACGACCGTCGCGGGTCATCTCGACCCAGCTGCCGCGGCCGTCCGTCGGGCAGTCCGCCCGCTCCACCAGCCCGCGCGCGACCATGCGCGTGACCTGGTGGCTCACCCGGGACTTCTCCCACCCGATGCCCGCGGCGATGTCGCGCACGCGCAACCGGTGCTCCGGCTCGCGGTGGAGCCCGATGAGGATCTCGAACTCCGGTATCGAGATCCCGGCCCCCTGCTGCACCGCGTGGTCCAGCGCTCGGTCGAGTCGTCGCCACACGTCGTGGTAGGCGTCCCACGTGGCCCAGTCGTGGCCTCCGGCCCCCTCGTTCGGCATTGCGCCAGCGTATCCACCTCGGACCCGTTCGCCGCGATGATCATCCGCTCGGATGACCGGGTCCGGCCCAGACGACTCGGTGTGCGCACACGGCTCGCTCCGAGGTGGAGTCGGTGGCGAGGCCTACGATCGGAGCATGCCGAGCGCCCGACTGCAGGACTGCACCGACGACGCCGTCGCCCTCGTGCGGCGGTGGCTGGCGGCGTCCGCCGGGGCGAAGCCGGACGCCGGTGCCGCCCGTCTCGCGGGCGTCCTCCGCGACGAGCAGGGGCTCGACTTCACTCGGGGGTTCGTCGACAAGGTCATCCGGCCGGAAGACCCGCGGGTCGCCGCACGGAACCTCGAGCAGGTCAGCCGGGACGTCCCGGACTTCCTCGCCTGGTACCTCCGCGGTGCGGTGACGCTCGGCGGCGGTTTCGCGACGATGGCCCCGTGGGCGGTCGTCCCCACGGCGCGGAAGATCCTGCGACGCATGACCGGGCACCTCGTCATCGACGCGACGCCCGCGAAACTCGGACCCGCGCTCGCCAAGGTCGGCGGGCCCGGCACCCGGCTCAACGTGAACCTCCTCGGTGAGGCCGTGCTCGGCAGCGCTGAGAGCGACCGGCGGCTGCAGGGGACGATGGACCTGCTCGCGCGCGACGACGTCGACCACGTGTCCATCAAGGTGAGCTCGGTCGTCCCGCAGATGTCGATGTGGGCCTTCGACCAGACCGTCGAGCGCGTGGTGGACCGACTCGTGCCGCTCTACCGGCTGGCGGCGTCCGGGCCGGCGTCCGGCCGCCCGGCGAAGTTCATCAACCTCGACATGGAGGAGTACCGCGACCTCGACGTCACGCTCGCCGTGTTCCGGGCGCTGCTCGACAGTGACGAGTTCCTCGGGCTCGAGGCCGGCATCGTCCTGCAGGCGTACCTGCCCGATGCGGCCGGGGCGCTGGAGTCCCTGACCTCGTGGGCGCAGGAGCGGCGTGCACGGGGCGGTGCACCGATCAAGGTCCGGCTCGTCAAGGGCGCCAACCTCGCGATGGAGCGGGTCGACGCGATCCTGCACGAGTGGCCGCTCGCGACGTGGGGTTCGAAGCAGGAGACCGACACCGCGTACCTCCGGATGCTCGACGCCGCGCTGACGCCCGAGCGGATCGACGCGGTGCGCATCGGCGTCGCCGGGCACAACCTGTTCGACCTCGCCACCGCGTGGGTGCTCGCCCAACGCCGCGGGGTCACCGACGGGATCGACGTCGAGATGCTCCTCGGCATGGCCTCGACCCACGCCGACGCCGTCCGTGCGGACGTCGGGCAGGTGCTGCTCTACACGCCGGTCGTGCAGCCGGACCAGTTCGACTCCGCGATCGCGTACCTCGCCCGTCGGCTGCAGGAGAGCGCGAGCCCCGAGAACTTCATCGCGAGCGCCGCGGAGATCGACCACGACGAGAGCGTCTTCGAACGGGAGCACGGCCGGTGGCTCGCCTCGGTCCGGGCGCTCGACGCCGCAGAGCCGGTCCCCGCCACGAACCGCACGCAGGACCGCAGCGCGCCGCTCGGGGAACCCGTGCACCGGGACGCCTTCGCGAACGTCCCGGACACCGACCCAGCACTCGCGGCCAACCGCGAGTGGGCGCTCGACGTGCTCCGCCGGGTGCCGCGGTCGCAGCTCGGCGCGCAGACGATCCGCGGCGCGAAGGTCGCCGACCGCTCCAAGCTCGAGCGCATCGTCGCCCGCACCGCGCAGGCCGGCGTGAACTGGGGCCGGCAGGACCCGTCCGACCGCGCCGAGCTCCTCGACCTCATCGCCCACGAGCTCGAGACCCGGCGGGCCGACCTCATCGAGGTGATGGCGGCGGAGACGGGCAAGACCCTGTCCGAGGCCGACGCCGAGGTCAGCGAGGCGATCGACTTCGCGCACCACTACGCCGAGAGCGCCAGACACCTCGCCGTGCTCGACGGTGACGGCGCGCGCTACGTCCCGCCGCGGCTGACCGTGGTCGTCCCGCCGTGGAACTTCCCCGTGGCGATCCCCGCCGGTGGTGTGCTGGCTGCTCTCGCCGCGGGCAGCGGGGTCGTCCTCAAGCCCGCGCCGGAGGCGAAGCGGTGCGGCGCCCTGCTCGCCGACGTGCTCTGGGACGCCGGTGTGCCGCACTCCCTGCTGCAGCTCGTCGACCTCGACGAGGACGAACTCGGCCGTGACCTCATCGCGCACCCCGCCGTCGACCGCATCATCCTGACGGGCTCCGCCGACACCGCACGGTCCTTCCGCTGGTGGCGTGCCGGCCTGCCGCTGACCGCCGAGACGAGCGGCAAGAACGCGATCGTCGTCACGCCCAGCGCCGACCTCGACCTCGCCGTGCAGGACATCGTGCAGTCGGCCTTCGGGCACGCCGGGCAGAAGTGCTCCGCCGCGTCCCTGGTGATCCTGGTCGGCTCCGTCGGCGAGAGCGAGCGGTTCCGCCGGCAGCTCCTCGACGCGACGCGCACGCTCCGGGTCGCCTGGCCGGACGACCCGACCGCGCAGATGGGGCCGGTCATCGCCGAGCCCGAGGGCAAGCTCCGGAGCGGGCTCACGGAGCTCGGACCGGGCGAGTCCTGGCTCGTGCAGCCGGTGCCCCTCGACGACTCTGGACGGCTCTGGTCACCCGGCATCCGTGACGGCGTCCGGCCGGGCAGCGACTTCCACCAGACCGAGTACTTCGGTCCGGTGCTCGGCATCGTGCGCGCCGAGACCCTCGAGCAGGCCATTGCGATCCAGAACGGCACGGACTACGGACTGACGGCGGGCATCCACTCGCTCGACACCGACGAGGTCGCGGACTGGATCGCCGGTGTCCAGGCCGGCAACCTGTACGTCAACCGCGGCATCACCGGGGCGATCGTCCGTCGCCAGCCCTTCGGCGGCTGGAAGCGCTCGGCCGTCGGCACGGGCACGAAGGCCGGCGGGTCCATGTACGTCGCGACCCTCGGCCGGTGGCAGCCGATCCCGCGCACCGTGCACAAGAGCATCCAGCTGCACGGGCTGCCGCCGCGGGTCACCGCGGTGATCGAGGCAGCACGCAGCGGACTCTCGTTCGAGGAGTTCGACCAGGTCCGTGCGGGCGCGCTCAGCGACGTCCGCGCGCGGGCGACGGAGTTCGGCGTCTCGCACGACCCTTCCGCGCTCGTGGTGCAGCGGAACGTGCTGCGCTGGCGCCCGCAGTCCGTGATCGTGCGGCAGGCCGAGGGCGCCACGACCGGTGACCTCGTCCGTGTCCTGGTCGCCGCGACCGCGGCACGAGCCCATGTCCTGCTGAGCAGCGCTCGGCCGCTCCCCGGACCACTGACGCAGCTGCTCGCGTCCAGCCGCTCCCCGCTCGACGTCGTCGACCACCTGGTCGAGTCCGACGAAGAGTTCCTGCGCCGGGCGGCGTCCGGCGAGGTCTTCCGAGCGTCCTGGACCAACGGCGAGGACGACACGCAGGACGCGCTCGAGACCGTGCTCTCCCAGGGGCAGGAGCCGCCCGCGCACACGGCGTTCGGTGGACCTGGTGCGCGCATCCGGCTCGTCGGCGGGGATCCCCTCGCCCTCGAGGAAGCCCTCGGCGCGAGCGTCGACGTGGCGATCCACGACGCCCCCGTCGTCGAGGCCGGGATCATCGAGATGCTGCCGTTCCTGCGCGAGCAGGCGGTGTCGATCACGGCGCACCGGTTCGGCGACCTGGACCCCGACCTCTCGGAGCTGCATGTCTGACGACCGGACCCTGCACGCCGACGGCCTGTTCAACGGCCGCGACCTCGGCGGCCTCCCGCTGAAGGGCGGTGGGTCGACCCCGACCCGTCGCGTGTTCCGGTCGGAGAGCGTCGACCGACTGACGGCCGACGGCTGGCAGGCACTCCACGACGCCGGCATCCGGACGATCGTGGACCTGCGGGCGCCGTCCGAGACCGCGAAGGACTCCGGCCCGCGTCCGGACTGGCTCACCACCGTGGTGATCGACCACGACGGGCTCGACGACGCCCCGTCGTTCTGGTCGGCCTACTGGGAGACCGGCCTGGTCGGCACCCCGTTGTACTACGGACCGCACCTCGACGAGCTCCCGGAACGGACCGGGTCCGCGTTGCGGGCGATCGCCCGCGCCGAACCGGGCGGAGTCCTGTTCCACTGCGCCGGCGGGCGGGACCGCACCGGCATCATCGCGCTCGCGCTCCTGACGATCGCGGGCGTCGAACCCGAGTCGATCGTCGCGGACTACCTCGTCACCGTCGAGAACGCGCCGGCGCTGCTCGCCTCGATCGGCGTCCCGTCGAACGAGGCGAAGATCGAGGCCCTGTGCGCCGAGCACGGCACCACGGTGGAGGGCGCCTTCCGCGCGGCGCTCGACGGGTTCGACCCGGTGCGCTTCGTCGAGCGGTCCGGTCTCGACGACGCCGACCTGGAGGCACTGCGCACGTTCCGCGCGGACGGCGCCTGACCGGTCGGTACGGCCCGGCAGGACGCCGCGGCACCGATCCGCTGGTTCAGTCCTCGGTGTCGCCGGCTTCCTCGTCGTCGACACCCGTCTCGTCCATGCGGTCCCGGAGGTGGTCGGCCATCGCGCCGGCTCCCTCGCCCGCGTGGTCATGGTCGACCTGCTCGATGAGGCCGTGCAGCTTCTCGTGGTTCGTGGCCTCGGTGGCGCCGTCCATGACGGGCTCGGTCTGTTCGTGATCGCTCATGTCGCGGACGCTACGCCGTGGCGCATGGGCGTCAGACTCCGGTGCGCGCTTCTCGGAGCGCGCCGTCCGTCGAGCGGTAGTGCAGCTCGACCGCTCCACCGCCGAACGTGGTGGTCCCCACCAGCTCGTACACCGCTGTCGGCGCAGCCACCGGCAGCAGGGGTGATCCGGCGCCGAGCGCGATCGGCATCACCGTCACCCGGAGTTCGTCGAGCAGTCCGGCCTGCTGGTACTGGGCCGCGAGCAGGCCGCCCCCGACGACCCACACGTCGCGCTCGCCGGCCGCACGTTCGACGACGGCCTGGTGGTCTGCGACCGATCCCGACACGAAGTGCACCTCGGCGCCGTCCGCCACGGGCAGGTCGCGCGTCGTGAACACCCAGGTCGGCAGGTCCGGGTACGCCCAGGTGTCGTCGTGGGAGAGCAGCCACTCGTAGGTGGTCGACCCCATCACGATCGCGCCGACGCCCGCGAAGAAGCGGTCGTGGTGCTCCTGGAACGGCTCGAAGCCGAACTGCAGCAGCCAGTCGAGGTCGTCACCGGGGGCGGCCACGAACCCGTCGAGGGAGGAGGCGACGGAGTAGGTCGTGTTCATGCGCGCGACGGTACCGGGGGCGTCCGACACGGCGACGGGCGTCCGATGCGGCGACGCGTGTCGGACGGCGTCGGGTCAGCCGCGGCGCCGACCGGTCCCGACCGCGGCGACCTCGGCGATCGTCAGCGCGACGGCGATCCCGACCTGCCCGAGCGCGAAGGCCCGCCGCCGGGGGTCGAGGACGGCGAGCGGCACCATGGTCGCACCGTGCACGGCGTCGACCACCGCGCTGAGCGTGTGCGCCTCGGCGCGCTGCGATCGACCGACCAGGGCGGCCTGTGCGACCTGCCGGACGGCGAGCACCGAGTCGAGCACCGGCTGCTTCCCCCGTGTCGCACGCACAGCGTGACCGACACCGACGGCCAGGCGCAGGACCTCCACGAGTGACCCTGCGTCGGTGCGCGCTCCGAGCCTGCGTCGTGCGGTCATCGCCGACGGCCGGCCGCCACCGCCGCTGCGCCGACGGCCCCCGCAGCGCCGAGGAGCGCGCCGAGCAGACCGTTGCCGAGTCGGCGGTGCTCCACCCACCAGGTCTGGGGCGACCACCCGTGCGCCGCGTCGTCGAACACCCCGTGGGCGCCGTGGTCGCCGGGGACCGGTTCGTAGAGGTTGTCGCCGAGCTGTTCGCCGTCCTTCGCGGCGTTCTGCTGCCCGGACACCAGGGTCTTCGCCGCGTACCAGTCCGCGAACCCACCGCTGATCCGGTTGCCCAGGATCGTGTAGACCGTCGACTCGCCGACCCACGTGCGACGGCGGGGCCGCTCCGCGACGGTGGCGATCGCGCGGGCACCGACCTCCGGCTGGTAGATCGGCGCGACCGGCTGCGGGTGATGCGGCAGCTTCGACTTCACCCACTGGAACTGGATCGTGTTGAGCGCCGGCATGTCCACTCGGGACACCCGGACGCGGCTGCCCTGCTCGAGGAGCTCGGACACCACCGCCTCGGTGAAGCCGACGATCGCGTGCTTCGCCCCGCAGTAGGCGGCCTGCAGGGGGATCCCACGGAACCCCAGTGCGGATCCGACCTGGATCACCTGGCCACGATCGCGCGGGACCATCCGCGACAGCGCCGCGCGCGTCCCGTTCACGAACCCGAGGTACGTGACGTGCAGGGCACGCTCGAAGTCCTCCGGCGCGGTGTCGAGGAACTTCCCGAAGACCCCCACCATCACACCGTTCACCCACAGGTCGATCGGTCCGAGTTCCTGCTCGACCCGGTCCGCCGCTGCTTCGACGGCGTCTCGGTCGGAGACGTCGGCGACGAGCGCGAGCCCGCGTCGTCCGGCGGCCTCGACCTCGGCGACGGCGGCGTCGACCCCGTCCCGTCCCCGGGCGAGTACGGCGACGTCCCAGCCCCGGGCAGCGAGCTCCCGCACCGTCGCTCGTCCCAGTCCTGCCGATCCGCCCGTCACCACAGCCACTCGTGTCATGAACCCAGTTGTACGCACGCGGTGGGCGGCGCCCCACAGCCCTTGTCCCCCGGGATCGACGGAGGAGGTCAGGGCCGAGCATGATTGCCGAGTGGAGACCCGAGGCCCCGAGACCGACGACCTCGCCGAGGCGCCGCCCGGCTGGGTCCTCCGCACGCCGACACGGTGGCGGGAGATCTGGCCCGTCCCGGTCCTGAGCGTGCTCCTCGCCGCCGTGGAGGTCCTCGGCGGCATCGGGTTCGGGGGTGTCTTCGCCCTGGTCGTCGGGCTGACGGCCGCCGCACTCACCACCGCCGGCGCCGTGGCGCTGTTCGTGGCGAGCTGGCGTGCCTACGACGAGCAGACGGTCGAGGCGTCCTGGCGCGGTCACGTCACCCACGTGGTGGTCGCGGTGACGATCGGGGGCGTGGTCGCGATCGCCACCCTGCTGGTCGGTCTGCCGTTCGGCGTGCTGTTCGGGATCGTGGGGCTTCCCCTGACGCTCAGTTCTGCGCGCGCGGTGCCCCGCTTCGACCACCTCGCGGTCATGTGGGCCTTCGGGGTGGTCGGCGCGATGTGCGCGACCCTCGCCGTCATCGGGCTCACCGTCGACGACGTCGCGAGTGTCCAGCGCGCCTCCTGGGTTGCCGGCGGCGTCTTCGCGCTGTTCTCGGTGGTGGTCGTCGTCCACCAGTCCCGGGCCGCCGCCCGCGCACCCCGCCGGTAGTCCCGGGGCGAGGATCAGCGCCCGAGACCGAACCGGGTCACGACCCCGGGGGAGTACAGCACCGAGTCCGGCGCGAGCTCGGTCAGCGCGAACGGCAGCCCCGCGGCCCCGACCAGGTCGTCCCGCAGCGACACCACCGACGCCCGGTGCAACGGCCACGACTCGTGCTCGTTCGGCCAGAAGCGCGTCCGGCCGAGCCGGTGCACGTGCATGCCCCACCGTGCCGTGAGGAACGTCTCGAGTGCCGTCGGCTCGGCGATCGGCGGCCCGGTGCGCACGTCGACCAGGGAGCGCAGGTGGGTCCCGTGTCGCCGGACCGCGTAGGCGACCCGGTCCGTCGCGGGTCGTCGCTGCTGCGCCACCGCCCACTTGTACGGCAGCCCGGTCGCCACGCGTGCGCCGACCGTCGGCGCGAGCTTGCCGGCGTCGAGCGACAGGAACACGACTCCGTGCTGCCCCCGGTCGTCGACCGTGTAGACGCGCACGTTCACCTCGATGAAGTCCCCGACGCGGCCGACGGAGACCGGTGGGAAGCGCGTGTCCGAGAACCGGAACGCGATGAGGCCGACCCAGGTGGTCGCGCCGTCGTCGACGCCGTCGACGCCGAGGGTGTCCGGCCGCGTGCCCGCCGGCAGCAGCGGGGCCACCGCCGACACGTCGACGCGCCAGTGCACGAAGACGACGTCCCGCCACGCCTGTTCGATCCAGGGGCGTCCGGTCAGGCCGGGGGCGACTGCCGGGAGGCGCGGTGCGGCCCCGGTGGGCGGCGTGGCGGTCACGGGGTGGTCGCCTCCGGGGCGATGTGCCCCGCCACGGGCGCGTCGTCCCACCCCTGCTGCGGGGTGTCGCAGGTCCCGCGGAACACGTACTGCGACGGGCGCTTCCGTTCGCTCGAGGTCCAGTCGATCGCGGGACGCCGGCGCTCGGGTGGCAGGTACCCGATCCGGTAGACGGCCATCAGCTCGAGCGACTCGGGGACGCGGAGCAGGCCCTCGATCTCCGCCCACGCGCCCGGGGTCTCCATCGGGAAGGACACGAACTGGATCCCGAGGCCGAGCTCGGTGGTGGCGAGCCAGATGTTCTCCATCGCCGCACCCATGCTGAACACCGAGTAGAAGCCCGAGAGCTCCTCCTTCCGGTACTCGTGTCGGTCGAGCATCACACCGAGCAGCAGCGGCGACCCGGCCACGAGCCGCCGGTTCTCCTCGCCGAGCGTGTGCGGCACCCGGAGCGTGTTCATCAGGAGCTGCCCCCGCTTCGTGAACACCTGCTTCGTGAACGGCTTGAGCGGTCCGGGGAGCTTGTCGAACAGCATGCCGTCGCGCCGCTCGTCCATCTCGGCCGGCGAGAACCGGAAGTACGGGCGGTACCGCTCGAAGAACGTGCCCTCGGCCATGGTCCTGGTCATCGACGAGCCGCTGATCTCGGCGACGCGGTCGATCGTGTCCCGTTCCTCGACGAGCACGAACCGCCACGGCTGGCTGTTGAGCTGCGACGGCGCCCGCCCCGCCAGCTCCATGAGCAAGCGCTGGTGCTCCTCGGAGACCGGATCGGGCAGGAACGCCCCGTTGGTCGTGCGCCGACGTCGGATCGCCTCGAAGAGCTCCACTGCTGTCCTCCCCGCGGTCAGCGCCGGAACAGCACCGCCCCCAGGTAGGACGGCGCAGCGGCGACCGCGACTCTCCAGTGTGCTCCCGAGCGCGGGTTCGTGCGTGGGGCGACCGCGAGCGGCACGAGCGCGGGCAGCAGGAAGAGCGCCGACCGGTCGCGGGTCCACACCGGGGTCGTCGCGGCGACACCCGTCAGCGCGGCGGTCACGACGAACAGGCCGTGGTGGACGACCCGGAGCTTCTTCGTCCGGATCAGCCGGACGGCCACGGCGGTGCCCCAGGCGCAGTTCGCGACGTAGGCGAGGCCCGCAGCGGTGACCAGTCGGCGGGCCGTGCGCGACCGCGCGGGAGGTGATCCGTGCCTCCAGGCCGCCGTCCGTCCCATGTGCGGAACGCTACGCGGTCTCGCGACTGACCAGCTTGGAGAGCACGATCGCGGAACGCGTGTGGTCGACCTGCGGAGCGAGGCGGACCTTGTCGAGCGCTTCCTCGAGGGCGGAGAGGTCCTTGGACCGCATGTGCACGACGGCGTCGGCGCTGCCCGTGACCGTGCCGGCGTCGATGACCTCGGGGATGGTGTCGAGCAGGGAGCGCAGTTCGTCGGGGGAGACCGTGCCGCGGCAGTAGAGCTCCACCCAGGCCTCGGTGCCGCGGTCCTCCACGGCGGGATCGACCTTGATCGTGAAGCCCTGGATCACCCCGTCGCCGACGAGCCGGTCGACGCGGCGCTTCACGGCGGAGGCCGAGAGTCCGACCACCGACCCGATGTCGCCGTAGCCGGCGCGGGCGTTCTCCCGGAGCTGGTCCAGGATGCGGTGGTCGAGCGAATCCATTGGACCCATGCTACGCGGAGTTGTTGCACGAGCGGTGGGGTCTGCGCACGAAACGTGCGCGCCCCGAACGGGTGTCACGGTGTTTCGCGCCCTGTTGCTGCACCCGCTGGACGGTTCTGTCTAGACTCGTGAGCGGCGTCGACCTGGTCCGCTACGGCGAGTGAGCCTGCATCTCGCCGGAGCACTTCACCCCGTTCCGTTTCGGTTCCTGGCAGGCTCGGGCCCCGGTCCCTCCAGGAGGACTGATGTCGAACACCGCACCCTCGACCACCGACGCACCGACCCGTACCGCGACCAAGCGGACGATCCTCATGTGCAAGCCGGACTTCTACACGGTGAGCTACCGGATCAACCCGTGGATGCACCCCGAGGACCCGACCGACACGTCGAAGGCCGTCCAGCAGTGGCAGTCGCTCGTCGACGTCTACGAGGGACTCGGCTTCGACATCTCCTACATCGACCCGATCGACGGCCTGCCCGACATGGTCTACGCGGCCAACGGCGGGTTCGTGCTCGACGGCATCGCGTACGGCGCGAAGTTCCAGTACCCCGAGCGACAGCCCGAGGGCCCCGCGTACATGGAGTGGTTCGCCGCGAACGGCCTGACCGTCGCCGAACCCGAGCAGACCAACGAGGGCGAGGGCGACTTCCTGCTCGTCGGGAACACCATCTTCGCCGGCACCGGCTTCCGCTCCGACAGCACCTCGCACGAGGAACTCGCCGGCATCTACGGCCGCGAGGTCGTCACGCTCAAGCTGGTCAACCCGAACTTCTACCACCTGGACACCGCGATCGCCGTGCTCGACCCGGAGCCCGCCGCCGACGGCACGTCGAACATCGCGTACCTCGAGAGCGCGTTCGACGAGCCGTCGCTGGCCATCCTGCGCGAGCGCTTCCCGGACGCGATCATCGCGACCGAGGAGGACGCCTCGATCCTCGGCTTGAACTCGTACTCCGACGGGTACAACGTCGTGATCGCGTCGCGCGCGACCACGTTCGCGTCGCAGCTCCGGGCCAAGGGCTACAACCCGATCGGCGTCGACCTGTCCGAGCTCCTGCTCGGCGGCGGCGGCGTGAAGTGCTGCACGCTCGACCTGCACCCCGTCGGCACCGGCAACTCGGTGGCACGGTCCTGATGGGCGCCGCTCTCGGGACGGCGACCGCTGCGGCGCTCGCCGTCGAGGACGGCTCGCTGGCGCACAACTACAGCCCCCTGCCCGTCGTCATCGCCTCGGGCTCCGGGGCGTGGGTGACCGACGTCGACGGCAAGCGCTACCTGGACGGCCTCGCCGCGTACTCCGCCGTGAACTTCGGCCACGGCAACCCGCGGCTGCTCGACGCCGCCCGCGCACAGCTCGACCGGGTCACGCTGACGTCGCGCGCGTTCGTGAACGACCAGCTCGGGCCGTTCGCCGCGTCGCTCGCCGCGCTGACGGACACCCAGCTGGTGCTCCCGATGAACACCGGCGCCGAGGCCGTCGAGTCCGCGATCAAGGTCTCCCGTGCCTGGGGCTACCGGGTGAAGGGGGTCCCCGCGGGGCAGGCGACGATCGTCGTCGCGTCCGGGAACTTCCACGGCAGGACCACGACCATCGTGTCGTTCTCGGACGACCCCGTGGCGCACGACGACTTCGGTCCGTACACGCCGGGGTTCCGCACGGTGCCCTACGGCGACGCCGCTGCCCTGCGGGAGGCGATGGACGAGACCGTCGTGGCCGTGCTGCTCGAGCCGATCCAGGGCGAGGGCGGCGTCGTCATCCCGCCGGCTTCCTACCTCGGGGACGTCCGTGCGGTCTGCGACGAGTTCGGCGCGCTGTTCGTCGCCGACGAGATCCAGTCCGGGCTCGGGCGCACCGGCCACACCCTGGCGGTGCAGCGCGTCGGGGTCCGACCCGACCTGATCACCCTCGGCAAGGCCCTCGGCGGCGGCATCGTCCCGGTGTCCGCCGTGGTGGGCTCGCGTGACGTCCTGGGCGTGCTGCGTCCCGGTGAGCACGGTTCGACCTTCGGTGGCAACCCGCTCGCGGCGGCCGTCGGATCCGAGGTCGTGGCGATGCTCAGCGAGGGCACGTTCCAGCAGCGGGCCCTCGAGGGCGAACCGCTGCTGCGCGGGCTGCTCGACGACCTGCTCGGGAAGGGGGTCGTCTCGCACCGCGTCGCCGGACTCTGGGCCGGGATCGACATCGACCCCGCGCTCGGCACCGGCAAGCAGATCTCGCAGGACCTCGCCGACCGGGGCGTGCTCGTGAAGGACACCCACGGGTCGACGATCCGGTTCGCGCCGCCGCTCGTCGTGACCGACGACGAGATCCGCCTGGCGATCGGCACGCTGTCCGAGGTGCTCGCCGCGCGCTGAGGCCGCTCGTCGACTGAGCAGGAATCGTCGGGTCCGATCACGGCACCCGACGATTCCTGCTCAGTGGACGCTGCCTCAGACCGCCCAGCGCGCCGCCAGCTCGTCCATCAGCGCGTCCAGTCGCTCGTCGACGACCTGTGCCTCGGGGTTCGCCTCGAACCAGGCGATCACCTCGCGCACACCGTGCCGGTACGGCGTCCGCGGCCGGTACCAGGGCACGAGCGACCGCACCTTGCTGTTGTCGAACACCGAGCTGTTCGCCTTGTCGCCCAACAGCGCGGCGCCCCACTCCGGGTCGGCCGCGGCGATCGCGTCCGCCGGCACGTGCACGATCCGCAGGTCGTCGACCCCCGCCGCCGCGGCGATCTCCTGCGCGATGGCGTTCCAGGTCGGTGCCTCGTCGCTCGTGATCGTGAACGCCTCGCCGATGGCCTCCGCCCGGTCGAGCAGCCCCGTGAACCCGACCGCGAAGTCCCGGCTGTGCGTGAGTGTCCACAGCGAGCTGCCGTCGCCCGTGATGATGATCGGCTTCCCCGCCCGCATGCGTGCGACGGCCGTCCACCCACCGGTCAACGGCAGCTTCGTCTCGTCGTAGGTGTGCGACGGCCGGACGATCGTCACCGGGAAGTCCTGCTCCCGGTACGCCGTCATGAGCAGGTCCTCGCACGCGATCTTGTCCCGCGAGTACTGCCAGTACGGGTTCTTCAGCGGCGTCGACTCCGTGATCGGCAGGTGCGTCGCCGGCGTCTGGTACGCCGACGCCGAGCTGATGAAGACGTACTGCCGGGTCCGGCCCGCGAAGTACTCGACGTCGGCCTGCACCTGGTCCGGTGTGAAGGCGATCCAGTTCACGACCGTGTCCCACTTCCGGTCGCCGAGCGCGTCCGCGAGTGCGCTGCGGTCCGAGACGTCGGCCTGGAGGCGCGTCACGCCCTCAGGGATCGGCCTGCCCCCGGTGGTCCCCCGGTTGAGCACGGTCACGTCGAACCCCTGCTCGACGGCTTCGCGGACGCACGAGGCGCTGATGACCCCGCTGCCGCCGATGAACAGCACGCTCGGTCCCGACATGGATGCTCCTTCGCTCCCGGCGGTGCACCACTGCACCGCAACCCCTCCGATCCTGCACCTACCCGTCAGGACGAGCGCGGAGCACCGCACGGAGCGACGTGGTGTCCGCCGCCCAGAGCGCGGCGTGCGGGCTGATCCACCCGAGCAGTTCGAGTGCGTAGTCGTAATCCCGTTGGAGGTCCCGCCCGTGGATGGGTTCGTGGTGCGCTGCGCGGTTGCGGACGAAGTGGAGTTGCTGCAGTCGGCGTGTGACCTCGCTCCGCCGGACACGCAGGTTGTCCGGCCCGTGCGGGAATGCCCGGTGCAGATCGGGCACCCAGAGCGACGTGTGGTACCTCGACTCGACGAGGTACCGCCAGAATCCGAACGTGAGTTCCGCGATGACCCGCCCGTGGACTTCGGCACGACGTCCTTCTCGACTCGCGCGAGCACGCGCCTTCGCCAGGTCAGCGCGCCCTCGGCCGTCGAGTGTGACGGCGTCGAACCAGGGCGCCCCGGTCCGCGCTGCTGTCCAGGCGTGGAGTTCGCGGTCGAGCGCGTTGCGTGCGATCACCTCGACCATGCCGGTGAGCTCCATGACGGAGGCCGCGGCACGCATGTTCCACTCGTACAGCCGCAACGCGCCGGCAGAGGACCCCGTCCGTTCGGCGTACGACCGGAGTCGGTCGGCGGTGATCAACCGCTCGAGTTCGTCTTCCTGCATCACGACCCTGTCTGCTACCCTTGTCCGCGAAGACCCCGGAACGATCCCTGGCTCACGCCACATCGCCGGGGTTTCGTCTTCCCCGGGCCCCTCTGATACATCACCTTACAGTTCCTGCCTCACGCAGCGGGCTCGAGGACTACCGTCGCCTGCGGAGCCGCACCGACGCGGCCACGACAGGAGTGACACGCACATGGAGTACCGCTACCTCGGCAACTCGGGCCTCAAGGTCTCCGAGATCACCTACGGCAACTGGCTCACCCACGCCTCCCAGGTCGAGAACGACGCCGCGATCGCCTGCGTCCGGGCAGCGCTCGACGTCGGCATCTCGACGTTCGACACCGCCGACGTCTACGCGAACACCGGCGCCGAGACCGTCCTCGGTGAAGCGCTGAAGGGCGAGCGTCGGCAGTCCCTCGAGATCGCCACGAAGGTGTTCGGGCCGACCGGTCCGAAGGGCCACAACGACACCGGGCTGAGCCGGAAGCACATCCTCGAGTCGATCAACGGCTCGCTCGAGCGGCTGCAGACGGACTACGTCGACCTGTACCAGGCGCACCGGTTCGACTACGAGACCCCGCTCGAGGAGACGATGATGGCGTTCGCCGACGTCGTCCGGCAGGGCAAGGCGCTGTACATCGGTGTGAGCGAGTGGACCGCGGAGCAGCTCCGCGCCGGGCACGAGCTCGCCGACGACCTCGGGGTGCAGCTCATCTCGAACCAGCCGCAGTACTCCGCGCTCTGGCGGGTCATCGAGGGTGAGGTCGTCCCGACGTCCGAGGAGCTCGGCATCTCGCAGATCGTGTGGTCCCCGATCGCCCAGGGCGTCCTGACCGGGAAGTACCAGCCGGGTCAGCCGCTCCCCGAGGGCTCGCGGGCCACCGACGACAAGGGTGGCGCGAACATGATCAAGCGGTTCATGCGCGACGAGGTGCTCACGGCGGTGCAGGACCTGAAGCCGATCGCCGACGAGCTGAACCTGTCGATGGCACAGCTCGCCGTCGCGTGGGTGCTGCAGAACCAGAACGTGGCGTCGGCGATCATCGGTGCCTCGCGACCGGAGCAGGTGCACGACAACGCCGGTGCTGCCGGAGTGACCATCCCCGCCGAGCTGCTGTCGCGCATCGACGACGCCCTCGGCTCGGTCGTCGAGCGCGACCCGGCGAAGACGCAGGAGAGCAGCCCGAAGACCCGCGAGGCCTGAGCCACGCGTCGCACAACCGAAGTCACCCCGAACTGCGCAGTCGCGTGGTTCGGGGTGACTTCCGTTGTGCGGGGCGTCGAGCGGCCGGCGGAGCCGACGGCCGACCGCCCCTGGGCGCGAGACCGCCCCGGGATGCAAGGCGCCCGGGAACGCGAAAAGGCCCCCTACCGGAGTAGGGGGCCTTTCACCGTGGCTGGACACGGCATCGATCCGTGGACCTTTCGATTTTCAGTCGAACGCTCTACCAACTGAGCTATCCAGCCGTGGCGACCCTGACGGGACTTGAACCCGCGACCTCCGCCGTGACAGGGCGGCACGCTAACCAACTGCGCTACAGGGCCATATTGAATTGCTGTCTTGCTTCGGTGGTGCTCTGCTTGCTCGCTCACCCTGTGCAGAGTGACCCCAACGGGATTCGAACCCGTGCTGCCGCCGTGAAAGGGCGGTGTCCTAGGCCACTAAACGATAGGGCCGCAAGCGGTGCTTCGCGCTACCGATGGACAAGCATACGGATGCCCTGCGGGTTTCACAAATCGGCGCCCGTCCCCGCGGAATCCCCGGCGTGTCGCGGCGTCCGTGCAGGCGCACCGGGCTTCACTCACCGTGGGGCTCCAGGCCCCGATTCGTGCTGTCGATGATCGGATGCGAGCATCGTCGTCTGCCCGTACCCCTCGTGCGAGGGGGTGTGCGGGTGCGACACCTGTTGTTACTGTTGCGTTTGTTAACAGTGTTACGTGCGTGAGCCTTGCCGCGCTGTTACGAAATCGAGATACATGTCGACCTCACCATCGCTGTCACTCCGCCCCCGTCCCCGCCGCCGCTTCATCGCCGCCGCGGTCGCCGTCGCGCTCACCGCCGGCACCCTCGCGGCCCTCGCTCCGATGACGTCGGCCAGCGCAGCGACCTACCCGAGCTGGTCGGACGTGCAGAAGGCGAAGGCGTCCAAGTCGGCGCAGCAGGCCAAGGTCACCGAGATCAAGGCGCTCATCGCGGACCTCACGACGAAGGCGACGGCGGCGAAGAAGTCCGCCGAGGCCGCCGGCACGGCCTACCAGACGGCGCAGACGAAGTACGACGACGCGACCCTCACCCAGCAGAAGCTGCAGTCGCAGGCGGACGACGCCGAGAAGACCGCCGCGGCGTCGGAGGAGCAGGCCGGCCAGCTCGCGGCCCAGCTCGGTCGGGCGAGCGCCAACGACGTGACGACGGACATCCTCACGCACCCCTCGAAGTCGAGCGACCTGCTCTACGAGCTCGGCGCGATGTCGAAGCTGAGCGAGCAGGCCGACGGCATCTACTCGCAGGCGACGCAGGACCGCGGTGTGGCCCAGGGCCTCGCCGACAAGGCCGACCGCGCGAAGGACGCCCTCGGCGAGCTCGCCGACGCGGCGCAGCAGAAGATGCAGGCGGCGCAGTCGGCCGCCGACGCCGCACAGACCGCCGTCGATGCGCAGGGCGACAACCAGGCCCGGCTCGAGGCGCAGCTCACCCTCCTCACCAGCAACGAGGCGAACGTCGAGGCGAAGTACAACAAGGGCGTCCAGGTCGAGAAGGCGCGTCAGGCGGCCCTCGCGGCAGCGGCGGCCAAGGCGGCGGCGACGAACTCGGGTGGCACGGGCGGCGGCGCCGCGAACGCCTCCGGCTGGGTCCGCCCCGCCGGCGGGTACCAGACGAGCCCCTTCGGCTACCGCGTCGACCCGTACACGCACTACCGCGCACTGCACGCCGGTGTGGACCTCGCGCCCGCCTGCTACGCACCGATCTACGCGGCCCACTCCGGCACGGTGACCTTCGCCGCGAACGGTGGCGGGTACGGCAACGAGGTCGTGCTCGACAACGGCGGCGGGATCTCCACCGCCTACGGGCACATCGTCGACGGCGGCATCCTCGTGTCCGTCGGCCAGCACGTCAGTGCCGGCCAGCAGATCGCGAAGATCGGATCGACCGGCTGGTCGACCGGGTGCCACCTCCACTTCGAGACCCGGGTGAACGGCTCCGCCGTCGACCCGGTCCCCTTCATGGCAGCGCGGGGGATCTCGGTATGACCGTGTGCGCGCCCGAAAGGCCCTGAACGCCGTGAAGCACTCCGCTCGCACCCTCTCCTGCGGGATGGCGGTGGTCGCCGTCCTCGGGATCGGCCTCTCCGTCGTGATCGCCGGCCCCGCCCAGGCGGCACCGTCCGCCCCGAGCTGGGACGACGTGCGAGCGGCGAAGGCGGACACCGCCCAGGCGCAGTCCACGGTCGACGAGCTGAGTGACCGCCTGCAGACCCTGCAGGACGCGGCCGACCGCGCGCAGGTCGTCGAGCTGCAGGCCGGGCAGAAGTACGCCCTCGCGTCGTCCGAGCAGCAGGACGCGCAGGCGACGCTCGACGACCTCACCGCCCAGGCGAAGCGGGCGAAGCGCGCGGCGGACGACTCGGCGAAGCAGGTCGCCGGGCTCGTGGTCGAGCTCTCCCGCACCGGTGGCGGTGACCTGTCGACGACGATGCTCATCGACGCGAGCGACTCGAAGGACCTGCTCTACCGCGTCGGCACGATGTCCCACCTGTCCGAGCGTTCCGCGACCGTGCTGGCCCAGGCCCGCGCGGACCAGAACACCGTCGACTCGATCGCCGCGCAGCAGCGCTCGGCGACGACCGCGCTCGCCAAGGCCACGGACGCCACGAAGCGCGCCCTCGACGACGCGAACGACACGGCCTCGTCCGCACAGGCCCGCGTCCAGAAGGAGCAGGAGCAGCAGGACGAGGTCCTCCAGCAGCTCGCGTTCCTCAAGGGCACGAGCGTCGCCACGGAGACCGCGTACTGGAACGCCCAGCAGGCGAAGCAGGCCGAGGCGCAGCTCGCGTCCCAGACCACGACCACCGGCGGGGGCGGCACCACGTCGACCGCGCCCAGCACCGGCACCGCACCCACCACGCCGAGCTCCGGCGGCTCGGCCACGAACCCCGGCGCGGGCACCCCCGCGAAGCCCAGCACGCCGAGCACGCCCGCGAAGCCCGCGACCCCGAGCACCCCGGCGAAGCCCAGCACGCCGTCGAAGCCGAGCACGCCGAGCACCCCGACGACGCCCGCGGCTCCGACGACCCCCACCGCACCGAGCACCCCGTCCAAGGCCGCCGGCGCGATCGCCTACGCCCGTGCGCAGATCGGCGACGCCTACGTCTTCGGCGGCGCGGGCCCGAACCAGTGGGACTGCTCCGGCCTCGTGATGATGGCGTACAGCTCGCAGGGCATCGCGACCGGTGGGCACAACGTCGTCTGGCAGTACAACTACTTCAAGTCGATCGGCCGCCTCGTGCCCCTGTCGCAGCGGCAGCCGGGCGACATCCTCTTCTACTCGTCGAACGGCAGCGTCTCCGGGGCGTACCACGACTCGATCGTCACCGGCTACGGCACCATGGTCGAGGCGGCGAACCCGCAGCGCGGCGTGCTCGAGCGGGCGATCTGGACCCCGAGCCAGCTCCTGCCGTACGTGGCACGGCCGAGCGGCTCGCTCTAGTCGGACCGCGCCCCAGAACGCACAACGCGCCCCGTCGGAACGGGGCGCGTTGTGCGTCGCGGGGCGCGGAAGCCCGCACGGACGGGCGCGAACGCCCGACCGGAATGGTCAGTGACCGGCGGGGACGTACGCGGCCTGGCCGGCCGTGACGATCGCCTCGGCCTCGGCGGCGTCGCCCCAGCCCTCGGCCTTGACCCACTTGTTCGGCTCGAGGTCCTTGTAGCGCTCGAAGAAGTGCGCGATCTCGGCCTTCGTCTGCTCGTCGACGTCCGAGATGTCCTGGATGTGCGCCCAGCGCGGGTCCTTCGCGGGGACCACGAGGACCTTCGCGTCGTTGCCGGCCTCGTCGCTCATCTTGAAGACGCCGACCGGGCGGACCTTGACACCCACACCGGGGAACGTCGGGTACTCGAGGAGCAGCAGCGCGTCCACGGGGTCACCGTCGTCGGCCAGGGTCTTCTCGAAGAACCCGTAGTCGGTCGGGTAGACGAACGAGGTGAACAGCACGCGGTCGAGGTACACGCGACCGGTCTCGTGGTCCACCTCGTACTTGTTGCGGCTGCCCTTGGGGATCTCGACGACGACGTCGTACGCGGCCATGTTGCGCTCCTGGTCTCTTTGCGGGAAGAAAGCGCGGCTAACGTTACCGGGTGAACACTCCGCGTCCCCGGCTCGACCCCGCGGTCGCCGACACCCGTCGTGCGGTCCGCACGCTGCTCGCGCAGGCGCTCGACGACCGCACGGTGCGCCCAGGGGACCTCGTGCTCGTCGCACTGAGCGGCGGACCGGACTCGCTCGCGCTCGCCGCGGCCACCGCGTTCGAGGCGCCCAAGCAGGACCTGCGCGCCGGGGCAGTGGTCGTCGACCACGCACTCCAGGCGGGTTCCGAGGCGGTGGCGAGCCGCGCCTCCAGGCAGGCGTCGGAGCTGGGACTCGCACCGGTGACGGTCCGTCGGGTCGCCGTCGGTTCCGAAGGGGGCCCGGAAGGGGCCGCCCGGGAGGCACGACACGCGTCGATCGCACAGGTCGCGTCCGAGACGGGGTCGGCCCTCGTGCTCTTCGGGCACACCCTCGACGACCAGGCCGAGTCCGTCCTGCTGGGCCTCGCCCGCGGGAGCGGGCCGGACTCGCTGTCCGGCATGGCGCCGCTGACGCGACGCGACTCGGGGCCCGCCTACGGGCGGCCGCTGCTCGGCGTCCGCCGCCACACGACGCGACAGGCGTGCACGGCCGCCGGACTGGCGCCGTGGGACGACCCGCAGAACGACGACCCGGCGTTCACACGCGTCCGTGTGCGGAACAGGCTGATGCCGGCGCTCGAACGCGAGCTCGGGGCGGGGGTCCCCGAGGCGCTCGCGCGGACGGCCGACCAGCTGCGTGAGGACGCCGCGGCGCTGGACCACTTCGCCGAGGAGATGGCGGAGGACCTCGCCGAGCACTCCGAGGCGGGCATCTCGCTGTCCGTGCCGGAGCTCGCGGCCAACCCGCCGGCCCTGCGGCAGCGACTCGTGCGCCTCGCGGTGGAGAGCGAGTTCGGTGTGACGCTCTCCCGTGTGCAGACCCTCGAGGTGTGCCGGCTCGTCACGGACTGGAGCGGACAGGGTCCGATCGACCTGCCGGGTGTGCAGGCGTCCCGATCGGGCGACCGTCTGGCGTTCAGCGCCGGTTAGGCTGGGGTGGTGGAACTCTCCGACGTCCAGGCAGACCTGTCCGAAGTCCTCTTCACCCCCGAGCAGATCGACGACAAGCTCGCCGAACTCGCCGCGGTGGTCGACGCCGACTACGCCGGGCGCGACCCGCTGCTCGTCGGTGTCCTCAAGGGTGCCGTCATGGTGATGGCCGACTTCTCGCGCCACCTCAAGATGCAGGCCCGGATGGACTGGATGGCGGTGTCGTCGTACGGCTCCGGAACGAAGTCGTCCGGTGTCGTCCGCATCCTCAAGGACCTCGACACCGACCTGCACGGGCGCGACGTCCTCATCGTCGAGGACATCATCGACTCCGGTCTGACGCTGTCCTGGCTCAAGCAGAACCTCGAGTCGCGCGGTGCCGCGAGCGTCGAGATCGTCGCCCTGCTCCGCAAGCCCGAGGCCGCCAAGGTCGAGGTCGACGTGAAGTACGTGGGCTTCGACATCCCCGACGAGTTCGTGGTCGGCTACGGCCTGGACTACGACGAGCGCTACCGCAACCTGCGCGGTGTCGGCGTGCTCGCGCCCCACGTCTACAGCTGATCCTGTCGGCGGGTGGAGTTCGCCCGCAGAGGACACCCATTCTCGCCACAGAAACGCGGCCGTATGCTGATCAGCACGCAACTTCGGCAGAGAAAGGTGTCGGGCGCTCTGCCCGGATCACATGGACTTCAAGCGCATCCTTCGCGGGCCGTACCTGTACGTGCTGATCGCGATCGTGGGTATCTGGATCGGCTGGTCCGTCATCAGCCAGTCCGGCACGCAGCAGATCGACACGCAGAAGGGCCTCGACCAGCTCTCCGACGGCAAGGTCTCCTCCGTGGTGGTGAACTCCACCGAGCAGCGCGTCGACCTCACCCTGAAGGACGGCAACGCGCACGAGCAGTTCTACTACTCGACGCCCCGCGGTGAAGAGGTCATCCAGGCCGTCAACGACGCGAACCTGCCCAAGGGCTACAACGACGTGGTCAACCAGGGGAACTGGTTCCTCTCGCTGCTCGGCATCATCCTGCCGTTCCTGATCATCGGTGCCCTGTTCTGGTTCCTGCTGTCGAGCGCCCAAGGCGGCGGCTCCAAGGTCATGCAGTTCGGCAAGTCCCGGGCGAAGATGAACAACAAGGAGAACCCGCAGGTGTCGTTCGCCGACGTCGCGGGCTCCGACGAGGCGATCGAGGAACTCCACGAGATCAAGGAGTTCCTCAAGGAGCCGGCGAAGTTCCAGGCCGTCGGCGCGAAGATCCCGAAGGGCGTGCTCCTGTACGGCCCTCCCGGGACCGGCAAGACCCTGCTCGCCCGCGCCGTCGCGGGTGAGGCCGGTGTGCCGTTCTACTCGATCTCCGGTTCGGACTTCGTCGAGATGTTCGTCGGTGTCGGTGCGAGCCGTGTGCGCGACCTCTTCGAGCAGGCCAAGCAGAACTCGCCCGCCATCGTCTTCATCGACGAGATCGACGCCGTGGGTCGTCACCGTGGCGCCGGCATCGGCGGCGGCAACGACGAGCGCGAGCAGACGCTGAACCAGCTCCTCGTCGAGATGGACGGCTTCGACGGCAAGACGAACGTCATCCTCATCGCCGCGACGAACCGTCCCGACGTCCTCGACCCCGCGCTGCTGCGTCCGGGCCGCTTCGACCGCCAGATCGGCGTCGACGCCCCGAGCCTGCAGGGTCGCAAGCAGATCCTCGAGGTGCACGCGAAGGGCAAGCCGCTCGCCGCGAGCGTCGACCTCGAGCTCCTCGCCCGCAAGACGCCGGGCTTCACCGGTGCCGACCTGGCCAACGTGCTGAACGAGGCCGCGCTGCTGACGGCTCGTTCGAACGCGCAGCTCATCGACAACCGCGCCCTCGACGAGGCCGTGGACCGCGTGATGGCCGGCCCGCAGCGCCGGACGCGGATCATGTCGGACCAGGAGCGGCTCATCACGGCGTACCACGAGGGCGGTCACGCACTCGCGGCTGCCGCGATGCGCCACACCGACCCGGTCACGAAGATCACGATCCTGCCCCGCGGCCGTGCCCTCGGGTACACGATGGTGCTCCCGCTCGAGGACAAGTACTCGGTCACCCGCAACGAGCTGCTCGACCAGCTCACCTACGCCATGGGTGGTCGCGTCGCCGAGGAGATCGTCTTCCACGACCCGACCACGGGTGCGTCGAACGACATCGAGAAGGCCACCGGCACCGCGCGCAAGATGGTCACCGAGTACGGCATGAGCCGCGCGGTGGGTTCGGTCAAGCTCGGCTCCGGGTCGAGCGAGCCGTTCGTCGGCCGCGACATGAGCGGCGGCACCGGACGCGACTACTCGGAGAACATCGCCGAGACCGTCGACGCCGAGACCCGTGCCCTGCTCGAGGCCGCGCACGACGAGGCCTACCAGGTGCTCAACGACAACCGGGACATCCTCGACCGCCTGGCCGGTGAGCTCCTCGAGAAGGAGACACTGGACGCTCCGGAGCTCGTGGAGATCTTCAAGGACGTCCGCAAGCTGCCGGAGCGCCCGCAGTGGCTCTCCAGCGACAAGCGTCCGGTCAGCAACCTGCCCGCGATCGAGGTGCCCGGCAAGGCCGCCTCCACCGCGTCCGAGCACTCCGACACCGAGTCGTCGAAGCCCCGTCGCCGTCCCTTCGGCAACCCGGGTATCGCCCCCGCGTAGGCCGGCATGACCGACCTGCCGACGAGGCGGTCGCGTCGGCTCGCCGCGGTGAGCCAGGCGTCGGCCGCTGCCCCAGCCGAGGCGTCCGGTCGACGGCGGGACCGCCACCGCGGGACCCCCGTCGACCAGCGCACCCGCGTGATGGGCATCCTCAACGTCACGCCGGACTCGTTCAGCGACGGCGGCCTGCACCAGGCGTACGACGCCGCCGTGCAGCACGCCCGGGAGCTCGTCGCGGCCGGGGCGGACATCGTCGACGTGGGCGGTGAGTCCACCCGACCGGGGTCCGAGCGCGTGCCGGTCGACATCGAGCAGGAACGGGTGCTGCCGGTCGTGCAGCAGCTCGTCGCCGAGGGCATCACGGTGAGCGTCGACACGATGAACGCCGCGACCGCCGAACGATCGGTCGAGCTCGGGGCTGCGATCGTCAACGACGTCTCCGGCGGCCTCGCCGACCCGGACATGGCCCGCGTCGTCCGGGACACCGGCGCCGGCTTCGTCGTGATGCACTGGCGGGGGCACAGCGACCGGATGTACCGGAACGCCGAGTACGTGCACGCCGTCGAGGAGGTCCGGCGCGAGGTCGAACTCCGCGTCGCGGAACTCATGGTCCTCGGCGTCCGCCAGGAGCAGGTCGTGATCGACCCCGGGCTGGGCTTCGCCAAGCAGGGCGCGCAGAACTGGGAGATCCTGGCCGGCTACGAGCGCTTCGCGTCCATCGGGCTGCCGGTGCTCGTCGCCGCCTCCCGCAAGCGGTTCCTCGACGGCATCGGCAGCGCAGCCGGTGCCCCGCCGAAGGACCGCGACCTCGCCACCGCCGCCATCAGCCTGCTCTCCGCCGAACGCGGGGCGTGGGGGGTGCGCGTGCACGACCCGGCACCGACCCGTGCCGTGCTCGACGTCTGGGAAGCCTGGAGGGCAGCACGATCGTGAGGGACACCATCCGCCTGACCGGGGTCCGCGCCCGGGGCCACCACGGCGTCTTCGACCACGAGCGCGCCGACGGGCAGGACTTCGTCGTCGACGTCGCGGTCGAGGTCGACGCTCGGGCCGCGTCGGGGAGCGACGACCTCGAGCACACCGTGCACTACGGGGTGCTCGCCGAGCAGGTCGTCGCCGAGATCGAACGCGATCCCGTCGACCTCATCGAGACCCTCGCCGAGCGCATCGCGGCCGCCGTGCTGACCCACCGTGCCGCCCTGGCGACCGAGGTCACCGTGCACAAGCCGCAGGCACCCATCACGGTGCCGTTCACCGACGTCTCCATCACCATACGACGCTCCCGAGGCGCTGCCCGGCCAGCGGGCGACGAGGAAGAAGAGTGAGCCGCGCGGTCGTGGCACTCGGCGCCAACCTCGGCGACCGGGGGAGCACCCTGCGCGCCGCCGCCGAGGCGATCGCTGCGCTGCCCGGCGTCCGTCCGGTGGCGTCCAGTCGGGAGGTCGAGTCCGTCGCGGTCACGCTCGACGGGCCGGACACGTCGAAGCCCCGGTACCGGAACGCCGTCGTCGTCGTCGACACCGAGCTCGAGCCGCAGGAGCTCCTCGACGCCCTGCACGGCATCGAGGACGACCACGGCCGCACCCGGCAGGAGCGTTGGGGTGACCGGACGCTCGACCTCGACCTCGTGGCGTACGACGACCGGTCGATCGACACCGCGACCCTGACCGTGCCGCACCCCCGTGCCGGGGAGCGGGCGTTCGTGCTGGCGCCGTGGCTCGACGCGGACCCCGACGCCGTGCTGCCGGGTGCCGGGCCGGTGGCCGACCTGCTCGCTGCGGTGGGGGACGACACCGAGCGCGTCGACGAGCCGCGCCTCTTCGGAGAGCCGACCTGCTCCTCCAGGCCCACGACCGCGCCCGACGGACGGACCGGAGCCGCCTCGTGAAGCCGACCCGCGCCTCCACCCTGATCAGCATCGCCGTCGTGGCCGCCGTGGCGGGCTTCGCCCTCGACGCCGTCCTGGCGTCGCGGCAGGCGCCCACGCTGTTCCTGGCGACGCCCCTCGGCGTCACCCTCGCGTTCATCGGCATCGCCGTCGTCCTGATGGCCCGGCCGGTGCGTCGGCACGCCCGTGACGGCGCCGGGCGGTCACGCCCCGTGGACCCGCTCTACGCCACCAGGGTCGTCGTGCTCGCGAAGGCGTCGAGCATCTGTGGCGCACTGTTCGGCGGCTTCGCCCTCGGGCTGGTCGTGTACCTGCTGACCCGGTCGGCGTTCCCTTCGCTAGGCTCGACCCTGCCGAACGTCGTGGCGGTCGGGGGCGGGATCGTGCTGACGGTGTGCGCACTCGTCGCCGAACGCATGTGCATCGCCCCTCCCGGTGACGATGACGACGACCTCCCCCGAGGTGGCACGACGCAGGCGCACTGACCCAGCCGCGCCCAGGCGGCACGACCCGACCGCAGGAGACCCGCGATGCCGCGTGAACGACTCGACGAACCGGGACTCGGTCTGACCGGGACCACCTGGACCCGGGTGTCCTCGAAGCTCGTCTGGACCGAGCTCGTCTCGACCGTCCTGGTGGGCGTCGTGGTGACCGCGGGCTGCGTCATCATCGGCGTCGTGAGCGGCGGGTTCGGGCGGGGTGCCGGCACGGTCTGGCTCCTCATCGGCATCGCGGTCGCGGTCATCGCCCTCGTCACCGCGATCCTGACGCCCCGCCGTGTCCGGGCCATCGGCTACGCGCTCCGCGACGACGACCTCGTGCTGCGCCGCGGGCTGATGTGGCAGCGCTTCACGGCCGTGCCGTACGGCCGCATGCAGCTCGTCGACGTGAACCGCGGCCCGCTGGACCGGGTGCTCGGCATGAGCGAGCTGAAGTTCGTGACCGCCGCGGCGTCGACGAACGTCCGGATCCCGGGCATCCCGTTCGAGGACGCCGACGCGCTGCGCGACCGGTTGGTCGAGCTCGCCGAGTCGCGTCGCGCCGGACTGTAGGGGCGCGCATGACGTTCCGACCCGGGCCGCCGCCGCCCGCACCGCCGAGCCACGGCAACGCCGCGGCCGCCGCACCGCTCACCGACGGCGAGTGGCACCGCATGCACCCGCTGACGCCGCTGCTCAAGGGCGGCATCTTCCTCATCGTGATCCTCGGCTACGTGCTGAACAGCCTGCGCGACCAGCTCGTCGAGTTCTTCATCCCCGGCGGCGGGCCGCAGGACGACGGCGACCCCGTCCGCTACGTGTACGAGCACGGCGTCGTGGGGTGGGTCCTGCTCGGCATCGTGGTGCTCCTGGTCGTGCTGATCGGGTTGTTCTACCTGTCCTGGCGGATGCACGAGTTCCGCGTCACCGGCGAGATCGTCGAGGTCCGCTCGGGCGTGCTGTTCCGGACGAACCGGAAGGCGCGGCTCGACCGGATCCAGGGCATCAACATCTCCCGGCCGCTCGTGCCGCGGATCTTCGGCACGGCGAAGCTCGAGATCGCCCAGGCCGGCAACGACGCCAACGTGCAGCTCGCCTACCTCGGCACGAAGGCGGCCGACGACCTCCGGCAGCGCATCCTCGTGCTCGCGTCGGGTGCGAAGGACGAGGAGTCCGGCGGCTCGGCACGGCGGTCGAACGGCGTGCTGCAGGACCGCGTCGACGAGATCTTCTCGCCGGAGCTCGACCCCGTCGCGGTCCGTGCGACGCGGATCGTGAAGGTGCACCCCGGACGACTCATCGCGTCGATGCTGCTCTCCGGGACGACGGTCTTCATCCTGCTGGCCGTCGCGGCGATGATCGTCAGCGTCGCGCTCACCGACGAGTACGGGATCCTGTTCGGCCTGTTCCCCGCGGTGATCGGTGCCGGCGGCTACTACGTCCGGAAGTTCTCGCGCTCGCTGCAGTACACGATCGCCGAGACCCGGGACGGCATCCGGATCGGGTTCGGCCTGGTCTCGACCTCGAACGAGACGCTGCCCCCCGGCCGCATCCACGCGGTGAGCGTCGCGCAGCCGCTGCTCTGGCGGCCGTTCGGCTGGTGGGACGTCCGGATCAACCGCGCCACGAACGCCGGCAACGGAGCGTCGAACAACCAGCAGGTCTCGTCGATCGTGCTGCCGGTCGGCACCGCGCGCGACGTCCGCGAGGTCCTCGACATCATCCTCCCCGGCCTCGTCGGCACCGCCGTCGCCGGGCCCGCGGCGTCGCAGGAGGAACTCCGCGAGGGCTCGTCGGAAGCCGTGAACGTCGTCGACGACAGCCTCACCACCACGGGTGGCCGCGGCGGGTTCGTGCACTCGCCCCGTCGAGGCGCGTGGCTGCGTCCGTTCGCGTTCCGCCGCAACGGCTACCGCTTCGTGCCCGGCGCCGTCCTGCTCCGGCTCGGCGCGGTCTGGCGCTCGCTCGTGATCGTGCCCCTGCCGCGCGTGCAGAGCGTCAAGGTGTCGCAGGGGCCGCTCGAGCGCGCGCTGCGGCTCGCCTCGGTGCACGTCCAGACCGTCCAGGGGCCGGTGTCGGCCCGCGTCGGTGCGCTGGACGCGCGCGACGCACAGCGGCTGTGGTCGGACACCGCGGAGCGCGCGGTCGAGGCCGCTGCGGTCGACACGTCCCACCGATGGCGCGAACGGGAGGCGCGGCTCGACCCCGCCACGAACGCTGCGGACCCGAACTGGTCGCCGCAACGACCGGTGGACGGTGCGGCCCGCCCCTGGGGCGAGGTCCCGCCACCGGGAGCCGCGCGGTGAGGGCGGGGCGGCTGGGCATCGGCGTCGTCGGCGCGGGGCGGGTCGGGCCGGTGCTGGGTGCCGCGCTCGCGAACGCCGAGCACGCCGTCGTCGGCGTGACGGCGGTGTCCGAGGCCGGACGCGACCGCGCCGAGGCGATGCTCCCCGGCGCGCCCGTCCTCGAGACGCCGGACCTCGTCGAGCGCAGCGAACTCGTGCTGCTCGCGGTGCCCGACGACCAGCTCGCCGGCCTCGTCCAGGGGCTCGCCGACGCGGGGATCTGGCAGCCGGGGCAGCTCGTCGTGCACACGAGTCCGGACCACGGGGTCGGGATCCTGCAGCCGGCGATGGCGGCCGGCGCGATCCCGCTCGCGATCCACCCCGCCATGGCCTTCACCGGCACGAGCGTGGACCTCACCCGGCTGCGCGACGCGTACTGCGCCGTGACGGCGCCGTCGCCCGTGCTCCCGATCGCCCAGGCCCTCGTCGTGGAGATGGGGGCGGAGCCGTTCGTCGTCACCGAGCAGGACCGGCCCGCCTACGCCGACGCCGTCCGGGCCGCGGTGAGCTTCTCGACCGCCATCGTCGACCAGTCCGCGGGGACGCTCTCCGACATCGGGGTCGAGTACCCGGGACGCGTCCTCGGCGCGCTGGTCCGCACCGCCGTGGACAACGCGCTCGCCGCGGTGGACGGGCAGGCGACGCTGTAGTCGGGGCGGGCGGTACGATTTCCGGGACCCCCACGACCATCGGAGCCGCACCAGCATGACCGACGAGACCGCACCCGCCACCGAGCTCTCCGCGGAAGAGACCAGCGAGCAGCGACAGGTCCGGCTCGACAAGCGGGCGAAGCTCCTCGAGTCGGGGATCGATGCCTACCCGGCCGAGCTCCCGATCACGACCACGATCCGGGCGGTCCGCGACGAGTACGCCGACCTGGACACCGGGGTCGAGACGGACGACGTCGTCGGGGTCGCGGGCCGCATCGTGTTCTCGCGCAACACCGGCAAGCTCTGCTTCGCGTCGCTGCAGTCCGGCGACGGCTCCCGCATCCAGGCGATGGTCTCCCTCGCCGAGGTGGGCGAGGAGTCGCTCGCGCGCTGGAAGGAGTTCGTCGACCTCGGCGACCACGTGTTCGTGCACGGTCGGGTGATCTCCTCGCGACGTGGCGAGCTGTCGATCATGGTCGACGACTGGGCGATCGCGGCGAAGGCGATCCTGCCGCTGCCGAACCTCCACAACGAGCTGAACGAGGAGACCCGGGTCCGTCAGCGGTACCTCGACCTCATCGTGCGCGAGGACGCCAGGAAGACCGTCCGCGCGCGTGCCGCCGTGATGGCCTCGTTGCGCCAGACGTTCGCCGGGCACGACTACCTCGAGGTCGAGACCCCGATGCTGCAGACCCAGCACGGCGGAGCCTCGGCGCGCCCGTTCGTGACGCACTCGAACGCCTTCGACACCGAGCTGTACCTGCGCATCGCGCCGGAGCTGTTCCTCAAGCGGGCCGTCGTCGGCGGTATCGACCGGGTGTTCGAGGTGAACCGGAACTTCCGCAACGAGGGCGCCGACTCGACGCACTCGCCCGAGTTCGCGATGCTCGAGGCCTACCAGGCGTACGGCGACTACGAGCAGATGGCCGACCTCACGCAGGAGCTCGTGCAGAACGCCGCCCGCGCGGTGACCGGTGGCACGCTCGAGGTCACGTGGGCCGACGGCACGACCTACGACCTCGGGGGCGAGTGGCCGCGCATCGACATGTACGGCTCGCTGTCCGAGGCCGCCGGTCGGGAGATCACCCCGGAGACGCCGCTGTCCGAGCTGCAGGCCCTCGCCGCGGCGGAGGGCGTCGAGGTCGCACACGCCACGCACGGCAAGTACGTCGAGGAGCTCTGGGAGCACTTCGTCATCGACTCGCTCGACCGTCCGACGTTCGTGATGAACTTCCCGGTCGACACCTCCCCGCTGACCCGCGAGCACCGGACCCGTCCCGGCATCGTCGAGAAGTGGGACCTGTACGTCCGCGGGTTCGAGCTCGCGACGGCGTACTCGGAGCTCGTCGACCCGGTCGTCCAGCGGGAGCGCTTCGTCGAGCAGGCGAAGCTCGCCGCCGGCGGGGACCTCGAGGCGATGCGCGTCGACGAGGAGTTCCTCCGGGCGCTCGAGCACGCGATGCCGCCGTCGGGTGGCATGGGCATGGGGATCGACCGCCTGCTCATGGCGATCACCGGCCTGGGCATCCGCGAGACGATCCTGTTCCCCCTCGTCAAGTAGCGCGCGGTTCGGCGAGGTACGATGCTCGGGTGCCGCATGGAGTCGTGACCGGGATCATCTTCGCCCTGACGCCGACCGTCGTCGTCGGCCTCATCTTCTGGTTCGTCATGCGCGCCATCATGCGGGCCGACCGCACCGAGCGTGCCGCGTACGCCAAGGTCGAGGCCGAGGAGCGCGCACGTTTCGAGCGCGAGCACGGCGTCCCTGCGCCGGCACCCGCCTCGGCGGAGTAGCCGTCCGCCCGTCGCCGACGACTTCACCCGGCGTTCACCGCGCGGTGTGACCCTGTCGGGCATGCGCCCAGACCGCGAGACCGACCCCGGTGACCCGGCGGACCTCGACCTCGAGGACGCGTTCGGCCACCCGGCCATCGCCGATCCCGAGCGGGACGACGCCGTGTGGCCCGACGGGGACGACGACGACATCGACGTCTGAGCGTCCGGGGACCGTCACCGCGCGTTCACCCTCCCGTCGCCGGCCGGGGTGAGCATCGTCGGCATGTCCATCACACAGATCACCACCGGCCGCAGCGCCGTTCGAGGCCATGGCTTCACCGGCCGGAGCCTGGTCGGCGACATCGAGAGCGAGTACGACGAGTTCGACCGCGACGCCGACCTCGAGGCCTCGAAGCGGCGCGAGGGGTGGCTCGAACCCTCCTGGTGACTCCCACCAGTTCGGTTTTCGGGGTACGACGACCGGGTCACGACGATCCGGTCCGGCGTACCCCTTTTCTGTGTCCGCTCGACGCGGCGAGACGGGGTACAGCATCGGAAACGAGCAAGAAACACCGATGCAACGCCGGAAACATCACGACATGCCCTTGATTCCCGGGCCGTCAGGGGACCAGACTGACGACATGCTGTACCCCGTGGGGGACGGTTTCGATGCTGAAGCACGGAGAAGCCTGAGAATCGATCGCATCGGTTTGTGGGGTACACCTCCGGAACGCTTTACTCGTCACACCCCCAACGAGGTCATCACCCGTCGAACGCAGGGAGTCATCATGACGATCGCAACCGCAGCACCCAAGACGACGACCACCGCGCGCCGCTCCAAGAACGCAGCCGCAGCGAAGACCACGGTCACCGCGGTCGAGACCACCACGCTCGACACCGAGGTCGAAGCCGACGAGCAGCTCGCGGGTGTCCGCGGCGCCTCGGTCGACCAGGTCGGTGACTACCTGCGCCACATCGGGCGCCTCTCGCTCCTCACCGCTGAGGAAGAGGCCCAGATCGCCCGCCGCATCGAGGTCGGCCTCTTCGCCGAGGAGAAGCTCAACACCGAGCCCGGGCTCGCGAAGACCCTGCAGCGTGAACTCCGCTGGCTCGTCCGCGACGGCGAGCGTGCCAAGGAGCGGATGATCACCTCGAACCTCCGCCTGGTCGTGAGCATCGCCAAGCGGTACTCGCAGCGTGGCCTGCCGTTCATGGACGTCATCCAGGAGGGCAACCTCGGCCTCGTCCGCGCCGTCGAGAAGTTCGACTTCACGCAGGGCTACAAGTTCTCGACGTACGCCACCTGGTGGATCCGCCAGGCGATCTCCCGCGGCCTCGCCGACAAGGCGCGCACGATCCGCATCCCGGTGCACACGGTCGAGCTGATCAACAAGATCTCCCGCACCGAGCGCGACCTCACCGTCGACCTCGGCCGCGCGCCGATGCCCGACGAGGTCGCCGCCGAGCTGAGCATGAGCGTCGAGGAGCTCGTCGACCTCAAGGGCCGTTCGCACGAGCCGGTCTCGATCCACACCGTCGTCGGCGACTCCGACGACAGCGAGCTCGGTGACTTCATCGAGGACGAGGACGCCGCGTCCCCGAACGAGCTCACCGAGACGACGCTCCTGCACCGCGACATCCGGTCCATCGTCGCCGAACTGCCGAGCGACGAGGCGAACGTGATCCGCATGCGCTACGGCCTCGACGACGACAAGCCGATGACGCTCGACGAGATCTCGAAGATCGTCCACACGACCCGCCAGGCGGTCAGCCGTGTGGAGTCCCGCGCGAAGCTCCGCCTGTTCGCCAAGGCGGTCTCGCAGGACATGCAGCTGTACCTGACCGACTGAGGTCAGCGGACTTCGGTCGGCGCGTGAGTGCCGGCACGGGGAACCGGGTCGTTCTGTGGGAAGACGATCCGGTGGGGTGATGGGACGGCCCGCTCGCACTTCGGTGTGAGCGGGCCATTCACGTTCCCGGGCGGAGTGCCTACTCCTCGACCTCGCGACCGAGCTTCTGCCGGAGGTCCTGCGGGATGAGCTCGATGAGCTGGTCCGGTCGCACCGGGAGGTCGAGCAGGCTGAGCTTCACCCGGCCCGTCCGCCCGTGCCGTTCGGCGTCGAGCCGGACGACGCTGCCGGCGTCCTTGCGGAGCCGGACGTCGAGCTGAGCGCCGGTCGCGACCTCGCCGACGACGAGACCGTCGACCTCGAGTGCGGCGCTCCTGGTGCCCTCGGCGATGTCGAACCGGTATCGCTCGCGGGCGGCGAGCACCACGGCGCGGTCGATCCCCGCCATCGGGGCGACCGGGGTCACGACGGAGCCGGACAGGGCGGGGGAGAGGACGGGTCCGCCCGCGGCGTAGTTGTACGCTGTGGACCCTGCGGGCGTCGCGGCGACGATGGCGTCCGCGCGGTAGTACCCGTACCCGAGCCCGCCGACGCTGAGGTCCGCCGAGACCTGTCCCGCACCGGGGCGTCGCACGATCGTGAGGTCGTTGAAGGCGAGGTAGTCCGTGCGGGCCCCGCTCCAGAACAGCCGGGCCTCGAGTGCGTGGTGCGGTTCGAGCTGGTAGTCGCCGGCGGAGAGCCGTTCGAGTGCTGCTTCGAGCTCGGGCGGCTCGATCTCGACGAGGAAGCCGACGTTGCCGTAGTTCACGCCGAGCACCGGCACGGGCCGCTTCGCCACGAGTCGCATGGCGCCGAGCATCGTGCCGTCGCCGCCGAGTGCGACGACGAGGTCGACCTCCTCGGTGAAGTCCTCGTCGCCGATGACGTCGACGCCGCCCCCGATGCGCTGTGCGTCCGCACGCCGGGCGACGAGACGCCCGCGCCCCGAGGCGTTCCAGCGCTGCAGGGTCACGACGGACTCCTGCACGTTCTTGGTCGGGTGGACGACGAGGCCGACGACGGGCTGCTCCATGCACGGATCGTACCGAGTGGACCCGAGATCTCCTCTGGTGCGACCACTGCGCATCAGATATTCTGCATGCATGCAGACCGCCGCGCTCTCCGTCGCCGTGCCCACCCTCCGGCTCGGTCGCGAGATCGTGCTGCTCGCCGAACAGGAGTCCCGCGAGACCGGGTACGGCTTCCTGGACGCCGAACACCTGCTCCTGGCGGCCGTGACGCTCTGCGACGGCACGCCCGGTCTCCGTGCCGTCCTGCAGGCGCACGGCGTCTCGCCCGAGCGCGTCCGGAGCGCGAGCAGCGTCTTCGTCGGGGCCGGCGCCGGCTGCCCGGACGTGACCGATCGCGTCACCTGCACGCCGGCCGCCGCGCGCATCCTCTCGCGGGCCGCCCGGATCGCCGGACCCCTCGAGCGGGTCCGGCCGCACCACGTCGTCCTCGCGGTCCTCGACGGCGTCGACGACCCCTTCGCGGGTTCGGCGCACGACGTCCTCGAGCGCCTCGGCGTCGAGCCGCGCCGGTTCCGGCGTGCCCTGCGTCGCGCGGCGCGACGCGCGTAGTCGAAGGCGACCCGCAGGCGGACGGGAGGCGCGTGGCGGGCCCGCCACGCGCCTCCCGTCCGCCGTTCCGTCGGCGCGTGTGTCCGCTCACGGCGCACATCCCGCAGCGAGGTCACGCCCACGGCGAACAGGGGCAGCCACCGGGGTGAGCGCTGGTTACTCTCGATGTACGTCACCGGACTTCCACGAGCCCGGCAAGGGAGAGCACATGTTCGAGAGATTCACCGACCGAGCCCGTCGTGTTGTCGTCCTCGCTCAAGAAGAAGCGAAGATGCTCAACCACAACTACATCGGCACCGAGCACATCCTCCTCGGCCTCATCCACGAGGGCGAGGGCGTCGCCGCCAAGGCGCTGGAGTCGCTCGGCATCTCGCTCGATGCCGTCCGCGAGCAGGTCCAGGACATCATCGGGCAGGGCCAGCAGCAGCCGACCGGGCACATCCCGTTCACGCCGCGCGCCAAGAAGGTGCTCGAGCTGTCCCTGCGCGAGGCGCTGCAGCTCGGCCACAACTACATCGGCACCGAGCACATCCTCCTCGGCCTCATCCGCGAGGGCGAGGGCGTCGCCGCCCAGGTGCTCGTCAAGCTCGGCGCGGACCTCAACCGCGTCCGCCAGCAGGTCATCCAGCTCCTGTCCGGCTACCAGGGCAAGGAAGCGGTCGCCGTCGGCGGCGAGCAGCAGCAGAACGCGCAGCAGGGTTCGCAGGTCCTCGACCAGTTCGGTCGGAACCTCACCCAGGCGGCGCGCGACGGCAAGCTCGACCCGGTCATCGGCCGCGAGAAGGAGATGGAGCGGGTCATGCAGATCCTCTCCCGCCGCTCCAAGAACAACCCCGTCCTGATCGGTGAGCCCGGCGTCGGCAAGACCGCCGTCGTCGAGGGCCTCGCCCAGGCGATCGTCAAGGGCGACGTGCCCGAGACGCTGAAGGACAAGCAGCTCTACTCGCTCGACCTCGGTTCGCTCATCGCCGGGTCCCGCTACCGCGGTGACTTCGAGGAGCGCCTCAAGAAGGTCACGAAGGAGATCCGCACCCGCGGCGACATCATCGTCTTCATCGACGAGATCCACACGCTCGTGGGTGCAGGTGCCGCCGAGGGCGCGATCGACGCCGCGTCGATCCTCAAGCCGCTCCTCGCCCGCGGTGAGCTCCAGACCATCGGTGCCACCACGCTCGACGAGTACCGCAAGCACTTCGAGAAGGACGCTGCACTCGAGCGCCGCTTCCAGCCGGTGCAGGTCAACGAGCCGTCGCTGCCGCACGCGATCAACATCCTCAAGGGCCTCCGCGACAAGTACGAGGCGTTCCACAAGGTGTCCATCACCGACGGTGCGATCGTCGCCGCGGCGAACCTGGCGGACCGCTACGTGCAGGACCGCTTCCTGCCGGACAAGGCCATCGACCTGATCGACGAGGCCGGCGCTCGCCTGCGTCTGTCGATCCTGTCGGCGCCGCCGGAGCTCCGCGAGTTCGACGAGAAGATCTCGGCGGTCCGCGGGCAGAAGGAAGCCGCGATCGAGGAGCAGGACTTCGAGAAGGCCGCGAGCCTGCGCGACGAGGAGAAGAAGCTCCTCGGCGAGCGTCTCCGCCTCGAGAAGCAGTGGCGTGCGGGTGACGTCGCCGCGTCCGGCACCGTCGACGAGGGCATCATCGCCGAGGTCCTGGCGCAGGCCACGGGCATCCCGGTCTTCAAGCTCACCGAAGAGGAGACCTCGCGTCTCGTCTTCATGGAGAAGGCACTGCACGAGCGCGTCATCGGTCAGGAAGAGGCCATCTCGGCCCTCTCCAAAACCATCCGCCGCACCCGCGCCGGCCTCAAGGACCCGAACCGACCCTCGGGCTCGTTCATCTTCGCCGGCCCCACGGGCGTCGGGAAGACCGAGCTCGCCAAGGCGCTCGCGGAGTTCCTGTTCGACGACGAGGGCGCACTGATCTCCCTCGACATGTCGGAGTTCGGCGAGAAGCACACTGTGTCCCGCCTGTTCGGTGCCCCTCCCGGGTTCGTCGGGTTCGAAGAGGGCGGCCAGCTCACCGAGAAGGTGCGCCGCAAGCCGTTCTCCGTGGTCCTGTTCGACGAGATCGAGAAGGCCCACCCGGACATCTTCAACTCGCTGCTGCAGGTCCTCGAAGAGGGTCGTCTGACCGATGGTCAGGGCCGCGTGGTCGACTTCAAGAACACCGTCATCATCATGACCACGAACCTCGGTTCGCAGGGCATCGCCGGTGGCCCGGTGGGCTTCCAGGTCGAGGGTGACTCCGGTGTCGGCTACGACCGCATGCGCTCGAAGGTGAACGAGGAGCTCAAGAAGCACTTCAAGCCGGAGTTCCTCAACCGCGTCGACGACACGATCGTGTTCCCGCAGCTGTCGCAGCCCGAGCTGCTGCAGATCGTGGACCTCTTCGTGAAGCGTCTGTCCGACCGTCTGCTCGACCGCGACATGACGGTGGAGCTGTCGCTCGCCGCCAAGGAGCAGCTCATCAAGGTCGGGTTCGACCCGGCACTCGGTGCACGACCGCTCCGCCGCGCGATGCAGCACGAGGTCGAGGACCAGCTGTCCGAGCACATCCTGCAGGGTGAGCTCAACGCCGGCGACCACGTGAAGGTGGACTTCGCCGAGGGCAAGTTCCAGTTCGAGACCGGGCGTCAGCCGGGTCGCGAGGAGGTCCTCGCCGGGGCTGCCGCCGTCGAGGCGACGGACGCTCCGCAGGGCGAGATCGAGTCCTAGGACGCAACCGCAGACAGCCGGGCGGCGCGGTGCCAGCTGGCACCGCGCCTCCCGTCTGTTGTTGGGCGGTTACTTCCCGTGCTCCTTGCGTCCGCCGTGTTCCTCGCTGTCGGCGGTGCCGTCGGAGGCGCCGCTCAGTCCGTCCGCCAGACCGTTGGTCTGGTCGAACGGACGACCGAGTGACTCGTCGTCGAGGTCTGCCACGGAGCGGTGACGCTCGTGGGCTTCGGGTTCGGGTTGCCTGTCCATGCGCCGGACGCTCCGCGCGGCGCGATGGCGCTCGGCTCAGGCCTGGACGTCTCCGCGCCATCCGGTGTCCGTGGGGGCCGCCTCGACGCGCTCCTTGTAGTTCTGCAGGTCCTTCTTGATGGCGTGACCGCCGACACCGACCGCCGCACCGAGCTTCTCGAGGAACCCGGACGGCTCCCAGTCGATCTGCGCGGTGACGCGGGTCTCGTCGTCGGAGAGCTTGTGGAAGGTGACGACACCGGCGTGGTCGGTCTCGCCGTCCTTCACGGTCCACGCGACACGCTCGTCGGGGTGCTGCTCGGTGATGACGGCGCGGAACTCGCGCTCCTGACCGGCGACCTTCACGGTCCAGTCGGTGGTCTTGTCGTCGACCTGGACGATCTTCTCGACCTCGTCGAGGAACTCGGGGAACTCCTCGAACCGGGTCCACTGGCCGTAGGCAGCTGCGACGGGGACGTTCACGTCGATGGTTTCGATGATCTGGGGCATGTCCGGGACGGTAGGCGGGTGCGGCTGGGTGGCGCCCAGGGCGTTGTCCCCCGGTGGGGCGGTGGCTGGTGTGCCCGGCGCCCAGGCGGTTCGCGCGTTGCTCGCACTAGGGTGATGGGGATGACTGAGCACGGGAAGCACGCGTTCCACGAACGGGACGAACACGGCATCCTGGTGCGTCCGGCGCTCGCGTCGGACGTCCCGCACATCCAACGCCTCATCTCGCCGTACGTCGACCGCCGCATCCTGCTCGGCAAGGAGAACGTCGCGCTCTACGGCTCGATCCAGCAGTTCCGGATCGCCGAGGGGCCCGACGGGGTCCCGATCGGCTGCGGCGCTCTCGCCGTCTTCTGGGACGACATCGCCGAGGTCCGTACACTCGCCCTCGACGCCGACTGGATCCACAAGCGCGTCGGACACCGCATGCTCGAGGCGCTCGAGCACGACGCCCGCGAGCTCGGTGTCGCCCGCATCTTCTGCCTGACGTTCGAGGTCGAATTCTTCACGAAGCACGGCTACCTCGAGATCGGCGAGCAGGTCGTCGCACCCGACGTCTACGCCGAACTCGTGCGGTCGTCGGACGAGGGGGTCGCGGAGTTCCTCGACCTCGCCCGGGTCAAGCCGAACACGCTCGGCAACACCCGCATGCTGAAGATCCTCTGACGCTTTCGGGTGCCGTGCGGCGGGGTTCCGCCGTCGGGCTCGCGCCGTTGTCTACCCTGTGCGCATGTCGTCGTTCCGTCACCCCGTCGGGCCCGAGAAGCCGGCCGTCTACTGGCGTCGCCGTGCGACCGTCATCGGGGTGCTCCTGCTCATCGTGGTCGTCGTCGTGCTGATCGTCGTCGGACGGGGCAGCGGGGCGACGTCGGCGGAGCCGACGGCCACGGCGACCGGGTCGGCGTCGCCGTCTTCTTCTTCTTCTTCTGGGTCGTCGTCGTCGCCTGGGTCGGCGTCCTCGCCCTCCGCTCGATCGACGCCGTCTGCTTCACCCGCCGCCGACGGATCCACCTGCGCGAAGGACCAGATCCAGCTCACCGCCGTGGTGGACAAGACCGCGTACGGCCCCACCGAGGACCCGAAGATCGCGATGTCGATCAAGAACACCGGGTCGAACTCCTGCCACATGGACCTCGGCTCGTCGCAGCAGGTCCTCACGATCAGCTCCGGTACGGAGCAGTACTGGTCCTCCAAGGACTGCCAGACCGGCGGGACGAACCAGGACGTGACGATCAAGGCCGGGCAGACCCTGACCACGCCGGCGATCGCGTGGGACCGGACGCGTTCGTCGACCTCCACGTGCGATTCGTCGCGGCCGTCGGTGACCGGTGGGGGAGCGAGCTACCACCTGCAGGTCGCCGTGGGGAACATCGAGTCGAAGGACTCGGTGCAGTTCATCCTGAACTAGCGTCCGGGCCTTCCGCGGTCATGTCGCTCTGCGCGCGGTGATCGACACGGCGCCGGTCGATCGACGCGCGCGGTGTCGGAACTCGAGCGCCATCCGCTCGGGGCAAACGAGAACGGGCCCGTCGTCACGAGGACGACGGGCCCGTTCGAGCTGAGCGAGATCAGCCGAGGACGGTGATGTTCTCCGCCTGCGGGCCCTTGCGGCCCTCGGTGATGTCGAACTCCACCTTCTGGTTCTCCTCCAGCGACTTGTAGCCGTTGCCAGCGATCGCGGAGAAGTGAGCGAAGACGTCAGCGGAGCCGTCGTCCGGGGCGATGAAGCCGAAGCCCTTTTCGTTGTTGAACCACTTGACGGTGCCGGTCGATGCCATGATGGCGTTCCTTACTTTCTTGCCAGTCGACATCTGCTGTCGACTGCCTTGCGATGCGGTATTCGCTACCGCCGATCCACCAACGGATGTCGTCAGATCGATGCGCCCCGCGGGCATTGGGCCGGCGGAACGGGTTCGGGGCCAGGCGGCCGGGGAAGGCCAGTGACCGATGGCGCTCGAGGTGCATGGCACCGGAAGAACGATGGACTCCCGCCGAAGCGGTTGGTATCAATGTACCCTCTCGTGGCCACAAGGGAAGAGCCGAAGTCGCTGAACTGCCATGAATCTGGTGGACTAGGGGCGATGGCAGACAAGGAACAGCGCTTCCGGAGCGAACAGCTCGAGGAAGCCCTCGCGAAGCAGGACGTCGCCGCGGTGGCGTTCGCCCTCCGCAACGACATCGTGATCGTCCCCCGACTGGTGACCGGCAAGAAGGACATGCAGGTCCGGGTGTTCGGCCGTGAGGGCGCCGACAAGCGCATCCTGCTGCTGTTCTCGTCGGCGGACGCCTACACGGCGATGGTGCCCGACGAGAAGATCCGGCAGGTCATGGTCTACGACGGGCCACGGCTCGAGGAGTTCCTGACTGCGCACCTCGAGTCGCTCGAGGGTGTGTTCTTCGACATCGCCGGGCCGCACACGATGCAGGCCACCCCCGAGGACCTGCTCGCCGCACTCCGCGCCTGAGCGATTCCCGCTGTGCGAGGTCGCACGGCGCGTCGCGATCGCGCACCCGTCAGGATGCGCGGTCAGAAGGCGCGGTCGAGTTCGCGTTCCCGCTCGTTGTTCGCCAGCGAGAACGCGACGCGCAGCGCTTCTCGCAGGTGCTGTGCATCCGACCCGAGGACGGTCGTGAAGCCGAGCCGGGCGGCTTCGCTCGCGCGCTGCTTCGTGCCCGTCGTGGGTCGGATCTCTCCGGCGAGGCTGATCTCGCCCACGGCCGCCAGCGTGTGCGGGTACGGCCGGTCACGGGCAGCGCTCGCCAGGGCCAGCGCGATCGCGAGGTCCGCGCCGGGCTCGGTGAGCTTCATGCCCCCGACCGTCGACACGTAGACGTCGGCGTCGGACAGCTTCAGGCCGGCGCGGCGCTCGAGCACCGCGAGCAGCATCGCCACGCGGGACGAGTCGACGCCGTTCACGACCCGCCGCGGCTGCGGGGCCGAGCTCGGCACGACGAGCGCCTGCACCTCGACCGGGAGCGCTCGTCGCCCCTCGAGCGCGACCGTCACGCACGTACCGGACACCGGCGCACCGTTCTTCGACATGAAGAGGCCGCTCGGGTCGGGGACCTCGTGGATGCCGTCGCCGGCCATGTCGAAGCAGCCGACCTCGTCCGTGGGGCCGAAGCGGTTCTTCAGCGCCCGGACGAACCGGAGCGCAGTCTGCCGGTCGCCCTCGAAGTGGCAGACGACGTCGACCAGGTGCTCGAGCAGGCGCGGGCCGGCGATCGTGCCGTCCTTCGTGACGTGCCCGACGATGAGGACGGGGAGTGCCCGGTCCTTCGCGACGCGGATCAGGGTCGAAGCCACCTCGCGCACCTGGGACGTCCCGCCCGCGATGCCGTCGATTGCACTCGACGAGATCGTCTGCACGGAGTCGGCGATGAGGAGGTCCGGGCGCACCTGGTCGATCTGGCCGAGGATGACGCCGAGGTCGACCTCGCTCGCGAGGTACAGGTCGTCGTGCATGGCCCCGGTCCGCTCGGCCCGGAGGCGCACCTGGTCGACGGATTCCTCGGCGCTGACGTAGAGGACACGCTTGCCGGTCGCCGCTGCGCGCGAGGCGACCTCGAGCAGGAGCGTGGACTTGCCGACTCCGGGCTCGCCGGACAGCAGGACGGCGGCACCGGGGACGACACCACCGCCGAGCACACGGTCGAACTCGCCGATGCCGGTCTGCCAGCGCTGGACGGTGGTCCCGCGGGACTCCGTGATGGGGCGCGCGATGCGAGTGCCGGCGACGGCGACGGCGGCCGTCCCACGCGTACTCGCCGTCGCTGCGGACGAGTCCTCGACGGTGCCCCACGACTGGCACTCACCACAGCGGCCGACCCACTTGATGCTGGTCCAGCCGCACTCCGTGCAGCGGTAGAGGGACTGAGGGCGGGCCATGCTCGTCAGGCTAGGCCGTGCCGCCGACATGACCCGGCCGGTCGTCCGGACTGTCGTCGCGCACTCCCTGGATCGGGACCGAACCCGTCATGCGCTGTCGGAGCCGGTCGATCCGCCCCGGCCGGTCAGCGTGGTCGAGTGCCTCGGCGCCCACGACGTCCTGCTCCGCCCGCGCCGTGGCCACGGCGCCGGCACCAGCGCCGAGGTCCTCTGCCTCGCGCGCGGAGAGGTAGTGGCGGATCGCGGCAACCACGTCGACCCGGGCATCGATGGCCGGCTCGAACGCACTCGCCCAGATCTCGTACCCGCGGTCGTTCGGGTGGAACAGGTCGCCGTAGCTGTTGAAGAACGTCCGGCGGAGCCCGACCCGCTTCGTGATGGTGTGCAGCGGCGCCACGGTCAGCCCGAGTTCGTCGGCCACCCGGTGCACGATCTCGTTCGCCACCGCGACCTTGCGCTCACGGTCCGGCACGAACATGCACGGCAGCTCGGCGACGATCGCGTGCGACGGCACCGCACCGTAGATCTCGCGGATGTTCCGCTCGAACTTGTCCGGGTGGAAGTCGGCGATGTCGTTCGCCCCGATCGACACTGTGCAGATGTCGGGCACGTAGTTCCGGAGCTTCGGCAGCTGGTCCTTCCTGGCGCCCCAGGTCGTCGAGCCGGACACGCTGAGGTTCACGACGCGGACCGACGTGCGTGATCGGTGCCGGATCCGCCGAGCGAGCAGGCCGACGTACCCGCGGTGCGGTTCGGTCGCGCCCACGCCCTGCGCCGCCGAGTCGCCGATCGCGAGGTACGTGATCTGCCCCTCGTGCTGCAGGCGCTCGCGCCACCAGTCGGCGTGCACCGGCAGCATGTCCACGACGCGTCGGGCGGCGGCGCGTTGCCCGCGGACGCCCGCCCGTGCGCCGAACGCTGCGCCGCCCGTGACGACCAGTCCGCCGACGATCGACGACAGCAGTGCGATCAGGGTCCGGGATCTCATGGGGTGGACGTTACGCGGCGATCTTCGGGACGCGACGAGTCCCTGCTGAGCTGGGGACGGGGCCCTGGAGCCAGCCACCTGTGGAGGGGGAGCGGCCCGGCGGTGGTGCGTCGTGCCTCCCGGATCGTGTAAACTCTTTCCCGGTACCGTGTCCGAGCGGCCGAAGGATCATGTCTCGAAAACATGTGTGGGGGCAACTCCACCGTGGGTTCAAATCCCACCGGTACCGCCACAGAAAACCCCCGTTCACGCGGGGGTTTTCTTCTTTCGAAGCGTGGCTCTGGTGCACATCTGGTGCACCTTTTGAGCGCACCGCTCCGTGCCGCGGCTGCCTCCTCTTCGGCAGGGTGGTCGGCCAGCGCTGTCCCGCGCTGTTGCATCAGAGACCCATCCGACCCACGCTCGTGGGCAGTGAAGCGCAAGTCGTCGCCTCCGTCTCCCGTGGCCAGCCGGAACGAATCTCCCCAATGCTTCGCGATGCACACAGATCTGGAGCTGCGCACAGATGTGCGGCAAGGTCTCGAGAAGGATCCCAGAACCGCAGGCGCAGAGCCAGCCGCGACTGTGCCCCTGGGGTATACCCCAACGCTGCAGCACGTCGGACCTACCGCACCGGCTCATCCGCTCAGCGAACGAGCACCGTGCTTCGCCAGCGGTGTTAGTCGAGATGCTCGTATTTCAACCTCTTCGGGAGACTCTCGCCGGGTTGCATTGATCCGGGCGGACACGGAGGTAGATTCATGTCCGTGGGTGGGAGATCAGCGTGGGCGGTCTGCGAAGGTGACGCGACAGTGACGTCACCGGTTGCGGTCTCGGCCGCGGCTGTGGACGCCTGATGGCCCATCCGTTGGCTGATCCGCCTCAGCTGTTCGCGCGGTTCGATTCCGACAACCTCTCGTCCGGCGCTGCTCGTGCGCGTTTCGAGAGCTTCGTAACCGACCTCGTCAAAGTGCAGTGGGTCGACGCGATGACCGTGTCTGCTCGGAATCACAACGATTGGGGAATCGACACCTTCGTTGGTGATCTCGGCGGAGGTGACGTCAGTATCTGGCAATCGAAATACTTCCTGGAGTGGCAGGACGATTCTCCGCAGTCGCAAGTGCGCGACTCGTTCAAGTCTGCTTCGACTAAAGCGGAGGAGAACGGGTACCGCATCGTCGAGTGGACACTGGTCGTGCCGGCAGTTTTGCATCCAAAGCAGATGAAGTGGTTCCAGGCTTGGGCGGGGAGAACGCGGCGATCTTCGGGAACGCGCATCACAATTTGGCAGGGAGACACGCTTCGCCACCGGTTGATGAGCGCTGAAGCGTTCGAGGTGCGTCGTGAGTACTTCCCGCACACCATGGACCCCGTGATTCCCGACGCCCCCGACGTCGCGTTCACGGAGGATTACACCGCCTTCGACGACGCGCTCTTCGTGCGGCAGCTGCATGCCGCAGGTTTCACGGAGACGAGTGCGGCGTGCGGCATGTACTTCGCTACCGAAGCGCTGCGCCGAGACCTCGAGGCGAAGCAGTCGGCGAAGGAGCTGCAGGCGCTCCGTACGGTTCAACTAGATGTACACGGAGTCTGGGAGACCCGATTCAACGAGCACGCAGCGGGTGCGTCGGCCGACGGGAGGATGCACACCCTCTACCGGATCGTGATTGACGAGGCCGGCCAGGTACCCGACGCCCCCGGGCTGAGTCTGCAACGAGCTCACAAGCAGGGCGCCGCGCACATCCTCGTTGAAGACCACAGAGCCGGCTGGGTCACTCACTGGCGCGATGTTGCTGCGCAGCACGCTGCTGAGGCTCAGCAGCTTTTCGCCGACGGTCATGACGGCGACGACGTCATGGCCAAAGGGTCTCACGACGAGCCCCGAGACAGTGAAGAGGTCGTCGCATGAGTGATACGCCCGACGCCTCGTCGGCGACGATCGATGCGGCGTTAGTCCCCGAGGACAGTAGAACGTTCCGCATGGCACGACTGCTTCTGTTGCTGTCCACCGCACGACATGACGGGCGGCGCGTCGAATCCCTAGATCGATTGGCGTACTACGAGTTCTTTGCCGACAACCCCTGGGTTGTTGTCGACGGTGACTCGACCGCCGACGATCGAGACCGCGACACCCTCCGTCTCGCGGGCTTTGCTCGCACCCAGCTCTCCTACGCCTCGACCGGGCAACGCTTCGCCTCGCGTCGAGCTCGTATTCGCGCAGACTTCGCGCAGCTCGTCGCTTACGAGCTTGCGACGTTGGACGGAACACAGTTCCGCATCACCGATCGTGGCGACGCCACCTCTAACGAATTGCAGTCGTCCTACGCGGCGGCGTACCGCACGTCAGCATCGGTGGTGCTTCGCAGACTAGTCAGCCTCGGACAACGAGCACTGCAGAAGCGCGTTGAGGAGTGGCTCGGGCAGTCTTGGCTCTTGCTTGATCTCCTCGAAGACGTCCGAGGTGCCGACGTTCCGGAGCTCCCCGAAACGGCCCCGAATGCCGCTTCACCGTCTCGAACAGAGGAACACTAACCGTGGGTATTCGAGTCAAACGACTCCGTCTTGCGCGAGCATCGGCGACAGCTGAACCCTACGAAGTGTCGTTTCAGCCCGACGACGCAGCCGAGGGATACCGACCGCTGTCCGTCATCGCGGGTCCCACGCAGACCGGCAAGACAAGCATCGTCGATTTCATCGCGTACTGCCTCGGTGGCAGCCGGCTACCACCGCACCTCGAAATCCATGAGCACGTTCGGGCAGCGCTCCTCGAGGTCGACCTTGATGGCGAACCGACGGTCATCGAGAGATCCGCCGCGGGAGCGCCATCATCCTTCGCTACCGTCTGGCACGCAGGTTTCGATAACATTGATGCAGCGGCAGAACGCCGCTTCGACATTGAACCGACTGGAAGCCCAGACGGACTATCGCAGTTCGTCCTCGCTTCCTCCGACCTCGACGGGGTCCGGCTTTCGGATTCCGTTGTGAAGGACGACACCAAGTCGGCGATGTTGTCGATCCGGGACCTGTTCAAAGTCATGATTGTCGCGAATGATCGACTTGACAACAAGAACCTGGTCTTCGAGCACTCAAACCCGATGGTCGCGCAGAAGTTCCGGCAGGCCATAGAGGTTATGTTCGGCGTCTACGACAACGAAGAAGCCATCCTCGCCGAACGGCAGCGTCAAGCAACGCAGGCCCGCAATCGTGAACAAGCTCGGCTTGACGCGCTCCGAATCACGGCGGAACGCGACTACCCCGACGGTCCGTTTGTGCTGCAGCAGAACATTGATGCCCGCGGTGTGGATCTTGCCGCACTCAACGCGCAGCTACGGGCTCTCGACGCGGAACGGCGCAGCACCATTGCGGCGTCAGTCGAGATTCGAAGCGAACTCGATGCGGCACGCTCCCGTGAAACCAAGGCACGGCTGCGCGTTCGAGACCGCGAATCGCTCTTGGACAGGTTGGACGCGCTTCGTATGCAGTATGCGGACGACCGTCGCAAGCTCGGGTTCCTCCTCGACGCCGACATACTGTTCGACCCGCTGCAAGTCACGACGTGCCCGGTCTGCTTCAATACGCTCGAACCCGCGCCATTCATCGACCATGGCCACTGTTCACTGTGTCACCATCCGGTTGGGGCTGACGACGAAGCAGAGCCGGATGGCCGGCAGCGGGTTGTCGCCGACGAGCTCCGCGCCGTCACCGCTCGCCTCAGCAGCCTGTCGGAGTACATGACCCGCCTAGAAGCGGATCGAACTGCATTGGTGCGCGATGCCGAGACCAAAACACTGCAGGCGGTTGACGCGGCTCTTGCCCTGGACGCGATTGCGGACAGCCCAGCCCCGTGGTTGGCGCTGCGCGACCGAATCACAAATGACATCGCCGACGTACGACTTGCACTCCAAGCCGCGGAGACCGGGCTGAAAGCCTGGGCCTGGGTCCAAAAGAGCGAAACGCTGGTCGAGTCACTACAAGCCAATGTGGACGCTTTGTCCCGGCAGCGACGCAAAACCCGGCCGGACCGAGACCAGATCGTTCGCCTGCTTTCAGATCGATTTGCGGCGATCCTGGAAGACGTTGGGTATCCAAAGCTCAGTCAAGCGTACGTCGATTCAAATTTCATACCGTACGTGCGCGGTCTCGAGTACACGGAGGCCAGCAGTGGCGGCCTTGTTGTTATTGCTCTGGCCTGGAATCTCGCCCTGTGGGAGATCGCGTTCGAGGAAGAAGCTGCCGCTCCAGGGCTGCTCATCATCGACAGTCCCCAAAAGAACCTCGGCCACAACGCCTCACCGAATGATGACTTTGCTGACGCCACTTTGGTGGAACGATTCTACGCGCACGCAAAACGGTGGCTTTCGACCGATGGGCAGGGCGCACAGCTCATAATCATTGACAATACTCCGCCGTCTTCTGTTGCAGACGATGTCGTCGTCCGATTCACCCGTCAAGCGGACGTGTATCCCTATGGCCTGATCTGGAACGCAACAAGCTAGCCTCGACCTCGTGTCGGGCGGATGCCGTTCAACCCTGACTGACATAAGAGTGCCGTATCGGCACGGACGCGAACAGCCGGCCGACCCGAAGGGTGACCGGCTGTTCTCGTAGGGGAGCGGCGTCAGTGCGCGGCGTCGTACGCGTCGCGGACGGCCTGGCTGATGCGGCCGCGCGAGGAGACCTCGTGGCCGTTCGCGGCGGCCCACTCGCGGATCTTCGCGAGCTCGTCCGAGTTCCCGCGCTTGGGCGCGCTGCCGCCGCTGGTGCGGCCGGATCGGCCGCTCACCTTGCGAGCGGCCGCAACGTAGTCGGAGAACGCTTCGCGGAGAGCGTCGGCGTTGTCGTCGGTCAGGTCGATCTCGTAGTTGCTGCCGTCGAAGCCGAAGGTGATGGTGCGGCCTTTGCCGTCTTCGATGGTGTCGCCGGTGAGGTCGTCGACGAGGTGCGTGGTGACTTTCTGTGCCACAGAATGCTCCTATCAGATGGGTTGTCAGCCACCAGTGTTGCAGAGGAGAGCAGATGGCGCGTAAGAGAGCAGAGAAGAGCGACGGTTTTCTCCTCGATCACAAGGATGTCCCGTACGTCACCGACCGTGTAAAAGTGGCGGCCAGGGCCTTCCTCCCGGACAGTTCGCAGGCTCAGCTTGACGCCGCCGCAGTAGAGCGCTTCGTTTCGGCGACCACTGATGATCCAAACACCCGAATGGCGGTCCTCGGAGTACTTCGCACTCACGCCGCGAACGGCACCGAGGTGGTGCTCTCCGGGACTGCGCTGCTGATCTCCGTTGCGGGCGTCGTGCTTGCGGCCACGCAGAACGGTGATGGCAGTGGCTGGTCGGTGCTTATCTCTGTTGCTGAAGCGGCCGCGCTTCTTGGTGTCGTTGTCTGGGTGCTCCGGCGTGCGGGAGCGGCGCACGTTCGCAAGCTCACCGCGCTGGCGTGGCTGGGAGCGTACGAGGATGCGCTCAAGGCGCAGCCACAGCGGCTCCGCCCTCGATGGTGGCGAAGGTGAACTGGGAAAAGAGCTGAGATGTCAGGGTCCTGATGGACCGATTGCGACACCGGGCACGCGGCGATTTCCAGAAGCAGGCAGACCAGCTTCCGCCGGCGTGATCTTGCTCCGCCGCGACATCAAAAACTCGCGTACTTCCGGACGGTTTTCCATGCGCACGCCGCTACGCGCGGCTCGAAGCAGGAGGGAGTCTCTGTTAACAACCCCCAAGGCGTCCCGGCAGTGGATCCTTGGGTTCAGCCGGTCGTTGCAACACCACCGTGATTTGGAGTGTTGCAGATGGGATCGAGGCTCCGTCGACATGCTCCGCCGGCAGAACGGACGCCCTGCGACGGAGGTCACTCGCGCGGCTCCGCCGATGCTCGATGACCGACCGTCGCTGCGAAACGGCCTCAACGCCAACCGCGGAACCGACCTACCGAGAGACGGGTACAGCCGATGATCGTCGGGTACACGAGGGTGAGCACCCTCGATCAGAACCTTGGGTCGCAGGAGGACGCGCTCCGCGCCGCCGGTGCGGAGAAGATCTTCTCTGACAAGTCGACGGGGAAGGACACGGCCCGCCCCGGGCTGCGGCGCTGCCTCGAGCACCTCCGCGCGGACGACGTGCTGCTGGTCTACTCGACCGACCGGCTCGGCCGGTCGATGACCGACGTCGTGAACATCGTGACCGAGCTGCAGGAGCGCGGCATCCAGTTCCGGTCACTGACCGAACCCTTCGACACGACCACTGCCGGCGGCGAGCTCTTCTTCCACATCTGCGCCGCGTTCGCGCAGATGAACGGCCGGATCATCTCAGACCGCACCCGCGCCGGCCTCGCGGCCGCGCGCGACCGCGGCCGCCGTGGCGGCCGACCAACTGTGATGACGCCGGAGCGCGTCGAGGTCGCTCGACGAATGCGTGCAGACAAGGAGACGTGGCAGACGATCGCGACGACGCTGGGGGTCGGCATGTCATCCGTGCGCCGCGCTCTCCGCGACGACGGCGCACACGAGGCCGAGGCCCTGACGGCGCAGGCCTCCTAGCTCCTCGTTAACCCCGTCGACAACGTCGTCGAGCACAACGAACCGGGTGTGTTCGTCCGCGGTGTCGTCTACGAAGACGCGCTCGTGTCCGAGAACTCCAGCGCGATCGTGCCGGATGAGGTTGTAGGAATGCTCGTCGAGTCGTTCCGCCGGCACAACGGCGGCGGTACGAGGCGGCACATCGGCCTCGGGCTGTCCATCGTCGCGGCGGTCGCCCGCGCGCACGTGTGGGACCTCGCGATCACCGCCCGCGACAGCGGCGGGCTCGTCGTGCGTATCGATGTCGAGACGCCGCAAGAGGGCTAGGGCCGTAAGTGTGACGACTCCCCCTCCTGTGGAGCTTGGTGGTGAAGATCTTGTCGTCGAATGCGTTCCTTTGCGGTGTGTCGCATCTCTCGTTCCCGTTCTCGAACGACGACAACAGCTCCTGGTCATCCGGGAGGATGACATAGATTCACCTGCGGACTGATGCGTCAGTAGCCTGCATGCAAAACACTGCAGGTATGAGCACTGCTGCGATTATCCGGCTCGACCACGTCTCCAAGTCTTACGGCGACGACGCCCGACGGGTGGTGGCGCTCGACGACGTTAGCGTCGACATCGGTGTCGGCGAGTTCACCGCTGTGATGGGTCCGTCCGGATCCGGCAAGTCCACGCTGATGCACCTCGCAGCAGGGCTGGACGCGGTCTCGTCGGGCCGGATCCTCATCGACGGCGTCGACATCACCGGCCTCGGCGATAAGGACCTCACGGAACTCCGTCGTCGGCGCCTCGGCTTTGTCTTCCAGTCGTTCAATCTCGTGCCGACGCTCGACGTCGGCGAGAACATCCGCCTGCCGTTCCTGCTCGGCGGACATAAGCCGAGTTCCGAGGAGTCGGCGTGGATCGACCGGCTGGTCGACATGCTCGGCCTCGAGAACCGCCTGACGCACCGACCGCACCAGCTCTCCGGCGGACAGCAGCAGCGTGTCGCGATCGCCCGGGCGCTGGCGTCGCGGCCGGCTGTGGTCGTGGCCGACGAGCCGACGGGTGCCCTGGACTCGCGGACCGGTCGGGACGTCCTGCAGATCCTGCGTGGCGCCGTGTCCGAGTGGGGCCAGAGCGTCGTGATGGTTACTCACGACCCGGTGGCGGCGGCGAACGCCGACCGGATCCTCTTCCTCGCCGACGGCCGCGTCGTGGGGGATCGGCCCGCGATGGACGCCCCGGCGATCTCCGCGACGATGCTCGGGATGGAGCCCGCAGCGTGAACGGCATCCGCTCCTTCGCCCCGACCGTGCTGGTCGCGGCCCTCGGCACCACTTTCGGATCGGCCCTCGTCATCGCTCCCGGCATCGTGACCGAGGCGATCCGCGCGTCCGGTGTTCCCGACGTCGGACCAGTTCGCGAGATCCTGTCGGTGATCGGGTGGCTCTTCCTCGGCATCGCGCTCTACGTCGGAGCGATCGTGACGGCCAACACCTGCGCGACGCTGATCGCCGGGCAGACGCGGGTCATCGCGCTGCAGCGGCTCGTCGGCGCGACCGGAGCGTCCATCCGCGCGCGGATCACTCGAACGGGACTCCTCGTCGGCGTCGTCGGCGGGCTCGTCGGTGTCGTCGTCGGCACGGGGCTCTCCGCCGTCTTCGTGCTCACCCTGCGCGGGAACGGCTTCCTGCCGGACGCCTCGTACACGCTCGTGCCGTGGCAGCTCGTTCTCCCCGTGACGGCGGTCGTCCTCGCCACATGGGGAGCGTTCGCGGCCGGGTCGCGGCGGGTCCTCGCGGTCACCCCGCTCCAGGCGCTGTCCTCCACCGTCGAGACGAGCCACGACGACGTCCGCAGCGGCACCGTGCGGAAGGTCTGGGCGATCGTGCTCATGGCCGGAGGCGGGCTGCTCCTTGTCGCCGGACTGCTCGGCAGCCCGGCCGGACCGGCCGCCGTGCTGCCGGCCGCCCTCGGCGGCTTCGTCTCGTTCGCGGGCGTCACCGTCGGCGCCACCATTGTGATGCCGCCTGTCCTGCAGGCGATCGGCCGGGTGGGGTCGAAGGACCCCGTCGTCCTGCTTGCCGGCCGGAATGCCATGCGCGCTCCGGGGCGGACATCGCGCGCCACGATCGGCCTCGTCATCGGCGTGACGCTCCTGGTCACCTTCGCCGTGGCACTTGGCATCATGCAGCACGTGCTCGAGGCGCTGCTGGGTGAGGCATCAGGTGGTGCGGATCCGGCAGAGGTCGCGGCGACGCGGGACTTCTTCGTGCAGGTCAACGCCGTCATCAATGTCATCGTCGGCTTCTCCGCGGTCATCGCCGCGGTCGGTGTGGTGAACGCCCTCGCGCTCGGGGTCCTGCAGCGCAAGCGCGAGCTCGGACTGCTGCGCGTCCTCGGCCTCACCGGTGCGCAGGTCCGGCGGATGATCATCACCGAGGCCGTCCAGATGGTCGTCGCGGCGGTCGTCACCGGGCTGGTGCTCGGCATCTTCTACGGATGGGTCGGCGGCCAAACGCTGCTCGGATCGCTTGGCACTCCCGTGATCCCGGTCCTGCCGTCGCTGACGATCGTGGTCGTCGTGGGCGGTGTCCTGGTCCTCGCGGTGGTCGCGACGATCACGCCGGTCCGGCGCGCGATGCGCATCCCGCCGACCGAGGCCCTCGCCGTCGACTGAGCGCAATCTGCGCGTCGAAGTACCGAACGATCCCGATCGTCACCACGTTCTCTCATCGCATTGACACTGAAGCTAGGAGCCTTTATGACTACCCGAACCTGGATCATCGCCGGCTCGGCCGTGGCGGCCGTCGTTACTGTCGGTCTTGTCGCTGCAATCGCTGGACCCGTGCTCCTTGCCCAAACGAGCCCGGTCGAGCGGAAGCACTACACCTCGTGGGTGGAGGCGCCCTCGCGAGAAGAGGACGGCCCCGCGGCGAAGCCGGACTGGGCGCCGACTGACGGCCGCGACATCGACTTGGAATACCGGGTCCGGAACGTGGCCGGCTACACCATCGCGATGACTTCGGCGACGGGCGTCGACCTCGCGAGCTGCACGCGGCTCGCCGACGACCACGGCGGTGCAGCGATGGCATCCGACTTGCTGCCGGCGACGATGCCCGACAGGCCGTGGACCTGCGGCGACGGCCGAGCCGTCTGGCAGGACGGCGACCGCGTTTGGGCTTGGTCTACGAGCACGTCCATCGAGACGGGCCGGTAGCTGCTGCTGCTGCTCGTAGCCAGACCGTACGTCGCGTTCGCGGGAGTCGTGCTCGTCGGGCTGGTGCTGAGTATCCCGATCGCCGTCGTGGTGCTCGGCGTGGCGTTCACCGTCAACTGTGTCATCGAGACCGAAAGGACGCCTCGCGCTCTCCGGCGGAGTTATGTATACTGCATGCGAAGACAGTCCGATCGAATCCCTGTTCCGTCGGACTGTTCGCGAGGGCGCCGAGCTGCGGTGCGCCTTCGTGGTTTGAGCGGGCTCCCTGCTGGCATCCGTTGACCGGTACGCCAGTTGCTCGTTCGCGGGCGTCCTCCGTTTCGGGTACGGAGGGCGCCCGCCTTCTGCGTGCTCGCGTGCGCAGGGCAGCAGCCTCCGATGCGGTCGTGCTCACCGCGCCCTGGCCGTCAAGCGAGCGCCACGACGGCGGTGCTTTTCTCGGCCTCGCAACAACGCAGATCCCGGGCTACGTCATGAGTGGCCCAACCGCCGGCACCTATTCACGCCTCTACCGGTTCTCCGGCACCAACATCACGACGCTGCGTAAGGCGCTGTCTTGACCTCAGGGCGACGCTGCCGCCATTCGGTCAAGTCGCCGGCGAGGTAGCGGACGGTCCTCGGACTGATCACCAGGCACTCCGGGCCCTGCCCGGTCCGGCGCAGCGCTGCGAGGTCCCGTACGGACATGCGCAGCACCCTCGCCGCCTCCGCCGGCGTGAGTGCCGGATGCACCGTCGCGGGCGTTGGCTCCGCCCTCATCGCGCCACCGCCTCGCACGGCGCGGCGGGGAGCGCAGCCACCTTGTCCGGACGGAAGCCCGTCCAGGTGTCGGTGTCGGTGACGACGATGGGCGCCTGCAGGAGCCCGCGTGCCTTGAACGCGTCGACGACTTCCGCCGGCTGCGCCGTCAGATCGATGACCTCGTAGCGCACGCCCTTGTTGTCGAGCGCCCGGTACGTGGCGGTGCACTGCACGCACAACGGCTTGCTGTAGACGGTGATCATGGTCCGCTCCGTTCAGTCGTTCGAGGTGGTTCGGGTGAGGGTGTCGACGAAGGTCACGCGGTCCCTGCCGACGATCGTGTGCGTGCTGCGGAGCACCCACCCGCGTCGCCCGTGCCGGCTCAACTCCGTGTCACGGTCGGCCAGCTGCCGGAGCCGCCGGGCGCCGTCATCCCCTGCATCGGGTCGCCTCTCCCTCTCGTTGTTTTGCCGTGAAGGCGACTTGTCGCCGCTAGGACGATCGGGTGGAGTGCAACCCCTCTGTGGCGACGACGGGAAGAAGTTCGGGGCGAAATAAGGGAGCGCAGCGACCGCGTCTCGAACTTGTTCCCGGCGTCGGCGGCTTGCCGCTTGCACGGAGCCCGAGCGTCCGTACGCTGCCGAAGGCTTCACGGCGAAACAACGAACGCCCGCCCGGCTCCGTCGGGCTCCACTGGCCGCTTGCGGCTCCCGCACAGCGGCGTCCTGGACCGTCGCCGGCGCACTCGTGCGGACATGAAGAAGGCCCCACCGAGCGAGGCTCGATGGGGCCTTGTTGATGGCGGCTGCGACCGGCGGGAAGGGGTCGATGGCGGAAGCGATGATGCTGCGCCAGCTGGCCGCGACCGCGAAGGCTGTCATGGATATGCACAGCGCCGCCGGCGACCTCCGACGTGCGCAGCAGATCGATCGAACGCTCCGCGAGCAGTACACCGCCGTGCGCGATCGGCTGCCCGCGATCCAGGCGACGCCTACCGCGCAGTCGACCCCGCCGGCGCCGGTCGATCGGAGCGAGCTCACCGCCGAGCAGCGGCAGGCGATCGAGGCTGTCGAGCGTAGCCAGGCACGACCCGGAGTCACCGGGCCCCCGGTGCCGAACCGGCTCGACCCACCACGCAGGACCGCACCAATCGTCACGCCGAACGAGCGCGACGGCCAGGAACGATAGGGGAGGGCGAACCATGGCCGACGAGTCAGATGGCGTGATCGAGGAAGCCGGCGGGCAGATGCGCGTCGCGCTGATGGCCGCGGCGCAGGTGGCGGAGAAGTTCTCGCGACTGCGCGAGGAACTGACCCGCCGTGCGCAGGCGCAGACCGAGCAGCAGACCCGCGAGCTCCGCGTCCGGTTCGACGCGGACCGCAATGCAGCCCGCGCCGCCGTCGCACCCACCTCGCGGCCCGAGTGGTGGAACACGGCGAGCGTGCAGGACGTCGCGGAGATGTACCAGACGGCCCGAGCGTGGGAGCCCGTCGACGATGACCTGGCGCAGGCCGCGCAGCACATGCGCGACGAGGTGCGCGACCGGTACGGCGTCGACGTCGACGGCGACACCGTGCGCGGCGGCAATGAGCTCATGCGTGACGCTCTGGTCACCGCCACCGCCACCGCCACCGCTCGAGCGGACGAGGACCGCACCGCCGCTGAGGACCCGGTGCGTCGCATGCTCAGCGACCTCGATGAAGGCCGCGCCGACGCCCGTGCCGCTGTCGACCCGGTGTACCGGCCGGAGTGGTGGGACGAATCGAGCGTCGCTGACATCGCGGCCGCGTACGAGGCGGCGCACGCCTGGGAGGACGTCGACACCGACATTGCCGCCCACGCGCAGCAGATGCGGTACGAGATCCAGAACCGCTACGGCCTCGACGTTGAGGCGATGCACGAGCGCCCCGATGCTCTCGCCACGGCGGTCGCGGAGGTACGACGCGAGCAGGAGCCGTCCCCGGTGCGTGACGCGATGCGCGAGTTCGACGCACAGCGCGACGCGGTGCGCGCCGACGTCGGCGCGACCGCCGACGCCCGCTGGTGGGACAGCGCCACCCCGGAGCAGGTCGCCGCAACCTACGCGAAGGCCGCCGCGTGGGAGACGCTGGACCCCGAAGTCGCCCGGTCGGCCGAGCGGATGCGGACCGAGCTCCGCGACCGGTACGGCGTCGAGAACGTCGGCGCCGGTCAGGCGGCCCTCCGTGACGCCGTGGAACGCGACCAGCGCACCCGAGGCGATGCGGTGCAGCAGCGCACGGCCGCCGGCGTCGACGTCGCCCAGGCGGGCGCGTACGTCGCGGCCGCGGACCGGCTGGACCGCGAGGGCGACCGCCGCGACCGCGAGCAGTACGAGCGGGACCAGGCCGACGCGAACCGTGGCGACGTTGACGACCCGCTGGCGTACGTCACAGAGGGCTTGGGTGGCTCCGACGACGCCGCGCGCCGGAACGACGGGGCACCGGAGCACGCCGCGGCCGACGCGAACCGCGACGCCGCAGACGACTCCTACGACAGCGCCGAGCGCCGCGAGGCGTGGGCGACCGACATGGAGGCGGACGGCCTCACCCCCGACCAGGTGCAGGGCCGCATTGCCGCGGACCGGAACCAGGCCACCCACCCGCGTCAGGCTGTTCAGACCAAGCCCCGCACCGTGAAGGCCCGCGGGAAGGGTCAGACGCAGGGCATCCAGCGCGAGCGTGGCGGCCTGTCCCGCTGACGGATCGTTCTGGTTCTGAAGCAGCGCTGTACTCCGTCCACGTCGGCAACACCTTCCGAGGCGAAGCCACTTACAACAAGCACGACCTGTACCAAGGCGTCACTCTCACCATCGGGTAGACCATTCAGTCACGGGCACCGACCGGCTGGGTCGCCGCGACCCCACCCTTGGGGACGGCGCTGTACTGGTGCCGAGATCTACCGTGGCCGGGTGCCTCTCGCTCCCGAGCACCGTTCCGCGCAACGCTCCCTCGTCGGCTTCGTCCGCGCCGGGTACGGCGTCTTCCTCGACGAACAACGCGGGTTCTGCAAGGCGCTGCACACCTGACCTGGGGCGGCAGTTCAGGTGAGCGATAGGCGTCGGGTGCTCGAGTTTTGGTCGTCGGTGAAGCGTCAAGACCCTGCAGATAACCGGGACGACGAAGGCCCCCTCTATTTGGAGGGGGCCTTCGTCATCCCGGTAGATCTCGTGGCAAGTTCTCTCGACTACGACTGCTGTAGTCGTCGCTGTCGAGCGACGCTTTGCCACAGCGTCCACGCGAGGCCGACGATCACTGCCGCGGTGGTGAGCGTGCCGCCCAGCTGCATGAGGTGCTCCCAGCGGGGACTCCCCTCTGCGTACGTGGTGGCGTAGCCGAGAAGGCTTACTCCTGCTCCGAGGAGGAGTGCGATGACCGCAATGGCCAGCAGGTGCGGCAGTTTCATGATGGGTCCTATCCGGTGGTGCGGATCACTGTCCGCGGATGCCAACTTCCACGGGGTTCACCCAGAACTGGACGCCCTTGCCCTTGTCCTTGAAGGCGATGACCGCTGCGCCGAGCGAGAGGCCGGCTGCGGCCACGCCACCGGCGGCAGCACCGCCACCGGTGGCCGCAGTCACGGAGGCGACCAGCGTCGCCATGGCCGCGCCCGCGAGCAACCCCTTCTGGACCTCAGCTGACTTGCACGAGTTGATGTAGAGGTTGGCCTGGAGGCCCGTCACGTCGTAAGAGTTCTTCCCCTTGCACGCCTTGATCGACACGTTTCGCATGAGGATCGTCTGCGTGGGATCGGCGACCGCGTTCTTGATCTGACCGCCGCCAGCCAGGTAGCCGGCCGCGAATTGCGACACGTTCTGCGCGGTGGCGCCCGCCTCGAGAGCCGTCTGCCCGTTGAAGATGTTCTGCGAGTCGTCGATGCCCGACGTGAGCGCGGTGATCTGAGCCTCGGGAAGTGCGGCGGGAGCAGGACTGGACGGCGTTGCGGCGTTCGCGGGGGCGCTGACGAGGGCGCCAGCGGCGACAACGGTGGACACGACGCACGTGGCGGTGAGGCGGCGGAACGTGGACTTCTTCATGGTGATCTTCCCTTTTCCCGGCGTCGTTGCCGAGAGTGATTCGTCAGCGGCGTTGCTGAGTGGGCAAGACTCTGCACCCAAAACTCTGCATACACAACTTCGCATAGCGGCCGGGCGTGTTGTGTCCTTCCGGTGCTCGGGCACGAGCTGTCCGAGGATCACCAGGGAACACGGGCTCCTCGGTACGCTCATTCGTGATGTCTGCCGACGCCGCGATCCCCGCTGAGTACGCCGCAACGCTCGACGCGCTCAAGGCCCGGGTCCGGGATGCTCGGTTCACGGCGCAGCGGCGCGTGAATACCGAACTGATCCGCCTGTACTGGCAGATCGGTGCGACGATCGTCGACCGGCAGCAGAGTGCCGGCTGGGGCAGCGATCTCGTCGGCCGGCTCGCGACGGACCTCCGGACGGCGTTCCCGGAGATGAAGGGCTTCTCCCGCCGCAACCTCTTCTACATGCGGAGCCTCGCGACCGCGTGGCCGGACGCCGACGAGTTTGTGCAGCAAGCTGCTGCACAACTTCCGTGGGGCCACATCATGGTGCTCCTCGACCGATTCGACGAGCAGGATCGACGCGACTGGTACGCGGCACAGGCACTCGAGCACGGCTGGTCCCGCAACGTCCTCGAGCACCACATCGCGACACACGCCCACGAACGTTTCACGTCCGCGCTGACGAACTTCGACCGCGTCCTGCAGCGCACCGACTCCGACCTCGCGCAGCAGATCACCCGCGACCCGTACGTGCTGGACTTCCTCGCGCTCGACGCCGACGCCACCGAACGACAGCTCGAGCAGCGCCTGGTCGACCGCATCATCGACACCCTCCGCGAACTCGGCACCGGGTTCGGGTTCGTCGGCCGGCAGGTGCACTTCGACGTCGGCGGGGACGACTTCTACGTCGACCTGCTCTTCTTCCATGTCGAGCAGCTCCGCTACGTCGTCATCGAGCTCAAGAGCGGCAAGTTCAAGCCCGAACACCTCGGCCAGCTCTCGTTCTACGTCGCTCTCGTCGACGACCAGCTCCGCCGGGAACAGCACGCCGACACCGTCGGCCTGCTCCTCGTGGCCAACAAGAACGACCCCGTTGTCCGGTATGCCCTCAGCGGCCACGACAGCCCGGTCGGTGTCGCCTCGTACGACTTACTCCCACCGACGCTCCGCGCGGCGCTCCCGTCGGAGGACGACCTCACCGGCATGCTCTCGTCTCCAGACGCCGGCTGACAGGAGTCGCCGATGCGCGAGCGCACACGCGCTGCCGGACTGCTCATCGTCAGGGTTAGCTTCAACCGGTTCGCGCGACTCGACGGCACAGGGATGCACGGGTACGCCTACCGATGGCCGTTCGACCGAGCGCCCCAGATCGGGGACGTCGTCAGGACAGGTTCAAAAGCGGATCCATCTGGCTGATCTAGCAAATTATGGCCATTTATGGCTAATAGGCAATAATTGGGTGCTGTCCCCGTGGCTCTCCGGCACCGCTCGGCAGCAGATCGAGGACACCAGCAAGCGCACCCGCCCGTCTGCTCCGACGGGTTCTCGGTGGCTTCCAAGATAGTGTCGAGTTAGCCCATAGTCAGAGTGCTGCTGCAAGTAGTTGCGTGAAACAGTCCAAGGCCGTTACTGCTGCAGCTCGATCGTCCGCGACGCACGCCGCGCGCAGGGCCCGCAGGCGATCTTTGCGTTCGAGTCGCGACGCTTCACAACTAGCGCAGCTCGTCGATGCGTGCCGCTCCAGGAACATCCGCAGGGGAGCAATCTGATCAGAGACAGCATGTGCAGCTACCCGGTTCGTTGAGTGGTCCACGAGAACTTCTAGAACTGTCAGGTACGACGAGACGTCAGTACTTGACTCGTCGGGAAGCTTGAGCGTGGGCAACGCCAGGGCAGGATCTGCCAGCATCAGTACCGACAGCTTCCCGACGACGAGCAACCGGTCACGCATGTCCTCGGACGTCCAAGCGGCCACGAAGGTGCGAGAGTTCCGCTCGACTGTGACGAAGCGCATCCACGACAACTTCGTAACTGCTTCGCGAACCGGGGTGCGAGACACCTCGAGTTCGTCCGCGATGGCATCGACGTTGATCCGCGCGCCCGGTTGGAGTTCACCATGGACCACGCGACGCAACAGGACGTCGTACACCTGGTCAGATAGCAGACGACGGTTCATCAGCAGCTCGTGCACGGGTGGCATCACGGTGTCTTTCCTGGTTCGATCGGGCCCACTTGACTGCTGCGGAATCCGTGCTGTCTTGGGTTTGTTGACCGCCGTGGTTACGGCGGCCGGGCGGTCCGCTTGGCCCGTCGGACTACTTGCTGTTTGCAGGCCGGACGGTGTTGCCAGAGGCCCGCTCGTTGAACTTCGGCTCGTCACCGCTCTTGTAGAAGACCTTGTTGCCGTTGCCGATAGTGGTCACCTCAGTTGCTGAGGCGACGGTGACGATGTTTCCGTTCCCCTCGATGACGAGGTGGTCGACCGCCCCGGCCGTGATGCGGTTTCCCTTCCCCATCACGTCGACGAGCTTGCAGTCGCCGATGTCGATTTTCTTGCCGTTCTGCACCGGGGTGGCCTCGCCGTCGACGCATTTTCCAGTGACGTCGGCGACTCCTGCTGTTGCGGTCGGCGTTGATGTGGCGGATGCCATGGTGTCGGTCTGTTCAGCCGTGCAGCCGGTGAGGGCGAGTGCTGCGAGGAGCCCGGTGGTGATCGTGGCAGTGAGGATGGTCGATCGCATGCTGCTGGTCCTTCCGAAGGATTGAGGTAGGGGGACGCCGGGCGGCAGGGGGCCTGCCGCCCGGCGTGATCATCCGGCCGGAGCCGGCGGTGGTGCTTACTTGCCGGTGACGACGATGTTCGCCAGCGACTCGGTGTTGCCGTCCTTGGTCATCGAGACCTGGAAGTCGTATCGCGAGGTGCCGATGAACTTGTTGACGCTCCAGTTGCCCTCGTCGTCCACGATCGTGGTGACGGGGAGCTGGCCGGTGGTCTTCGATGGGTCCAGCGTCACGATCGCGCCGGCCTTGCCGGTGCCCTCAAACACGTACCCGCCGGTGGCGACGTCCCCGGTCGGGGCCTTCGTCACCGCGAACGGCTTGTTGATCGGACCGGTGATCTTATTGATCTCGATGCCCGTCGTTGTGCCCGTGACCGTGCCTGCGGCGTTGGTCTGGGTGACATCAAACGAGTAGTAGCCGGTGCCGATCCAGCGGGAGATCGTCCAGTGGCCGTCGTTACCGACGGTGGTCGTGACGTCAGCGGAAGCGAACGTGGTGTTCTTGACCGTGACGGTCTCACCCGCGCGGCCGGTACCGGTGAAGGCGACCATCTCGCCCTTGTGGTCCGATCCGTTCGTCGGCGCGGTGACGGCCCACGGCAGGTTCACCGCGGTGCGCTTATTGATCTCAATCCCCTTGGTCTGGCCGGTGACGGCGCCGGTGGCGTTGGTCTGGGTGACGTCGAACGAGTAGTAACCGGTGCCGACGTAACGGCTGACCGACCAGTTGCCCTGCGCGTCGACGGTCGTGGTGACGTCGGCGGAGGCGAAGGTGGTGTTGTGGACCGTGACGGTCTCACCGGGGCGGCCTGTCCCGGAGAAGGTCACCGGGCCGTTCGCGGTCGAGCCCGACGTCGGGGTGCTGACAGCCCACGGCTTGTTGACTGCGTTCGGGGCGAGCTTGACGTTATCCACCGTGCTCGACTGACCCTGGGCGCGCTGCGCGACCGTGACGGAGTACTCATCCGTGCCGAGGGTGACGGCGACCGACCAAGTGCCGTTGGCGCCGACCGTGGTCGTGACCGGGGTAATGCCGTGACCGGGCGTGACGGTGATCTGGCCACCCGGGGTGCCGCGACCGGTGAAGGTGACCGACGAGTTCGGCTCGTACGTCGAACCCGACGTCGGGGAGCTCAGCGTGACCGCCTCATATGCAGGCGATGCGTTCTGCATCTTCGACAGCGGCACGGTGATGGCGGTGCCGGTCTGGCCGTTGAGGACGTGGTTGAAGTTCACGCTGTCCGGGCCGACGTAGCCGGTGCCGGTGATGGTGACGTTGCCGTTGTTGTCGAACTTCGGCGAGGACGCGTCGTCGGACCACGCAAGTCCGGGGGGTGCCCACCGGACGGTAGCGCCGGGGAGGCCCTTGAGGTGGAACGTGTAGCTCTTCTTGCCGTCGATGCCCAGGGTGTAGCTGCCGTCGACGAATTCAACGGTGGGCAGTTCGTTCTTGAGGCCGGCGAGTGGGGTGGTGATGGCGGTGCCGGTCTGGCCGTTGAGGACCTGGTTGAAGTTCACGCTGTCCGGGCCGACGTAGCTGGTCACGGGGATGGTGACGTTGCCGTTGCTGTCGAACTTCGGCGAGGACGCGTCGTCGGACCACGCAAGTCCGGGCGGTGCCCAGCGGACGGTGGCGCCGGGGAGGCCCTTGAGGGTGAACTTGTAGTACTTCTTGCCGGCTGCGTTGGTGTAGTAGCTGCCGGAGGTGAATTCAACGGTGGGCAGTTCGTTCTTGAGGCCGGCGAGTGGGGTGGTGATGGCGGTGCCGGTCTGGCCGTTGAGGACCTGGTTGAAGTTCACGCTGTCCGGGCCGACGTAGCTGGTCACGGGGATGGTGACGTTGCCGTTGCTGTCGAACTTCGGCGAGGACGCGTCGTCGGACCACGCAAGTCCGGGCGGGGCCCAGCGGACGGTGGCGCCGGGGAGGCCCTTGAGGGTGAACTTGTAGTACTTCTTGCCGGCTGCGTTGGTGTAGTAGCTGCCGGAGGTGAACTCAACGTCGGGGAGCTGCGCCTTCGTGGCCGACAGCGGCACCGACACGATCGTCGACTTCTCGGAGCCGACCTGCGCGTACAGCTGGAAAGCGTTCGTCGCGGTGGCTGCGGCAGCGGCCGTGGTAATTACGAACGACCCGTCCGCGGCGACGGCGGTGGTTGCGGCGCCCACGGCGGCACCTTGGAGGTAGTAGCCGAGCTTCGAGCCGACTGGGGCGGTGCCGCGGACTTCCATGAGACGAGTGCCGGCGGCGTTCGTGTAGATGATCGCCTTGGTGACGACCGGAGAGGCGACGGCCTGCGTCGAGACGGCGCGACTTGTGGCGTGCTCGACGGGAGCGGCGTTCGCAGCGGCGGGGCCGAATGACAGCCCGGCGACCACAGTCGCGGCGACCAGCGTGCTGGCTCCGAGGCGCTCCATGGCCTTGTTGTTCTGAGACATGTGTCAGAGATTCCTTTGATGTGAGTTCCTTGCGGGCGAGCCCCGCCGTGCACTGTCAGGTGCCGAGCACCCATGCACTGACCATACTAACGCAAATATACTACATCGTTAACGACTGGATGGTCGGCACGATATTCGTGACGCCGACGAGCCTGGCCGGCATGGAATCGCGCGCTTCGTAGATGGGGCGATGACGATGTCACGGATCACAGAGCCCTCGTCACGACGGCTGTACCCTCAACTTCATCGCCGCAAGGGGCGGCGTCGCGTCGCACGGCTCGAAGCGACCACAACCCAAAGGTGGGATGCTCTCAGATCGCAGCAGTCGAGCTGCGGCGCTTCGGCGCACTCGTTGCGGATGTCCTTCGGGGGGCGCTGCCGTCCGGGGCTTGGTACCGGTAGGAGTATGCCGACGCCTGTGTCTTCTTCACCATCGTCAGGATCGTCCCGACTGCCTTCGTCCCTGCATCGTTGAGGGTCGCGCTGGCGATCTCGAGTTGCTTCCGTGTCGTGCGACCGACCGCTGCGACGAGCAGTGCCCCGCCGCTCAGGTGGCTGAGAATGGCAGCGTCGGTCACGGGCAGGAGGGGAGGTGCGTCGATGATGACGATGTCGAACCGCTGCTCGAGATCGCGGATCACTGCCGCCATGGCGCCGCTGCCGATGAGTTCAGTCGGGTTCGGCGGGATCCGGCCGGCCGGCAGGACGAACAACTGCTTGCGCCCCCAGGGCTGGAGGGCGTCGTCGAGCTCCATTCGACCGATCAGGACGTCTGTCGTTCCGGCTTCGCCTTCGATGCCCATGAGCGTGGCAACACGTGGTCGTCGAAGGTCACCGTCCACGAGTGCGACCGAGAGATCGTTGTCCGAGAGGGCTATCGCAAGGTTCGCGGCCGTGGTGCTCTTGCCCTCGCTCTGGACCGATGAAGTCACGACAAAGCTGCGCTGCTCCCGACCGACCTCGACGAACTGCAGGTTGGTCCGGAGTCGGCGGAAGGCCTCGGCCCGCGTGCTCGTGGGCTCGTCGTGCACGATGAGTGGTCGCGCCGCGATGGCCTTATCGAACGCGATCTCACCGATCGCAGGTGCACCACCTGCTGCCTCGACCGACTCGCGTCCGTCGAGGCGGGTGTCCAGCGCCCTTCGAAGTGTGGTGAGTCCGAGCCCGATCATGAACCCGATCGCGAGGCCACCAGTGATGTTGACCGACATGCGCGGCGAGGTGGGATGTGTCGGAACGGTGGCGGACTGGATGGTCTCGATCCGGAACGGACTGGTGCCGTCGGGGGACGGCTGCTCGAGTTCGTCGGTGATGACCGTCGAGAGGCTCTTGCCGGTCGCGTTCGCGATGGCGGCGGCTCGCTTAGGGGACTCGTCCGTCACAGCGATCGTGACAATGACGCTGTCAATGGGGGTCTGGGCGGACACCTTCTCGGCGAGCTGTGCGGTCGACATCTTCAGACTGAGCGTCTTGATGACTGGTTCGAGCACACGCTCGCTCGTTGCGACGTTGGCAAAGGACTGCACTTTCTGCTCAGCTGCACTGCCGCCTTGGGCGAGTTCGGACGAGTTCGTCGCTCCGGTCACCGACACGTACACATCGGTACTCGCCTTGTACTCGGGGGTGATCAGCACTGTCGCCACCGTTCCGACGAGGCCACCGAGCACCGATGCGGCGCCGAGGAGCAGCCACCCCTTGCGAAGCATCTCGACGAGCTTTTCGAAGTCCATGTGATCACCCTCCAGGTGAAACCAATCAGTGATGATCTAAGTATCTCATATATTTTTATATGACGCTATCGGTTAGCTGACTGCTTTACCCCGCGACGCCGACGGCCGTCCCGGTCGCCTCGCACGAGCGACGTGTAGAGCGCGATGTGCTCCTCCACCATCCGCGCGATGGACAGCCGGTCGCGCACAGTGGGGGCGTTGTCGACCCAGGCGCGTTCGCTTTCCTCGTATCGGTCGATGCGTTCGAGGGCGAGGTCGTACCAGCGTTCAATGTCGTCGGGATCCGGGCGCTCCCAGCCTGCTGGGACCTGCTCCTCCGATCCGCTCACGTTAAACAGCAACGTCGGGAGGCCGCAGATCGCCGCCTCGCTCGTCACCGTGGAGAGACCCTCGCGGAACGAGGGGAGGACGAGGAAGTGTGCGGAGGTCATCTCCGCCCCGATTTCGTCGCGTGTGCGTGTGCCGAGGTACTCGACGTGTTCGGTGACTCCGAGTCGCTCTGCGTGCAGCTCGAGCTCTGGGCGGAGCGTCTCTCGGTGTGACACGATCCTGAGACGGGCTGGCTGCCCGCTCTGGATGATGCGGTTGAGCAGTTCGAGGGCGAGTTGTACTCGCTTCAGTTCGATGAGCTGACCGACGTAGAGGAGTTCGAGCGGCTGGCCGGGCTCGGGGCGGGTCCGCCGCGTGAGGGTGAAGCGATCCACTGCGAGCCCGTAGAAGATCGTGTCGACCTTCTCGTCCGGCACCCGGCCGTCGAGGCGACGGCGTTCGTCCTCAGTGAAGACGACCACGCTGTCTGCCCGGCGCTCGATGAGGTTCCGCACGACACGGAACCGCCAGCGTTTCCATCCGCTCGAGTGATGCGTGAAGACGATCTTCGTCCGGCCGGACGGTCCGCGACTCGGGAGCAGGGCGCGGACGCAGGCGTTGGTGAGGTGGTTGATGTGGACGAGGTCATACGCACTCCAGTCGCCCCGGAAGTGCGGCGGAGCGGTCGTCACGTCGATGCCCGCGTCGGCGAGTCCGTCGGCGAGGAGACTATCGGGAGTCTCTGCCATGTGTGTTGCTCGATACTCGGCGGTTTGGCCGAAGATGCCGGAGAGCATCAGAATCTTCATCGGGTTGCCTTTCGGGGGCCGGAGCGGGGACGGGTGGGCAGGCGGTGTTCGTTTTGCCCGGTCGGCCATACGCGGGCGAGTGCGGCGACGACGAGGGGAGTAAGCGCGAAGTAGATCGTGTTCTGCTCGATGACGCTGATCGTCGTGACGCCAGCCTGGGGGACCCAGAGCGCGAAGATCGTGGCACCGTAGAGCCCGACCTGCGTGTGGACTGACCGTCGAAGCGCGTCAGCGAGACTGAGCAGGACCCCGACGACCACGCCGACACCGATGGTCCCGAGCAGCCCGAAGGACAGCCATCCCTCGAACCAGGTCGGGAGGAGTTGGTCCTTGCCGACGAACGAGTGATACACGATGTTGTTGAAGAGTGCGGTGCCGGACTCGGTCCTCGCTGCTTCCGGAGCGCCGGGCACCGGTGAGAGCAACGACATCACGAACGTGTGCCAACCGAAGGGGTTCGACTGGGCGACGACGGGCATGGCTGCGCTGAGCTGTGCTGGAGTCGCCGCATAAGGCAGCACCGACTGCAGCACACTCACGGGGTCGAGTCCAGTGCCCCCGAGCCCGGTACGAGCCGCCCAGATCGTCGAGCGCAACTGGCCGACGAGTGCGAAGAACGCGCCCAGGGCGCCGAGGACTACGACGACCGTCCCCAGGCGGAGGCGACGTCGTGACCGTTCGAAGTAGACGAGCGCGATGGCGATCAGGCAGTACGCGACCGTGCCGCGGTTGAGCCCGTACGACGCGAGGGCGAGCACGACGGCGACAACCGTGACCGGGACGAGCGGCCACCACCGGAGGCCCTGGGTGCGGCGCGTCCGAATGAGCATGACGAGTCCTATGACCAGCAGCGGCCGGAGGAAGTTCGCCGCGAGCAGGAGCGGACCGCCGGTGAACTCGCCGTTGCCTTGTAGTCCTTCGACGCTCCCCGAGAAGAAGGCTTGGATTGCACCCGGCGTGGGGAAGCGGAGTGCCAGGCCGACCAGGCCGACCAGGACGAGGGGTCCAGCCGTCATGCGATCCGAGCTGAACGCGGAGCCGGACAGGTCAGGCGCGACGCGACGAGCGGAGTTCCGGCGCTGCTCGAAGAGCGCGACGATGACCCTGGTCGCGAGGACCGCGGCGAAGAAGAGGCTGCCAATGAATAGTACGGTCCGTGAATCCGACGGCGTGCCGAGTCGGTAGTAGAACCGGGTGCCCGGCCCGACGTACATGAGGATGACCGGGGCGACGCAGCCGCGCAGGGTCTCCCATGCAACGAACAGCATGAACGAGTCGACACGTAGGCCCGTGCACATCGTCAGCATGCAGACGATCGCTGCGCAGATCAGTGCCCCGTGTACGAGCACGGGGAAAGCGAAGAGTGCGTCGTCTCCAACGAGTACGACAGGCGCGAGGGTCGCGAACGCCGCTGTGACGGCGACAATCGAAGCAAGGAGCAGGCCGACCACTTGGCGGCTCGATGCGATCGGATCGGTGTGCGGTGACCCGGAGGTCTCAGCGTCGCGGACGTCGTGGATCATCGTGTCAAACTCCCCGATGTGGTCCTCGTCCGACGGAAGGCGCCGATGGCACGCACCGCGAGTCCGGCGACGCTGCCGAGGCCGAACGCGACGACGGCTCCGAGAACACCGGCGCCGACGAGCCATGCAGTCATTGCGCCGGCGAGGGTGACGATGAGCGACGCGAGGTCCGCGATCACCCATGTGCGCCAGAGTCGCCGAGCGACGCACACGTGTCCGACGCCAATGAGCAGTGCTCTGGCGATCGTCCCCACGAGGAGCGCTGCCGTGACGGGGACGAGGCCGTCGTAGCGGTCGATCAAGCCGGGGAACCCGACGATCAGGATCGCGAATGCGCCGCCGGCGGCGATCGAGGACAGCACCGTGAGCATGCCGATGAAGGAGCGCGGCGTCCATTTACGATCGAATGCGGAGTCGTCGGTCAGCTGTCCGATGACCGTCTTCCCGAACGCGATCGGCGCCAGCGTCACGACGGAAGCGAACCGGCTGGCCACGCCGTACACACCGAGCGCCGCGGGGCCACCGGCGAGCTGGACCGCGAGGAGCACCACCCATTGGGTGACCTGCCCGATGACGTTGGCGAGTACGCCGGCGACCATGCCCTCGCGCGGCGGCACCGTCGTCGCAACCTGCGGGGCGGTCGAGCCCGCGGCAACCGCGCGGACTGTCATCCAAGCAAGGAGGAGGACGTCTGCGACGACGAGGCCGAACCCGCCCGCGATCGGTCCAAAGTGCACCGCGGCGATGAGCGCAGCGGCTGCGCCGACGATGGCCCGACCGGCGTCGAGAGTGGAGCCGGTGAGGTAGCGTCCGCTCCCCGACGCGACCGCGACGACTGCGTCGCCGAGTGGCATCGCGCCGCTCAGCAGGCCGAGAGCCGCGAGCGCGATCAGCTCGGAAGACTCCGGGGATGTCCTGGACACCACGATGTAGCCGATCGGAACGACCAGTGTCGAGGCTGCGGCGCCGATGAGGAACGCACGGCGGCGACCGCGCAGCAGGGCGGGGAGCAGCACGTGGACGGGGATCGAGACGGCCCCTGCGACGCGAGCCGTCGCTGCGTTGACCGCTGCTGCCGAGGACGATCCCATAACGCTCGCCACACCGACCACCAGCATCTGGATCACGACGAAGCGCCCGTACTCGATCGGAGAGACTGCCGCAGCGAGGGCGATAAGGGCAAGGAATTGTCCGCCGCGCCCGCCGATGCTCGGCGCCGTGACCGCGACCAGGTGGATCGTGCGGGCGAGCGCTGCTCGCAGTCGACGCTGCGCACCGGAATGGCCCACCATACCTGTCCGCCTCGCACTCCGGTTCCCCGAACTACATCCTGCATGTAGCCAACTGAAGTTTATTATGTGAAAATGGTTCGTGTCAACGTCCGATGGGAGCGACCATGATTGAACAAACGGCGCCGGAGAGTCCGTGCAGGCCGATCGTGTCTGTGATCGTCCCGACGGTTCGACTCGATGATGACTTCATCGCGGCGGTCCGGTCGCTGCAGGTACAGACGCTGCACGCGATTGAGATCATCGTCGTGCTCGACGGCGTCACGGGCGAGCCCGCCGTCGGCGTCGCACGCGACTGGAAGACCATCCAAAGGGACGCGCGGATTCGCGTCGTCCGGCACGCTAAGCGGCGCGGGACCCCCGCTGCGCTCAACACCGGGGTCACAGCCTCCACAGCGGAGCTGATCGGCCGGCTCGACGCTGACGACCTTGCAGAGCCCGACCGATTCCGCCGACAGGCCGCGGAGTTTGACCGGCTCCCGAACCTGGTGCTGCTCGGATCCTCGGCGCGACTGATCGACGAGAACGGTGACCAGATCGGGTCGTACACGACGCCGGCCACCGGTGTTGACCGCATCCTGCTCCGACACAACGCCTTCGTGCACTCCAGCGTCGTGATGCGCCGTGACGCGCTGCAGTTCGTCGGTGGCTACGACGAGCGATGCAACCGCATGCAGGACTACGAGCTGTGGCTGCGTCTGGCGCAGGTCGGCGCGGTCGGGAACCTCTCCGATCCGTTGGTGTCCTACCGGGTGCACCCTGGCATGCACAGTCGCAACACCCGGGCGTTCGGCCCCGCCGCCGCTGCGATCCGCGCATCCCGTCTCGGTCTTGCTCGTCACCTTGGACGCAGCCGCGTCACCCAACAGGCGGAGAACGCCCTGTGGACCCTCGCGCAGGTGGCACGATCGCACCGGCTCCGACGCCCTCGATACCTCAAGAGCACCTGATCCCGACCTCCACCTCACCCCGAAAGGGCATCATGCCCAGCAGACGACAAGGGACTCTGGTCCTGACGACCAGCGACTACAGCCTCGATCTCCACATGCGCGGCATGCTCCGCGACCTCGCTGGACGTGGAACGGGGCCGGTTCACATCGCAGCGTCCGACTCTGGCCGACTCGACCGTGTCGCCCGACGCGAAGGGGTCTCCGCGCACGCCGTCCGGATGCGACGCGACACCTCGCCGCTGCACGACCTCCTGTCACTGGTCCACCTCATCGGCCTGTACGCCCGGCTGCGACCGGCGGTGACGGTCTACGGGACTCCTAAGGCCGCGTTGCTCGGCGCGATCGCGGCGTGGGTGACCCGGGTTCCGACGCGGATCCAGATCCTGCACGGCCTCCGCCTGGAGACGGTGACCGGCCTCGGGCGTCGGGTCCTCCTCGTGACTGAGCAGATCGCGCTCGCGCTGTCGTCCTCCACGGTTGCGGTCAGTGCGAGCCTCCGTGATCGATGTGCAGAGCTCGGACTGGACGTCCGTCGTGTCCGGGTCCTCGGACCCGGCGGGTTCGTCGGCATGGATATCGAGCGCCTCCGTCGGGCCGGAGCGGACAGCGATGCCGTCAGTCGGCAGCGCCGCGAGATGAGAACAGATGACCAGGCGGCACTGATAGGCTTCGCCGGCCGGGTGACTCGCGACAAGGGGATCGTGGAACTGCTCGACGCCGTCGCGGCGCTTCGTGGCTCCGGGTGTGCCGTCGAGGTGGCTCTCGTCGGAGAAGACGAGGGCATCGACGAGCTGCCAGCGCGAACCCGGTCGCTGCTCCAGCAGCCGTGGGCGCACCTCGTGGGGGCCGTCCCCGACGCGATCGAGTACATCGCCGCGTTCGATGTGCTCTGTCTCCCGAGCCATCGTGAGGGCCTGCCGACGGTCGTGCTCGAGGCGATGGCCGCTGGGGTGCCGGTGGTGGCGAGCTCGGCAACCGGAGTGATCGACCTGGTCGACGACCATCGCAATGGACTGCTCGTTCCCGTCGGTGCCGCCGTGGAGCTCGCCATCGCGCTGCGCGAGGTCCTGGATGATGCGGCCCTTCGTGGCCGGCTGACCATCGAAGCGTCGTCGTTCGTCGAGTCGTTCGCCGAGGATATGGTCTGGCAGCGGCATCGTTCGCACTACGCGGCGGTGCAGCGACTCACCGCATAAGCGAACGCCGACGGCGTTCCACGCTGACAACGGGGAAGGCCCGGCGATCATCGATCGCCGGGCCTTCCCCGTTCGCGCGCTGGTTCAGCCCACGAGTATCAGCTGCGCAGCGGCCGCGTCCCATGCCGTCTGCACGATGTCCTGCAGTGTGCGGGTCGAACGCCAGCCGAGGACCTCGTTCGCACGGGACGGGTCCGCAACGACCGAGGCGGGGTCACCGGGACGCATCGGGCTTGCCTCGACCTGCATGTCGATGCCAGAGCACTCGGACACGCGCCGGATGACCTCGAGTACCGAGCTCCCTCGACCGGTGCCGAGGTTAAACACGGATTCCGTCCCACCGCGGCGGAGGTGGTCGAGCGCGGCGAGGTGCGCTTCGGCGAGGTCGAGCACGTGGATGTAGTCCCGGACGCACGACCCGTCAGGTGTGTCCCAATCCGTGCCAAACACGCGTGCTGCCACACCGTCGAGCGCCGCGTTGATGACGATCGGAACGAGGTTGGTCGCAACTCGGTCGGCGAGGTCTGGCCAGCCGGTCCCTGCGACGTTGAAGTACCGCAGGTTCGCGACACGAAGTCCCCACGCCGTCGCAGCGTTGTGCGTCATCCACTCACCGATGAGCTTCGACTGTCCGTAGGGATTCACGGGCACGCATGGCGTGCTCTCGGTGATGGTGGCTGCTTCGGGCTCACCGTAGACGGCTGCGGAGGACGAGAACACGAGCTCCTGCACTCCGGCGCGTTCCATCGCCGCGAGGAGGTTGGTGAGCCCGCCCACGTTGCAGTCGAAGTAGCTGGTCGGCGCCGCGACCGATTCGCCGACCTGCTTGCGGGCGGCGAAATGCATGACGGAGGTGATCCGGTAGTCGACCAGCGCACGTTCGATCGCGTCGAGGGCGTCCGGAGCAGCGAGGTCGATGTAGACGAACGGGACGTCGGGAATGCGCCCGAGGTCTCCTGAAGACAGATCGTCGAGCACCACGACCTGCTCCCCACGCTGCGCGAGGAGGCGGACGACATGCGAGCCGATGTAGCCGGCCCCGCCGGTGACGAGTGTCGCGCGAACCGAATGCTTGAGAGTCATGGATGTAGTATACAATCATGTGGGTAGCTAGACGCCAACATTTTACATGGTGACGCCGGCGGCGGCGCACATGACTCGAGGAGCCCCGAATGAACCTGCACGCCAGTGACCGCAGTCTCCGGACGAAGCGTCTATTCGACATCGTCGGAGCGCTCGTTGGCTTGACCGTCGCCGCCCCGGTGATGCTCGTTGTCGCCGCGCTCGTCGCGATCAAGCTCGGACGGCCGGTCTTGTTCCGACAGTCGCGTCCTGGGCTCGGGCAGCGGCCGTTCGACGTCCTGAAGTTCCGGTCGATGCAGGAGATCGACGAGGCCAAGGGGCTCGTCACGGACGAGCAGCGGCTCACCCGCTTCGGGAAGATCCTGCGCTCGACGAGCCTCGACGAGCTCCCGAGCCTCATCAACATCCTTCGGGGCGAGATGAGCTTCGTCGGGCCGCGTCCGACGCTCGAGCGATACCTCGATCTGTACACCGAACATGAGCGACGCCGATACGAGGTCCTGCCTGGACTCACTGGTCTGGCCCAGGTTCGTGGGCGAAACGAGCTGCCGTGGCCGGAGCGTCTGCGGTCCGACGTCGAGTACGTGGAGCGCCGGTCACTCGGGCTCGACTTCCGGATCATGCTCCGCACCGTCGTGGTCGTCCTCCGACGAGAGGGCATCAATGCTCCTGGGCACGTCAGCGCAGATGAGTTCCAGGGAACCGCCCAGATGGAGCCAGCAAACGCGTGACTTCGCCGATCAGCCCTGAGCCGCACGGCGACACCCGTCATCGAAAGAGCATCATCATGTCTGAACATCGTTCCGCTCGCGCAGCGCTGACGCGCACGGACCAGCGCCAGGGGGCTCGCCGGCACCGGCGACGAATCATGGTCGCTCTCGCCTCCGTCCTGAGCGGCGTCCTCGTCATCGCGGCCTTCGCGAGCGTCTTCGTCGGAGGTCTTGCGCGGAGTTTCCAGGAGAACGCTTCGGTGATCGCGAATCCGTTCCCTAAGGGCACGGCCCGGCCCGCTCCAACAACGACTGCGGCGATGAACATCCTGTTGATCGGTTCGGACTCGCGTGCGAGCGATCCCGACACCGACGATGGTTTCACCGGGGGCCGCTCCGACACGTTGATGCTTGCGCACATCCCGGCTGATCGGCACGGCGTCTACCTCATGTCGATCATGCGGGACTCGTGGGTCAACGTTCCCGGCCACGGGGACGCGAAGATCAACGCTGCCTACTCCTGGGGAGGGATCCCCCTCACGGTTCAGACGGTCGAGAAGCTCCTCGATGTCCGGATCGACCACGTCGCAGAGATTGACTTCGCTGGATTCAAGGGCATGACCGATGCGCTCGGCGGCGTGACGGTGCAATCGTCCAAGGCGTTTGTCGGGCAAGGAGGCAAAAAGTTCGCCGCCGGACCGAACCGGCTCCACGGCGTGGATGCGTTGAAATTCGTCCGAGAACGCCATGCGTTCGCTGATGCCGACTACACCAGAGTCCGGAACCAACAGGCATTCATGGGTGGCCTGCTCGACGCGGTGACCTCGAAGGGCACGCTCACCAACCCGGCGCGGTTGCAGCGGTTTGTGACGGCGACGAGCAAGTACCTCTCGGTCGATGATGGGCTCGACTTCCAGGCCCTCGTCGCTCTGGGCATGGATTACGCCGGGGAAGCGAACGTCGATCTGCACACCTTCACGATGCCCACCGCCGGCGGCGGTGTGTCGTCTGACGGGCAGTCCTACGTCGCGGTGAACACCGTCGAAGTGCAGGAACTGTCCTCGGCACTTCGGTCCGATGACGTCGCGCATTGGCTTGCGACGGAAGATGAATGACAATCGAATGAAGTTCGGTGGCATGGGATCGGCTATGCCGGGAGTCATTGCTTGCGCCGTCGGCACGGTGCTGGCCATCGCCGCCTTCGCGCCGTCGACGGCGTGGGAGTCGGCAGCGGTGAGCACGCTGAGAGTCCGAAAGCGCAAGAGCATCTCTTTCGACCACGATTTTGTATTCCGGGTTCTGCCGGATGTATAACAACTAGCAGGCGCGGAGTTGCCGTGCAAGTCGAAGGAGACGCTCATGCTGCAGAAGGTTCAGTCACCGGTCGGTGTTTCCGCCGGGGTCGTCGGGTTCGGGTTCCTTGTGACCGCCGCCGTCCTGTCGGACGGTTACGGAAAGTACTGGGCACTGGGCGCGTGGGTCGTGTTCGAGGTTGTGGCGCTGCTGGCGTTCCGTCGGGCTCGGCAGAGCGCTGCCGGTGAGCGCAAGGGATGGTCATTGCGTGATGCGCACCTGCTCATCCTGGGCGTGGCAGCCCTGGTCGTCGCGGCGCTGTTCGGATCAGCCTTCGACGGGTCGATCGGGTCGGGAGCGATCTTCGTCCTCGCCGCAGCTGTGACCAGTTGGGTCTACTTGCCGCGCATTCGCGCACGTCGAGCACTCGGCCGTCTGTAACGTGACAGCTCGTCGTGTCGACGAGGAGTGCCCGCGCCGACTACAGCGCGGGCACTCTGTGGCTGGAGCCAGAGCTCCTGAGACCGTGACCATGAATCATTCCGTTGTGTCCAAGCTAATTGCGGTCGAGGCGCAATACCCGTCGCGGGTTCACCCAGTAGCGATTAGCCCACCGACCAGCGACTCCAGGAAGACCGCGCCTCCGCGAGAACTTCGCGACCCTGGTTACGCACCACTGATCCAGCGACTGCTTCCTCGGCGAGGAGGCCAACGAATCCGAGGGACACGGCGACCTTGGAGGAGATGCGACTCGCTCAGAAAGCCATCGAGGCCTTCCTCGTCGGCCCCTAGCCGATGGTTCGTCGGGAGGGCCGCATCCTTCATCGCGAACTGATTTCATGACGAGTGTGCAACAACCTGGAGAGCCGACCACCCCTCTGGGAAGCTGGCGCTCGTGCTGGGATGTGCCGCTCGGTTCTTCTGGCTTGTCGCCCTTGCGATGAGAGCCTTCGGCGAACTGGCTCGACCACCGGCGAGGGGTGGAGCCGAGGAGTGGGTGGGCAGTCACGGTCCTCGAACTGACATAAGACTGAGTACAGGCAGGTGACGGCTTTGGGGGAGCGGTCTGTGCTGATGAGAAGCGACAAGGCCTATGACTGCGCCCGGAGCGTTCGTTGCGGAGCTCACTGCCCGGGTGGGGCTTGTGCTCTCCGGAAACAAGCGGCCCCATTGACGTCGGCGGCGCGGTGGCAGGAACGGCGGATCCGCACGGTCTAGCAGGCGCTTCGGGCGTGAAATCGTTGCCGCTGCTCGGTGTCCTGTGGTGCTAGGCGCTCATACTTTCCCAGAAGATGAGCTCGTCGCGGCCGTCTTGGCTGAGCTGCTGACCGTCACTGGTGACTGCGGTCTCGAGCACCGTCGCAAAGACGCTGCCATCTGACAACCTCAGTTGCTGGGCTGTCCAGCGCACCGTTCCGTATCCGGGGAGATCAGCCCAGCCGGAAGCCCTCCGAGCGTCCATTGCACGAGCGTATGACCGCGACTTACAGATGCCCGCGTATTGGACGGGACGACGACCCCTGGGAAACCGCTCCGCCCGTGAGCTAACTTGAGGCGGCCGGCTCGTGAGCTGACCGGTGTGGCTGGTTCGTGAGGAATCGGCTCTTCCGATCGTCTTGAACATGAGATGGCTAAGAACGTACGATCCAACCCCGACTCTGCTGGCCCTGGCGGCCAGTCCTCCCGTTGCGATGCAGCACGCTCTGCCACCGGAGCGCAACCACGGCAGCGGTGCGGCAGCGTCTTTGACCGATGGCACTGCGGGCTCGCGCCGGCGCACGACGGGATGCACATCGCCGTGGACGCCGGATCAACTACCCGCTGGAGCTACGGCCTCACTGGCCAGCAGCTCCGGACCCTCTTACGCCCGACCGGGCGAGGGCATCGGGAATCGGCCGCAGCACGGCCGTCAGAACGCCGCGACGCACCTGCCGATCGACATCATGTCGATGTCGATGTCGATGTCGATGTCGATGTCGATGTCGAGCGAGAGCACCGCCGTGGACATCGCGCTGGTTAGCGCGAGGCTCTGCTACAGAAACCACTACTAGGCGATGGAGCGCGTAGCCGCTTATCGGGAAATACCTCTGATGCTCGATTTTCACATCCGAGCGTTGTGGGCGGCACCTTCGTGCTCAGCCCGATCGTACATCGACGCGCGCCACGAGGCCACCAGCCGTGCGGGTAGTGATGATAAAGTTCCACCCGTGCGCGCGCGCGATCGCGGCGACAATTGACAGCCCCAGACCGCTGTGACGCCGGGAACCACCGCCTCCGTGCCGGCGGAATGGTTCGACGAGCTCCTCAACCACATCATTGGGCACGACCGCCCCAGAATTCTCGACTACTATCCCGTCGTTTTCAACGCAAACTCGAACAAATCCACCCTGATGGTTGTACTCAATTGCATTATCGATGAGATTGACCAGAAGCTGCCAGACAAGCGTTGAATCGCCCGTCACCTCGCCCGCGAGCAACGTTCCGGTTTCGTAGGTGAGGGTGACCCCGGCAACACGGGCAGCGTCCATCGCTTTGGCCGTCGCCTGTGATGCAAGAGTAAGTAGGTCCAGGACCTCGCGGCGCTGGTCAAGGCCACGCTCCACCTCTGCGAGTACGAGGAGGCTCTCAACGAGGTGTTCAGTTTGCCGATTATGCTCGAGAAGCTGTTGACGTGCTTCGGCGATCTCTGTGGCCGACGCATCATCAGGCAAGCCGATCTGGATCGCCGCTCGTTGCACGGCGAGGGGAGTACGAAGTTCGTGTGACGCTTGCGCGACAAAGCGGCGCTGGCTGTTGAAGGACGTCTCAAGGCGCTCGAGTAGGGCATCGATGGTTCCCGACAACCGTCGAAGCTCATCATCCGGCCCGCTGAGGCCGATGCGTTCGTGCAGGTTAGAAGCCGAGATCCTGGTCGCTGTGTCCGTGATCCTGTCGATTGGGCGAAGCATCCGCCAGCTGACGTACCAGCCGACCAAACCAGCCAGTAGGCCGGCGGCGACAACGCCAACGACAGACCACTGCCACTGCAGGGCCGATACCTGAGTGATGAGGGCGACGGTTGCTTCCGGCGGTGGACTGGTGCCTGTGCTCGGCGCGAACGAATCTGTGGGAACGGGGCGTACGTCCGTGACTCCCGATGGCGTCATCCCCTCATCGGCACCGTCGACCTTGAAGGTGTGCGCGAAGGAAGACTGAGATGCCAGATTCACGAACACCAGTACCGCCGTGGTGAGTGCCATGGACGCCGCCGCAAACGCCGCGGCGGTCCGGGTCCGGATGCTCCATGAGCGGCTCACAGCGCATACCCCTGGCCAGGAATCGTTCGGATCAGGTCCGGGTCGCCCAGCTTCTTCCGGAGCTTCGACATCGTTACGCGCACCACTGCCGTGAATGGGTCGATGTTCATGTCCCAGACCTTCTCGAGAAGTTCCTCGGCCGAGACGATTCGACCGTCGGCACGCAGCAGCGTCTCGAGAATGCCGAGCTCCTTCGTGGTGAGGTCGAGCGGACGCCCGAAGCGGGTCGCCGTCCGACGGTTTGTGTCAACAACGATCTCGCCCCGCTCGAGCACTGGAGCGACGGGCGCGACGCTCCGTCGTCCCAACGCACGAATCCGCGCGACAAGTTCGGGGTATTCGAACGGCTTCGTGAGGTAGTCGTCGGCGCCGAGCTCGAGGCCGTTCACTCGGTCGGTCAAGGTGGTCGCCGCCGTGAGCATGAGTATCCGTGTGAGGGACCCCCGTGCGGTAAGCCGTCGTGCGACTTCGTCTCCGTGCATTCCGGGCACGTCCCGGTCGAGTACCACCACGTCGTAGTCGTTCACTGCCAAGAGCTCGTCGGCTTCGTCGCCTCGGTAGGTGACGTCTACTGCCATGTGATGCCGAGCCAGCCCCTTCGCGACCAGATCGGCCAGGTCCACCTCATCATCGACGACGAGTACACGCATGCCGGATCCTACGAAACGGTGAGGTCGACGGTGACCACGTCGCAAGCACCACCCACGACGGGGCTCAAGCAGTTCTTGGCTCTGCGGAGCAATGCGAGGGGAACCGTGCCGATGGTGAGAGGAACCATGTACCAAGTTTGCGCCTTCGGATGTTTCGACGCTGTAACTCGGTGCGGTAGCGCCTGTGGGGTGTGCTCGCGCTCAGGGAACGACGTAGTCGACGCTGAGATCGGTACCGCCCTCCAGTGCTGGCGCTGACATTTGTATCGCGGTGATCATCTCGCATCATTCCCGGTGTATGGATGAGACCGCTGCACTCAGCTCCCCAGTACATTGGAAGGATAGATGTTTCGTCGGTGTAAACGCTCGCGTTACAGTGCTGCAACATGCCGTCAAGTGTGATGGGCGCATGGCTTTCAACCTTCAACCGGCAACGACGAACACGAAGACGAAGACGAAGACGAAGACGAATATCACTCTTGCGGCGGCCGTCGCACTACTGCCTGGCTTGCTCGCTGCATGTTCGGGGGCTCCTTCGGCCGTTTCGACGAGCGAGGCGACGAACGGGAACAGTCGCAACGGATCCTCGCTGGCCTCGTGCATGCGGGACAAGGGATACGACATGGCTGATCCGAAGAGCGGCGCGGATACGTTGTCAGTCCCCGAGGGGGTCGATAAAGAACAGTGGAGCGGAGATCTCAAGTATTGCCTCGGTGAACACGAATCTGAAGCGGGTGCCGGAGATGGGTTTAAAGCAGGTGGCCGGCTATCCGCGGCCGCAGCAGCGGAAGCGGCCGCCTGTATCCGTGATAAAGGTTTCGAGGACTTCCCCGACTCCGGCACGGAACAGGATCAGTACCTCGCTTCTGGTCAAAGTGACACGGCACTGATGGATGCCTCCGACGAGTGTTTCGGGAAACTCTGGAAGGAGCAGGGCGTGGGAGGCGCACAGTGAGCGCGTGGACAGGGCGCAAAGCGGTCCTGACGGCAGCCTGTTTAGCGGCGGGTTTGGCCGCCGGTTTGGGCACGTGGGCGTTGGCGGACGTCCAGGCGGCGCGATCGTCCGCGGCAGCGGAGGGTACAAAGGCGAAGAACCCCACGGCGACCGTCACTAAGGGCGACCTGACGGACTCGAAGGTGTTCGCCGGCACACTCGGCTACGGCGCTGCAACCGGTGTGCCCGGCGCGGCTTCGGGCACGCTGACCTGGCTCCCACAACCAGGGCAGGTCATCACCAGCGACGAGTTCTTGTACGCAGTCGATGAGCGCGGGGTAAGGGCGATGCACGGCACGGTACCGCTTTGGCGATCGCTCGAGCGCGGGCTGCATGGCACCGACGTTCAGCAGCTCAACAACAACCTCGCAGCACTCGGGTACGACGTCACGCAGGACGACACGTTCGGCCCGCGGACGCAGCGCGCGGTGCAGCAGTGGCAGAAGGATCGCGGACACAAGGTCACCGGCGTGCTTACCTCGGCGGATATCGCGTTCGTCGACGGCGACGTCCGGGTAGCAACTGTCGACGGGAAACTCGGCCAGCCTGCGGAGGGGGACGTCTTGTCGGTCACGAGCACGAAGCGCATCGTCATGGCGACGGTCTCACAGCGCGACGCCGAACGGCTCGCCGTCGGAACGAAGGTGCAGATTCGGATGAACGGCGGCGGTGAGGCGATGGCTGGCGAGGTGTTCGACGTGCAGCCGAGCGCCGGTGAGGACACCGCATCGAAGGTCGACGTCTCCGTTTCGTTCGAACCCGGCAGCCGCAAGCTGCCGACGGCCGCATCGGCACAGATCGACGCCGCCGGGACCACCGAGAAGGACGTCCTCTCCGTGCCAGTCGCGGCGCTCGTGACGAGCGGGAACGGGAAGTACGCGGTCGACATGGTCCGGCGGGACGGCACGACGAAGCGCGTGACTGTGACGCCGGGACTCATCGCGGATGGCAGGATAGCGATCACCGGCAGCGTGTCCGAGGGCGACCGCGTGGTGGTCCCAGAATGACGATCCCTGTCGTCACCCTCCGTGGCGTCACGAAGACCTACGGCGACGTTGGGGCGCTCCGTGGGGTGACCCTCGACGTCGCCGCCGGGGAACTCGTCGCTGTCGTCGGACCGTCCGGCTCAGGTAAGTCGACGATGCTGAACATTATCGGTACCCTCGACCGGCCCAGCGACGGCACCGTGACGATCGCCGGCAATGACGTCGCTACGATGTCCGACGATGCGCTCTCCGCGCTCCGGGCTGAGCACATCGGGTTCGTGTTCCAGCACTTCCACCTGCAGGCCGGTGCGACGGCATCGGAGAACGTCGCTGACGGCCTGCTCTACGCCGGCATGGGCCGTCGGGAGCGGCACCGGCGGGCGGTCGACGCCCTCAAGCGGGTCGGGCTGGGACACCGCGTGGACCGCCGGCCGAACCAGCTGTCCGGTGGTGAGAAGCAGCGGGTGGCCATCGCACGCGCACTCGTGGGCGACCCGGCGATCTTGCTCGCCGACGAGCCCACGGGTGCGCTGGACTCGGCATCGGGATCGGCCATCCTGGCGCTCCTCCGCGAGCTCAACGCTGCTGGGACGACCGTGCTCGTCATTACGCACGACCTCGACCTCGCAGTTTCCTTGCCTCGACAGGTGCGGATGCGGGACGGGCTTGTCGAGCACGACTCGGCGGACGCGGCCGAGGGGACGGCACGGGCATCCGCCGCGGATCTCGCATTCGCGATTGGGGGCGGACGGTGAATGCCGCACGCGCCGCGCGGGTACGACTCGGTGGCGTCGACCTGCTGCGGCTCGGGGTGTTCGGTCTGCGCACCAGGCCCGGTCGTGTGGTCCTCTCGGCGCTCGGGATTGCGATCGGTATCGCCGCGATGATTGCCGTCGTCGGGATTTCGTCGTCGAGTAAGGCCCAGCTCGACCAGGTCCTCGATGCGCTCGGCACCAATGTTCTCACCGCGACGCAGGCGCAGGGGTTCGGCGACGCGCCCCCGCTGCCGTCCACCGCGCTCGAGTCGGCACTGCGGCAGGACGACGTACAGTCCGCCGCGGCTGTCGGCACGGTGGCGGACGGGGCCGTGTACCGCAACGAGTTTATCCCGACGGCCGAGACGAAGGGCATCGGCGTGATGGCGGCGTGGGGTGACGTCGCCGAGGTCCTCGGCGGCGAACTTGCTTCCGGCCAGTGGCTCGACGACTCCGCTGTTGCGCCGGAGCAGATCGTGCTCGGCGCCAACGCTGCGAAGGCCCTCGGCATTAATCGGGTCCGTCCGAACGCCCGGGTGTGGATGGGCGGGCAATGGGTGCAGGTCGTGGGTGTCTTGGCGCCGATCGAGCTTGCGGAGGATCTCGACAACCAGGTGTTTGTCCCTCGGAGCTTCGCCGCCGAACTTGGCTTCGACGGTTCGCCGTCGGCGGTATATGCCCGGGTCGACCCTGAGCGGGTTCCGCAGGCGCGTGACGTGCTCGCCAGCGCGATCCGGCCGGGATCGCCACAGGACGTCGGAGTCACCCGCCCAACGGACGCCCTCGCCGCGAAGAACGCTACGGACGACTCGTTCACAGGGCTGCTCGTCGGGATTGGTGCGGTGGCGCTGCTGGTCGGTGGCATCGGCGTCGCGAACACGATGGTGATCACAGTGCTGGAACGTCGTGCGGAGGTCGGGGTACGACGAGCCCTCGGGGCTCGGCGGCGGAACATCCGCGACCAGTTCCTGGTCGAGTCGCTGCTGCTGTCATCCCTGGGCGGCGTCGCCGGCGTCGTAATCGGCGTCGGCGTGACGGCGGTGTTCGCCTTCGGACAGGGCTGGCCTATTGCGATTCCGCTCTGGGCCGTCAGCGGAGGACTCGGCGCGACCGTCGTCATCGGCGGGGTGTCGGGGCTTTACCCGGCTACGCGCGCAGCGCGCATCCCGCCCACGTCCGCGCTTGCTGCGGTTTGAGCTGCGCGAGCAAGTTCTACGTCGCGCTCGTCAATGACAAACTCTGCCGCCCCGCATGCGGAGACGGTTGGCTGCTGCTTGAGGCGGATAAGAACGCCGTCGTCGTCCTCTACTCCGCGCAGATGTCAACCTAACAGGGGCTGACCGCAAACAAGCGCTCCGCACTTCGACCGAGGAAGCAGCGCCGTCGCCGGGCCCAGCGGCGCTCCAGAGAACGAGTAGCGAAGCGGGACGACGTCAGCACTTCTCTTGCCCCGGGATTCTCTGATGGGCGTCCTCGTCGTGGACCCTTGAGCACCGTCGCGTGTGGATGACGAAGAGAGGCGCGGTGCCAACTGGCACCGCGCCTCTCGAGCGTCCGCGAGGATCAGATGCGGACCAGCTCACCGTCTGAGATGCGGAATCGCTGGATCGTTTCCCCCGATCGTGGCTGCTCTGCGCCATCCGCGTAGCGGGTGAGGTGGGTGCCGGCCTGCTGGTGCCGGACGACGAGGATCTGCCCTTCGGTGATGGATTGATCAAACCCGTTCGCGAGGCCGACGGCGCTTTGGTTGCCCCGAACAGACCAGTTGCCCATTGATGTGCGATCGTCGGCCGACCGCAGCTCAAAGCCGACGTATTCCTTGCTTCCCCAACTATCGTGCGACCACTGCGTCTGCGTGGCCAGGACGCGGATCCGGTTGGTTGCCGGGTCGAGCAGCAGGCGCATGACCTCGTGGTCGTTAATCCCGGTGAACCGGAAGGACGTGCCGAGGGTGACCGGCACCGGAGCTGAGAGGACTTCGCGGCCGGCCTCGGCCGAACGCAGCTCGATGTATACCCGGCCGCTGTCGGGGTTACGAGCGTCGAGACGGTGGGAACCGACCTTCACTTCGGCCGTTCCGCCGACGACGCCGAGGTTTCGCACGGTCGGGGTGACCGGAAGCTCAGAGGAGCCCAGGAGCACGGGTTCCGTGATTTTGTCTGGGGTGCCAACAGGAACGCCGTGCGCTGTGATCGTTCGCTCGACCGTGGTCTTCGATGAGTGACGGTTCTCCCAGATGGCCGACGTCAGCGCCGGACGTTCCGCCATCTCACTCTTTGCCGCGGCTCCGATCGGGATGCCCCACTGGGTAAAGAACGGCGTGAGGTCGCGATCCGCGACGCGTGAGGCGACACGGGCGAACAGATCGCGCTTCTGCGAGTCGCTGGAGGTCGTCTCGCCGTCGACTGCCAGGGAGACCCGGAGCTCACGGTTCAGCTGCGGGTAGAACTCCTCACCGAACGCGCGACGGAGCTGGTCATACATCAAGACCTTCAGCCATGGGCTGGTCTCGGATGCGTAGTTGCGAGACGTGACCGGCTTCGCGAAAAATGCGTTGATCGCCGTTTGCTCACTGTCGAGGCGGTTCTGCCAACCCGAGGCAGTCTGGATGTGTAGCGGCGCGATGTTGACGGCAACCTCAGTCTGGCCGCTCCAGTTGTAGGCCGGGGGCTCGTACGTGTGACCGATCTCGTGCCAGAACCCCCAGAGCCCGCTCACGGGCTTCGAGAAAAGATCTGCCGCTGCACCGGTGCCGACCTGGAACATGATCCGGTCATTGGAGGCATTGGCGTAGCCGGCGCCGGTGTCCGGGGACACGATGTGGATCCGGTGCGGTGCCTTGCGGGACGCTCCAGTTGCATCGTCGGATAGGCCGTACACGTCGTTCGTGCGCTCAACTACGCGGTCCCACTCGGCGACCCGAGCAGACATGTCCGTAGGAAACGCACTTCGGGTCGTCGCTTGGAAGTCGCCGAAGATTCGCTCGCCGACGATGGTCGTCATCGGTGCCTTTGCATAATCACGGAGCTGCTTGGCAAAGTCGCTGTTGGTCGTCTCCCCACGCACGAACGTCGGGACGGGGTCCCCACCTGCGACAGTCGCGGTCGCCGAACCGCTGGAAGCAGTACTGACGAGGTAGACCATCCCGTCTCGGTCTGCGGTGACCTTCGTCGAGGTGCCCGAGGGGGTCTCGACACGTGTACCGACTGCCACGTCCTTTCCACCGTTGATTCCGGTGTGCGGCCCGATCAGCCCGATCCGCACAGCTGTACGGGGTGCCCCCGCAGGGAGAGTGACGGTCACGTCGTCGCCGGCACGGACGAATCGGCCGGTTGGCTGAAGGTCGCTATGGCGGAACCAGCGGCCCTCGCGGTCGCGCTCGGCGCTGGCACTACCGAGCCCGTGCAGCAGGACTTGAGAGGATTCCGCTGCGTGCGCGATCGACGCCGGCTTCGGTCCACCCGGTGGCTCTGCTCGAGGCGTCAGATGAATCGGGTCGACGGTGTCTGTGACGCCGTCGCGCGTCGCGCTCACTGCAAAGGTGTAGGAGCCGTCACCCATGTATCGCTGCACCTGCCATGTCGCGTCATCGCGCACGATCGTGGTGACCGTCTGCAGTCCCGCGCCGGGGTCGAGCGTCACGGTGGCGCCAACCCGCCCGGTGCCGCTAAAAGTGAGCTGCTGGTTCGGGAGGAAGGTGTCACGGTCGGACGGGCTCGTCACGGCGAATGGCTTGTCGGGCGATACTTCGGGTGCGTTGAGGCGGACGTTGCGCACAAGACCCGTCTGTGCTCCGGTTGCGTCCTGCTGAGAGATGTCGAACGCGTACGCTCCGCTACCGATATACCGGTCAACCGTCCAGGTGCCATCAGGGCGCACAACTGTGCTCACGCGTGAACTCTCGAAGTTCGTGACGTCGAGGAAGACTTCCTGCCCAGGCGTCCCGGTACCGGAGAACGTCACCATACGGTTCTTAATCTCGTCGCCGGACGTCGGGCTCGTGAGCGTAAACGGCTTCGCGATGGCGGCATCTGCGTTGAGGCGAAGTGAGTGAATGACGTGCGCGACCCGGCCATCGTGCTCGTGCGTCAGGTCGAACGTATAGTCACCGTTCCCGAGGTAGCGGCGCAGCTCCCAGCGCCCGTCTTCGTCCACGGTCGTGGTGATATCGGACGCGTCGAAGTTTGTGACTGCCAGCCGAACGAGGTGTCCCGGCGTGCCACGGCCAGTAAACGCGACGGTCTCGTTGCGGTGTTCGGATCCCGGCGTCGGGCTGATGAGCGAGAACGGTCGGCTGGTGTTCGTTGCGGTGGCGACCATGAGCGGTTCAGAACGCTCGGAACGGTGCTCGCCAACGACTGCCGCGATTTCGTAGCGGTACCAGGTGCTCGCGGTCAGGTCAGCGTCAGAAAAACGGGTTTGCGTCGTTACTCCGACGCGCTGGCCATCGCGAAGCACCTCGTACCGCACATCTGTTGCGTCGTCGCCGGGCGACCACATGAGGTCTACCGACGTGTCAGTCGTACCCATGCTGTGCAGGTTCTTCGGCGCTGCTGGCTTCTCGCTCGCGGCAGGTGTCCTCACCATGAGCACGGTGAAGCCAGATGGGTTGCCGGCCGCGTCGACAGCTTCTACTCCGAGCGGGTTGACAGTGCCCGGGCGGAGTCCCGTCACTTCGGCGCTCGTCGTCGATGCTGGCACGTCCTGGACGTAGTCTTCCGCGTGTCCGCTCCAGATCCGATACTTTGCGATCGCGGTGTCGTCGGTGGCCGCTTTCCACGTCAATCGTGCAGACGTGGGGGAGGCGGCCTCTCCGCGCGGGTCACCGACCTTGGAGGGCGGCGTGGTGTCTTCGTGGCCCTCGTCTCGCGCAGTGACGTCGACGTCGATCACGTTATAGAAAGCGTTGCCGGTGTCGGCAACGTCCCACACGGCGTAGATTACGTGGTAACCCTCGCGGTCGTCCGGCACGGTGATGGTGTGCACGGTGTTGTTCGACGCATGAGAGCCGTCGTGCTCGACAGTGTCGATGAGTTCAAAGTCGCTGCGTTCAAGCTTGTCGTTGGGGTCCCAACCGACCTTGGTCATATAGTACCGCCACTCGGATGTCCGGTGCGACTGCTTGAGTTCCCAGCCAAGCGTGAGTTCACCCGTCTGGATGTCGTTTTTTACCCAGCGGTCTTCGGTCTGAACGTCCAGTGCACGTGCAAGCGGGTGCCCTGCGGATGCGAGCTGTCCATCGGCGGGTCCGGCCGCGGGATAACCCTTTCGCGCTTCAAGGCTCTGCGGCTCATACGTGATCCCGCCGATATCCCCGTTCGCGCGGATCGCTGCCCGAGCCGTGAGCGTTCCGCCCGAGGGGTCGCGGTCATCGGCACCGACGTAACCGTGTGCGTGTGCGGCCGTCGGAACGAGCAAGGTTCCACCCACGGCGAGAGACACCGCCAGTGCCCCAATCTTCAGTGAACGACGCATCGTCTTCCCATCTATCGAAACTTTGGGTGCCAATGTCGCTCACGGAGTTCTGACAGCACACGTCTCCGATCGGAGACTGTTCGACGTGGCCTGCGCGCCCGCATCCTCGTTGACGCAGTTCGATGGCCGCTCAATCAGGAGGACGAAGACATGACGACCACAACGGCGCCTGACGCGCTGACGGTGCTGCCGCACTCCGTGCCGCACCAGGGCCCGATTGATACAGCCCTCGCACGAGTGGAGTGTGTCGCACGCCGCGTCGCTGTGCCCTTTGTGCGACTCGCGTTGGCGTTGCTCATGCTGTGGTTCGGTATTCCGAAGCTGATCCCGGGTGGGAGTCCGGCCGAAGACATCGCGGTGCGGACCGCCGAAACGCTGAGCAGTGGCACCCTTGCCGGCCCGCTCGCCCGACTTGCCGTCGGAGGTTTCGAGATCGTCATTGGGGTGGCACTCGTTATCGGCCGGGCGATGCCCCTGGTGCTCGTCCTCGTGCTCGTCCACATGGCCGGGACCGTCACCCCGCTCGTGCTGTTCCCGTCCGAAACGTGGCACAGCCCGGGGGTTGGCACGCTTGAAGGGCAATACATCATCAAGAACGTGGTAATCGTCGCTGGGGTCGTCGTCCTTGCCGGCTGGGGAATGCGACGGAGCCCTGTCGGTCAGTCAAAATCGGCGTCGTCAAGTACTCCGGAACGATAAGCGAGAATCGCCAACTGCGTCCGGTTCGCCATCCCGGTCTTCTCCAGCACACGGGAGATATACGTCTTGACTGAGTTCGGCGCGAGAATCATCAGGTCGGCAATCTCGGCATTTGACAAGCCAAGTCCGATGGCTCTGAGCAGCTCGGTTTCGCGTTCGGTGAGTGAGCCGACGACATCAAGCGTCCTCCTCGGCGGTCCAGCCGTGCGAAGCGCCGAACCAATTACGTGAGCGGTCACCGGGGAGGCAAGCACCGCTTCGCCACGAGCCACCGCCCGAATCGCGGACGTAAGTTCGCGTCGCTCTAACCCCTTCAGCAGGTAGCCGCGGGCACCGGCTCGCAGCGCGGCAGTGGTGGTCTCGTCGTCGCCCATGGCTGTCAGGACCAGGATTGCGGTTGGGCGTGCATTGAGGTCCCCAAGTTCGGTAAGTCGAACATGGATCCGTTCGGTCGCTTCTATGCCCGATGACTCAGGCATGTTGATGTCGACGATGGCCACGTCTGGCCGGAGACGCAGCACAGTGTCAACCCCTCGGTCACCGGTCGCAGCTTCACCCACAACGACCATGTCGGCTTCGGCATCGATGATGATCCGTAAGCTTCTGCGAATCACATCGTCGTCGTCCACGACTACGACGCGGATCACGGTGCCCCAGGGAGCGTGATCTCGACGGCGAAGCCACCGTCTTCGGTGATTCCAGCGCAGAACCGGCCGTCAAACTCTTCGACTCGTTCGCGCGCCGCATCGAGTCCAAATCCGCCGCTTGGCAGTTGCATTACGGGCGTGCCCACCGGGTTGGTGATGACCACTTGGATGGTGTTCGATGGTCGAGCGGCCACGATGGTGACTGGCACGTTTGGTGCATATTTCGCTGCATTGTGGAGTGCTTCATCCATCACCGCTGTGACCACTCGGAGCGTCGCCGGCGGTAGTCCTTGAAGGTCCTCCAGGTGGCGGGTGACAACGGTTTGACCCCGGCCGATAGCGTCTCCGATGACATCCGCAGGATCTCGGGTGTCACAATGCACCGCGTTCCGCGAGCGGAGGAGCCTGAGCACGTAGTGCAGGTCCTCCAACGCCACGCGCCCTGATTCCTGAAGTTCGCGAGACATTTCGGCGGTCTTCGCCTCGCGCGTCGTTGCCTCGATTGCGCCCGCTTGCAAGACCAGTCCGGATAGGCGTTGACCGACGATATCGTGTAGTTCTCGACTGACGCGCAGCCGTTCCTCAACGACCGCCGTCGCGGCTCGCGCCTTAGCCATGGACAGCTCAAGGTTGCGGGCATCTCCGAGCGCCCTCTGGAGTAGTCCGACAAGCGCCGGTGCGATTGTTGAGTACACGGGCACGATCGCCGTGGGTAGCAGCGCGAATCCCGCCTCGAAGTATTGGGGGGCGGGTACGAGACCTGCGGGGAAGAGGGCGACGAACGCGAGAATGTATGCCCACCAGAACGTTGGTTGACGACGGGCGAGCAGGTACGCAGTTGCGATGACAAATACTGCCGATCCTGTGATCGACCAGCAGGCAGCCGCGAAGAACACCGTTAGTGCAGGCTCGTGACGAAAGAGCAGCAGAGTAACCGCGGCGAGTAGCGGCGGCACCACTTCCCAAACGACTTGACCCTCCGCTGCCCCGCTGAGCCGGCCGTAGCCGATCGCGTAGACCGCAAGCAGCAACGGGACAAGGAGCCGAAATCTCCTGAGCGCGGCGATGGTCCGATGGTGTATTTCGCTCGTCATAATGCTCCTCCTGCCCCATGCCGCTCTCGTGGTTCACCCGGCGCATCGGACGGCCATGGTCACGCCGGCTTCGACAATATTGAGCGCAGTATCGAGGACTACCGCTTGCAGGCTTTTGTGGTGCTAGGTGATATTCAGAACACCCCTGACTCTCCTATCGGGAGATATATCCGTGCGTCGGGGCTTCGTTGAGGTGCGAAAATTATGGCACGCATTGGCAGATTACCCAGGGGGGAGGGCGCTGCCGGGTAGCATATGCGCCGCTTCGATGGCGAGTTCGGCCTTGATGGGATCGCCAGCGTCGATGGCGTCGCGGAATTGCGCGAGGTGTTCAATGAGCAGCTCGGCGGGGATGAGGTCACCGATGGTGTCGACGCGGAGCTTGTAGGCGAGTCCGTCCATGACTTGGCGTCCGACAGCGACGAGCGGCGCGTTTGGGCATCGGTCGAGCCAGGCGTGGTAGGCCTCGTGGATAGTTGGAACGATGCTGGGGGTCCCCTCGAGAGGCAGGGTCTTGAGGGAGCGATCGAGGCGGTCCATCGCTGTTTTGCGTTGCGCCGCTGTGAGAGTGGGAATCGCGAGGCGGACGGTGCCGCCAAGGATGATCCCCAGGGTGCGGTATGCGTCAAGAACCTCAGCTGGGTCCGGCAAAGCGACCCGGGTATACCGGTTCGCGGCCATCTCGATCAGGCCCTCGTTGGCCAGTGCGGCGAGAGCTTCTCGGATCGGTGTTCGAGAGACGCCCAGCCAGGCGATCAGGTCCTCATCGTGAAGCCGTTCACCGGGTTCGAGGGTTCCGTCGAGGACAGCGTCGCGGATTTTACCGTGTACTTGATCACGGATCAGCATCCTGCTTGCGGGCTCGGTTTTCGGTACTGGCATGGAGTACTCCTTCGGATTACTGGCAGATACCAGTGTGTCGGGTTGTGCCAAGCACCGGAAGTGCGAGCAGAGGATCACCAGCAAACGGCCGATGTTCCGAGGAGCTTTACGGTTGGCGTGGGGTGGTCGCCGTCCCGCCAGACCGATGTCCGTCGGCCCTCTTGCCTGCAGCAGTTCAGGGTGCTGTGCAGGCGGGTCGGGGCCACCGTCAGGGCATCGAAGCGCGCTCGTAGATCTCAAGAACTGCGCGCGCGGCGCGCGGGACCAGTTCATCGTCGTACTCCGCGGCGGGATCGTTTTTCGCGGTCAGGACGCTGATGATGATTGGCGCACCATTCGGAGGAGTGACGATTGCGACGTGGTTGCGAATTCCCCCGGCTCCGCCTGATTTATCGGCGACGGTCCAGTCGCTTGGTGCGCCGGCGCGGATGAGGCTGTCACTGGTGGCGTTGCCGCTCATCCACTCGACCAGCATCTCCGAATCAGGAGTCGGGCGGGTGCGCCCAGCTTTAAGCCACGCCGAGGCGTCTCGTGTAGCGCACAGGCGAGCTGGCATGCGGCGAGAGAGAAGCTACCGGTCGGGCTTTGGGGCGTTCAAAGGAGCGGCTCGGACGGGCCACCTAGCTGTGCGCCGACTGGCCACCGCCGCCGAAATGAATGCGAAATGTGATAAATTCTAGTATGCGCAGATCTGGAGTCGCTCTTGAAGGCGAGGGTGGGGCGTCCGGCCAAGCTTCGGGCCCACGACAGGCGGGCTTCAGGCGCGGCCTAACGATGCGGGTCCTATTCGTCTGCAGCGGAAACCTCTGTCGGTCGCCGCTCGGCGCGCAGGTCCTGGCGGCGAGACTCGGCCCGGACGCTACAGCGTTCGTAGTCGAGTCCGCCGGCACCATCGCCGACGACGGAGCCGCGATGGATGGTGCCGCCGCTGCGCAGTCCGTCCGGCTCGGCGGTACCCCGTCAGAGCATCGCTCTCGCTACCTAACCGCCGCGATCGTCGACGACGCCGACCTGGTGCTCACGGCCGAGCGGTCGCACCGTGCCGCCGTGGTGTCCCTGGCGCCCCGGGCCACCAAGCGTACGTTCACGGTCAGGGAGTTCGCGCGGGTGCTCACAGGGCTCGAACCCGACGACCTGGCCGACATTTCGACCCCACAGGCGCTGGTCGCATGGGTCGCACGCCTCCGCGGAACCGTCCCGCCGCCGGCTAGCCCCGCGGACGATGACATCGATGACCCCTACCGCCGATCGGAGGCGACGCACGAGCGGGTTGCGGACGAACTCGACGCCTCGGTCGCGGTTATCGCCAACGCACTCCGGGCGTCGCTGCGCTGACCCGCATCCTCGCGCGGAGCGTACAACTTCGCACGGCCGGAAGCTCGCAGAACCGAGTTGGTGCGAGGTGCGACTCATGCCGTCGTTGAGTCTCGCTTTATCGGTCGCGCCCGGTCGCCTTCGCCGTCTCGCCGACGCGGGGTGTCATCCAGAAGCGATGGGATCCCTTCATCCGGCTCCAGCACCGGGTCAGTGATGCGACGGTACCTAGCACGAGCGCGCTGGTGTGCAGCGTCCAGCGGTTCAGCCTCGCGATGGAGAGATCGTACGTCTTGCACCACCCGCCGTTGGATGTTCGGATTGGGCCCCCAGTAACTGTAAGTTGACATAACATACATTATCGGCTACACATGACAGTGACACAATAACTGGATCGCCACTGCGTCGACGAGTGGCAGCTGATCCAGGTGCTCCGTCGGGACCCTTTGGTGCCGCGTTGGGCTCCCACCTCGCCTGACTAAGTACATCACATACTTCTGTCGTTAATGTATCGCCGTATACCTTTTGGAAGTAGCGTGTTCTGCGGCGCGATGCCAGCCCATCACATGCACGTCGTCCCGGAAAGGAGGTACCGCCATGCCCGACGGCGACAGTCGATCACCCCGATCTCACCACTCATCCCGCGCGGTCCTCCTGCCGGCGTCCGACGTCTCTGCCCCCTTGTCGTAAGGGGGCGTCGGCGCGCGCTTATTCGGACGGAGGGCCGCGTCCGACCGGAGAGGCGCACCCATGCGCAAGCCGATCATCGCGGGGCTCACGATGCCACGCCCCGCCACGCCCGCAGAGGGGCTCTCGACTACAACGACCCACTCGACCACCACGCTCCACGCCGACGTCGGAAGCATCCCCACGGTGTCGGTGTACTCCCGACTCGGCAGCTCGCCAGCCGGCCTCGAAGCGCACATCGTCGAGGAACGCCGACGACACCACGGCCGAAACGAGGTCGGGCACGACCGCCCAGAACCCGCCGTCCTGCAGTTCCTCCGGACCTTCCGAAACCCGTTCGTCCTCATCCTGCTGTTCCTCGTCGCCGTCATGCTCTGCACCGACGTGCTGTTCGCCGACCCCGCCGACGGAGCTGACCCGACAGGCCCGATCACCGTCGGCGTGATGGTCCTCGCGAGCGTCGTGGTGCGCTTCTGGCAGGAGTACCGTTCCGGCCGCGCCGCCGAGGCGCTGCGGGCGATGGTCCGTTCGACTGCGACGGTCACTCGGACCGTCGGCGGGACCGCGGTTACTCGGGAGTTGCCCGTCGACGAGCTCGTTCCGGGCGATGTCGTCGAGCTCGCCGCGGGCGACATGGTGCCAGCGGACGTGCGCCTGGTCCGGACGAAGGACCTGCAGGTGAACGAGTCGATGCTCACCGGTGAGGCGATGCCGGCTGAGAAGGACGCCGACGCAGTCCCGACGGGGCGGACCGAGGGTATGCCGAACATCGGGTACATGGGGACCACGGTGACGGCGGGGTCCGCCACGGGCGTCGTGTGTGCGACCGGAGTCCGCACAGCTTTCGGCAGCGTGTCCGCCGCGGTGCTCGGCGCTCGACCGGAGACCGCGTTCGACGCCGGCATCCGAAAGGTCAGCCACACGCTCATCCGGTTCATGCTCGTGATGGTGCCCGTTGTCTTCGTGCTCAACGGCCTGACGAAGGATTGGACGAGCGCGTTCCTCTTCGCCGTCACCACCGCCGTCGGGCTGACCCCGGAGATGCTGCCCCTCGTGGTGAGCGCGAACCTTGCCAAGGGTGCCCGCGTGATGGCGCAGCACCGGGTCATCGTCAAGCGAATGAACGCGATCCAGGACCTCGGCGCAGCCGATGTGGTCTGCACCGACAAGACCGGCACCCTCACTGAGGACCGCATCATGCTCGCACGGCACCTCGACGTGCACGGCCAAACGAGCGAGCGCACCCTCGGCTACGCGGTCGCGAATGCCCGCTTCCAGACCGGACTCCGCAACCTGCTCGACCGCGCAGTGCTCGACGCGGCCGGGGATGAGGTCGACCGGGTCGAGCGCTCCTACGAGTACGTGGACGAGATGCCGTTCGACTTCGCACGGCGCCGGATGTCGGTCGTGCTCGACGACGGCCGCAAGCACGTCATCGTCACCAAGGGGGCACCCGAGCAGTTGCTCGAGATCTGCGCCGACGAGCTAACCCGTGGCGGACGTCGCAGTCTCGACCGGGTTCGCCGGACCGAGCTCGATGGACTGATCCGCGAGCAGAACGAGCTCGGGATGCGCGTCCTCGCGGTGGCGATCCGGGACGTCGATGGCGTCGGGCAGCATGACTACCTCTCAGCGGACGAACGAGACCTCACCCTCGTCGGGTTCCTGACCTTCCTGGACCCGCCGAAAGTCACCGCGAAAATGGCCATTCGGAAGCTGCGCCGACGCGGCGTCGCGGTGAAGGTCGTGACTGGGGACAATCCGGTCGTGACTGCCACCGTGTGTGAGCAGGTCGGCATCGACGCGTCGCGTGTGGTGCTGGGTGACGAGACCGACGATCTCGGCCTCGTCGCTTTGGCTGCCCTGGCGGAGGAGACCGATGTCTTCGCCCGCTGTAGCCCCGGGCAGAAGGCCCGGATCGTGGAAGCGCTCCGTTCCGTCAACCACACCGTCGGGTTCCTCGGTGACGGGGTGAACGATGCACCGGCGCTCCGCACGGCCGACGTCGGTATCTCGGTCGACTCTGGCACCGACGTCGCGAAGGAATCCGCTGACGTGATCCTGCTGAAGAAGGACCTGACCGTGCTTGACCGGGGCGTGCTCGAGGGGCGCCGGACCTACGTCAACACGATGAAGTACCTCAAGATGACCGCGTCCTCGAACTTCGGGAACATGTTCTCGGTGCTCGTTGCGAGCGCGATACTGCCGTTCTTGCCGATGATCCCCGCTGTGGTGCTGGTGCAGAACCTTGCCTACGACCTGTCGATGCTGACCCTGCCCTGGGACCGCGTCGATGAGCAGGACGTTCGACGGCCTCGCGCTTGGCGGTCGACCGGACTCGCGCGGTTCATGCTCCGGATCGGACCGATCTCGTCGGTCTTCGACATCAGCACCTACGCGCTGATGTGGTTCGTGTTCGCAGCGAACACACCTGCGCACGCAGCGTTGTTCCAATCCGGCTGGTTCGTCGAGTCGATCATCTCGCAGACCCTGATCGTGCACATGCTGCGAACCGGGCGACTGCCGTTCGTACAGTCCAGGGCCTCAGCGCCGATCCTGCTGGCTACCGGGACGGTGTGCCTGTTCGGTCTCGCACTGCCCTTCACTGGGTTCGGTGCCGTGCTCGGGATGGTGCCGTTGCCATGGGAGTACTTCCCGTGGCTGGTGCTCACCTTGGTGACGTACTGCGTGCTGACCCAGATCGCGAAGAGTTCCTTCGTCCGGAAGTACGGCGCGTGGATCTGACGATGGTCCCCGAGCTCGGCGGCGTCGCACTCGCCGCCGGGCTCGGGGGCCTTGTCGGCGCAGAACGGCAATTCCGCTCGCGGAACGCCGGCGTCCGCACGAACGCCCTCGTCGCCCTCGGCGCAGCACTGTTCGTCGTGATGGGAGCGCACGCGTTCGACGGCCCCGAGGCCGACCCGACCCGTGTCGCGGCGCAGGTGGCGTCCGGGGTCGGATTCCTCGGCGCGGGTGTGATCATGAAGCAAGGCGCTTCGATCTCCGGGCTCAACTCAGCGGCGACGCTCTGGGCGGCTGCAGCTGTCGGAGCGCTGGCGGGTGGCGGGCTATCGACGCTCGCGGCCGTCGGAGCCACGTTGATTGTGATGGTGAACGTGTGCATGCGGCCCCTTGCACGTGTGCTCGACCGGAGCCCGGAAACTGCACGAGAACAACCCCGCACGGACTACCGGCTCGATGTCACCTGCCCAGTGGCCGACGAGGCCGAAGTTCGACGGCTGGTCTTCGACGCAGTGCACCACTCACCACTCTCGCTTCGATCGATCGCCGCGGTCGACGACGATGCCGGCGACCGGGTGCGGATCGTCGTCGTGGCAACCGCAGAGGCCCGCGATGACGTTGAAATGGAGGAAGCAGTGTCGCGGATCGTGACCGCGCCACCGGTACTTGCCATCCGATGGACCGCAGACCTCGTCGGCGACTGACGGGATCAAGGCACCGACACGGCGGCCAGTTCCGCACCCTACGGCTCCCTCTCCGCACCATCGCCCGAGCTACACGCGTGCACCTGCTGTGCGGCACGAGGTCGCGCTGCTGCCGGTGAAGGTCAGCGCGAGCTGGGCGATCTGATTGCTTGCCGTGCCGTCGCCGTACGGCGACGGCACGGTCGTGAGAGGTGCACGCTGCAGGTCGTCGAGGAACATCGCTGCTTCCGCAGCGACGTCGAGCTCGGGAGCGACCAACCGGGCGAAGCCTGCTTCTACGGCTTCTGGCCGCTCGGTTGAACGACGGATCACCAGCAGCGGCTTCTTCAGGACGGTGCACTCCTCCTGGACCCCGCCCAAATCGGCAACGATCAGCATGCACCGTGAAGCGAGCCACAAAAACGCTGCATGGCTGACCGGTGGGATGACGGTCATGCCCTGCAACAGCTGGGAGAGGCCGAAGCGCTCGATTGCGCCGCGAGTGCGGGGGTGCAGCGGGAGCACGACCGGCAGACCGATGCCCACCAAACCCTCCAATACGCGGCGGAGTGCTGCAGCGGTGTCGGTGTTTTCGGCGGTGGATCGTCGCAGGTACGAAACGCTCCGGAACGCCGGCAATGGCCGCGTCAGGATCGGACTGGGCACGATCGATGGATGCGAGCGTGGCTCCAACCACGGTGTTGCCGGTGACGACGATGCGAGACGGGTCGACACCTTCACCCTCGAGGTTGCGGCGGCTCAGATCGGTGGCCGCAGTGGACGGCGACGTTGGTACCAAGGCCACATGACCGCCGGCAAGCAGATCGGGCAGGTGTGGACCGAACCGTCGCTTTCGCACGGACGTGCGCTCGAGATCAGCGCCTACCTCGCGGTCCCCTGGCTGTTCGACCTCCCCTGGTCGATCCTGTGGCACTGGACGATCGTGAACTTCATCCTCCGAGCAGACTCCGTCTTCTCATGGGCGACCTCGGTGCCCTCGGCGATCATCGGAGGTGTCGCCTGGTACGCGCTCACCTTCGCGCCATCGATCTTCACCTCGATCGTGTACTACCGCCGTGACGCGCGGACGGGATGGCCAACCGCAATCCTGATGGGTCACGCCTTCCTCGTCATGAACTACCTCTCGTTCGTCTGCGCGTGGGGGGCACTGTTCCGGATGATCCGCGGGAAGACCGGATGGGACAAAACTGCCCGCGTCGCCGAATCCCCCGCTGCTCCCCCTGTGGTCACTAGCGCCTCGGCACCGGTTGTCACCTAAGCTCCCGCACCCCTGCATGCGGGATACGAGGGGCCGGCCCTACCCCGGCCCCTCACCTCCACGACCACGCCGCAACAATCGTTGCGGCCCACGAAAGGAAGCCCATGTACGAAACCGCCACTCCCATCGCGAGCGGTGTCGCAGCGGTCACCATCCTCGCCTACACCGGCGCCGAAACCGCCCTCATGGGCCTCATCGCCGGAGCGGCGCTCATCGCCGGTCTCGTGCTCTTCCGCATCCAAGCGATCCGCCGCCGCCGGCAAGACGCCGCGTCGACCTCGTCGAACTAAAGCGAACCGGCTCCGACTGGGGTCGCTCAGAGACCGCCCCCTTGGGAGCGACTGCGTGGACATCGTCGCCGGCGTGCAACTCTGAACAGGAGTTATGCGCCGGCGGACCCGTCTCGGGCGCATTCCATGCCAGCGCCGCCCCACGGAGGGCGGACAGTGAACAGGGGCGCATGGCACGCTCAAGAAGGCTGCGTTGATCGGCGGATCGCGCGACACTTACCGGTATTCGGTAAAATTTTGCTACTAGATGATCCCGATGGCGAGAGCTCGACTGCCACACTCGAAACGTGAGTGCACGCCAATTATTGCGAGACGATGTCGTAGAAAGTGTTCGCGCGCAGATCGTCGAGGGAACGCTTCGGCCTGGAACGCAGCTCAGCGTCCGACGCTTAAGTCACGAGCTGTTGATGGCGCCCGCGACGGTGCGCGCTGCACTGCCGATCCTCGCCGCCCAGGGATTCGTTGACGTTCGTCCCGGGCGCTCCGCCCGGATCTGCGACTTCAAAGACTCGGCCGAACATGCGGCCGTATCGCTCGGCGTGCTGATGCGCGGCGTCGTCGTTCTCAGCATCGGTGCATTCAGTCGTACCGCGTCAGCAGGGGCGGCGGAGACAGTTAAGGACGCGATCAACGCCATCGCACACCCAACCGACCATGACCTTCGAGCAGTCGCGATCGCCGGTTATGAACGCTGGGCGTCGCTGTGTGTCAACAGAACACTCGGCGCAGTCCTCGCGGCGAAGGCCGGTGCGCTGGCGGTTGCTTCGGTGACGCACCCGACGGGAGTACCGCAACCGGTGACCGCGGTGGCCCTGCACACCCTGGCGTCAGCGATTGAGCACCGCGATCCCGCCGCCGCGCGGTGGGCCGTCACGCGAATGCACGGGCTCGACACCCACAGAACCCGCAGCTGTTCGGCGAGCGGAGAAGCAAACCCAGACTTGGACTCCGCACGGTGACAGGGGCCCCGGTCGGAAGGGATCTGCATCATCCCAGGCGGCCGCTCTTTGAGTGCGAGTTGTTGGTGTACTGGCGCGAGATCGGATCGTGTCGACGTCCGTCGTCGACGCCGGACAGCGCCACGACCTCCCATAAGCTGGAATCTGATATCTACTGCGTTGTAGGGTAAGCCCGTGCCGGTGCCCAAAGCAGATCGCCCAACGGGACGCGTTCTCCTGCGAAACGTCGTCGAGCTTCGCCTCCGCGACGCGATCGTCGCTGGCGAGTTGCAGCCTGACGAAGACCTCGTCGAATCGGAGGTCGAGCGATGGGCTGGCGCCTCGCGAACCCCGGTCCGCGAGGCGCTCGACCGACTCGCGGCATTCGGACTCGTCGTCATCGAGCCGCAGCGAGGCACCAGGGTCGCGCCGCTCGATGTCTCCCGCAGCAGGCAAGCGTTCTCGGTGCTCGGTGAGCTTGTCACGGACCTGTTTGGGCCGGTGGTTCCACACCTCACTTCCACGCAACGGGCGGCCGTGATCACGTGTGCACAGCGCATCCAGACGCCGACGGATGTACTCACCCGTGGCGGGCTATTCGACAGCATCATCGCGGTCATCGGCAATCCGCGCCTCCGTCAAGTGCACGACGAGTTGGCGCCGTACGTCCTGCGCACCTGGAACGTCTCCCCGTCGACAGCGCCACCGCTGAAAGACCTCAACGTTCGTGCGTGGATCGATGCAGTCACAGCCAGTGACGCTCTCGCAGCTGAGTCGGTGCTTCGTACCTGGCTGACGAGTGTGGACTCTCATGCGGACCAGCAGAATTCTGGGAGCGCCTGATGCCGTTGCCGCAAACCACAACAGCTGACACAGGGAAGCGTTCGTTCCTTCGGGACACCGCCTACGAAATGTTGTTCTCAGCTATCCAGAGTGGTCAGCTCGCCCCCGGCGAAGTTCTTCGTGACGAAGAACTGATGGACTGGCTCGGGATGTCCCGCACGCCGATCCGGAGCGCGCTGCTTCGTCTCGCTGGGTATGGACTCGTCGAGATGGCTGCCGGCCGACAGACCACTGTCGCGGAGCTCTCTCCGTCTCGAACAAACCGAGCCCTGTCGGTGTCGGCAGTCTTCAATGAGTACGCGATCCGCCGAGTTGTCGGACGCCTCACCGCTGCACAGCGCGATGCGCTGGAAGCGGCTCGGCTCGAGATCAAAGCGGCCGCAGCCGCAGATGACCCGCCCCGATTAGCTCGCGCAGTTTCGGCGTCCTTCGGGGTGCTCTGCGCGGCCACAGACAACCGCGTGCTTGACGAGCAAGTCGCACGCATCGACATCGAGCTCGCACGCTTCCTGCAACCCACCGCAGCCGACATCGACCGCCCATCCATGCTCTCTGCGGTCGATCGCGTCCTGATCGCCGCTCTCGACCAGGACCGAGAGGCTGCGATCGCGGCGGTCCGTGCACTCTACGAACCGACGCGCGTGAACTTCCTCGCGCAATACCGCGACCCAGAGATCCACTAGCGATACCGCATCACCGAAACGCGGCGGAGCAGGCGTGGTTCGAGCATGCTCCGAGGCGGCACAGACACTCCTAAATGCATACGGCAAAATTTCAGGCTGTCACGGCGAAGGTAGTCACTCCACGACGATTGGAGCCCTGATGGTTCGCTCTTCTGCCTTGATCACGACCCTCACGTTGTGTGTGCTGCCCCTGACGGCATGCACACCAACCTCGGAAGCCGAGGCGCCAAAGACGGCACATCCGACCGTCACGACGACGCCGACGGCCAGAGACGTCGCTCAAACGCTGCACGCGCTCGAAGCTGAATACGACGCACGTGTGGGTGTGGTTGCCACCGACACCGCAACAGGCCACACCGTCGCGTACAACGCGCACGAGCGGTTCGGGTTCGCCTCTACCTTGAAAGCCTTCGCCGCCGCGGAGTTCCTCCACGCCGTCCCCGCCGCGGACCGGGACGAGCACGTTCGCTGGACCGCGGAGGACATCGCACAAGCCGGGTACTCCCCCGTCACCGAGCAGCACATCGAGGACGGACTGACCTACACGCAGCTCGCAGAAGCCGCAGTCCGAGACAGCGACAACACCGCCATGAACCTCATCCTGAAGCGGGTCGGCGGCCCCGAAGGACTTGACCGCGCACTCGCCGAACTCGGAGACACCACAACCTCCGTCGTCCACTACGAGCCGGAACTCAACACCCTCACGCCAGGCAGCAGCGACGACACGACCACCGCGGAAGCGTTCACCACCGCACTGCACACATACCTGGACGAGCACACGCTCTCAAAACGTGACGCCGACACCCTCGTCGACTGGATGAGCGGCAACGCAACGGGCGACGCGCTCATCCGAGCCGGCGCCCCAGACGGCTGGACCGTCGCGGACAAGTCCGGTGGAGCAGGCGGCATCCGCAACGACATCGCCATCGTGACACCCCCGCATCGATCGCCGATCATCATCAGCATCCTCACCACGAAGAACGACCCCGCAGCAAAATATGACGACAGCCTCGTCGAGCGCACCGCGCACGCAGTGCTGGAAACGTTCGGCGCGTCACCAGCTCGGGCGTAACGCTCATCAAGAAAAACCGCGTGTCGTGCACCCCAACACGCGCAGATCACTTCTGATGTCCCGGCAGGTCTAAGTACTTCCGATTGCCTCTCCGGCGGACTCGCCGACCGGCAGAGCGACCGTGTTCCTGCCAACCTCGACGTAACACACATTATCGGGCGTTCCCGGCTTCCCCATCGCACATGCCAGCGGTGCATCTGCTGCGATCGCTCGAGCAGGTGAGTCACGTGGTCGTCGCTGACGCGGCTGCGCGCCTGACTTGACCTCCAATCGCCCCAGCAGAGCAGTCGGTGGCGCTTCACCCCTTGACATCTTGTTCCGAGAATGACTGTTATCGGAACTGAGGACACAGGAGTCGGTAGACGGAGGGTTCGCCCTCGGCAGTCCTTCGCGCAGGAGGGGGACGCTCGATTCAGCGGGTGTGGTTCGGCGGCGACAGAACTTGATCGAGGTGAGGTCACATGGTGGCGTTGACCCTGGCGAGCAGGACGGCGTCGACTTCTCCTGAGCGCCGCATTGCCTGGCGGGCGCTGGCGCTGCGGCACGCGTGGGGACGCCGGCAGAGGGTCATCTAGTGACGCCGGCCAGGGCAGGCTCGAACCATGGGGTCATTTGGTGGCGCCGTTCAGGGCGGGCCTCGAAGCCTGGGGTCATCTGATGGTGCTGGTCAGGGCGGGCCTCGAAGCCTGGGGTCATTTGGTGGCGCTGGTCAGGGCGGGCCTCAAGCCCGGGGTCGCTTGGTGGCGGTGCGCTCCGGGATGAACCCGTCAGGCTTCGCTATCGCGGGGTCGTTGTTCTACCCGGCCGTGGACGACGTCCGCGTAGCCACTCCGCTCAATCTCTCGGCGGATGAGGACTCGTATCGACATCCCCGCATCGTGCTGGCGCTCCCACCAATCGAGTACCGAGGTGTCGACCTTTGGGATCGAGATTCGCTTCCGTTCGGACGTGCCGTCCGTGCCTTCCGTCTTCGCCTTCAGGTCCTGTTCCGATCGAGGCTCCCCAACAGTCTCCTGTGCCAGACCAGTGGCATCGACACGACGAGCCGAACTGGTCCGATTCGAGCCCCATCGTGGGGACTCGCGCGGCATGCCCCCTCGCTCTGGAGGCAGAGCGTGCACACGCGCGAAGGCAGTCCGGATGGTACTTCGACAGCGCGGGAGTGATGTTCCGGCGTGCGACCTACGCGGAGAAGATCCGCGACAAGGGGGAAGCCGATGCTCGCCGCCTCCGGAGCACCAGAGCGGTACGGCGAGCGAGGAGGATCCAGCGGGGTCATTTGGCGGCGCCCCGGCTCAAGAGTGCGACCTCTTGAAGATGCCACTCAGCCTTGATAGTTGAGACGGACCCACACCTGGCGGGTCGGTCCGAGGGTGGGGTCAACTGGTGGCGCAGACGAATCCGTGCCACCTACTTCGGCCGACGGACCGAGATTCAGAGGTTGATCGTTTGCCCCGGGGATGAGACAGACAGCCGCGAACAGCAAGAGCCGGGGGCTGCGCCTGCCGCCCCCGCGCTGATACCTCGCTTCAGATGGTGTTCTGAGCGATCAGGCCCTGAAGGTAGTCGCTCACCGTGAGGTTGAGCTCGGTCGCACGCTGACGAGCAGCGGCAGCCAGGGCGGGTGGCACTCGCGTGATCAGCGATTCTCGTTCCCCCTTTGAGGGACGGCCCCGTCGGGTTATACCGACGCGAGGTCTCTGCATGGAGCGTGTCTCATCTGGGGGAGCGGCGCGACCCGAGTGACCTTCGCCGGTCGCGCGGGGAGCGCTCGCGGCGCTCGGGTTGAACGCGAGCAGGACGAACTCCAGGGCTTGCGCCTCGGACACGCCGAGGTTGTCTCGAAGAGCCGCCAAGATGTCCTTCGCGTCTCGGGATACCTTGCCGTAGACCGTGGGACAATCCTTGGCGCTCCCGTAAGGTCTGCGCTGACGCTGACCAGCAGTCGGGTCATCACCGACGTCCGCGAGCGGCGGTATCGAATGTGGTGTGTTCACCACAAGTGGCCCTCGCCCTCGAGGATTTCCCGGACCGCTTCGGGATCTCCACCGTCCTCAAGCCATGCCTGAGGAGTCTTCCGACCGTCTCCCACGAGGTCTTCCTGACGGGTGTTAAAAAAGCGCCCCATTGACTGCCAGTCATAGCGTCGTTCGAGTGCGGGAATCAACTCGGCCAGATGCGGCAAGGTTCGACCCACCGGTCGAGTGTTGAGCTGCCAGGTCGGGAAGCGAAGCTCTCCGCCAATCTCGACGGCGACCAGTCGGTGCTCTGCCACCTGTGCGCACACCTCCTCCTCCGTGACGTGCAGGAACTTCGCGATGCTTCGAAGTGATCTGGTCTCATGTGCCGCGGCAAGCCAAGACTCCAGCTCGCCAAGCTGTAGCGCTCCGCGGTCGACCTCGCGCTGGTTCTCAAGGAGTTCATCAGAGGTGAATACTCCGAGCGCGACCAGCGCGTCTCGTTGATCATCTGACCTATTTTGCGGCTGCACTGGCGCGATCGTTTCGAGAACGGTGGCGAGGCCGTGCAGAAGGTAGGCGCTGTCACCGCCGAGCGCCCTCAGGGCAGCGATCAGACGTCGGGCGCCATCGGTCTCATCGAGGGGTGAGGCGGAGTCCAGGGGGTTCATGCGGGCATACTCACACGAGCTCACCATGCTCGAACCGCAGTAGCGGTGGGTTTCTTCTCGTAAACCAGTCATTGCCGGAGATTGGTAACTGCGCTTCCGAGGGCCAATCCCGGGCGTGTCCCGGCGCAGAGTGCCGCGCGAGACCGTTGCACCGACGGAGGACATTCCATCGCGGGACACGTCCTGAGCGGATGGAGGACTGCTGGACGAGGGGCAACAGCAGACGCTCAAGACGCTGCGGTCGGTCGCAAGTCGGGCGTGGCGCACCTTCTGTGGCCGGCTCGCGCACTGTCGACGCACACGGCGCCACTACTGCGGTCAGCGTCACGCCGAGGTTCAACGGCTTGGCTCGACGTCTGCGCGCCATCGAGTTCCGCACGCGAGAAGGTGGCGTCGGCCTCGCTACGGGCCTGGCACGAGGGAAGTCGAGTAGATGCAGCGGGGGTCCGTCGCGGCGATGGATGCAGCCGTCCTCGGTCAGCTCCGAGCCCGCTCGCGTGATGAAACGGACAAAATGTCCGCCTATGCTCGGATGTACCGTTTTCGTGAAACAGAAGTGGTACGCCCCGAATCGGTGAAACCCCTGTTCAGCCGGGTTCCGGTGCGGCTGAACAGAGGAGCGCGTACCATTTTCTCGAACGGGAAGTGGTACGCACCATTCCGCCCACATCGGCCTAAACACAGGGATCTTGGGTATTGGAGATAGAGAAGTACCAGTTGTACCGCCGGTTAGGCAAACCTTCACACGCGCGCATGCACGCATAGAGTTCTCGATCAAAGCTGGTACCGGTGGTACAACGGGCTCAGTTCCGCGCGTTCATGCCGATCGCCGCGTACCGCGACGCAAGAGATGAAGTGGTACGCGCTGGAGTAACGGCAGCAGGAGTGGGCTCCAACAAGCCCCCTGATCAGGTGTTTCTTCCTGCTGTGAAGTGTACCGACGAAGTGGTACGCATCACCTCCAGCTCGACACCCATCGGGTGCGCGAAGAGAGCCGAGCGGATCTCAATGGTGACGCGCCCACGGCCGACTTCGCCTTCGACGATTGCTGCCGCCGGTGGGTTGGCCGCTGCCTCGGGCTCATCTGTAGGGACCGGTGAGAGTGATACAGCCCGCCTCAGCGTGCGGCGTTGGCGGGGACCCAACGCAGCGTCTGGCTGGGCAGTGAGTGGTCACGCTGCGGCCATTCCGGGGCATCTGACGCCCCTCGGCCACCCTCACGCACCAATCGCGCTTTCCGATGGGATAAGTGCGCACCAGTGAGGGCCGCGGATGGGCAAGCTGTGACCACGAACTGGTCCATTGTTGGTCGACGGATCCAAGATCAGAGCCGACAGCCGCCGACAGGGTACGGAACTCGCCGACTGGCCGCCGAGCGACCGCATCGCGGTCAAGGTTGGGCGTGCACAGATCGAAAGACGACCAGTGCATGGTCAGACAGCAGCATAATTACGCGTTGGTAGACGCGGTGGGGTCAGGAGGGCTGCGACGAGTCTGCAGCGGCCCCGCGCACTCCACAGTCGTGCCCTCATTCGGCATCGGAAGAGCGTGCCAGAGGTCCGCTGCGCGGACGACGCGGAAGGCGGCGCCGGCTCTCCTTCGTCGGCCGCCGCGATGGCGCTGCGCGCCCGGCACGAGACCCGCAGAGAAGGTCTCCGCGATGCTGCGACCTGCGCTGCTGTGAGACCAAGGGGGCGGCTCCGCGAGCCGCCACGTCGGGGCTGTGAACAGCTCGCTTCGCGACCTGGCCTCGCGTTGCTCAACGGTCTGTGCACACGGCGTCAACATGTCCGTTTCCGTGTGCACAGCCCTTCCCCGACTTTCCGGGGGCTACGGGTGGACCTGTGCACAGCCCGCGCTACGCGTCCTTCGGATTCCGGTCTGTGCACAGAGGGGCTGTGCCCACCCGTTTCCCCCGATCACAACAGCAGTTGTGACCCTGATTCGTCGCTGAAGCTCCGAATGCAGGGACCAAGAGAAAAGGGCATAAGGGGAGGTGACGCCGACCCGCGTTTCCAGTCCGCTTCGCTACCTGTCAACTTGGTCGTCGGTCGGCACAGCCGACGCCTCTTCGGGACCCCCTGAGCCTGTCGCTGCGCTCCGTCTCCGGGTGCCCCTCACCCCTCGTCGCTGGCGCTCCTCAGGGCCCTTACTGCGTCGCTACGCTCCTTGCCCTCCAACGCCCCGTCGGGGGCGTTCTCGGGTGCCTTGCGCCGATGCCGATCCTCCGCGTTGCTCCCCCTCGGACACCGGCTGGGAGCCGTCCTTCCAGGCCGGCGGCATGAGCGCTCCCGGGTGGCCATCTGTCGTGCCTGAGTTCCCCTCCGCCCTTGCGAGGTCCTGGCGGTGACCCGGGAATGGTTCTCGAAATGATTCCGCTCGCATCGTCGCCCGAGGGCGCGCGCGGCGACGACCGCGCGGACCAGCCAGGAGGACGCGGAGGAGGTGCCAGCGTCTTCGGAAACGAGCCTCCACAAAGGTCGGTAAACGTACTCTCCATACGACTCTGAGGACGCTAGAATCGAGACAGGTTCGGATGACATGAAAGGGACCAGAGCCGACGATGGCTCGACGAGTGGGTACGCCAAGTAACTGTTAACGGGTTCGGCTATCAAGACCTTCTCGGAAGCGACAACTTCCGAGGATGACCATGCCCACGACCGTTTCTGATCCGCGTCTCGACGATCTGCTCACCCCCGACGCGCTCGCCAGCCAGCTGCACACCACGACGCGCAACCTCCGCGAATGGCGCGCAACCGGCCGGGGCCCGCGATTCGTTCGAATCGGCCGCTTCCCTCTGTATCGCTCCGAAGCCGTCGAAGCGTGGCTCCGCGATCAGGAGTACGCCAGCACTGCCGACGAGCTGCGCTGACCGATGGGCACGATCAAGCACTACGACACGAAGACGCGTGGCAGGCTCTACGAGGTTTGGTACACGAAGCCCGATGGGACGAGGGGGCATGACCGCGGATTCCGCCGCAAGGGCGATGCGGAAACGTACTTGACCACGATCGAGGCGTCAAAGCTCCGAGGTTCGTACATCGATCCGACCGATGGGAAGGTGACGGTCGGTGAACTCGGGAAGGCTTGGCTTGAGCTTCATCGCTTCAAACTGACCGAAAGCAGCTTCCATTCAGTTGAGAGCTGCTGGCGTGTGCACGTTGAGCCCAAGTGGGGCGGGTACGCCGTCGGCCGAATCACCAAGCGCGACGTACAGGTATGGCTGAACGAACTCGGCAAGAGCCTCTCCCACACGTCCGTGGCGCGAGCCCGCGACCTCCTTGCTGGCATCTTCGATGAGGCGGTCGAAGAGAACCGCGTGAATAAGAACCCCGCGCGAGGGCTTGCCGTCAAGAAGAAGTCGATCCCAGATGAGGTCTTCTTGACTCATCAGCAGGTCGAGGATCTGGCATCGCAGGCTCGGTACGACGATCTGGTCCGTGTGCTCGCATACACCGGCCTCCGGTGGGGGGAAGCGACCGCGCTCCGAGTACGCAACGTCGACCTCGCCCGCCGCCGTCTGAACATCCGCGAGGGCGTCACTGAAGTGAATGGACAGCACATCCTTGGCAGCGTCAAGTCTCACGAGCGTCGTGCCGTGGCGTACCCGGACTTCCTCGATGAAGCTGTCGCGGCAGCGTGCTACGGGAAGCACCCGGAAGAGCGGCTCTGGTCGGCTCCTACCGGGGGCTTTCTCCGCCCCGGTCACTCGCAGCAGGGATGGTTTGCGCAAGCTGTGAAGCGAGCCATGGACACAGACGCGCGCTTTCGTCGAGTCACACCGCACGACCTCCGGCACACGGCTGCATCGCTCGCGATCAGCGCGGGAGCGAATGTGAAGGTGGTCCAACGCATGCTCGGCCACAAGTCAGCAAAGGTCACGCTTGACACCTATGCCGCGTTGTTTCCTGACGACCTCGACAACGTGACCGCCGCCCTCAGCCGACAGCGAGCGGAACTCCTCTGAGGCCTACCGTTGGCGTGCTTGCTTGCTCGGATAGGGCGCGTTGACGGAACCAATCTCGGACCACCCGTCTGATGCTCCGATCGACGGAGGCCGTCCTTGCTGTACCTCGTCGCTCCATCTCGCTGAGGGACGGTCCGCCGGACTTGCCGAAACCAACAGCGCCGGCACGAAGGGGGACGTGCCGGCGCTGAATCGTTGTGCTGGCTACTTCGAGGAAGTCCGGTCTGGCGTGTAGCCCTGCAGCCGAACACGCTTGATCCGGCCGACTCCTGGCGAAGCCTTGCCATAGCCCACAACTCGTTGCGACCTTGTCGGATCATGGCTGGGCGATGGTGAATGCAGATGACAAGGAGGGGAGCTGGCGTCTGCCAGCTCCCCTCCTTGGTGCTTCCGCTCCCTGCTAGGCGCTAGACCCGCTGGGTGATGGTGCCGTCCGGGTTCCGGCGCCTGGCCGCGCCGGTGATGAACTGGCCGGACGAGGCCGAGCGGTGCACCGTGGTGCGGTTGCTGGACCGAACCGTCTGCGCCTTGACCAAGACGCGCTCGAAGAATCCTGCCGCCGCACCCGCTGGCCGGCCGGCGCCGACACGTGCAGACGGTTCCATCGGAAGGGTCCCGGCCGCTGAGGAAGTCGGTCTCCACGCGACGAGACGCGCCTCGGCCGAGCGGCGCTTGCCGCACTACTCCGGTCGGCTGAGGCGATGATGCCGTGGCGTGTGCCCGGATGATCCGTCGAACGCTGTGTCGATGTCAACCCCTGGTGGTTCGGAAAATGTCCTCGCGATACTGAAAGTGTCTCGTGCGCCGCTGGTGGGTGTGTGCATGGCGATCAGGGAGGCGTGATGGGACACGACGGAGGACAGGGCCACGGGCGGACCCCGACGGCTTTGCAGCAGCTTGCGCACTTGGATCGGGTTCGTGCGCTGGCCGAGACCGACTCGGAGACCGTGCAGGTGCAGCCGGTCGATTCGAGCTGGTGGCGGGTGATTGATGCTGCCGCGGATTGGGGGGACCCCGAGATGCTGTTGGGGTTCATCGAACGCACCGTCGACGGATACGGGTGCACCCTCATGGCGACGCTGCGACGGCGCCAGCACACACCGTCGCTCACGGCCGCGCGTGCGTATTTGGAGGACCGGTGCGGTCGTACCGATGAGGTTCCGTGCTGACGGCCGTGTCGGGCAACAGCGACGCCCGAACGGTCACCATCCGTATCGACCGCGATCGGCGTCGAACCGAGCGCTCCGGGACGGATCCGGCGTTCGCGGCTCGAGTCCTGGCACGGCAAGGACATGGACGCGACGTGCTCTTCGACGCAGAGCAGCAGGACTTCCGTTTCCGGTTTCGGACACGTCGTGATGGCGGCGTCAGTTTGATCAGCGTGGGAGCGTCAGCTGGCTTCACGGGCCTGTTCGCACCCTCCGACCGCATTGTGGTCGCGTGGTCGCGGGCGGGACGTATGCGCATCAGAGCCGCTGGGTCGGTGAGGATCACCAGGCCAGGGGTACCAGTGCTGCTGCCGACGGATGGCCCGTTCATGGTCGCCGCGCCTGCGGGAACGTTGCAACTGCTCAGCGTCTGTCGCCGTGTTCTCGACACGGTGCCGTGGTATGGAGTCTCCTTGCCTACTGCGGGTGCCGATGCGCCGCTGGGGCTCATGGTGGAGTTACGCGAGAGCATTCACGCGGTGGCGTCCGTCGCTGCGGACGATGCGGCGTCAAGGAGGCGGCGGCAGGATGCGCAGGTCGCGGTCGTTGAGAGCGTCCTCCGCACCTTCGGCCAACGAACGCGACCTATTACGGTTCCGTCGACGGTGGAGCTTGCTGTGGCGTTTCTCGAGACGTGCTACGAGCGGCCGGTTTCCATCAAGGACATCTCCGGTGCAATCGGTGTGAGCGTTCGGACCCTTCAGACCTGGTTCGCCGAGGACCTTGGGACGACGCCGACTCTGTACCTGCTGCATTTGCGCCTTGACCGCGCGCACGCCGCGCTCCTGTCTGGTGACCACCGGGAGACGAGCGTTGCCGAGATCGGCCGGCGGTGCGGTTTCCGGCACATGGGCCGGTTCTCCGCGCACTACTTCCACCGGTTCACGGAGTATCCCGGCCAGACCCTCCGAGACCGGCACGCCCCGTCTGGGTCACCCGGTGCCATTGTGACGCGCCAGCCGGATGCTGACAGCTGGTTTATTGCCGATGCCCGGGCGTGAGCTGTCAGGTGATGTCCTCGCGCTCGGTATTCGTGGGAGAGCGGACATCCCGGCGGGGATTCCGTGTAGCCGATCGCAGCACACGCGAATCGGCCAGCGGACGGGTCGTTTCCCCCGGCCCTGGTCAGAGCTGAGTCCGCGAACTCGGCGAGACGTACCCTCCCGTGGTAGGGCTCGCACGATTCGGATCCAAGCCAGCGAACACCACCGCTGGTGTTCGAGCTAGTCAGCCCAGGGGCGTTCAGTGCACGAGACATCGCGTTCATCGCCTCGGTTCCCCCGAACAGGTCTGCGGCTCGCGGATGTCGAGCTCGACGGGGTCGTGCCCGGCGTGTGGCGGGTCCTAGATCGGACCGGTGCTGGGGAAGATGCGCTACTGGGAGCGGTCCTCGCAGAGGGTGCGGGGTACATCGTCATACCCACGGCTGCCATCGGAGAGCGGTTCAGGTTCTCCACCCTGGAAGACGTGCAAGCAGCCTTCGCCCGCCACCCTGAAGACGATCCCGGGCGGTGACCGCCCAGCGTTGGACTTCAGTCGTTTCTGAGCGTGCGACTCGGGGAGGGGCCGTAGGCGTCCCGGTACGCCGCAGCGAACCGGGACGCGTTGCTGAACCCCCATCGCAGGCCGACCGACGCAACCGTCTCGCCGGTGGATGCGTCCGCCGCGATGAGGTCGCGGTGCGCTTCCGCCAGGCGGACTCGCCGCAGGTACGCCATCGGGCTCGTGCCGACCTCCCGGTGGAACGCGGCCTGCAGTCCGCGCGGGGACACGCGTGCTGCCGCAGCGATCGCGGCGACGGTGATCGGTTCCGTCAGGTGCTCGTCCATGAACTGCGCCGCCCGACGGACCACCGCGCTGGCCGACGCGGACACGGGCGCGTAGCCGTCAGTGTCGACGTGGACTGGGAACACCGCAAACGCCGCTGACGTGAGGTACCGGAACGCCCCTTCGCGAACGATGTCGTTTCGGAACGCCGCCTCGTCACTGGTCACCTCATGCACGTGGTCGATCACCCTCGACCAGTACCCGGCGAGCTCCGGCCGGGGCGCCCGGCCGTCAACAACCAGCCGGCCCCGCTCGACCCCAGCCCCCTGCAAACCGATCTGTAGCAGCACTGGGATCGGCAGGCTCACCACGCTGAAATCGACGTCGACAGTGTCGTTGTAGACCATGCCGAGCCCATGCAGAGAACCGTTCGGAACCTGCCCACGATCTCGAGTGGAGAATTCGCCGCTGTGCACCTGAACCGACACGAGCGTGTCCGGGATCTCCGCGGTGGTCTCGATCAATCCGCCGAAGTGATACCGCTCGATCGTCATCACACCATCGCCGCGGACGTGTTGGCGATATCGAAAACCCGGGCCGACGTCCCGGATCCGCGGCCGGTCGTACAGCGCGTTCAGCGATGAAGACGCGGCCTCCGCGTCCCGGGTCTCGAAATCGATCGACAGCACCGGCGCCTCCAGGCTCGCTCGCTCCACCAAGATGCTCCCCGCACGACCGACTGAATTCGACAGAGACGGGCTCACCAGCACCAGGGAATCACACCCGAGCGGCACGTGCTGGAACATCAGCCCAAGACTGCTGACCTTGCTGCCACGGCTTCTGACATCCCGTCCCGAGAGGACCCCCCCCGGGCACCCTAGACGAGCTCGACCACCGATTCGCCAGCATGGCCGGGACGTCATCCGATCTCGCGGTCCGCATCGGAACGCGGCATCAGAACTGCTCCTGCGGAGTTCACCCCGAACGGGCGACCTCGGATGGTGCGCACGAGGAGAGCCTGAGGGTCCGGTGCCACGACGGCGCGGAACGAGCGAGGGGCTGGCATGAGTACTGACGTGCGGACGACGAGACCCACCGACGAGGAGATCGTCGACGCGTACCTGTACCTGTTCGGCCGGATGCTCGTTGCTCGGCAGGAGCACCAGGACATCGAGGTTGAGCGGGTGGGGTGGAACCGGATCAAGTACAACCCGCTCGGGTCAGCGGCGTTCGTGAACCCGAACCTCGACGTCGCGTACCTCGAAGCGTGGATCGCGGTCGACGCGTCGCACGCCGTGGTCCTCGAGATCCCAGAGATCACCGGCCGGCACTACACCGCGCAGGTGATGGACGTGTGGGGTGAGGTGATCGTGAACATCAACGAGCGGAACTTCCCGGACCACCCGTTCGGCGCCGTCGCGTTCCGCCTCGCCGGCTCGAACCCGCCCATCGCCGATGGAGCACTCGTCATCGACCTGCCCGGCCCGAAGGCGAAGCTCCTCGCCCGGGTGGAGCTGCAGGACACCCCTAACGAGGCCGTCGCCTTGCAGCGCCGATTCACCATCGACGCCCCCGACGGCATTGACATCGCCCCACCCCCCACCGTTCCTGCGTTCACGAACGCCGAGCTGCCGGGCGTCGAGGCGTTCCACGTCGGTCCCGCGCTCCTCCAGACGGCGCCCGACGCGATGCCGGAGGCACCCCGCTACGTCGCACTCGTCTCCGCGGTCGCCGACTACGCCGCATCCGGCCCCGAGGCCGCCGCTCACGTCGACGGGGTGATCCGGACCAAGGCGTGGCCGGCGTTCCTGGCCGGCACCAAGGGGTTCGGCACCCAGCGCAACGGCTGGTCGGTCGCGTTCGCTGCCGGCCGGTTCGGCAACGACGTCCTTGCCCGGGACATCGTGGACTACGGCGGCTTGTGGGCGAACGTCGTCGACGAGGCGATCTACTACGTCGGCCAGCTCGGCGACGACGGCGCGCTTCTCGACGGCAGCACCACCTACGAGATCCGCTTCGCTCCGGGCGAGCCTGACGCGCTCGTCGACGCGTTCTGGTCGCTCACGCTCTACTCGGTGCCGGACTACCGCGTCGTCCCCAAGCCCTTGGGGCGGTACGACGTCAACTCCGAAGCGTCGTTCGTCCGCAACGACGACGGCAGTACCAGCATTTGGCTCGCACCCGAACTCCCCGCCGACGTCGGCGAACCGAACTGGCTGCCGACACCAGCCGGACGGGGCTTCTCACTGAACCTTCGCCTCTACGTCGCACGGCAGCCGGCACTTGACGGATCGTGGTTCCCCCCGGTCATCGCCGTCGTCGAACACTGACCATCGACCGGATCCGGAGGACGACGTGGACTTCGCATCGCTCGTCGGCGAGATGCTGCCGCAGGCAGTCACGATCGCCATCAGCCCCATCCCGATCATCGCCGCGATCCTGATGCTGCTCTCCCCACGCGCACGGTCCGTCGCGACCGCGTTCCTGCTCGGGTGGGTGGTCGGCATCGGCGTCGCGGTCATCGTCGTGACTCTGCTCTCATCAGCGATCCCCGCGACCGACCCGGACGCCTCGAAGCCGATCGCCGGCGTCGTCAAGATCGTCCTCGGCGTCCTCCTGCTGCTCCTCGCGTTCCGCCAGTGGCGCGGCCGCCCGGCACACGGGACGACCCCCGCGCCACCGAAGTGGATGACGGCGATCGACACGATTACCCCGGCGAAGGCCGCCGGCCTCGCGTTCCTGCTCGCCGCGGTCAACCCGAAGAACCTCATGATGGCCGTCGCTGCTGGCGTGACCGTCGGCACCAGCGGCGCCGACGGGGGTGCCGTCGTGTGGTCACTGATCGTGTTCGTCGTCATCGCGGCGCTGAGCATCGCGATCCCCGTCATTGGGTACCTGATCGCCGGGGACCGTGTCGCCGGCGCGCTGGGCAGCCTGCGGGATTGGCTCACCCAGAACAACGCGACCATCATGGCCGTGCTCCTCCTCGTGATCGGGGTGACCACGATCGGCAAGGGCATCACGGCCTTCTGACGCGACTCAGGTCCGCGGCGAGCCGGACTGCGACCACGTCAGTTGGGGGTTGTCATCCGCGTGATCGTCTGCCCGGACGACGACCCCTTAAAACCGCCACCGGCTATCGGGACGGTCTGATAGAGCATTACGTCGCCGTCGCCGTCGCCGTCGCCGTCGCCGTCGCCGTCGCCGTCGCCGTCGCCGTCGCCGTCGCGGTCACGGCCGCCTCGTTCTTCGCCTGATCGCTCGCGCTGGATCCTGCCGTTCCCCACCGGGGCGCCCTCGACGGCGCTCACCCTTGGACAGGGCTTGGCCCGAGAACGCGAATTCCCGACATACTGCTCAGTAACGGCGAGGGGAACGCATTGCGGATCACACCGAAGGTCTGGATTGGCTTGGCGTTCTTTGCCGGCTACGCCCTGCTTGTCCTGGGCATTCAGCTCATCAGCGGCATCCCGTACGGAGAGTGGGGTGACTCCGCCGGGAACCTCTTCCGCGGCGCCGTTCTCTCGCTCGTGATCGCCACCGTGCTGCTCGTAGCGGCCGTGACATGGTTCGGATGGTGGGGGCCGGTCTTGCGCGAACGGACCCCGAGCAGACACCGGTGGCCGGTCATCGTGCCGCTGCTGCTTGGGGCGATCGCCATGGTGGGGCTGTTCTCCGCGGACTGGGGAGCCGTCAGTGGCGCGTTCCTCTTCGCCGCACTCGGCCTGTGCCTTGTCGGCTTCACGGAGGAGGTCGTCACACGTGGCGTTCTCCTCGTGGCGCTGCGAACCAGGTTCGCTGAGGTTTGGGTTTGGCTGATCTCCACGGCACTGTTCGCCCTGATGCATCTTGCCAACGTCGCGCTCGGTCAAGCCGTCGGCGGGACCCTGCAGCAGGTGCTCGCGGCGTTTGCGACGGGGACAGCCTTCTATATCCTCCGCCGCATCTCCGGATCGCTGATCCCCGCGATGTTGCTCCACGCCTTGTGGGACTTCGACTTGTTCGTTCTCGGGAACGGCAGCCCTGGCGCTGGCGCCGGCGTCGCCCAAGGCTTTTACCTCCCAGTCGCGCTCCTCGCCCTGATCAGCGTCGCCTTCGTCATCCGGAATGCTGACGAACGGATCGCCCCCGTCCGACAGCCTCACCGACTCCAGAACGGGACCTCGTGACCGTGCTGCACCTGCACAACGATCGGATTGCTCCATGACCAGTGCTGACACAACCCGAACAGGAACTCGGCGGCACCGGTGGGTGCCCGCTGACCGACGGTGGTGGGGGTTGGACCGCCGGACGGTCCTGCCCGCGGTGATCGTGCTGGCGACCGCCGCGATCATGCACTGGGGTGTTCCGTGGTTGAACGGCCAGGTGTCGTTCAGCGAGACGGTCCCGGCGGGGAGCACGATGTCGCTGAAGGAGGACGTCGAGTTCACGCCGCCAGCCGGGTGGGGCATCAGTGACGGTGTCCTCACCGGTGATGCCGAGGCGGGCGGCACCTACCCGGCGTCCGCGACCGTGTTCGACGGCACGACGTCGATCACGGTCCGGACCGGCGCCTTCGAGGGGACGCCGCGTGCACTGCTGCGGCAGATCGAGTCCACCAACGCGGCCACCGGTACGGGAGCCCTCCGGTCGACGGTGACTCCGGTCACGACGGCGTCCGGGGTGCACGGGGTGATCAGCGAGTTCCGTGACGTCCGGAACGACGGCGCCATCGCCGCGTTCGTCGCGGACGGCGTCGGTGTCGAAGTCGTCATCAGCACACCGAACAGCACACCGACGAGGACGGCCACCCTGATCGGACAGACCCTGTCGTCGATCACCGTCGAAGGAGCCGGATCATGAGGCTGAACCTGTTCCGACGAGACCCCGAGCGCACCACCGGGACGGTGGCCGCGTCGGCGGTGCCGACCGAGCTGGAGCAGGCACGGACGGCGGTCTTCGAACGGTCCGGGTGGGGTCTGCGGATGGAGCTCTTCCAACCGCGGAACGCCGCGTTCTGGGTGTTCTGGGGGCTGGTGATCGCCGGCACCTGGAACGCGATCACGATCCTGCAGTCCGCGGTGGCGCCGTTCGCCTCGGCGGTCGCCACCAACAGCCTGGTCCTGGTCCTGTACGCGGCCCTGTTCTGGTGGGCGACCCGTGCGATGGACCGGTACTCGACCCTGCCGATCAGCCTCGTGGTCCACGCGTTCCTGTGGGGTGCCACCGCGGCGACGTTCTTCATGGCGATCTACGCCAACGACGCGATCCTCGGCCTGTACGGCAAGACCTTCGGGCAACGCTGGGCCGCCGACTGGGCAGCCGGGCTCACCGCGCCCTTCACCGAAGAGGTGTCGAAGGGCATCGGTCTGGTGCTCCTGATCACCCTGGCACCGCGGATCGTCCGGACCACGTTCGACGCGTTCATCCTGGGTGCGTTCCTCGGGCTCGGGTTCCAGGTCGTCGAGGACGTGCTCTACGTCGCGCAGACCTCCGGCGTCGACTTCGGCGCGCATCCGTTCCTCGCGGGGGCGGAGACCCTGGTGGTGCGGATGGCGACCGGGGTCGCCGGGCACATCGCGTACTCCGCGATCTTCGCGACCGGGCTGTTCCTGCTCGCCGGCAGTCCTGTCCAGCGCCGACGGGTGGGGTTGGGTGTCGGGCTGATGGTCCTCGCGATGGCCATGCACGGCCTCTGGGACGACCTCGGCGCGCTCGTCGGCCCCTTGCAGGCCTTCAACCTGGTGTTCATCGCGATCCTGACGGTGATCGTCGTGTTCGTGGTGTTCCGCGTCTTCCGGTTCGCGGTCCGTCCCGAGCAGGAGGACCTCCGCACGGTGCTCGCGCCCGAGGTGGCGGCGGGGCTGCTCTCGCCGGACGAACTCGACGCCGTCGTCGGCAGCCGGAAGACACGGCGGCGGTACGTCAAGGCGGCCGGATCCCGGCAGGAGCGCCGCCGACGCCGTGTGTTGCTGACCGCGATCCACGACCTCGCCGAAGCGCTCCCACACGTCGACGACCCGGACCACATCGTGTTCACGCGACAGGAGGTCACCCGGGTGCGGAACACATGAGGGAGTGAGCGCGCTGCTTCCGGTCTCCGAGCTCTCCCGTGACCTCCACTGATGGCAAGGAGCCGGCGGGATTCATCGGGACAGTGACCGCGCTCAGCCCCGACGCCGCTCCATCGACCTGAGCGCTGTCCGGTCGCCGATCGGCTGACGGACGATAGCGCGATAGCGTGCGCTGATGCAGACCGTCGATGGCCTGTGGGTCTGGTGGCCTGACGAGGACGCTTTTCCGCGTCCTCGATGTGGCGATCATCTGACCACTGACCCTTCTCGCCGCAGGAGTGCGGGTTGACCGCTTGTCGGGTGGCTGTCGCCTCGGTGTCGGGTTGCTGTCGTGGGCAGCGGGCGGCGCTTCTCCTACTGTGGCAAACATGAGCCAGACACGAATCCTCGAGCTCCGTACGCAACGAGGATGGACCCAGGAGCGACTCGCGGAAGCCAGCGGCGTCACCGTCCGCACGCTCCAGCGGCTCGAAGCGGGCAACGACGTCAGTCTCGACACGCTCTCTCGTCTGGGCCGGGCGCTCGGAGTGCCGGTGCGGGATCTGTTCGTTCAGATACCGGACACCGACTTCGGCAACGCCGCTTCCGCGCTGGATCAGGATGAGGCCCGCAGATTCTCAGAGGCAGCGCGGGAGGCATGGCACGCAACAGCTCTCGGGGTGGCCTTGTTCGTCGCATCCCCCGTCCCAGTCGTGCTGCTCATCGCCGGAGCGGACCAGGGAGTCATCCCGACGAGCGTGGAGATCGCCATCGCCCTTGGCCTCGGACTGCTCCTGCTCGTCACCGCGGTCGGAGCCGTCCAGTTGCTCCGGGCATCCGCAGCGTTGACGCCGTTCCGGTTCATCCGTAAGAAGCGGCTGGCTGCCGGGGACGATGCAGCGCACTGGGTGAAGCGCGTTGTGGGTGCACAAGGGCAGCGTCGAGCGGTGTCAGTCACGTTCGCGGTGACAGCCTGGATCCTGTCACCACTGCCACTCATCGTCGTTGCCCTGCTCGGCCCTTCGACGCTCTCCGGGCTGTGGATCGCTGCCGCGACGACGTTTCTTCTCGTCGTTGTTGCCGGTGGAGTCTTCGCGGTCCTTCGCTCCGCATGGCTGCCGTACGTTGCCGAAAAGCTGTCCATCGGGGTGGACCAGGAGGTCGTCCGATAGCCGGTCCTCCGGCGTACGGGCCGCCGCGGTCGCACGCAGCTCTCACCACCTGTCTCACATAGCTGGTCCGCAGACAGTCGCGATGGCGGGGGGGGGGGGGGGGGGGGGGGGGGGGTGTGGGGTGGCCCC
>Ga0308156_1000317_pt1 | contig 116400 bp, 100 predicted proteins | sample PhyAR2_FD_201041 | JGI IMG/M metagenome (GOLD analysis project Ga0308156, IMG submission 201041) | Phyllosphere microbial communities from UC Gill Tract Community Farm, Albany, California, United States - DLSL A.R2 | ecosystem: Host-associated > Plants > Phyllosphere > Unclassified | place... | reverse complement strand
ATGAGGGCAGGGGGAATCGAGGAGCGCAAAGTCCAAGCATACGCGGGAGGACTCGCCGTGTCCAGTCCAATTCTTGACGCGTTTGCGGACCTGCGGTATAACCGCGTGCGCCCGTCGAGCATTCCCTCTCCGCGGGGCGTCAGACGCGCCGGAATCGCACCCGATCGCCCGGCCTCGCCTGCCCCCAGGCATCGAGGGCGGCATCCGTGACCACCGCGATGACGGGGTATCCCCCGGTCACCGGACCGTCGGCCAGCAGCACGACAGGGCGTCCGTGCGGCGGCACCTGGATCGCGCCGGGTCGCATCCCCTCGCTGGGCAGCTCGCCGGAACGCCGACGCGGCAGCTCGGGCCCGTCGAGACGGACGCCGACACGATCGGCATGGGTCGACACCTCCCATTCCGCGTCGAGGAGCGTCGACACGGCCTCCCGGCCGAACCAGTCGGCGCGGGGACCGGCGGCGACGTCCACCTCGATGAGCGCCGCCGGAACCGTCCAGGGGAAGGCATCGATGACGGGGACCTCGGATGCCGGGACCCCGGCGCCCAGCAGATCGCCCGCGCGCACCGGTGCGGGTCCCAGGCCCGCCAACACGTCGCGGGAGCGCGAGCCCATCGACTGCGGAGCGACCACCCCGCCCCGCAGCGCCAGATACGAGCGCAGCCCGGCGAGCGGGGGCGCGATCGACAACTCGGTCCCGGCGGGGACTCGTACGGGCGCGTAGAGGTCCCGCGCCCGTCCCCCGACCCGCAGCTCGGTGAGTGCGCCGGTCACGCACATCCACATGTCGACCTCGGCCCGCGCGCGGAAGCCGCCGAGCGCGATCTCCAGGCCCGCGGCATCCTCGCTGTTGCCGACCAGGCGGTTGGCGATGCGGAGCGCGGCGCGATCGAGGGCCCCCGAGCGTGACACGCCGAGGGCCGCGCGGTCCGGGCGTCCGAGGTCCTGGACGGTCGTGAAGCCGCCGGGGGCGAGAACCTGCAGCGCCGGGCTCGGGGCCGGCGCCGGGGCGAGCGCGGTGGCGGGACGGGAGGAGCTTCCGGCGCGGGAGGAGGAGTCCGCGGCATCCTGTCCTCCGCTGCGCAGGTCTCTTTCGCTCGCGGCGGTCTGCGGCACGAAGCGCACGCGGGCGCGGGGAGGAAGCAGCACCGGATTCTCGGCATCCGGATCGAACAGGACCGCGTCGGTCGTCCCGATCAGGCGCCAGCCGCCCGGGGTCTCGCGCGGATACGCACCGCTGAACGCACCCGCCAGGCCCACGGCTCCCGCGGGCACACGGGTGCGCGGCTGGGCGAGTCGCGGCACGTCGAACGGCCAGTCCTCGCTCACCAGGTATCCGAAGCCCGGGGCGAAGCCGGAGAAGGCCACGGTCCATTCACAGGTGGAGTGCCGGGCGATGAGGTCCGCGACCCGGATGCCGAGGAGCTCGGCCGTGGAGGCGAGGTCGACGCCGTCGTAGCGGAGCGGGATCTCGACGAGGGGCCCCGGGGCGACGGCATCCGGAGTCCGCCGGGAGGCGGCGGTGATCCAGGAGCGGACCGCATCGGACGAGATGCGCGAGGGGTCGAAGGCGACGAGCACGGTGCGCGCGGCGGGGACGAGGTCGTCGACGCCCGCGGGGGGATCCGCGGCGAGCGCGGCGTGCAGCGCCAGGACGGCGGCGAGGTCCGCGACCTCGGCGAGGACGGCGCGCTCCCCCATCGGGAGCAGCGTCACCACGGCGCGCGCACCGCGATGCCGGCGTCGTCCAGGGCGGCGCGCACGGCTCGTGCCATCGAGACGGCCGCGGGGGTGTCGCCGTGCAGGCACAGGGAGGCGGCCTCGACGGCGAGACGGCCGCCGTCGGCGGTCTCGACCTCGCCCTCGCGCACGAGCCGCACCGCGCGCGCGGCGACACGGGCCGGATCCTCGATGAGGTCGCCGGGTTCGCCGCGCGGGACGAGGCCGCCGTGCGCGGTGTATCCGCGATCCAGGAAGGCCTCGTGCACGAAGGGAAGACCCGCGGATGCCGCGACCTCGGCGATCGCGCCCGGGAGCCCGAGCACGGGGAGGGCACGACCGAGACGCGAGGACAGGTCGACGACGGCGTCGACGACGGCCCGGGCCTGCGCCGCATCGTCGCGGACCGCGTGGTAAAGCGCCCCGTGGGGCTTGACGTACCGGAGGTCGGCGCCGGCGTCCACGAGCGCGCCGAGCTGCGCGGCGACGCTCGCGCGAAGGTCGGCGACGGCCGGGTGGAGGCGGACGCGGCCGAAGTTCGCGCGGTCGTCGTAAGAGGGATGGGCGCCCACGGCGACGCCGAAGCGCAGGGCGCGCGCGACGGCCTCGCGCATCGACGCGGCGTCACCCGCGTGTCCGCCGCACGCGACGTTCGCGCTCGAGATCACGGCGAACATCGCCTCGTCGTCGGCGGTCGGCATCCCGTCGACGGTCTCACCGAGGTCGGCGTTGAGGTCCACGCGCATGCTGCCCACGGTAGCGCCGGTCGGTGCGCGCGTTACGGCCGCGTGACGATGTACGCGAGGGGGTGGGCAGAGAGGACCCGGCGGGACAGGATGGACGGATGACCTCCGATGTCGCCGGTCCCCCCGCTCCGGCATCCCCCCAGCCCCTGCTCTCGGTCCGCGATCTCGCGGTCGACTTCGCCACCATGGACGGCCCCGTGCGGGCCGTCGACGGGGTGAACCTCGACATCCACCCGGGTGAGACCATCGCGATCGTCGGCGAGTCCGGCTCCGGCAAGTCGACGACCGCTATGGCGATCATCGGCCTGCTGGCATCCGGCGGTCGTGTCGCGCGCGGACAGATCCTCCTCGACGGCGAGGACCTCACCGCGTTCGGCGAAGCGCGCATGCGACAGGTGCGCGGACGCCAGATCGGCCTCGTCCCGCAGGACCCGATGTCGAACCTCAACCCCGTCGCCAAGATCGGCACGCAGGTCGCCGAGACCCTGCTCGCCCACGGCCTCGCCGAGCGGTCGACCGTGAAGGGCAAGGTCGTCGAGGCGCTCGAGGCCGCCGGCCTTCCGGATGCCGAGAAGCGCGCGACGCAGTACCCGCACGAGTTCTCGGGCGGCATGCGACAGCGCGCCCTCATCGCGATCGGTCTCGCATGCCGACCGCGCCTGCTCATCGCCGACGAGCCGACCAGCGCCCTCGACGTCACCGTGCAGCAGACGATCCTCGACCAGATCGACAAGCAGACCGACGAACTGGGCGCCGCCGTGCTCCTCATCACCCATGATCTGGGCCTCGCCTCCGAGCGCGCGTCGAAGGTCGTCGTGATGCACCGCGGGCGCGTCGTCGAGCAGGGGCCCGCGAAGCAGATCCTCGAGAACCCGCAGCACGCGTACACGAAATCGCTCGTGGCGGCGGCGCCGTCGGTGGCGGCGGTCCGCCTGCGTCCCGAGGACTTCCGCAGCGACCGCCCGGTCGAGGCGGCTCGTGACGACATCGTCGAGATCGAGGGACTCACCAAGGTCTACCCCGTGCGCGGTCGCGGCGAGGACTTCCGCGCGGTCGACGACGTGTCCCTCGCGATCCCGCGCGGCCAGACGGTCGCGATCGTCGGGGAGTCCGGGTCGGGCAAGACCACGACCGCCCGCATGCTGTTGAAGGTCGTCGACCCGACGAGCGGCTCGATCCGCTTCGACGGCCAGGACGTGTCGGCGCTGAAGGGTGAGGCGCTGCGGGAGTTCCGGCAGAAGGTGCAGCCGATCTTCCAGGACCCCTACTCGAGCCTGAACCCGATGTTCACCGTGGAGCGCATCGTCGAGGAGCCCCTCTCCTTCTACAAACGCGGGTCGAAGGCCGACCGTGCGAAGCGCGTGCGCCAGTTGATGGACGACGTGGCTCTGCCGGCATCCATGCTCCGCCGCTACCCGTCGGAGCTGTCGGGCGGGCAGCGGCAGCGCGTCGCGATCGCCCGCGCCCTCGCGCTGTCGCCCGAACTCATCGTGTGCGACGAACCGGTGTCGGCGCTCGACGTGCTCGTGCAGGCGCAGATCCTCGACCTGCTGGGCGACCTGCAGCGGGAGTACGGCCTGAGCTACCTCTTCATCTCGCACGACCTCGCGGTGGTGCGCCTGATCAGCGACTATGTCTGCGTCATGAAGGACGGGCGCCTGGTCGAGGCGGCATCCAGCGAAGAGGTCTTCACCAACCCCCGCGACCCGTACACGCGGCGCCTGCTGTCATCGATCCCGGGGAACGAGCTGGGGCTGGCGGGCTGAGGCGGCGGGCCGCGGGCTGAGCGGCGGCACACGGCTGAGCGGCGGGTGGACGCCGCGGCTCGGACCGGCGGCGGGACACGTCACCAAAACAGGGGATGCCACGGCAACAGGCCGAAACGGCACGAACCGCCCTGTTCTCGCCACGTCGCCTGTTCCCGTGACGCCGCGGCCCCGGCCCGCGCACGGGATCGGGGCCGCAGCCGCGAGAGCGGGGCCGCAGCCGCGAGAGCGGGGCAGGCGCGACGCGCTACCGCGCCCGCGTGCGCGGATCCATCGCCTCGCGGAGCGACTCCCCCAGCAGCGTGAATCCGAGCGCCGTCACGGCGATGCAGATGCCGGGGAGGAACGCCAGCCACGGAGCGATCGCGAGCTCCGCCTGCGCGTACGTGAGCATGCGCCCCCACTCGGCGGTCTGCGGAAGACCACCGCCGAGGCCCAGGAACGACAGCGCGGCGGCGTCGATCACGGCCGTGGCGAGCGTGAGCGTGCCCTGCACGATGACCGGGCCGACGCTGTTGGGCAGCACGTGCGTCATCGTGATCGTGCGGCGGCTCAGCCCCAGCGTCTGGGCTGACAGGACATAGTCCGCGCCCCGCTGCTGCAACATCGAGGCGCGGAGGAGACGGGCGAACACCGGCACCTGCGAGGCGCCGATCGCGATCATGATCGCGAGTTGGCTCTGCCCGAGGATCGCGGCGATCGAGACGGCGAGCAGCAGGTTGGGAACCGACAGCAGGATGTCGACGAAGCGCATGACGAGGGCGTCGACCCACCCGCCGAACATTCCGGCGACGAGCCCCAGGAACATCCCGCCGATGAGGCCGAGAGCGGTCGAGATCACACCGATCTGCAGCGAGGCCTGGGCACCCCAGATGAGCTTGGACAGCACATCGCCGCCGAACCGGTCGAGCCCCAGCGGGAACTCCGCCATCTCGCCCGGACCGGGGATGTCGGTGGGGGTGATGAAGCGCTGCCCCGGCAGCGACTCGGCCGGGTACGGGGCCAGCAGCGGCGCGAGGGCCGCGACGAGCAGGAAGGCGACCACGATGATCGCGCCGATCCAGGCCACCGGGCTGCGCCGCAGGCGCTGGAAGACGTCGTGCCAGAAACCGCCGCGCGCCTGGGCGGACAGGAGTTGTGCGTCCACCACCGCGTTGTCGTCGACGGGACCGCCGCTCGGGGCGGGAGGGAGGATCGAAGAGCTCACTGGACTCTCACTCTCGGGTCGATGACGCTGTACGACAGGTCGACCAGCAGGTTGATGAGCGCGTACGCGATCGCGATGAAGATGATGAAGCCCTGCAGCACGGGGAAGTCGCGCGTGAAGATCGCCCGCGCGAGGAACTGCCCGATACCCGGGAAGGCGAAGACCGTCTCGGTGAGCACCGCCCCCGAGATGAGCAGGCCCGCCTGCAGCCCCACGGTCGTGACGACGGGGAGCATCGCGTTGCGCAGGATGAAGCGGTTGCGCAACGTGGCGGTCCCGATCCCCTTCGCCCGACCCGTGCGGACGTAGTCGGCGTTCTGCACCTCGAGAACGGAGGCGCGCGTGATGCGCACGATGATCGCGAGCGGAATGGTGCCGAGCGCGATCGCCGGGAGGATCAGGTGCAGGATGGCATCCCACGAGGCGTCGAACTCGCCCGTGATGAGCCCGTCGAAGACGTACAGGTTCGTGTAGTGCGTCGCGTCGATGCGAGGGTTCTGGCGGCCGTCCGACGGAAGCCAGCCGAGCTGCACGGCGAACACGTACTTGAGGATGAACGCGAGGAAGAACACCGGGATCGTGATGCCGATGAGACTCAGCACGACCGCGGTGTGATCCCAGACCTTGCCGTGACGGCGCGCCGCCCAGTAGCCGAGGGGGATGCCGATGCCCACGGCCACGATGAGCGCGGCGATCGAGAGCTCGAGGGTCGCCGGGAAGCGCCGGACGAACTCCTCGAGCACGGGCCGGCCCGTCTGGATCGAGGATCCGAAGTCGCCGGTGAGCAGCCGGCCGAGCCACGTGAAGTACTGCACGTACAGCGGCTCGTTGAAGCCGTAAAGCTCGTTGATGCGCTCGACGGCCGCCGGGGTCGCGCGCTCGCCGAGGAGCGCGACGGCGGGACCGCCCGGGAGAGCGCGCACCCAGGCGAAGAGCAGGACGGAAAGACCGAACAGGGTGGGGATGAGCAGGAGCAGGCGTCTGCCGATGGTGCGGAGCACGGATTCTCACAGGGTGTCGGGAGCGGGGGGACGCGGGATGCCGCCGGCCCGGCCGTCCGAGACGGCGCCGGGCCCGCGGCATCCGTGTGCCGTGGGCTCCTCACCTCGACGGCGGAGGAGCCCACGGCATCCGGATCACTGCGTGAGTTCGATCTCGTTGTAGACCTCGTCCTGCACGGGGCTGGCCGGGTACGACTTCACGCGGGGCGCGAAGGCGAGTGTCGGCACGGGGTTGGCGAGCGGGATGCCGGGCAGGAACGTCGCGATCTGCTCGTTCACCGCCTGGTAGGCCGGGTCCTGCTCGGCCTCGGTCGCGATGCCGCGAGCCGCGGTGAGGGCCGAGAAGAGCTCGGCGTTGTCGAAGCCCCACTCGTTGGACTTCGCGCCGAAGAACGTGCCCACGAAGTTGTCGGGGTCGTTGTAGTCGCCGGTCCAGCCGAGGAGGTGGATGCCGTGGTCGCTGCCGCCCTGAATGAGGTCGAGGTACTCGCCCCACTCGTTCGAGACCGGGTTGAGCACGATGCCCACGGCCTGCAGCTGCGACTGCAGGTTGGTGAAGATCTGCTCGGGGTTCGGCATGTACGGACGCGAGATGTTCACGGGGTAGTTGAACGTGATCGTGAGCGGGTTGGCCTCGGTGAAGCCGGCCTCGGCGAGGAGGGCCTTGGCGGCGTCCTGGTCGAAGTCGTACGTCGTCACGCCGGAGTTGAAGCCGATCACGCTGTCGGGCATGAACTGCGAGGCCACGGTCGTCCCCTCGGGCAGGACCTGGGTGACGAGCTGCTGCTTGTCGATGGCGTGGGCGATCGCCTGACGCACGCGGATGTCGCTGAGCGCGGGGTTCGCCTGGTTCATGCCGAGGTACAGGATGTTGAACGGGTCGCGGTTGGTGAGCATGTAGCCCGCGCTCTCGAGGGCACCCAGGTCGGCCGGGGCGACGAGGTCGTACCCGTCGATCGAGCCGGACTCGAGGGCCTGACGGCGGGCGGTGGTGTCGCCGATCACGCGGAAGATGACCTGCTGCACCTGGCCCTGCTCGCCCCAGTAGCCGTCGTAGGCGCTCACGGTCGCCTCGGCGCCGGGCTCCCACGAGTCGAATTTGAAGGGCCCGGTGCCGGTCGGGTGCGCCTGGGCGTACTCGCTGAGGGTCGGCGCCTCGGAGGTGCCGCCGACCTCGTCGGCCTTGTACTCCGCCAGCGCCGTCGGGCTCTGGATCGCGAAGGCGGGGAGCGAGAGTGCGGGGATGAATCCGGCGAACGGCTCAGTGAGCGTGATCTTCGCCTCGGTGGGGCTCACGGCCTCGCAGCCGCCGTAGATCGAGGTGCCGGTGTCGGCATAGCCGCGCATGATCTTGCCCCAGTAGTAGGACAGGCTCTCGGACTGGGCGATGCCGGTGAAGTTGTTCTGCCGGTCGAAGGTGAAGCAGACCGCGTCGGCGTTGAACTCGGTGCCGTCGTGGAAGGTCACGCCCTGCTTCAGCTGGAAGGTGTACGACAGGCCGTCGTCGGACTGCGTCCAGCTCTCGGCGAGCAGGGGGGCGGGGTCAGCCGTCCCCGGCTCGACACCGACGAGCCCCTCGAAGATCTGCCGCGAGATACGGAACGACTCGCCGTCGCTCGCGAACGCGGGGTCGAGGCTCGAGGGATCGCCCGAGGCACCGAAGACGAACGTCGAGTCGACGTCACCGCCGGCATCACCGCCGCCGCCGTTGTCGTCGCGCTGGCTCGTGCAACCGGCGAGGGCGAGCGCACCGATGGCGATGGTCGCGCCGACCGCGAGCACGCGGGTACGGAGATTTCGTCGCATTTTTCTGTTGACCTTCCGGGGGGAGGAAAGGAGGAGCCCGACGGCGCTGTCACTTCGTCGTGCCGCGCTCCGCTTGCTGTTCCCCCGACCGTACAGGTCGCAGCGCGCGCTGCCCATTGCCTCTGTGTATCGATCGTGTTTCGGACGGACGGGCAGGATGCCGCGGAGAAACGGCGCGGAACACCCATTTCGCGCAGCCCGGCGACGCGCGGCGCAGCGATTCGCTCAGCGTCGCACGCGCCGGCCGCCTCCGCGGGCGGCGCGGCGGCATCCGGAGCGTCCGAGACCAGGGCCTAGCGTGGACACATGGCTCGAATGCGCATCGAACCCGACGACGCCCCCACGGCTCGACTCTCGGACGGCTCCCTCGCCCGGGTGTCGCCGTCGGGGTTCGTCTCCGGCTGGGAGCTGGTCGTCGACGGCACCCCGCAGTCGCACGTCGACCTCGACGATCCGACGCATCTGCATTTCGAGTACGTCGCGCGGATGGGGGCGGTCATCGACCGACTCCGGATGCCGGGACAGCCGCTGACCGCCGTGCACCTGGGTGCGGGTGCCCTCACGCTCCCGCGCTACGTCGAGGCCACGCGTCCCGGCTCGCGGCAACAGGTCATCGAGCTGGAGCCGAAGCTGTGGGACCTCGTGCGCGAGAACCTCCCCCTTCCCCGGGGTGCCGCGGTCCGCGTGCGCATCGGCGACGCCCGCGCCGGGCTCTCGCGATTGCCCGCCGGACTCACCGGCGCCGTCGACCTCCTCGTGAGCGATGTCTACTCCGGCGCGCAGACGCCCGCGCACCTCACGACCGTGGAGTTCTACCGGGAGGCCGCTCGCCTCCTCGCTCCGGACGGGGTGCTCCTCGTCAACGTCTCCGACGGCCCCGGCCTCGCCTTCGCCCGACGCCAGGTCGCGACGGTGCGCGAGGTCCTTCCGGAGGTCATCGTCCTGGCCGAGGTGCAGGTGCTCAAGGGCCGTCGCTTCGGGAACCTGGTGATCGCCGCCTCCGCCGCTCCCCTCCCCGTGGAGTGGCTCCCGCGCCTCATGGCCGCCGGTCCCCACCCCGCGAAGGTCTCGCAGGGAGCCGAGATCGAGGAGTTCGTCCGCGGCGCGCGCCCGGCCACGGACGCCGATGCGACACCTTCCCCGAAGCCCTCGGCATCCCTCTTCGAGCGCTGACCGCGTGGCGACTCGGCACATCCGTGTTCTCGACGCAGACTGGAGACCATCGGCCATTCGGGAGGAGCGACGGTGAGCTATATCCGCGGGTATGACCCCGACACATTGCGCGAGATCACTGACTCTCGTGAGTGCGCGGAGCGTCTCGACGAGATCGGCTCGCAGCGCAGCCTCCCCGCCCTGCTGGAGCGCGTCTGGCTGCTCAAGGTCCTGGATCGCTTCGACGAGGCGCTCGCGATCTCGGAGCAGTCCGTGCGCGTCGCGCGCATGGCCGGCACACGTCGCGATCTGCTGCGCGCCCGCATCCTGCACGCGACGATCATGCAGTGCCGCGGGGCCTACGCCGCCGCCGAGCAGGAACTCACGATGTGCGCCGAAGAGGCCGAGGGGCAGAACTGGGCGAGCATCGCCGCCTTCGCCCTGCAGCACCGCGGCAAGGTGCACTACGACGAGGGTGATTTCGAGAGCGCGCGCCGCGATTTCAAGCGCGCCCTCTTCCTCCGGCAGAACGCCGGAGCCACCGACGCCCAGCTCGAATCGACGCTGCTCGCGATCGACGCCGCCGACCGTCGGCGTCCGCGCGAGGTCGTCGCGAGCTGAGTGTCGGAGCCCCGGCTTAGCATTCCGGTCATGTCCGATCTGCAGCGCGTGCGCACCTGGGCCGAGGCGCTGATCGCCCTGCACCTCGACGCGTCGTGGACCTTCGGCTTCGACAACGCCAAACGTCGGGCCGGCCTCTGCGACTACAGCCGTAAGCGCATCAGCGTCTCGCGTTACCTCGCCGCGCGCTACGACGACGACACGAACCACCAGACGCTCCTGCACGAGGTCGCGCACGCCCTCGCGGGCGGCGCCGCCGGACACGGACCGTCGTGGAAGCGCACCGCTCGCGAGCTGGGCTACGTGGGCGGAACGACCCACGCCGGAGAGACCGCCAACGAGCTCGCGCCCTGGGTCGGCACCTGTCCCGCGGGCCACGTCGCGTACCGCCACCGCCGGGCGACGCGCCCCACCTCCTGCGCGAAGTGCGCGCCGCACTTCGATCCGCGCTTCGCCCTGACGTGGGAGCGACGCGACATCAGTCGGGCCACGCGCCTCGCGGCGGCGACGCCGCGCTGACACGGCTTGGGGCGAGCGGGGGTGCCGCAGTCGGGCGCGGCGCAGGCCGGCCCGTCGGATCCGGGGGTACCGCGGACGCGGCCGACTCGGGGCTGGCCGGTGCGGGGCATCGCGGATCCGGAGATGCCGCGCAGATCCGGACGATGACGCGCGTCTCGTCCGGATCTGCGCGCGATCTCCGGATCTGCGAGCGATCTCCGGATCTGCGAGCGATCTCCGGATCTGCGCCGCGGGAGGGACCCGCGCGGGTCAGGCGGCGCGGAAGGCGCCGTCAAGAAGGGACGGGACGACGGATGCCGCGTCCCGCGCGGCCGCGGCCTGAACGACCTCCGCGTGCCCGGCGTCGGCGAGCGAACGACCCGTGCCGCTCGCCGAGAGCAGGTGGCGCGCCGCGCCGCGGAGAGCGCGATAGCCCTCGCCCGCGACGGCCGCGTCGGGCGAGGCGTGGTCGATGCCCAGGTCGCCGAGAGCGGCGACGACGGCACCGGCGCCCAGGAGGTCGTCGACGGCGAAACGGAGGTTCTCGGCATCCGGATATCCGACCGCGATGATCGCGATACTGGTCCGCGCCGCGCGCTCCGTCTGGATCCGCAGGATCCGGTCGGCGACGGCCCGCGCGTTGCGGATACCGCCGATCAGCACGTGCCCGGCGCCACCGGACGCGCGGCCCGCCAGTGCCGCGGTCGGGAGCCCGTCGAGAGGCAGGACCGCGCCCGCTTCGGCGGCGGCGAGCGCATCGGCCGAGAGACCGAGCGTCTGCACGAGCACGACGACGTCGGCGGGAGCGAGACGATCGAGGCCCGCACCGCCCCATTCGAGACGCACCTGATAGTTCGCCTGGGCATGCGGGGCGTGGTCGTTCGGCATCCCTCGAGCCTAAGCCGGGGATGCGCCCGCCCGCCGTCAACCCGGGCGTGGAAGCGAGCGCGTGCGGCAGAATTCGCAGCATGCGCATTCTGTTGAAGTTCGTGATCGACTGCGATCCGGATGCCGCGTGGCGGGCGCTGCACTCGCCGCGCGCCGTCGCCGAGCTCTACGGTCCCCTCCTCGCCGTCGATGCGCTCGGGGAGATGCCCACCTCATTCACCTCCGGCGACGACGTCCCCGTGCAGATGAGCCTGGCCGGCGCCCTCCCCCTCGGTCGGCAGCTCATCTCGGTCGCGGACCGCGAGACCAGGGACGGACACGGGCGCGTGCGCGTGTTCCGGGACTGGGGCGTGCCCCTGACCGGTCCCCTCGCCGCCCTCGACGTGTGGGACCACCAGATGGCCGTGTCCGACGCCCCGGGCGAAGCGGGACGGACCCTGTGGCGGGAGCGCCTGACGATCGGCGGGGCCGCGGCCCCGGTGCTGTGGCCGGGACTCTGGGCGATGTGGCAGTGGCGCGAGGGACGCATCCGCGCCCTCGCCCCGACGTGGGCGTACGACCCGGAGACGGCGGACGACGCGACCGGCTGACGGGTCAGACCAGGCCGTGCCGGTACGCGAAGACGACGAGCTGCACGCGATCCCGGAGCGAGAGCTTCGCGAGGATCCGGCTGATGTGCGTCTTCACCGTCGCTTCGGAGAGGAACTCGCGCGCCGCGATCTCGCCGTTGCTGAGGCCCGCCGCCGCGAGGAGGAAGATCTCCCGCTCGCGTTCGGTCAGCTCGGCGAAGCGTGTCGGCACCGGTTCCGCGGCACCGTTCTCCGCGATGTGCGCGAAAAGCTCCCGCGTCGCCTCCGCCGCGATGACGGCGGATCCCGCGTGCACGGTCCGGATGGCGGACAGGAGGAACTCGGGCTCCGAATCCTTGAGGAGGAACCCGCTTGCCCCGCGCTGGATGGCCCGCGCAGCGGCTTCGTCGAGATCGAACGTGGTCAGCACCACCACGCGGGGCGCGTCGGGCTCCCGCAGGATCTCGGCCGTCGCGGTCAGCCCGTCCATCACCGGCATGCGCACGTCCATGAGGACGAGATCGGGACGCGTGGCACGCACGACCTCGATTCCCTCGCGTCCGTCGGACGCTTCGCCCACCACCTCGAGATCGGGCTGCGAGTCGATCACCATCCGGATGCCGGCGCGGAACAGCGCCTGATCGTCGACGAGAACGATGCGTACGGGGGTGCTCACTCGGTCGGTTCCTCTCGGGGGTGGTTCATTCGCGTATTCCGCGGGTGGACGGCTCTCACAGCGACGCCCGCACGGGCAGGTCCGCGCGCACGACGAAGAACCGTCCCTGTGCTTCCGCCGTCAGACGGCCCCCGACGAGGTGCGCGCGCTCGCGCATCCCGATGAGGCCGTGCCCGCCGGACGGCTGCGCCGGACCGTTCTCGGCCCGCGCGTTGCGAACCGTCACCTCGACGCGATCGGGAAGCCACCCGAGGTGCACGTCGACGCGCCGGTCGGCGCCGTGACGGAGGGCGTTCGTCAGCGCCTCCTGCAGGATGCGGTACACCGCGAGCTGGATCGCCGCCGGCGGTTCTCCGGGCGGGACGGGATCGACGTCGACCGACAGGTCGACGCCCGCGGCACGCACGTGCGCGTACAGCGCGTCGAGGTCGGTGAGCCGCGGCTGAGGGCCCTCGGCCTGGGTGTGGCGCAGCTGCGTGAGGAGTTGACGGACGTCGGTCAGCGCCCCGCGAGCGGTGGTCGAGATCGTGGCGAGCGCCGCCGTGGCGGCCTCGGGATCGGTGGCCGCCGCGTAACGGGCACCGTCGGCCTGGGCGATCACGACGGCGAGCGAGTGCGCCACGACGTCGTGCATGTCACGGGCGATCCGCACGCGCTGCTGCTCCGCGACCGTCTCGGCCTCGGCCAGACGCTGGGCGCGGCCGTTCTCGGTGGCACGGATCGCCGTTCGCACCAGGGCGCCCGTCACCCACGCCAGCAAGAGGGCGAAGGCCGCCGCGAGCAGAATGCCGACGATCGCGGCCACATCGCTCGGCTGGATCGGAGACGAGAGCGTGCGCACGACCAGGTAGAGCGATACGACGACGGCGCCTCCGACCGCGGAGGCGAACCCGGCCCAGAACACCCGCCTCGAGCCGTATGCGGCGGTCGTGTAGAGCACCGCGAACACCACGACGTCGGTGGGTGAGGGCTGTCGTCCGAGTCCCATCTGCAGCAACGCGCCCGCCCAGGCGAGGGCGAGCGCAAGGCCCGGGCTCAATCGCCGCATGGCCGCGGCGGCGGTGAAGGCCACGACCATCAGGGACGCGCCCACGCCGGCGGGCACGGAGGGGGCGTCCGACGCGAGTTCGAGGGCGAAGGCGAGCAACCCGAAGAGACCGGCGACGACGAGGTCGGTCACCAGTTGGTATCGGCGCAGCGGGCGGAGGGAGAGCATCGCGGCAACGCTACAGATCCGCGGAGGAGGCGGCATCCGTCCTGCGATGTATTCGTGGAGGCGGTGCCGGAATCGGCGCCCGGGGAGGAGAGGCTCCGGCGTCAGGCGGGGAAGTCGGCCGGCTCGATCGGGCGCGCCTCGAAGAACGTCTGGAGGACGATCGTGGTGCGCGTGTTCACGTGAGCGGCCGCGCGGATGTCACGGATCAGCGCCTCGAGATCGCGCGGGGTCGGAACCCGGACGAACAGCATGTACGCCGCCTCTCCCGCGATGGAGTGGCAGGCCTCGATCGCGGTGAGGTGCGCCAGCAGTTCGGGCGCGTTGTCGGGCTGCGCGGGATCGAGCGGAGTGATCTCGACGAAGGCCGCGAGGGGGCGACCGAGCGCTTCCGCGTCGAGAACCGGGCGATACCCGCGCACGATCCCGCGCGCTTCGAGCCGGCGCAGTCTCGACTGCACCGCCGACACGGACAGACCCACGCGCTCGGACAGGTGCGACAGCGTCGCGCGGGCGTCGAGCGAGATCTCGCGGACGATCGCGGCGTCGACGGCGTCATCGAGGCGCGCCGGGCGAGCAGGAGCCTCGGTCATGGGGTCGACAGTACCAGGGAGCGACATCTCAGCTCTCGCAGTATCCGTAAGTTTTCCGTTAGCATTGCATTCAAGCAGGAATTTTTACCGCCATGACCGGAGGATGCCATGACCATCGCGACGCCTTCCCGTACCGCGCACGAGTTGCTCGACGGGCACCCCGTCGGCGAGGTCGAGCTCACCCCCGCCTGGGCGCAGCTGAAGAACGCCGCCATCGCCCTGCAGGAGCTCCAGGCGGGTGACGGCTCGATCGCCGACGCGACGGCCGCTGCTCCCCTGCTCGACGATGTCATCGAGGCGGTCGAAGCCCTCGCACCGCTCTTCCCCCACGACGCCGCCTACCTCGAGGCTTCGGTCGCCGATTTCCGTCGGTGGCGCGCCGAGGGGCTCGGGGTGCCCGACTTCCTCGACTCGCTCGTGGCCTTCCAGCCCCAGGAGCACCGGGTCGACGGCATCCGTCATCTCGTCGTCTTCCCGATGTACACGCAGAACGGGTCGCGCGACCGACACGTCGAGGCCGTGCTCGTGGAGGCGATCTGGCCCGAGTTCATCGCTCAGCTCGAGACCGAGTACACCAACCGCCTCTTCGTCTCGTTGCGGCTGATCGACTTCACCCCCGGGTACGACACCAACTCGGCCGTCCTCTTCCCCGAGACCGTGGCGATGCGCGAGATCCCCACCTTCACGTGGGGCGCCATCTTCCAGGATCGCGAGGCCGCGCGCTACCGCCGCGTCACCCGGGCGGCGGCAGACATCACCAAGCTGGAGCTCCCCGCCGACGCCGCACGACTGCTCGACGACCAGGTGCTCGCCGAAGAGACCTTCGTGATGTGGGACCTCATCCACGACCGCACCCACATGCGCGGCGATCTCCCCTTCGATCCGTTCATGATCAAGCAGCGCATGCCGTTCTTCCTCTACTCGCTCGAAGAGCTGCGCTGCGATCTCACCGCGTTCCGTGAGTGCGTCGCGCTGCAGGCTCGCCTGTCGGCGCGGAACGACCTGGATGCCGCGGAGCAGGCCATGCTCGACCACGCCGGGCTCGTGCAGTACGCGGTGATCTTCGACCGCATCTTCCGCTTCGCGATCACGGGATCGCGCGTGCGCAACTACGACGGCCTCGGCGGTCAGCTGCTGTTCGCGTGGCTGCACCAGCGGCGGGTGCTGCACTGGACCGACACGTCGCTCGCCTTCGACTGGGACGAGGTGCCCGCCGCGGTGATCGCTCTCGCCGACGCCATCGACGAGCTGTACTGGCGCTCCATCGACCGACCGAAGACCGCGCACTGGCTCGCCGCCTACGACCTGGTGCGCTCGGTCGTGACGCCTCACCCCGCCTCGGTCTGGGCGCGAGGGCTGTCCGACGATGTGCTCGCGGGCCTGCCGAAGGGATACACCGACGCGGTCCTGGACGACGAGTTCCCGCTGTCGATGTTCTTCGAGGCGCTCGAGAAGAAGATGCGCCCGGTGATCGCCTCGACCGAGGGCATCCGCGGAACGGACTGATCCGCACCCCTCCGCCGCACGTCCCCTGACGTCGATCCCTGTGGCGGGACGGCGTCTCGTGGACACACGACGCAGAGCGGAGCGCTCGTGATGGCCGGGAGACGTGGGAGCGGTCGCGCTCGGATCCGCCGCGGAGGACACTCGGAGGACCACGCCGGATGACGACGACGGAGACAGTGTGAGCGACACGAAGCAGACGCAGGAACTCGTCCGGGGGCGACTCGTCCTCCTCGCCGGGGGCACGAGCGCGGCGGGGCGGGCGGCAGCACGGGCCCTGCTCCAGGCCGGGGCACGGGTGGTGATCGTGGGATCGGATGCCGCGCGGCTCGCGGACGCGGTCCGCGACGCACCGGGCGCGCTCGGGGAACGATGCGACCTCACCGACGAGGATGCCGTGTCGGCCCTGCGTGAGCGGGTCCACGCCGCGCACGGACGGGTGGACGGCGTGCTCCACCTGGTCGGAGGCTGGCGCGGCGGCGGCGGATTGGCCGGGCAGAGCGACGAGGATTTCGCCTTCCTCCTGCGCTCGCTGACGGCGCTGCGCGTCGTCAGCCGCGCGTTCGACGAGGATCTGCGCGCCTCCCCCGCCGGCCGACTCGCCATCGTGTCGTCGACGGCGGTCGCTCGTCCCCTGGCCGGCGGGGCGAACTACGCGGCGGTCAAGGCGGCGAGCGAGGCGTGGACGAGAGCCGTCGCGCAGGGCTTCGCGAAGAACGCCCGCGACGCCGACCGAGCGATCTCCGGAGCGGCCGTGATCTTCCGCGTGAAGAGCCTGGAGGGGCTCGAAGAGGCACTGGCGGCTGCCTTCGTGGCGCTCTGGGATGACACCGCGGATGCGTTCAACGACGTGGTGATCGAGGTGGGGGCGGGCGCCTAGGAGGTGGATGCCCGGGTTCCGGGATCGGTGTCGACGGCGGCATCCGTCTCCGCGTCGACCGGGGCGCCCTCGGACCCATCCGCATCCGCCGCTCGATACCGTGTCGACAGCACGCGGTACGAGCGGGAGAAGAACGCGAGAACGCCCACGACGACCATGGCCAGGCCGGCGAACACGAACACGAGAGCGATCCCCCGCGACTGCCCCTCACCCACGAGCCAGCCCCAGGTGGCGCGTCCGCTGTCGCCACCCATGTAGGGGATGACGAGGAACTGCGCGATCGGGGCGATCAGGAACGAGGTCACCGGTGCCGCCGCGGACTCGAAGGCCGCGGCGAAGCCGAAGACGCGCCCCTGCGTCGCGAAGGGCACGACCTTCTGGATGACCGTCTGCTCGGCGGCCTCGACGGGAGGGATGAGCGCCATGTACACCCAGATGCCGACCGCGTAGAGCCACCACCAGTCGCGCAGGGTGAAAACCGCACCGAGCACCCCCATGGCGATGACGATCCACAACATCGTGCGGATCGGGTTGCGACCGAGTCCGAGCTTGGCGACGAGTCCCCCGCCGATGATGAAGCCCGTGGCCGTCACCGCGAGCACGACGCCCCACACCTCGACGTCGTAGACCCGGCCGTCGATCTCGAGGCGGAAGAGCTCGAGGCCGTAGGGATCCATGAGCGCCATGTAGACGCCGCCGATGAGGTTGTTGAAGGTGGAGAACACGAGGAGGGCGAAGAGTCCGGGCGCCGCGCGCACCGCTCGGACGGCCCCGCCGATGTCGACCAGGGGACCTCGTTCTGCGGCGGCCACAGGCGGAGCTTCGGGGATCCGGATGGTGAGGAGATGCACGAGCGCCACCGCGGTGAGCACCACCGCGATCGCCAGCGTCCACCCCATGCCGAGGAAGCCGACCGAGAGTCCGCTGAACACACTGGTGACGACGAACGCCAGACCCTGCACCGTGCCCACGAGACCGTTCGCGTTCGCGTGCCGCTCGACCGGCACGAGCAGGGTGACGGTCGTGGACAGGGCGATGTTGCGGAGGTTCTCGATCACCGCGCCGCCGAGGATGATCCCCGAGAACACCCAGAACCAGGGCCCGCCGAGATCGAGCAGAGCCGACTCGGGGAGAGCGAGCCACAGGGCTCCCGCGAGCAGGAAGGCCACGAGGGTGACGACGCCGGAGACGATCATGACCCGGTGCTTGCGGTGGCGGTCGACCAGCGTGCCGAACACCATGGCGAACACCGCCAGCAGCAGCATGTAGGCGCCGCCGACGATACCCGTCGCGAGAACCGACCGCGTCTCGAGGTACACCCAGAAGGTGAGCGCGAACCAGAGGAAACTCGTGGTGACGTTCGCCGCGGCCGTGTTGATCAGGACGGCCAGGAACGTGCGCTGCCCGCGCGCGGCGCCGACAGCCGCGGGGGCGTCGGGAGGCTGTGGAGCGGACATGAGCACACGGTAGACCCGACCTCCGACATCGGCCAGACCCGCCCTCACCTCCTCCTGGTTCCCCGGCGAACCACCCCTCAGGCAGTCGGGAAGCGGGAGTCGCGGGCGTAATCGGCGAGACGTGCGTCGAGAGCCGCGCGGACCTGTACCGGTGCGTCCTCGCCGATCAGCACGCGCAGACGCTCGTCACCGTCGTCGCACACGTGCGCGAAGATCTGCTCCGCGGCATCCTCCGGTCGCGTGCCGCCGGTCGGTGCGGGAGACGTCGGCCAGGGGATCTCGGCTCGACCGAACAACCGCGTGCGGAGGTCGTCGTAGACGGGGAGAGCCTGGGCGAAGCGCATGTTCGAGCCCGCCCAGTCGGTGTCGAGGGCGCCCGGTTGGATGATGGACACGCGTACGCCGAACGCTCGCACCTCGGCGGCCAGCGCCTCGCTGAACGCCTCGAATCCCCATTTGGAGGCGTTGTAGAGCCCGAGGAGGGGCATCACGCCGACCCCGCCCACCGTGGAGATCTGCACGATGCGCCCCGATCCCCGCGCGCGCATCAGGGGAACCGCGGCCTGACTGAGCCAGAGCGGACCGAGCATGTCGGTCTCGACGATCGCGCGAACCTCGGCCTCGGACGCCTCCTCGACCGCGCCGATCAGGCCGAACCCGGCGTTGTTCACGAGGACATCGAGCCCACCCCCTCGCGCGGCGGCTGTCTCGACCGCGGCGCGCGCGGCCTCCCGATCGCGCACGTCGAGCGGCAGGACCGTGAGCCTGTCGTGGACGGGAAGCTCCTTCCCCGGCCGAACCGTCGCGACGACGGCGTGACCGCCCGCCAGGACGCGGGCCACCATAGCCCGTCCCAGTCCGCTGCTCGCGCCCGTGATCATCCACGTCTTCGAAGAGGTCATGGTGCTACCGTACGCGAAACTGGACGGACGGTCTCGTTTTTCGCGTACGATGACGGCATGGCGAGATCGGCGACCCGCAGGCGCGTGCATGACGCCGTCCTGAGCCTCGTCCGCGAGGGTCGGATGGGGGCGTTGAGCATGGAAGGCGTCGCCGCGCGCGCCGGGGTCAGCAAGCAGACCCTCTACCGGTCGTGGCCGACGACCGGGGCGATCCTGTTCGACGCCCTCCTCGCTCGCAGCGAGGGTCCCGACGGAGACGTCATCGTCCCCGACACGGGCGATCTGAGCGCCGACCTGTTCACCCTGGCGTCCGGGATGATCTCCGAACTCACGGGAGCGGAGACGGAGCCTCTCCTGCGCGCGGTCACCGCGGAGGTGCAGACCGACGCCGAGCTGGCCGCGCAGTATCGCGCCCTGCTCCTGGCTCCGCAGATGACGGCGATCGCGCGGCGCTTCCGGGATGCCGGCGCCGCCGATCCCGACGAATGCGCCGAGCTCTTCGTAGGCCCCGTCCTTCATCGCTGGCTCCTGCGCTCTCATCCGTTCAGCCGGGAATGGGTCGCCCGCCACGTCGCCCGGACGCTGCGGGCGACGGCGACCTGAGCGACGGCTCCTCGCGACCGGCGGAGGGGCGCGCGCGAGGGGCGCGCGCGATCGGGCGCGCGCGAGGGTCGCGCGCGATCGGGCCGTCGACCGGGCGGCCGCGAGGTTCCGGCGCCGGCCGGACTCGGCGACCGAACGGCACCTGCGTGCGGCTCAGTCGAGGAGGCTCCGGCACCGCCCCGGCTCCGCAACCGAATGAAACCCGCGCGCGGCTCCGTCGAGGAGGCTCCGGCACCGACCCGGGTCCGCGACCGAACGGCACCTGCGTGCGGCTCAGTCGAGGAGGCTCCGGATGTCGTCGGCCGTCAGGCGAGGTCCCCCAGCGAAGGTGACGTCGCCGTCATCGGCGCCCCCGTCGAGCACGCGGGAGAAGAGCTCGGACTTCGCCTCCCGCAGAGCCACGACCTTCTCTTCGACGGTGTCGGACGAGACCAGCCGGTAGACGATCACCGGTCGCGTCTGCCCGATGCGATGGGCGCGGTCGATCGCCTGGTCTTCGACGGCGGGATTCCACCACGGATCGAGCAGCACGACGTAGTCGGCCTCGACCAGGTTCAGGCCGACCCCGCCCGCTTTGAGCGAGACGAAGAACACGGGGTCATCTCCCGCGCGGAAGCCGTCGATCACCGCCTGACGATCGACCGTCGCACCGTCGAGGTAGCCCGACGCGAGTCCCGCGTCGGTCGCGCGCCGGCGAGCAGCGCGGAGGAACCGCGTGAACTGGCTCAGCACGAGGACCCGGTGCCCCTCGGCAGCCGCCTCGACGAGGAGTTCCTCCAGGGCGTCGAGCTTGGCCGAGGGAGCTTCCCCCTCGTCGACGAGCGAGGGATCGAGCGCCAGCTGGCGCAGCATCGTCAACGACCGGAAGATCGCGAACCTGTTGCCGTCGGCATCGTCGTCGAGGAGACCGAGCAGTCGCTGGCGCTCCCGGTGGAAGCGTCGGTCGTAGAGCTTGCGATGGGCGGGGTGCAGATCGACCGCGATGACGGTCTCCTGCTTGGGCGGGAGCTCGGATGCCACGAGCTCTTTCGTGCGGCGCAGGAGGAAGGGCCGGATACGGCGACGCAGAAGGTCGAGCCGCGCGCGATCGGAGTGCTTCTCGATGGGGGTGCGGTAGAGCTCGGTGAAGGACTCCCTCGTACCGAGGAGCCCCGGCGCGACGAGCGACATCAGCGCCCACAGCTCGAGCAGGTTGTTCTCCATGGGCGTGCCCGTGATGACGAGCGTGAACGGCACCGCGAGGCTGCGCGCCGCGCGATAGCCCCGCGAGGCGGGGTTCTTGATCTGCTGCGCCTCGTCGAGGACGAGCCCCGACCACGCGACCTCGGCGTACTGCTCCTGCTCCAGACGGAAGAGCGCGTAACTGGTCACGACGACGTGCGCGCCCGCGGCCTCCTCGGCGATGCTCGACGACCGTCTCGCGCGCGTGGCCGAGACGGTGCGCACCTCGAGCTCGGGGGCGAAGGTCGCGCACTCGCGCGCCCAGTTGCCCACGACGCTCGTCGGCGCGACGATCAGGAAGGGAGCCATCTCGGCATCGGCCGCGCGAGCGGCTTCCATCATGGCGATGGTCTGCACGGTCTTGCCGAGACCCATGTCGTCGGCCAGGATGCCCCCGAGCCCCTGCACCCGCAGGAAGTGCAGCCAATCGAGACCTGTGCGCTGGTAGTCGCGCAGGGTCGCGCGAAGTCCGGCCGGCGGATCGACCGGCTCAAGCGCGGCGTCGTCGGTCAGACCGCGGACGCGGAGCCACCACTCCGCCTCGTGCGCCGCGACCATGCCCAGTTCGGACAGGTCGTCCCACAGGCCCACGTTGTAGCGGTTGACGGCCAGGTCGGCACCGGGTCGGTCGGCGAGCGTGCGCGCCTCGTCGATCACCGCGCGGAGGCGGTCGAACTCGGGGGTGTCGAGCCGGACATACTCGCCCTCGCCGACGAACAGCACACGATCGCCCAGCGCCAGGGCCGTGTAGAGCGAGGTGAACTCCACCTCGACGTCGCCGACGGTGACGCGGGCGTGCAGGTCGAACCAGTCGCTGCCGTCGTCGTCGCCCGTGCTCAGCTGGATGACCGGGGCGTCCTCCGACACCCGGTAGACGGGGTCGGCCCCGCTGGTCTGCACGCGGACGTGCGCGAGCGAGCGCAGCCGGGGCAGCCCCTCCCCCACGAGCAGCGCCGCGTCGCCGGCGCTGAGTGCTCGCGCCGGCGCGGTACCCGTCGGGAAGGGGGCGGGGACCTCGAGGCGCATCTCTTCGGCGAGAGTCGCGACCGTGCTCCAGACCGCTTTCTCGTGCTCGCCGTGGCGACGCCCCCGCGTCGGTGACCGGTCCCAGCGGGTGGAGAGGAACGTCCCCCCGTCTCGGTGCTCGACGAGCAGTTCGAGGACGGGGAGCGGAGGGGGCGGCACGTCGACGGTGCCCCTCGGGGACGCGACCGGCGCCTCCAGCTGGAGCCGGGGCAGATAGTCCTGCAGGAAGGTCGGAGTCCCGCCCTCGTCGATCGTCAGGGCGCCCGGTCGCGCCAGCAACCCGCGCACGGGGCCCGACACGGGAGAGGAGAGCCGGGCGAGGGTGATCCGCTCGTCGTCGCCGTCGCGATCGGCGACGAAGGCCACGGCGACCGCCGGCTCGCCGACCACCCACGAGGGCAGGGCCGCGGTGTCCTCGTCGAGACCCTGGACACCCCCGCGCACATGGAGCGCGCTGCCCCGCCGGTCCAGTGTCACCGCGGCCGCGACCGGCTCCTCGACGATCCGCACGGGATGGTGCGCGCCGGATCCCGACACCAGCGGCACCCCCGCCGCCACCACGGCGTCGAGCTGCAGCCACAGCGAGTGCGGGGGCACGGCGGCCAGCGGCATCCATTCGTCGGAGAGGTACGCGCCGGCGCCGTACCGCCCCAACCGTCCGAGGCTGTCGAGGGCGGCGCGAGCGCGCGGATCGGCGGGGAGGGCGGCGAGGGCCGACCAGCCCGCGCGCCCCTTGATCCAGGTGCCGCGCGTGCCGCGCACCCCGGGCCGCGCGGTGAGGGTCAAGGCGGTGCCGTACCCGCGACCGCCGCCTCGGCGGACGGACAAGAACAGGCACAGGTCGAACGGCGCCTCGTCGTCGGCGGGAGGCGCGGCCGCGAACAGCTCGTCGAGCGAACGCTGCCACTCGGGGCGCGGTGGACGACCGGCGGCGATCAGCCGGTCGAGGAGGACGAGCGCGGCCGCGCACGAGTGCTCGCATTCGGGGCCGCGACCGCAGGAGCACCACCCGGAGAGGCGGGAGAAGTCGGCGGCGACGCGCAGCTCGAGGTGTTCGTAGCCGGCCGCGCCGAAGGACTGCGCCGTCACCACGAGCATGTCGCCGACCGCCCTCGCGTCTCCCACCTCGACGGAGCCGTAGACGATGAGGCGATCGGCGCGGATCATCGCGGAGGACGAGAACATCTCGCCGGCGATGCTGAGCGCTTCGGGATCCAACCTCATCCCCCCATTGTCGTCGGGGGCACCGACACCTCGTCGCGTCCGGGGCGTTCTGTGGAGGAGATCACCCCTGGGGAGGAGCCGGGAAAAGTTACGCTGGTGGGGTGACTTCCCTCCACGACACGTCGGTGCGCGGCTTCGCCTCCGACAACTATTCCGGCATCCACCCCGTCGTCCTCGCCGCGATCACCGCAGCCAACGAGGGCCACCAGGTCGCCTACGGCGAAGACGTCTACACCGCCCGTCTGCAGGAGCTGTTCGTCTCGCTGCTGGGCGAGGGGGTCGAGGCCTATCCCGTGTTCAACGGCACGGGCGCGAACGTCGTCGGCCTGCAGTCGATGCTCCCCCGCTGGGGCGCCGTGATCTCGGCATCCACCGCGCACATCAACGTCGACGAGGGCGGCGCCCCCGAGCGCGTCGGCGGCATCAAGCTGCTGACGGTCCCCACCGACGACGGCAAGCTCACCCCCGAGCTCGTCGACCGCGAGGCCTGGGGCTGGGGCGACGAGCACCGCGCGCAGCCCCTCGTCGTCTCGATCACGCAGTCGACCGAGCTCGGCACGCTGTACACCGTCGACGAGATCCGCGCGCTGGCCGACCACGCCCACGGGCACGGCATGCGCCTGCACATGGACGGGGCCCGCATCTCGAATGCCGCCGCCGCCCTCGACGTGCCTCTGCGCGCGTTCACGCGCGACGCCGGCGTCGACGTGCTGAGCTTCGGAGGCACGAAGAACGGCGCGATGATCGGCGAGGCCATCGTCGTGCTGGACCCGGAGGCCTCCACGGGTCTGACCTACCTGCGCAAGCTCGACATGCAGCTCTCGAGCAAGATGCGCTTCGTCTCGGCGCAGCTCGTCGCCCTGCTCGAGGACGACCTGTGGTTGCGCAACGCGCGTCACTCGAACGCGATGGCCCAGCGCCTGCGCGCGGGCGTCGAGGCGGGACTCGCCGACGGGTCGATCCGCGGCGTCGAGTTCACCCAGCCCACACAGGCCAACGGCGTCTTCGCGACCCTTCCCGCCGGGGTCGCCGACCGCCTGCGCGAGAGCTTCCGGTTCTACGACTGGGACGAGATGCGCCGCGAGGTGCGGTGGATGTGCTCGTTCGACACCACCGAAGACGACATCGACGCCTTCGTCGCGGCGATCGCCCGCGAGACGACCGCGTGAGCTGAGTCCGACCGCGCGCGACGCATCCACGGACGACGCGGCACCGGCCGCCCCGCGCGCACGTCGCGCTCTCCCGCCGACACCGCTCGGCAGGAGTGACCGTGTCGAGACGCGACCGAGGGCCACGGCATCCGTCCTGACCGGGAGGGATGCCGCGGCCCTCGCCGTCTCACGCTCCCGCGAGCCAGTCCCGGTACGCGTCGAACGTGGTCTCGCGACCGAGGAAGGTCTCGACGAGTTCTCGCGCATCGCGCGTGCCGCCCGGTTCGAGGATCTCGTGCCGGTAGCGGGTGGCGGTGTCCTCGTCGAAGAGGTCGCCGCCGAACGCCGAGAGCAGGTCGCGCGCGATCACGAGGCTCCACTGGTAGGTGTAGTAGCAGGCGCCGTAGCCGGTGAGGTGCCCGAAACCGGCGTAGGAGTGCGACCCGTCGAGCGGGGTCACCGGGCTCGCCGCGCGGTAGTACCCGTCGACGGCGGCCGCGAGGTCCGCGGGGCGGTCCACGTGCAGGCGGTACGAGGTCGTCGCGTGGCCGAGCTGGCGGGTCACCTCGAGTCCGCGACCGAACGCGTCGGCGGTGCGCATGCGCGCGACGAGGTCGGCGGGAATGGACTCGCCCTCGTCGTTCACCGCGAAGGCCGCGAGCGCCTCGGGGTCCCACGCCCACTCCTCGAGCAGCTGGCTCGGCGCCTCGACGAAGTCCCACTCGGTGGCCACCCCCGTCCAGCGCGCCCACTTCTGGTGCCCGCCGAGGATGTCGTGCACGAGGTGGCCGAACTCGTGGAAGAACGTCACGACCTCGTCGTGCTCGAGCAGACCGCGCGAGAAGTTGCACAGCAAGACCGACTCGGGCAGCGCGCGGCCCGCGATGCCGGGCGCGAGGCCGAAGCACGCGGCGTGGTTGTACTTGCCCTCGCGCGGGTGCAGGTCGAGGTGGATGCGCCCGAGCCGCTCCCCCGCGCGGACGACGTCGTACGTGCGCACGTCGTCGTGCCACGACGAGGTCTCGACCGGCACGTAGGAGACGTCGAGCAACCGACCCGTCGTGGCGAGGACGCCGTCGAGCACGCGATCGAACCGGAAGTACGAACGCACGAGCTGCGCGTCGACGTCGTACTCCTCGCGTTTGAGGGCGCCCAGGACGTACCAGAAGTCGGCGATCGTCACGGCGTCGGCGTCGGGATCGTCGCGGCGCAGGCGGGTCAGGACGCGCTCGTACTCCGCGGTCGCGGCGGGGGCCGCCGCCGCGGCGACGCGCTCGAGGAACGCGGCGACGGCGGCACTCGAGCCGATCATGCGCGTCTCGGTCTCGTAATCGGCCCAGTCGCCGTAGCCGAGCAGGGCCGCTCGTTCCGCGCGGACCGCGAGCAGCCCCGCCAGCACGGGTTCGTTCACGGGCCACGCGAGATCGTTGTAGGCGCCGACGAGGGCGTGACGCACCGACCGATCGCGCGCGTACTCGCGCACGGGCATGAGGTCGGTGTACTCGGTGGTGAGTGTCACGAGCCCATCGCCGTCGGCGGGGTGCGCCTCGATGAAGTCGGCGGGCAGCCCCTCGAGCGAGGAGGCAGGCACGCGGATCTCGCGGCGCCCCTCGCGGACGTTCCGAGAGAACGTCAACGACAGCTCGGTGTCGCGATCGGTCAGCTCGCGAACGCGCTCGCGATCGGCATCCGCGAGATCGACGCCGCCGCGACGGAAGTCCCGACGGATCTGGTCGAGGAGGCGCCGCTCGTCGGGGTCGAGCCCGTCGGCGTCGAGATCGGCGAAGACGCTCCACAGGTCGCGGTCGAGGAGGCGCCGCGCCTGCACGGCCTCGACCGCTTGCGCCTGGGCCTCGGCCGCGTCGCGGATGCCCGCATCGGGGTGCGATTCGCTGAGCAGGTGGGAGGGGGCGGCAGCCTCGGCGAGCGCGAGCTCGGCCTCGTTCCAGAGAGCGAGTCGCTCGCGGGCGCTCGACTCTGTCTCGGCGACGAGCCGCGCGTCGATCTCGGCGACGCGGTCGAGCCGTTCGCGCGGACGCTCGGCGGCGAACGCGCGCCACCCGTCGAGGTCGCGAGGCAGGGTCAGGGGTTCCACGGGAGAATCCGGCATCCTCCGACCCTAGGCAGGGTCTCCGACACCGGGCAACGGCCTGGGGACAACCGCCGGGAATCCCGAACGGTGCAGGAGGGGACGGGTCAGCGCAGCGCGCCCACCGAGGCGAGGCCCTGCCGGACGAGGGTTCCGCGCCCGCCCTCCATCTCGGCGGCGAGCGCATCGGAGGCCGCCTCCTCCGGAGACAGCCACGTGACCTCGAGCGCGTCCTGACGCGGTTCGCACGTGCCGGTCACGGGCACGACGTACGCGAGGGCGACGGCGTGCTGCCGGTCGTCGTGGAACGCGCTGACGCCCGGGAGTGGGAAGTACTCGGCCACCGTGAACGGCGCCGGCTGCGGCGGCAGCAGGGGGAAGGCCATGGGACCGAGGTCGTTCTCGACGTGACGGAACAGCGCATCGCGCACGGTCTCGCCGTAGCGCACGCGCCCCGAGACGAGGGTGCGGGTCATCTCGCCGAGCGGGGTCGCCCGCAGCAGGATGCCGACCTGCGTCACCATGCCCATGCCGTCGGTGCGTACGGGCAGCGCCTCGACGTAGAGCATCGGGAGACGGCGCCGCGCCTCGGCGAGCTCGACCTCGCTGAGCCACCCCGGGTTGGTGTTCGGGCCGCCGGGTGCGCCCGAGAAGGGGCCGGACAGCGGCTCGCGCTCTCCGCCGTTGTCGCCGGGTTCGGGGTCGGGTGTGCGGACAGCCATGCTCCCTGTATATCAACCGACCGCCGCCGATGCCGCGTGTCCGCGCGGTCGCGGCGGGTTCCTCCGCGTGGCGGAGGCGAATCCGGGAGTGGAGGTGGATCCTCCGGCGGAGCATCCACCGTGCCGGGTCCTCCTCCCGCACGGCCCCGTGCACCGCATACCGCCGCGGGGTCCGGCGCCGCCGCGGCCGGATGTCGGAGGCCTTTGCCACAATGGCCGCATGAGCACGCCCCTCTCCCTCGATCCCGCCCTCGTCCGGTGGTCCGTGCCTCCGCACGAGCGCGGAGATCGCCCGGTCCTGCTCCTCCTCCACGGATACGGCTCCGACGAGCACGATCTGTTCGGACTCGCCCCGTCCCTCCCCGCCGACTACGTGATCGCGAGTCTGCGCGCCCCGCTCACCCCGCCCTGGCCCATGCCCGGGGCCTCGTGGTACCCCATCGAGGGGCTGAACGGGCGCGATCCGGGCGCCGTCACCCGCGCGGCGGAGTCCGTGCTCGCCTGGATCCAGGATGCCGCCGGCACGGCGCCCGTCGGACTGCTCGGCTTCTCGCAGGGCGGCGCTGTCGCCCTCCAGACGCTGCGGGTCGATCCCGACGCGGTGTCGTTCGTCGTGGTGCTGGCGGGTTACGCGGCCGGGGGCGAACTCCCCGGGGACAGCGTCCTCGCCGAACGTCGTCCCCCGGTGTTCTGGGGGCGCGGTGCAGCGGACGACGTCATCCCGACGCACCTCGTCGACGCAACGGCCCAGTGGCTGCCCGTCCACAGCGAGCTCAGCGGACGCGTCTACCCCGGCCTGACGCACTCGATCTCGCAAGACGAACTTGACGACGTCCGCGCCTTCCTCGACGCGCGTCTCGCGGACCGCGAGGCAGCGGGATGACTCAGCAGTGCGAGCTGTCGACTCCCCCGCTGTCGCCGCACGAGGCATCCGACGCGAAGCCGCTGTCGACGTCGTTCGACGACGAGACCGAGCCTCCGCCCCGACCGGGAGGGATGGAGCCCAACCCGGCCATCACGGCACCGAAGAGCGCTCCGGTCCGCAGGCCGCCCACGACGTCGCCGAGGAAGACACCGACGACGAGCAACGCGACCACCCACGCGGGGAACGTCACCGCCCACGCGAAGAGGAGCCGACGCCGACGAGCGTCTGCTCGCTGACGGTCGAGAGGCGAAGAGGCGGCCACGCCGACATCGTAACCACGGCGACCGGTCCGCGGGGGTTCCCCATCGACGCCGGATCCGCTAACGTGGTCAGCCCTGTCCCCGAGAACGAGGTCTCCTCCGGTGAAGAACGTCGACGCTTCCGCGCCCCTGTCCGCGCGCTGACCCGTCGACCCGCCGTTTTCTCGGCCGCCCTCCGCTGACGCGGACGGGTCCGGTGTCCGCGTATCCCGCGTCCCCGGAATCCCGTCATGTCAGCTTCTTCCCCTTCCCTCGTCCTCGATCGCGTCCGCCTCGTGTGGCCCGACGGAACCGTCGCCCTCGATGAGGTGTCCGGCGCCCTCGGCCGGGGGCGCACCGGTCTCGTCGGCCGGAACGGCGCCGGTAAGTCCACGCTCCTGCGCCTGGCCGCGGGGCACCTCGCCCCCACGTCCGGCACGGTCTCGGCATCCGGCGATGTCGTCCTGCTCCCGCAGCGTCTCGCGGCGGATCCCCACCGCCCCGTCTCGGCCCTCCTCGGCGTCGAGACGGCGCTGACCGCCCTGCGCGCCATCGAGTCGGGCGATGTGGCGCCGCACCACTTCGACGCGGTCGGCGACGACTGGGACGTCGAGGCGCGCGCCCACTCCCTTCTCGCCGAAGCGGGACTGGCATCCGATGCCCTGGACCGCACGGTCGGGGAGCTCTCGGGAGGGGAGACGATGCTGACCGCGCTGGTCGGACTCCGCGCCCGCGCGGCCGACATCACCCTCCTCGACGAACCGACCAACGACCTCGACCGCGACGCCCGGGCCCGCGTGAGCGCGCTCGTCGAGAGCTGGCCGGGCACGCTGGTCGTCGTCAGCCACGACGTCGGCCTGCTCGAGCGCATGGATGCCACGGCCGAGCTCTACGGCCGCACGCTGAGCGTCGTCGGCGGGCCGTACAGCGCGTGGCGGGCGCAGCGCGACGCGGAACAGGAGGCAGCGGTCCGCGCAGAACGCGACGCGGCCCAGTCCCTGCGCCGCGAGCGTCGGCAGCGCATCGAGTCGTACGACAAGCTCGCCACCCGATCGCGCGTCGCGCACAAGGCGCAGGTCGAGAAACGCGTCCCCAAGATCATCGCGGGAGGACGGGCGAACGCGGCGCAGGTGAGTGCGGGTCGCCTGAGCAGCGAGATGAGGGGGAAGGAGGATGCCGCGCGCGCGGCGCTGAGCGAGGCGTCGGCCCGGGTGCGCGACGACGGCGTGGTGCGCATCGACCTGCCCGATCCGGGGAACGCGGCCGCAAGACGGATCCTGTCCCTCGGCGACGGCGAACGCGAGTGGATCGTCACGGGACGCGAGCGCGTCGCCCTGGTCGGCCGCAACGGCATCGGCAAGACGACGCTGTTGGAGAGCCTCCTGGGCGCCGTGGACCCCGCGGGGCAGATCCACGCCCGCGCGAGCGTCGAGCACGTCGGCTACCTGCCGCAGCGTCTCGACGGCCTGGACGACACGGCATCCGTCCTCGACACCGTGTGCGCGGCGGCGCCGAGCGTTCCCGTGGCGCTCGTGCGCGACCGACTGGCACGATTCCTGGTGCGCGGCGACGCCGTCGGTCGCCCCGTGGGGACGCTCTCCGGCGGCGAGCGCTTCCGCGTCACGCTCGCGCGGCTGCTCCTCGCGGATCCCCCGCCGCAGCTGCTCGTGCTCGACGAGCCGACGAACAACCTCGACCTCGACACGGTCGATCAGCTGGTCGCGGCGCTGCAGGCGTATCGGGGCGCCGTGCTGGTGGTGAGTCACGACGACGCGTTCCTCGCGCGTCTCGACCTCGACCTCCGTCTGGAGCTGGAGGAGGGGAGGCTCGCCGAGCGGGAGCCGTGAGCTCAGCAGGCGCCGCCGCCGTCCGCGCCCCCTCCGCCGCCGTCCGCGCAGCCGCCGTCGCCGAAGCCGCCGACGATCGCGGCCCCGCCATCGGTTCCCGCGCCACCCCGCGACGGATGCGCCTGGCGCCACGTGAAGACCGCGAAACCGGCGAAGAGCAGGGCGAGGATGCCACCGATCGTGGCGCCCATGAGGAGGTTCTGCGAACCGAACCACAGGGCGGCACCGATGGCGAGACCGAGGCCGACGGAGACGGACACGACCGCGACGGCGGCCCGCGGGGACCACGATGCGCTGTTCATACGGTCACGCTAGGCCGCCGCGCCCCTCACCGCCTCCGCCGCGAGGGGGAGCCGAGGGAAGGCCATCCGCCGAGATCACCTGATCGTGCCGAGGTCACGGGCGGTGGCGGCACAGCACGCGTGACCTCGGCACGAACGTGTCGTCTCGAGGCGTTCGCCCGGCCGTTCCGCGCCGGGCGAACGTCAACCCCGGCCCGATGTCGGAGGTCCGAGAGAGGATGTCGGCATGGCTGACGTCCTCGACAGATTCGGTCCTGCGACGCAGGACTGGTTCCGCGGCGCGTTCTCGGCCCCCACCAACGCGCAGAAGGGCGCGTGGGAATCGGTGTCGTCCGGGCGCAACGCGCTCGTCGTGGCGCCCACCGGCTCGGGCAAGACCCTCTCCGCCTTCCTGTTCGCGATCGACCGCATCTTCCGCGAGAAGGCCCCCGAGACACCGGATGCCGATCCCCCGCGCCGCGGAAAGAAGACGGCTGCGAAGGCCCCCGCGACGAACACGCGCGTGCTGTACATCTCGCCGCTGAAGGCCCTCGGCGTCGACGTCGAGCGCAACCTCCGCTCCCCCCTGGTCGGGATCGGGCAGTCGGCCCGGCGTCTCGGCATCCAGGTCCCCGGTGTGACCGTCGGCGTGCGCTCCGGCGACACGAGTTCGAGCGACCGGCGAAAACTCGTGACCGACCCGCCCGACATCCTCATCACGACCCCCGAGTCGCTCTACCTCATGCTGACGAGCCAGGCGGCCGAGACGCTGCGGGGCGTGCACACCGTCATCATCGACGAGGTGCACGCTGTCGCCGCGACCAAGCGCGGCGCGCATCTCGCGGTGAGCCTCGAGCGGCTCGACGCCCTGCTCGAGGAGCCCGCGCAGCGGATCGGTCTCTCGGCCACCGTCCGGCCGATCGACGAGGTCGCGCGATTCCTCGGCGGCGCGCAGCCGGTCGACATCGTGGCCCCGAGAGCGACGAAGGCCTTCGACCTCTCGGTCGTCGTCCCGATCGAAGACATGCTGAACCCTCCCCCGCCCCCGGGCTCGCCCGCACCCGACGAGGCGACGGACGGCGAGTGGTTCTCCGAACGGCCCGAGAGCACCGAGATGGCCGGCTCGGTGTGGCCGCACGTCGAAGAGGCGATCGTCGATCGCATCCTCGAGCGGCGATCGACCATCGTGTTCGCGAACTCGCGCCGTCTCGCCGAGCGACTGACCGGTCGACTCAATGAGATCTACGCCGAGCGGGTGGGGATCGACGTGCCCGAGCCGACTGTTCCGGCGAGCGTGATGGCGCAGGCGGGGGCGTCCGCGGGAGTCGCCGCGATCCTCGCGAAAGCGCACCACGGCTCGGTCTCGAAGGAGCAGCGCGCCCAGGTCGAAGACGAACTCAAGTCGGGGGCGCTGCGCTGCGTCGTGGCGACGAGCAGCCTCGAGCTCGGCATCGACATGGGCGCGGTCGACCTCGTCATCCAGGTCGAGGCCCCGCCGAGTGCGGCATCCGGTCTCCAGCGCGTGGGTCGTGCCGGGCACCAGGTCGGCGAGGTCAGCCGCGCGGCCCTCTTCCCCAAGCACCGCAGCGACGTGCTGCACACCGCCGTCGTGACCGAGCGCATGCTCGCCGGGCGTATCGAGGCGATCGCCGTTCCGCAGAACCCGCTCGACATCCTCGCGCAACAGACCGTCGCGGCCGCGGCACTCGGCTCGATCGATGTCGAAGAGTGGTTCGACACCGTCAAGCGCAGCGCTCCGTTCCGTTCGCTGCCGCGCTCGGCGTACGAGGCGACGCTCGACCTCCTCGCGGGGCGCTACCCGTCCGACGAGTTCGCCGAGCTGCGCCCGCGTCTGGTCTGGGATCGCGACGCGGGGACCCTCACCGGCCGGCCGGGCGCGCAGCGCATCGCGGTGACGAGCGGAGGCACCATCCCCGATCGGGGACTCTTCGGGGTGTTCGTGGCGGGCGAGTCGCAGAACGCCCGCGTCGGCGAGCTCGACGAAGAGATGGTCTACGAGTCGCGCGTCAACGACGTGTTCACGCTCGGAACGACGAGCTGGCGCATCGTCGAGATCACGCACGACCGCGTGAACGTCCTTCCCGCTTTCGGGCAGCCCGGCAAGCTGCCGTTCTGGCACGGCGACGGCATCGGCCGCCCGGCGGAGCTGGGCGAAGCGCTCGGCAAGTTCTCTCGCGATCTCGCGGGAGCCGAACAGGCCAAGGCCGAGGAGCGCCTGCGCGAGTCGGGACTCGACGACAACGCGATCACCAACCTGCTCTCCTATCTCGCCGAACAGCGCGAGGCGACCGGCAGCCTCCCGACCGACAAGACGCTCACCGTCGAGCGCAGCCGCGACGAGGTCGGCGACTGGCGCATCATCCTGCACTCCCCCTACGGCATGCAGGTGCACTCCCCCTGGGCTCTCGCGGTCAACGCGCGCATCCGCGAGCGTCTCGGCGTCGAGGGGGCCGCGGTCGCGAGCGATGACGGGATCATCGCCCGGGTCCCGGATGCCGCGGCCGAGCCGCCCGGCGCGGACCTGTTCGTCTTCGAACCGGACGAGCTCGAGCAGATCGTCACCGACGAGGTGGGCGGGTCGGCACTGTTCGCCTCGCGGTTCCGGGAGTGCGCGGCGCGGGCCCTGCTGCTCCCCCGCCTCAACCCGAATCGTCGTTCCCCGCTCTGGCAGCAGCGCCAGCGGTCCGCCCAGCTGCTCGAGGTCGCGAAGCGGCACCCGTCCTTCCCGATCATCCTCGAGACCCTTCGCGAGGTGCTGCAGGACGTCTACGACCTCCCCGCGCTGCTCCGCGTGACCCGGCAGATCGGCGAACGCCGCATCCGCCTCGTGGAGATCACCACCTCGCAGCCCTCGCCCTACGCGCGCGACCTGCTGTTCGGGTACGTCGGCGCCTTCATGTACGAGGGTGACTCGCCCCTCGCCGAGCGGCGCGCCGCGGCCCTCTCGGTCGACCCGGCGCTGCTGAGCGAACTGCTCGGCAAGGTCGAGATGCGCGAGCTCCTCGACCCCGAGGTGATCGCACAGTTCGAGCGCGAAGCGCAGCGCCTCGACCCCGACCGTCGTGCGCGCGGGGTCGAGGGCGTCGCCGACCTCCTCCGCATCCTGGGACCCCTCGACGCGACCGAGGTCGCGGCCCGCCTCGACGCCGAGGCCGACGCCCTCACCGAAGCCGAACAGCATCTCGCGACCCTCGTCGACGACCGCCGTGCGATCCGCGTCACGATCGGCGGGGTCTCGCGCGTCGCCGCGATCGAAGACGCCGGGCGGCTGCGCGATGCCCTCGGCGCCGCGCTGCCCGTCGGCATCCCGAACGCGTTCCTCGAGCCTCTCGCCGACCCGCTCGGCGATCTCGTCGCGCGCTACGCCCGCACGCACGCGCCCTTCACGACCGACGCGGTGGCCGAACGACTCGGGGTGGGTATCGCCGTCGCGCGGCTCACGCTGCAGCGGCTCGAATCGCAGGGGCGGCTGGCGAGCGGGTTCTTCCTCCCGGACCCTTCGACAGGCTCAGGGTCCGGAGGCGGCGCCCGCGGCGACGACACCGAGTGGTGCGACGTCGAGGTCCTCCGGCGGCTCCGCATGCGCTCTCTCGCGGCGATCCGCGGGAGTGTCGAGCCGGTCTCCCCGGCGGCCTACGCGCGGTTCCTGCCGGTGTGGCAACACCTGGGTCGCCCCCTCGAGGGCATCGACGGCGTGCTCGCCGTGATCGAGCAGCTCGCCGGCGTCCCCATCCCGGCGAGCGCGTGGGAGTCCCTCGTGCTCCCCTCCCGGGTCCGCGACTACTCCCCGGCCCTGCTCGACGAGCTCACGGCCACGGGAGAGGTGGTGTGGTCCGGCCACGGCACCCTCCCGGGCCGCGACGGCTGGATCGCCCTGCATCCCGCCGAGGCCGCCCCCTTCACCCTGCAAGACCCCGACGACCCCGACGATCCGGCTCCCGACTCTCTCGAGGCACGAATCCTCGCCGCTCTCACGGGAGGTGGGGCGTACTTCGCCGCGCAACTGACCCAGCTCGCCCGCGCGGAGAACGAGCAGTCGGTCAACGACGCCCTCTGGGCTCTCACCTGGGCGGGACGCGTCACGAACGACACCTTCGCGCCCGTCCGCGCGCTCCTGAGCGGCGGCGGACAATCGCACCGCGTCGCCCGCCGGGCGCCGCGCGCACGCATGTACCGCGGGGCCGCGATGCCGCGGACGACCTCGGCTCCGCGTCCCCCGTCGCTCGGCGGGCGCTGGTCGCTCCTCCCCGAGAGAGAACCGGATGCCGCCGCCCGCGCGACAGCGACGGCGAGCCTGCTGCTCGACCGGTACGGCGTCGTGACGCGAGGAGCCGTGCAGTCCGAGGGAGTCCCGGGCGGGTTCGCCCAGGTCTACCGCATCCTCGCCGGCTTCGAAGAGGCGGGGCACTGCCGACGGGGATACGTCATCGAGAAGCTCGGGGCGGCGCAGTTCGCCGCCTCGGCGACGGTCGATCGGCTGCGCGAGTTCGCCGCCGTCGCCGATCCCCCGCCCCTGCGCACCGTCACCCTCGCGGCGACCGACCCGGCGAACCCGTACGGCGCGGCGCTGGGCTGGCCCGCCATCGAGGGGGTCACCCATCGGCCGGGGCGCAAAGCGGGAGGGGTCGTCGTGATCGTCGACGGCGAGCTGACCCTGTACCTCGAGCGCGGCGGCCGCACCGCTCTGGCGTTCACGGACGACGAGGCCCGACTCGCGGCGGCGACGACGCATCTGGCCGAGACGGCGAAACGTCGACGGCTCGAGACGCTGACGATCGAACAGGTCAACGGCGAGTTCGTCTACGGCACGGCGGTCGGGCGCGCGCTGCGCACCGCGGGTTTCGTCGAATCGCCGAAGGGTCTGACGCTGCGCAAGCTCACCGCGGGCGACGCCCTGCGCGAGGCCGCCCGTGCCTAGGGGCTTCGCCGTCATGCCCGGCGCACGGCCGCGCGGCACCGCGCCCTCCGACAGGACGGAGGCCGCCCGTGCCTGAGGGCGATACCGTCTACCGCGCCGCGGCGAAGCTGAACGCGGCCCTCGCGGGCAGGGTCGTGACGCGCTTCGACATCCGCGTGCCCGGCAGCGCGACAGCCGACCTCCGCGGCGAGACCGTCCACGAGGTCGCCGCCCGCGGCAAGCACCTCCTCCACCGCATCGGCGGCTACACCCTTCACTCGCATCTCAAGATGGAGGGGCGGTGGGACGTCTACCGCCCCGGCGAGCGCTGGCGTCGGCCCGCCTTCAAGGCGCGCGCGATCGTCGGCGTGGCGGGCGCGGATGCCGTCGGCTTCGACCTCGCGATGGTCGAGGTGCTCCGCACCGTCGACGAGCACACCGTGATCGGCCATCTCGGTCCCGACCTGCTCGCCGACGACTGGGACGAGGCCGAGGCCGTCCGCCGCGTCGCGGCCGACACCCGCGAGGCCCACGTCGCCCTGCTCGACCAGCGCAACGTCGCGGGCTTCGGCAACGTCTACGCGAACGAGCTGTTGTTCGTGCGCGGCATCGCTCCGACCACGCCCGCGACCGAGATCGACGCCGCGGCCACGATCGCGCTCGGCGAGCGCATGATCCGCGCGAACCTGCCCCGCCCCGAACGGACGTTCACCGGAGACACGCGACCGGGCCGGCGGTTCTGGGTCTACGGTCGCGAGGGCGCCCCCTGTCGACGCTGCGGCACGCCGATCCGTGCGACGACGCTCGGGGCTGCGGCGACGAGCGAGCGCAACGTCTACTGGTGCCCCACCTGCCAGCCCGGGTGACCCTCGGACGGCGAGCCGGATCGACGCCCCTCCGGTGCGCCCCTGTCAACCCGGCTCGTCCGACCAGGTGAGCGTGCGAGAACAGGAGGACGCAACACCGTCGGGAGTCTCGCCGCACTTCTCTCGACGTCGAGCAAACCGATGGCGGCACGGGCGACGAAGAACCATTCGAGGGAATGAAGGTCATTCCTCACCCGTTGTCATACATGTCGGCTGAATCCGAGAGTCGACCGGAGGGGATCGTGGGTAAGAACTACATCGACATCGAGAACGACCACGGCGAGACACTGCGCTACCGCAAGCACGTCAACGGTCGAGGACTCGTCGCGCACGGCGCGAAGGTCCACCCGTCGGCGCTCGTCGAGAACGGCGCCTACGTCGAACCCGGCGTGCAGATCGCCGCGGGTGTCCATGTCGGCCGCGGGGCGTGGATCGAGTCCGACGCCGTCATCGGACCCGAGGCACGCATCGAACCGCACGCGCACATCTGCGCGGGAGCCGTCATCGGAGCGGGTGCCCACATCGGCGTCCGCACGCAGGTGGGCCACAATGCCCGCGTCGCGACGGGCTCGCTCATCGGCGACGACGAGATCATCAACGACGGCGAAGCCGTCGCCACCGACCAGCGGGGACTCCGCCTGGCCGCGTGAACCGGCCGCTCTCCGGCCTCACGACCCGCACGACTCCTCGGAGCGTGCGGGTTTTCGTTCCCGCGGAGCGTCGGAGCGGAGCGATCGGCATCCCGTCGCTGAGCCCGCGGGCGTCACGCCCGCGGCGCACGTGCGTCGGTCGTCACGCGAGGATCGCGAGCACCACACCGATCAGCGGAAGCGTGCCCTGAATCGTCGCGGGACGCAGGTACTTGCGCCCCGAGGTCACGAGCACGAGGGCGGCCGCGAGCATCGACCCCAACGAGAAGATCAGCAGCGTGCGTCCGACGACGTCGCCCACGCCGTTGACGATCCAGAACAGGATGCCGATGATCGCGCCGATCGCGAGGAACAGGTTGTAGAAGCCCTGGTTGTAGGCCATGGACTTCGTGGCATCCGCCGTCTTCTGATCGGCGATCCCGAAGACCTTCCACGTCTTCGGCTGGGACCAGCGCACGCTCTCGAGCACGAAGATGTAGACGTGCAGCAGAGCCGCGAGGCCCGCGAAGACGAGCGCCAGGATACCGATCATGCGTTCCACGTTACTCGCGCGGATAGCCTGGGACCATGGCGAGCGGCAGCGGGTCCCGGGGACGTGGTCCCACCGGCGGTGCCCGCAAGGGCGGAGCGGCACGGCCGTCGTCGCCGAAGCGCCCCGCGCGGGCGAAGGCACCGCGCCCGACCCCCGTTCCCCCGGAGCCCCCGCGCACCTTCGTGCTCGGTGCGGTCCCCGGTGCGACCCCGGGCAAGTGGATCGGGCTGTGGCGCGAGCGCATGCCCCACGTCTCCCTCGAACTGCGGGAGATCGATGTCGCCGGCCAGCGGTCGCACCTCGACGAGGTCGACGCCGCCCTCGTGCGGCTCCCCGTCCCGGCATCCGATGATCTCCACCTCATCCCGCTCTACGAGGAGCAGCCCGTCGTCGTGATGTCGGTCGACTCCCCCCTGACCGTCGCCGACGAACTCGACACCGCGAATCTGGCCGGTGAGGTCGTGATCGTCCCCGCCGACGACGTCCTCGACGTACGGATCCCGGATGCCGTCGCCCCGGCGTTCGCGCCCCCGGTCGACACGGCCGAGGCCATCGCGACCGTCGCCGCAGGGGTCGGCGTCGTGATCGTCCCGATGTCGCTCGCGCGCGCACATCAGCGACGGGACGTCGAGTACCGCGTGCTGCGCGACGGTCCCGTCTCGCCCGTCGCCCTCGCCTGGATCCGCGACCGCACCACACCCGACGTCGAGGCGTTCGTCGGCATCGTGCGGGGCCGGACGGCCCGCTCCTCGCGCTGATCTCGCGCGGGCAGGGGCGCCGCCCGCGCGGTAGGGTGCGATCGTCACGCACCGCGAAGGGGAGACGCATGCACGGACGCACCGCGACGAAGGCCCTGGCGGTGGCCGTCGTGCTGACCCTGATCGGTGCCGCTCCCGCGGTCGCCTCCGACGCGAGCGGCTCCCTCTCGGCGCCGGTCGGGCGCTCCGCGCAGGCCCCCGCGCCCGCCGACGCCCTCGCGCCCGACGCGGCCGGAGGGGCGGCCGCCGATCCCGACGTGGCTTCCGGAGTCACCCACGCGCAGAACCCCTCGGTTCCCGAGGGCGCGGTGTGGACCGAGCACTACCTGCCGTCGTCGGTCGCGAACCGCAACGGCGATCCCGTCGAACTGCACGCCGACGTGCTCCGACCGGCCGGGCTGCCGGCGGACGCCCGCACACCGGTGATCCTCATCACCGGTCCGTATCTGTCGCACGCCGGTCAGCAGGCCGACGAGGGGAAGTCCTTCACCGGGCCGTCGATGCGTCACCGCGCCTTCATCGACGACGGCGGCCTCTTCGCCGCGGGCTACACCGTGGTGCTCGGCGACCTGCGCGGCTTCGGTGGGAGCTCCGGCTGCTACGACTTCGCCGGCCCGGGCGAGCAGGCCGACGTGCGCGCGTTCGTGGAGTGGGCGGCATCCGCTGCGTGGTCGACGGGCCGCGTCGGGATGTACGGGAAGTCGTACGACGCCGTCACGGGCCTCATCGGTCTCGCCGACCGGCCCGCGGGGCTCGCGGCGGTCGTCGCGCAGGAGCCGTCCTGGAACCTCTACGACTACCTCTACGAGAACGGCATCCCCGCCGAGAACAACCGCACGACGATCGAGGCGTACAACGGCATCGCGGCTCTTCCCGGCATCGATCACCCCGGAACCGTGGACGGCGTCGTGATCCCGCCGGACACCGAGCGCTATCGGGCGAACGCCGCATACGAGCAGACGCACCCCGAGTGCGCCGCCGACATTCTGGCCGACACCCTGGCATCCGATCCCGCGTCGTCGTTCTGGAGTGCCCGCAACACCGCGCGCCGCGCCGAGGGCTCGACCGTCCCGCTGTTCCTGACGCAGGGCTGGACCGAGAGGAACACCCGCCCGGAGGGCATGGCGGAGTTCCTCGATGCCGTCGACGGACCGGTCAGCGGGTGGGCGGGGCCGTGGGACCACTACTCGGGCAACGATGTCGACGACCAGGGACGTCTGAAGATGGGGCGCGCCGGATGGGTCGACGAGGTCCGGGCGTTCTTCGATGCGCATCTGCTCGACGCCCCCGCCCCCGCCCCGGTCTGGGCCCTGCAGGACAACGAGGGGCGCTGGCGGTTGCAGTCGTCCTGGCCCGGCGCCACGCGCGAGCTGACCGCTCCGCTCGCCCCCGGCTCGTACGTCGACACCGGCGCGGGTGCCGGCGCTCTCCCTCCCGGTGACGAGGGCGACGGTTCTCTCTTCGGCACGGCGCCCCGTGACGCGCAGAGCATCGGAGCCTCCCAGACGCTCTCGACCCCGGTGGAGGTGCCCACTCGGCTCACCGGGCGGGCTTCCCTGACTCTGCGCACGCAGGGCGCGGGAGTCGCCCACGCGCGGCTCTGGGACGTCGATCCCGCGGGCGTTCCGACGCTGATCGTCGAGGAGGCGGCGCCGGTGGACGCCTCGGGCACGACGGGGCTGCACCTGCGCAACGTCGAGTGGACGCTGGAGCCGGGACACGCGCTGCTCGTGACGGTGGGGACGACCGACTCTCTCGCGTGGCGGCCCTCGCCGAGCGGGCAGACGGTCACGATCGAGGGCGGCGAGGTGACACTCCCGGTGCAGGCGACGACCGGAGACGAACCCACCGAGGGTCAGCCGTCCCCCTTCTTGGCGACCTACCTGGCGGACGCCCGCTGGCCCGTCCCGATCATGACGACGCCGAGCTTCACGGTGACCGAAGCCTCACCGATCCCCTCGGCATCCCCGACTCCCTCCGCGCGCCTGGCGGAGTCCGGGATGCCGTCGAGCCGGAGCCTCACGATCGGGGGGACCGCCGCGCTCCTCGCGGGAGCCCTCCTCGTCGCGATCAGGCGATCGTCCGCACGCGCGGCAGCCGGGCGAGGGACGCGGACGAGCGGACGCGGCCACGGGTCGTGACGCGCGCTGCTGCGCCGGCCCCGGGCGATCCCCCGCACCGGTCGGCGCGCACGGCGGCCGCGATCTGAGCTCGTCACCCTCGAGAACGTCGTTCGTTCCCCGTTCGGTCCGTCCCCGTTCATCGCTCGCGCGCCGCTGCGTCAGCACGGATCCGTAGGTTACCTCCGTCTCACCCTCTCGGCCCCCGCCGTCGAGGTGCCCGAGAGACACGAGAGGAAGCCCCCCCCATGTCATTCCCGAAAACCTCCCGTCGGCCTCTCGCGGCCCTCGCGCTCGCCACCGCGGCGGCGATCTCGCTCGCCGGCTGCGCGGGTGCGTCGGCGGACGCCGCCGCCGGTTCGACGACCGACGCGGCCTCGGCCACGAGCCTCGCGGACTTCGGCACGATGGCCGACCTCGAGGCAGCGGCCAAGGCGGAGGGCAAGCTGAACGTCATCGCGCTCCCCCGCACCTGGGCGAACTACGGCGAGGTCCTCGACCTGTTCGCCCAGCGCTACCCCGAGATCACGATCACCGAGCAGTCCCCCGACGCCTCCAGCGCCGAGGAGATCCAGGCGGCCAAGGCCAACGAGGGACTCGACACCGCGCCCGACGTGTTCGACCTCGGTCTCGCGGTCGCTCTGCAGAACACCGACCGTTTCGCCGCGTACAAGGTCGCGACCTTCGGCGACATCCCCGCCGCGCTCGCGGAGCCCTCGGGCCTGTTCGTCGGTGACTACGGCGGATACATGTCGATCGGCTACGACTCGGCGCGCTTCCCCGCTCCCACCTCGTTGAGCGATCTGCTCAAGCCCGCGTACAAGGGCGCGGTGGCCATCAACGGCGACCCGACCCAGGCGGGTTCGGCGTTCGCCGCGGTCGGCATGGCCGCGGTTCAGAACGGCGGAACCCTGGACGACTTCACCCCCGGCATCGAGTTCTTCGGGAAGCTGAACGCGGCGGGTAACTTCCTCAAGGTCGATCCCACGGATGCCACGATCGCCAGCGGCGAGACGCCGGTGGTGTTCGACTGGGACTACCTCAACGCCGCGCAGACCTCGGCGGTGCCCACGTGGAAGACCGTGGTGCTCCCCGGCACCGGCTACGCGGGGTACTACAACCAGGCGATCAACAAGGATGCCCCCAACCCCGCGGCCGCGCGCCTGTGGCAGGAGTTCCTGTACAGCGACGAGGTGCAGAACCTGTGGCTCAAGGGTGGCGCGCGTCCGGCACGGATGGATGCCATGACCACCGCGGGCACCATCGACTCGGCCCTCGCCGCGGCCCTGCCGACCGCGCCGAGCGAGACGGTCGTGCCGACGGAGGCGCAGTCGACCGCGGCCGGCACGCTGCTCGGACAGAAGTGGGCGACGGCGGTCCAGTGACCGTCCTCGACCGCGTGGTCGCCCCCGCGGCGCCGGAGCCCTCCGCTCCCGCGCCGCGGGGTGCGGCCCGTCCGGGCTGGGCGTGGCTCGGGCTCCTGCCCTTCGCGGCGTACGTCGTCCTGTTCCTCGTGGTGCCGACCGTCGTCGCGGTCGGCTCGGGCTTCGTCGACGGTCACGGCTCGTTCACGCTCGACAACCTCGCCGCACTCGGCGACCCGCTCGTCCTCACCGCCTTCGGCAACTCCGCCCTGGTGTCGCTCGTCACCGCGGTGATCGGCGCCGTCGTGGGCGCCCTGGTGTGCTGGGCGATGCTCGGGCTTCCCGAGACGGGCGTCGTGCGGACCGCCGTGGATGCGGCATCCGGGGTCCTCGCCCAGTTCGGCGGCGTGATGCTCGCCTTCGTCCTCATCGCCGCGATCGGCGCCCAGGGAGTCGTCACCGTCCTGCTGCGCCAGCTCACCGGGATCTCGCTCTACGAGAACGGCGTGTGGCTGTACGACCTGCCCGGCGTGATGGTGGCGTACCTGATCTTCCAGGTCCCGCTCATGGTCATCACCTTCCTCCCCGCTCTCGCGGCGCTCAAACCGCAGTGGGTCGAGGCTCATCTCACCCTCGGCGGCACGCCCGCCGGCTTCTGGCGTCACGTGGGCATGCCGGTCCTCGCGCCCTCGTTCCTCGCGAGCCTGCTGCTGCTGTTCGCCAACGCGTTCTCGTCGTATGCGACCGCCGCCGCGCTCGCGAGCCAGGGCTCGCAGATCGTGCCGCTGCAGATCCGTACCGCGCTCACCAGCGAGACGGTGCTCGGACGCGAGAACCTCGCCGGTGTCCTGGCACTCGGGATGATCGTCGTGGTCGCCGTGGTCATGGGCCTGTACGCGCTCGTGCAGCGCCGGGCGGCGCGGTGGCAGTCGTGAACCCGCTCGCTCCCGGGCGCGGCGCGCGCTGGGTCATCGGCGTCGGCGTGGGGCTGCTCTTCGCGGTGCCGTTCGCGGCGACCGTGCTGTTCACCCTCACGCCGCTCCCCGGCGGGTCGGGGCTGTCGGTGGATCGCTGGATCGCCCTCGTCGACCCGGCCAACGCCGCGAAGTACCGCCCCCTGTGGACGGGACTCGGAAACTCCCTGACCCTCGCGGGGGTGACCGTCCTCCTCGTCCTCGGGCTCTTCACCCCCACGATGGTCCTCGTCGCACTCGCGTTCCCACGGCTGCGCCGTGTGTTCGAGTTCGTCGCGCTGCTGCCGATCTCGCTGCCGGCCATCGTGCTCGTGGTGGGTCTCACGCCCCTCTACCTGCAGATCGGGCGGACCCTCGGAACGGGGGCATGGACGCTCGCGTTCGCCTACGGCATCCTGGTGCTCCCCTTCGCGTACCGATCGATCCAGGCGTCGATCGACGCGATCGATGTGAAGACGCTGTCCGAAGCCGCGCGCACCCTCGGCGCCGGATGGGGCAGCGTGCTCCTGCGCGTCATCGTCCCCAATCTCCGTCAGGGTCTGCTCGCGGCGGCTCTGATCTCGGTCGCGGTCGTCCTCGGGGAGTTCACGATCGCCTCCCTCTTGAATCGCCAGACGCTGCAGACAGCGCTGATCGTCGTCAACAAGCAGGACGGCTACGTCGCCGCCATCTTCACCCTGCTCGCTCTCGCTCTCGCATTCGTGCTGCTGCTCGTCATCGGCCGCGTCGGACGCATCGGCGTCGGAAGGAAGACCTGATGACCATCACCGACCGAGAGGACGCTCCGTCGCGAACCCGGAGCGCGGGAGTCGAGCTTCGCGACGTCGTCAAGGAGTACGGCAGCACGCGCGTCCTGCACGGGGTCGACCTGGACGTGCACCCCGGCGAGTTCGTGTCCCTGCTCGGCCCCTCGGGCTGCGGCAAGACCACCGCGCTGCGCGTGCTGGCGGGTCTCGAGCGCGCGACGGCCGGCGACGTGCGCATCGGCGGACGCGAGGTCTCCGGGGTACCCACGAACAAGCGCGACATCGGGATGGTGTTCCAGTCGTACTCGCTCTTCCCGCATCTGCGGGCGATCGACAACACGGCGTTCGGTCTCCGTCGCCGCGGCGTCGCCGCGGGTGAAGCCCGCCGCCGCGCGGGCGACGCCCTCGATCTCGTCGGCCTCGGACACCTCGCCGATCGTTTCTCCCACCAGCTGTCGGGGGGTCAGCAGCAACGCGTCGCGCTGGCGCGGGCTCTCGTCACCGAGCCACGGGTGCTCCTGCTCGACGAGCCGCTGTCGGCCCTCGACGCCCAGGTGCGAGTGCAGCTGCGCGACGAGATCCGCCGCATCCAGCTCCGGCTCGGTACGACGACCGTGTTCGTCACCCACGACCAGGAGGAGGCGCTCGCCGTCTCGGACCGGGTCGCCGTCATGGGGTCGGGACGCATCCTGCAGTTCGGCGCCCCGGAGGACCTCTACCTCCGCCCCGCATCGGCCGAGGTCGCTGCCTTCGTCGGCGCGTCGAGCCTCGTGCCGGGTCGGGTGGCCGGTGACACGGTGACCGTGTGGGGTCAGACCCTGCCGCTCGTCAGCCCCGTCGCCGCGGGCGCCTGCGAGGTGTTCGTGCGCCCGGAGAACCTGCGGATCGTGGCTCCGGATGCCACCGGCATCGACGCCGTGGTCGAGCAGAGCACGTTCCTCGGCAGTGTCCGCCGCTCCCTGGTGCGTGTGGCCGATGGGAGCCGGGTGCACGTGCAGCACCCCGCGGACCAACGCCGGGAGCCGGGCGAGAGCGTCCGAGTTCGTCTCGACGAGGTCGCGGTGCTCGCAAGACCGGTACCCGCTGTGTCGTCGTGAGTCCAGCCGCGGAGGGGGCGCCCGGGCGCCCGCATAGAATCCCTGGGTGACCGCTCGACTGCTCTACGTCTGCGCCCGCCCGCAGCGCGATGCGGCCGCGGCCGAGTGGGCGTCGTTCCGCGACGGCCTGGGCGTGGGCGACGACGACCTCGTCCATCACGATCTCGTGCGCGAGCCCCTGCCCGCGGACCTCGACCGGTATGCGGCGGTCGTCGTGGGCGGGAGCCCCTTCAACGTCACCGATCCCGACAAGACCGAGGAGCAGCGCCGCCTCGAGAGCGATCTCGAGCGCCTCGCCGCCACCGCGATCGAGGGCCATACGAACGCCCTCTTCACCTGCTTCGGCATCGGCGTGGTCACGCGTCTGCTCGGCGGCGAGGTCACGCTCCTGCACCCCGAGGGCACCGGTCCCGCCGACATCTCGCTCACCGAAGCCGGCCGCGCCGACGAGCTCTTCGGCATCCTGAGCCCGCGGTTCGAGGCGTTGACCGCGCACAAGGAGGGCACCGCGAGCGTGCCGCCGACCGCGACCCTGCTCGCCGAGAACGACGCGTGCCCCGTCCAGGCCTACCGGGCCGGCGTCGGACTCTGGGCGACGCAGTTCCACCCCGAGCCGACCGCCGAGGCCTTCGTCGCGCGTATGGAGGTCTACCGCGACGCGGGGTACTTCGATGCGGAAGCATTCGATCAGGTGTCGGCGCACGTGCGCACCGTCTCTGTCGAGCAGCCCACTCTTCTGCTGCGTTCGTTCGCCGCGCGCGCCGTCTCCGCCTGACGCCGCGCGTGGGCTCCCTCCTGCGCCGGACGGCGAAGGAACGGGATGCCGCGATGTCAAGCCCGCCGCCCGAATCTCGCTAGCTTATCTAGGCTTTGACGCATGAACGCCTCCGTCGAGAACTCCACAGCTCCGTGGCGCGGGAACGACCTCGCGCGCCAGATCGTCGTCCTCTCCGCGGTGTCGTTCATGCTCATCGCGGCGGTGATCGGCGCGGGAGCCTTCGGCAACACCGCGGTCGAGGACCAGCAGGGCGGCGCCCTGAACACCGACGGGTCGTACCTCGCCCCGGCCGGACCCGCGTTCTCGATCTGGTCCGTGATCTACCTCGGCCTCATCGCCTACGCGATCTGGCAGGCCCTCCCCCGCCAGCGCACGAACCCTCGCCAGCGCGCCCTGGGCTGGCTCATCGCCCTCACCATGACCCTGAACGGCCTGTGGCTGGTCGCCGCGCGCTTCGGCACCCTCTTCCTCACCGTCGTCGTGATCGTGCTTCTGCTCGCCGCCCTCGGCTGGACCTTCCACATCGCCGTCACGACGCGCAAACCGCGCGGTGGGGCGGTCGACTCGGTCCTCATCGACGGCGTCACGGGCCTGCACCTCGGCTGGGTCACCCTGGCCACCGTCGCCAACACGGCCGCCTGGCTCACCACCATCGCCCCCGCGTCATGGGAGAAGGCGGCGGATGCCATCGGCATCGGCGTCCTGGTCGTGGTGGGCCTCATCGGCCTGGCGATCGCGTGGAGAAGCGCGTGGCGTCTCACCCCGGCCCTCGCGCTGGCGTGGGGACTGAGCTGGCTCGCGGTGGAGCGCTTCTCCGGGGAGCCGCGGAGCACCGGCATCGGCGTGATGGCGATCATCGTGGCGGTCTTCGTGCTCCTGCCGCCCGCCGTGATCCGCATCCTGCGCCTGGTGCGACCGTCGGTCGACTGACCTCTTTAGAACCACGTCCCCCTTGTGGCGGGTTGCCGCCCCTCCCCCAGCCATGAGTGGGACACGCTCCGCCAGAAGCGGGACGAGGTCCACCGGAGTCGAGATGAGACGACGCCCCGCCCGACCTCGAGGTCGGGCGGGGCGTTCTCGGCATCAGAGGGCGGGGGCCGCGATCGCGCTCCCGCCGGCGGGAACAGTGAGCGCCGTGCCGTCGAGCACCGTGCCTTCCTTCGTCGCCAGGAGCACCCGGGCCCCCGCGACGACGGATGCCGAGGCCTCGGCATCCGAGAGGTTCACCACCACCACGAGGTCACGGCGACGCAGCTCGTACACCCGCCCCCCGGAGGCCTCGCGCGCCGCGGCCGACAGGCCCTCGCGCGAGGGATCGGTGAGCTCGGGGCGTTCGCGCCGGAGCTTCGCCAACTCGCGGTAGAGACCGAGCAGCTGCGCGTGGTCGCCCTCGCCGACCTCGTCCCAGTCGAGCTTCGAGTTCTCGAAGGTCGAGGGGTCCTGCGGGTCGGGGACGGTGGATTCGTCCCAGCCCATCTTCGCGAACTCGGCGATGCGCCCCTCGGCGGTGGCCTTGCCGAGCTCGGGCTCGGGGTGCGAGGTGAAGAACTGCCAGGGCGTGGTCGCGCCCCACTCCTCGCCCATGAACAGCATCGGCGTGCCGGGCGCGGTGAGGGTCAGCACAGCCGCCGCGGCGAGGTGGTCATAGTCGAGCGTCTGCGACAGGCGGTCGCCGGCGGCGCGGTTGCCGATCTGGTCGTGGTCCTGCGCGAAGGTCACGAGGCGCCAGTTCGGCACGGCATCCGGGATCGGCTTTCCGTGCTTCTCCTCGCGGAACGACGAGTAGGTGCCGTCGTGGAAGAACCCGCCCTCGCTGACCTTGCGGAACGCGTCGAGGTCGGCGAAGTCCTCGTAGTACCCGATCGTCTCGCCGGTGAGGGCGACGTGGGCGGTGTGGTGCCAGTCGTCCGACCACTGCGCCGTCAGCCCGTAGCCGCCCGCCTCGCGCGGGAGGATGAGCTTCGGGTCGTTCATGTCGCTCTCGGCGATGGTCGTCAGCGGGACGCCGCGATGCGCCGAGAGGGCGTCGGTACGCTCCGCGATCTCCTGCAGCACGTGCGGGTCGCGGTGGTCGAGGAGCGCGTGCACGGCATCCAGGCGCAGACCGTCGACGTGGTAGTCGCTCATCCACATCAGGGCGTTCTCGACGATGTAGGAGCGCACCGCGTCCTCGTCGAGGTTGACCGAGTCGCCCCACGTGTTGCGGCTGCCCTCGCGCAGGTACTCGCCGAAGAGCGGCAGATAGTTGCCCGAGGGACCGAGGTGGTTGTACACGACGTCCTGGATGACGGCGAGGCCGGCCGCGTGCGCCGCGTCGACGAAGCGCTGATAGGCCTCGGGTCCGCCGTACGCCTCGTGCACGGTGTACCAGAGCACGCCGTCGTATCCCCAGTTCCACGTGCCGTTGAAGCCGTTCACCGGCAGCAGCTCCACGTGGGTGACGCCGAGGTCGACGAGGTGGTCGAGGCGCCCGATCGCGGCATCCAGGGTTCCTTCGGGGGTGAAGGTGCCCAGGTGCAGCTCGTAGATCAGGCCGCCCGCGAGCTGCCTCCCCGTCCAGGCGTCGTCGTTCCACGCGTAGACGCTCGGGTCGAACCAGGCCGAGGCTTCATGCACGCCGCCCGGCTGGCGGCGCGAGCGCGGGTCGGGGCGCAGGTCGTCGCCGTCGCCGAGAACGAACCCGTACCGCTCGCCGTCGGCGAGGTCGACGGGAGCCGTCCACCACCCGTCCGACGCCGAGGTCATCTCGACGTCTTCGACGACCGTGTCGCCGCTGTCGTCCAGCCGGCGCAGCCGCACCCGCTCCGCCTTCGGCGCCCAGACGTCGATACCCATATGTGTGTGTCCTTACGCGTGAGTCGGGGTCAGAAGATCAGCAGGGCCACCGGGTACACACCCAGCAGGTCGGCCAGCGGCGTGGGACCACCGGCGAACGCACGACCGGTCAGCACATCGATCACCGGCGTCTCGGGCAGCAGCACGACCGTGTCGCGCCATCCACCCGCGGCCGCCAGCCCGTGGGGTAACCGCGTCGCGACGGCGAAGACGCCCCCGCGGTCGAAGGCCACCACGTGATCGGATGCCACTCCCGCGGCCTCCAAGGGACGGTAGATCTCGAGCGGGTGCTCGCGGCGCAGGCGCAGCGCACGCGAGGTCACGAGCAGTTTCGCCGCCCCGGTGGCATCCACCGCCGGCGGGGTCGCCCCGGGCGCGTCGAGCGATGCGAGCATCCGCCGGCGTTCGGCGAAGTCGACCGCGCGACGGTTGTCGGGGTCGACGAGCGACTGCTCCCACAGCTCCGAGCCCTGGTAGACGTCGGGGACGCCGGGGCCCATGATCTGCAGCAGCTTGGCCGACAGGCCGTTGGACCAGCCCGCGGGCGAGACCTCGTCGACGAACGCACGCACGCGATCGGCGGCGGGACCCGTGGCCGCGTCGACGACCGCGTGCATGCGCTCCTCGAAGGCCTCGTCCTGCTCCCACCACCCGGTGACTTCGCTTGCCTCGCGCGCCGCCTTCTCGGCGTACGCGTGCAGACGCTCGCGGTAGACCGTCAGGCCCTCGGCAGTGGATGCCGACGCGGGCCACGCCCCGATGATCGCCTGCCACAGCAGGGCGTCGAAGGGACCGTGACCGGTCGAGGCGATGCCCCGGAACTCCTCCAGCACCTCGGCCCAGCGCTCCGGGATCTCCGCGAGCACCGCGATGCGGGCGCGCGTGTCCTCGCCGCGCTTGGTGTCGTGCGTCGACAGGGTCGTCATGGCGGTGGGCCACGACGCGTGCCGCAGCGCCTGCGCGGTGTGGAAGCCCGCGACGTCGAGCGAGAACTCGCCCGGGTCGCCGCCCACCTCGGTCAGCGAACCGAGCCGCGTGTAGCGGTAGAACGCCGTGTCCTCCACGCCCTTGGCCATCACCGGTCCGGTCGTCTGCTGGAAGCGCCACGCGACCTCGAGGCTCGTGTCGGCGAGCACCGGGACGAGCTTCTCGATCACGTCGCCCATCTCGGGCCGGCGCACCTCGGCCTCGCCTGCCGCGGCGTCGAGATGCGCCCGACCGGCGGGGAGGTAGGAGCGGTAGACGGGGAAGCACGCGAGGATCTCGGCGAGCGCGTCCTGCAGGACATCCGCCTCGAACTCCTCGCGCAGCTCCGCGGGGAGGCCCCGCACGAGGCGGCGGATCTCCGACACCTGGATCGAGTCGGCGATCTTGCGCTTGGTGTCGTGGATCAGGTCGTGCCACCCGGTGAGCGGCGCGAGGTCGCTGTCGGCGCGCAGCCGCGCGTCGAGCGCGTCGAGCGCCGCCTCGCCCGCCGGGTCGGTCAACACGCGGTCGATCTCGGCGAGCGCGTCGTAGCCGGTCGTGCCGGCGGTCTTCCACCACGACGGCAGCGCTTCACCGTGCTCGAGGATCTTCTCGCCCAGCACGTAGCCGACCTCGCCGTCGCCGGCCTCCTCGAGAGCGACCGCGAGCCGGTCGAGGTACCCGCCCGGGTCGACGAGACCGTCGGGGTGGTCCACGCGCAGACCGTCGGCGAGGCCCTCGCGCACCCAGCGGAGGATCTCGGCGTGCGTGGCGTCGAAAACCTCGGGCAGCTCGACGCGCACGCCCGCGAGGGTCGTGACGGCGAAGAAGCGTCGGTAGTTGAGGTCGTCCGCCTCGTCCTGCCAGAACCGCAACTCGAAGTTCTGCGCATCCAGGAGCGCGCGCACATCCGAGGTGCCCGTCCCCGGCGCGACCGGGAAGACGTGGTCGTAGTAGCGGACGAGTCCGTCGGGGGCGTCGTCGGCCGGAGTGGGGTCGTACGAGATCTCGTCGATCACCGCGTCGAGGTCGTCGCCGAGCACCGGGACGCGCACCTTGCCGCCGCCGAACTCCCAGTCGATGTCGAAGGCCTCCGCGTGCGCCGAGGCGCGGCCCTGGCGCAGCACGTCCCACCACCACGCGTTGGCGCGCGGCTCGGAGACGCCCATGTGGTTCGGGACGATGTCGATCAGGATGCCGAGCTCCTGGGCGCGCGCGGCCTGGACGAAGCGCTCCAAGCCCGCGGTGCCGCCGCGCGCGGGGTCGACGCGCGTGACGTCGACGACGTCGTACCCGTGGTCGGAGCCCGGTGTGGCCTCGAGGATCGGCGAGAGGTACGCCCACGAGACCCCGAGGTCACGGAGGTATCCCGTGACCTCGGCGGCGTCGTCGAGGGTGAACGATTCGCGGATCTGCAGGCGATAGGTCGAGAGCGGATGCCGCATGTCGGTCACAGCTCCGGCTTGGGCGCCTGACCCGGCAGGTCGTCGGTGCCGACGACCTGGATCTGCGCCGTGAGCGAGGCGGCGACGGAGTGGTCGACCTCGGGCTCGGGGAGGTGGTGCTCGCGCAGGACCATGAGCGACTTCGGCTCCAGGGCGATCGTCTCGCCCGGGTTCAGGGGCTCGGTGTTCGCGCGCTCGCCCGCGGTGTCGACGTACGCGTCCCACTCGGGGGCGTATTCGAATGCCGGGAGGACGAAGTCGACGGGCTCATCGCCCGCGTTGAACAGCACGAGGAAGTGGTCGTCGCTGATCGACTCGCCGCGGCGGTCGCGCTCGCGGATGCCCTGCCCGTTCAGGAAGACGCCCACGGCGCGGCCGAACCCGTTGTCCCAGTCCTCCGGCTGCATGAGCGAGCCGTCCGGACGCAGCCACACCACGTCGGGGATCGGCGCGCCCTCCTCCATCTTGACCGGGCGGCCGTCGAAGAACCGGCTACGGCGGAAGGTGGGGTGCTGCTTGCGCAGACGCGCGAGGGCCGCGGTGAACTCGATGAGGGGGTGGTCGACGCTCGACCAGTCCACCCACGTGATCTCGTTGTCCTGCGCGTAGCCGTTGTTGTTCCCGCCCTGCGTGCGGCCCAGCTCGTCGCCGTGCAGGAGCATGGGCACGCCCTGGCTGAGCAGCAGCGTCGCGATGAAGTTGCGCTGCTGCTGCGCCCGGCGCTTCAGCACCTCGGGATCGTCGGTCGGTCCCTCGACGCCCATGTTGCTCGAGCGGTTGTGCGATTCGCCGTCGTTGTTGTCCTCGCCGTTGGCCTCGTTGTGCTTCTCGTTGTACGACACGAGGTCGCGGAGCGTGAAGCCGTCGTGGGCGGTGACGAAGTTGATGGATGCCACCGGGAAGCGGCCCGAGTGCTCGTACAGATCAGCCGAACCGGTCAGGCGCGAGGCGAACTCCGCGAGCGCCTGCGGCTCGCCCCGCCAGAAGTCGCGGACGGTGTCGCGGTACTTGCCGTTCCACTCCGTCCACTGGGGCGGGAAGTTGCCGACCTGGTAGCCGCCGGGGCCGACGTCCCACGGCTCGGCGATGAGCTTGACCTGCGACACGATCGGGTCCTGCTGCACGAGCTCGAAGAACGCCGCGAGGCGGTCCACCTCGTAGAACTCACGGGCGAGGGTCGAGGCGAGGTCGAAACGGAAGCCGTCGACGTGCATCTCGAGCACCCAGTAGCGCAGCGAGTCCATGATCAGCTGCAGCGTGTGGGGGTTGCCCACGTTCATGCTGTTGCCGGTGCCGGTGTAGTCGGTGTAGTACCGCTTGTCGTCGTCTTCGAGGCGGTAGTACGCCTCGTTGTCGATCCCGCGCATCGACAGGGTCGGGCCCATGTGGTTGCCCTCGGCGGTGTGGTTGTAGACCACGTCGAGGATGACCTCGATGCCGGCGGCGTGCAGCGCCTTGACCATCGCCTTGAACTCCTGCACCTGCTGACCGTGGTCGCCGGTCGAGGAGTAGGTGTTCTGCGGGGCGAGGAACGCGATGGTGTTGTAGCCCCAGTAGTTCGACAGCCCCTTTTCCTCGAGGGTGGAGTCGTTGACGAACTGGTGCACGGGCATGAGCTCGATCGCGGTGACGCCGAGCTTGCGCAGGTGGTCGATGACGGCCGGGTGCGCGATGCCGGCGTAGGTGCCGCGCAGCTCCTCGGGCACATCGGGGTGCAGCTGGGTGAGGCCCTTGACGTGCGCCTCGTAGATGAAGCTCTCGGCGTAGGGGATCTTGGGCTGACGGTCGCCCGACCAGTCGAAGAACGGGTTGATGACCACGCCCTTCATCATGTGCGGGGCGGAGTCCTCGTCGTTGAACGAGTCGGGGTCGCCGAACTCGTAGCTGAAGACGGGCTGTCCCCAGTCGATCTGGCCCTCGACGGCCTTGGCGTACGGGTCGAGCAGCAGCTTCGCGGGGTTGAAGCGCTTGCCGTTCGCGGGGTCGTACTCACCGTGCACGCGGTAGCCGTAGCGCTGCCCCGGCTGGATGTTGGGGAGGTAGGCGTGCCAGACGTATGCGTCGACGTCGATCAGCTCGACGCACGTCTCCGTTCCGTCCTCGTCGAAGAGGCAGAGCTCGACTTTCTCGGCCCCCTCGCTGAACAGGGCGAAATTCGTCCCGTTACCGTCGTAAGTGGCCCCGAGGGGATAACTGGATCCTGGCCATACCTGCTGCACGTCGCTCACGATAGACCAGCGTTGTTACCGCCGACCCCGGTCCCGACGCCGTTGACACCGGAGGCGGCCCCGACTATGCGCGCTCGGGAGGATGACGCAACAGCCCGACGCGCTCGTCGAGATACCGCGTGAGCGGCATGAACCCGCCCGCCGCGCTCCACCGCACGAGCGTCTCTCCCCCGCGCACCGCGAGCGGGGACGACCGCTCGTCGAGGGCGGACAGGTCGATCGGATGCCAGCCGATGTGCACGACCTCCCCCTCGGGGACCCCGCCCCGCGCGGCGGCGGCCGCGAGCTCGGCCCGACGGCGCTGCGATTCGGCGGCGAACCCGCGGCGCACCTCCGCGTGCGAGCGCACGATGTCACCCGTGGCCATCACGGCCTCGTCGGTCACGAGGAGGACGCCGAGGTGCCACGCGGTGCCGCGCGGCACGATGCGCGCCGGACGCGGGATGCCGAGCACCCGGCGCCCCTCCTGCAGCTCGCCCAGCCGTTCGCGCGGCGCGTCGGCCAGGCGCGCGCGCACGTCGTCCCACGACCCCGCGGTCATCCGTCCGACTCCTCTGCTCGCGTCGCCTCGGCACGCTCGACCGCGCGCCGAGCAGCGCGGGTCGCCGCGACCGCTTCCTCCTGATCCTTCTCACGTTGCGCGACGAGCGCGTCCGCCTCGGTCGCCTCGGCCTCGGCGCGGGCGAGATCGGCCCGCAGCCCGTCGACGCGTTCGCGCGCCCGCTCCGCGCGCTCCCGCGCCGTCGCGACGCGTCGGTCGGCCGCCGCGTTCTCGCGAACCGCGTCGGCGTGCGCCCGCTCCGCCTCCCGCACCGCCCGTTCGGCCGCCTTGCGGGCACGGCGGGCCGCGAGGTCGTCACGCGGGGCCGACGGCGCCAGGGCCTCGGGCATCGACCCGGCGACGACGTCGTCGAGGCCGTCCCCGTCGACCTGCGCGAGGTCGATGGGCGAGATCAGCCGCCCCGTGAGCACCGCCGCGGCGACGCCCGGGTCGACGACGGCGGCGTTGACGGTCTTCTCCACCGCTTCCGCCATCGCCGCGCTGAGCGGAGTCCCCGCCTCGGCGGCGAGCTCTCCCGCGCGCCGCGCCAGGGCCGCGACCAGATGCCGCCGCTGCGTTCCCAGGCGCGCCAGCTCGGTGGCATCCAGGTCGTCCTGCGCCTCCCGCAGGGCGTGCGAGAGCTCGACGGCTTCGCCGAGTCGCCCGTCGCGGACGAGGAGGTTCACCGCCCACGCGGCGACGGTGGGCTTGCGCAGCTTGGCGATGCGGCGTCCGACGGTCCCGGATGCCGCGGACGCCCGCTCGGCGCGGGCGGCGGTGAACCGGGCGGGCGGGACCGCGAGAAGGTCCGCAGCCGCTTCATCCAGGAGCGCGTCGTCGTCGTCTCGCCCGGCGCCCGTCATTGCTCCATTCTGACCCGAGCGTCAGAGGGAGACCACCCCGGGGCGGGGTCCGCGGATCTCACGGTGCAGGCGCTCCATGCGCGTGTCGAGTTCGGCGGCCGTGTCGGCGGCATCCTTCAGCTGATCGAGGAGTTCGGCGGGGACGAGACGGTCGTACTTGTAGTAGATCTTGTGTTCGAGGCTGGCCCAGAAGTCCATCGCGATCGTGCGGAACTGCACTTCGACCGGGACCTGCACCCGCCCCGTCGAGAGGAAGACGGGCACCTCGACGATGACGTGCAGGCTCTTGTATCCGTTGGCCTTCGGGTTCGCGATGTAGTCCTTCACGTCGCGCACGGTGATGTCGTCCTGCTGCGTGAGCAGATCGGAGAGCCGGTACGCATCGTCGATGAAGCTGCAGGTGACGCGGATGCCGGCGATGTCGGTGATCGCGGCGCGGATCGAGTCGAAGTCGGTGTCGATGCCCTTGCGGCGCACCTTGTCGACGAGACTGTCGGGCGTCTTGACCCGGCTCGAGACGTGCTCGATCGGGTTGTAGTCGTGCATCTCCTGGAACTCTTCGCGCAGGATCGCGATCTTCGTGTCCACCTCGGCGAGACCGAACCGGTACTCCATGAGGAATCTCTGGAACTCGTCGCGCATGGCGCGCAGAGCAGCACTCGAGACGGTGATCTGCTGATCGTCCAGCGAATCGGCCATGTCCTCGACGGTAGCGACGGCAGATACGAGGGTCCTGTGAGCGTCAGGCGCGCGGAGGCTCGGACTCTCGCGGGACGAGTTCGCCGTCGACGACATCGATTCCGATGAGACCGTCGAAGACGTCGGGGAGGTCGGCGGGTTCCTCAGCGGGTTCGAGCGGCGACGGGGGGTGTCGGTCGTTCACGGCGCTGTCCTTCCGTGGGGTGTGTCTACCGTGACAGCAGGAGTCGTCGTCCCGGGGTGGCTTGACACGTTCGGGCAGACGACGTATCCCTCGCGAGGGCGCGCGATTAGTGTGGACGTATGGGGACGATCATCTACGGAAGCTCGACGACCGTTCATATCGAGGATCGCGCTCTCGCGCACCTCAAGGTCGTCATCTCGACGAAACTGCGCCGGGGTGAGAGCTTCACGCTCTCATGGCGTCACCTCGACGACGAGCCGCGCGGCCGCAGCACGCTGTGGCTCCACCCGGCGATCCCGCTGCGCTTCGTCTTCGACGACGCCGAGCCCACGAAGCTGAGCAGGGAGTGGATCGAGCGCCTGTCCGAGTCGGCGAACTCGTCGGGCGGCATCATGCTCGTCGCCGAAGACATCGCGCCGTCGCGCGACACGACGAGCGACTCGTCGGCCCGCTGAGGCTCAGCCCTCGTCGGGCGTGCTGTCTTCGCTCGGCTCCGGCGTGATCGCCAGTCCGTTGGGACCGGATGCCGCGAGCATGAGGTCCTCGACCCACACGCGGTTGATGCGCGGCTGGCGGCTGCCGTAGAAGTGGAACTGGATCGGCACCGAGGGGTGCATCCAGAAGCTGCGGCGACCGCTGCCGTCACCGACCTCGACGTCGAACATGAACGACTCCGAGCGGCGCAGCTTGTTCATCACGACGATGCGCAGGTGAGCCAGCGTGCGGTCATCGATGTCGACGGCGTTGGCGACGGTGTCGTAGATGAATCTGCCCATGCGATCGAGCCTATCCGAGGAACGCAGGATCGACCGTTTGACGCGTGCCACGCCCGCGGAGCGGAAATCAACCCCTTCGATCGTGGTTTCGCGACGTCGGTAGCGTTGTGGCGTGGGAACGCTCTACTACGGCGACGTCGCGACGCCGATCGAAATGGAAGACCGCGCGCTGGCGCACATCAAAGTGGTCATCGCGACCAAGCTCCGCCGCGGAGAGAGCTTCACCCTGTCCTGGACGCACGGACCGGGCCAGGAGGTGGGGCGCAGCACGGTCTGGCTGCACCCGTCCATCCCGTTGCGGTTCGTCTTCGACGAGCCGGAGCCGGCACTGCTGAGCCGCGCCTGGGTCGAGGAGCTGGCGAACTCGGCGAACTCCTCGGGCGGCCTCCTCATCGTGCCCGAGCCGGGGATCGAGGGCCCGCACGCCTGAGCGGCAGCCGGCGCGGCGAGCTCGCTAGTGCGTCGTCTCCGGGACCGGGTCGACCTGGTCGACGGCATCCTGGAGGCGTCCGAGGCATGCGATGACGATGTCGCACTCTTCGAGGGTCATGTCGGACACGGCCGACATCATGCGTGCGTGCATCGAGCCGAGCGTCGCGCGCACCTCCTCGTCGCTGGCCGCCGTCGACACGATCCGCACGCTGCGGCGATCCGTGGGGTGCGGCACGCGGGTGACGTGGCCGGACTTCTCGAGGCGATCGATGATCGCCGTGGTCGACGCGGTCGACACGCCCAGGTAGCGCGTGAGCTCCGCCGGCGTGACGTGACGCTCCTGGCCCGCGGCGCGCAGCAGATAGCGCAGGACCAAGAGGTCGTTCTCGCCCATGGACATCGCCTCACGTGTGCGGCGGCGCATGGCGACTTCCGCGGCGCGATACACGCGGAACGCCTGTAGGACCTCGACGGCGCGACGCCGACGATCTTCCTCGGTCGCGCCATACCAATAGCGCGACGACTGCGAGCCGTCTTCCACCCCGGCATCCTATGTCAGCGCGGATGTCCAGGCCCCTGCCGCTGCGCGAGACGGACGGGTACCATGGAGAAATACATCGGCTGACTAGTTGATAGGAAATCGAGACAGTAGCTCGTCAAGGGTTCGCGGGAGGTGACATGCGGCGCACGGCCACGGCAGATGATGTGGTGAAGGCTCTCAGCGACCTCACCGACTCTCGCGCGATCTCGGAGCGCGCCGCCCTGCAGTCCCTGGGGATCGGTCCCAACGACGCGAAAGTCCTTCGCTTCCTGCTCGAGCGCAGCGAGGACGACGACCCGGTGACCCCCCGGCTGCTCGCCGAGATGCTCGGCATCACCTCAGCCGCGACCACGACCCTCATCGACCGCCTCGCGGAAGCGGGATGGGTCGAGCGCGAGCCGTACCCGGGGGATCGCCGATCCATCGTCGTGCGCGCGACCATCGACCCCGAGTCGCCGGCGCGGCACGTCCTCTCGGTACGCCGGGCCTCGGTCGCCGCGGCGGCGTCGAAGCTCGGCGCGGCCGAGCGCCGCATCGTGGCGGACTTCCTCGACGAGATCGCGCGCGTCGAGAAGCAGCACGTCGACGGCATGGCCGCGGCCGACGTCGCGCCCCGCTCGAGCTGACGAGCAGATCGAACGGGACGCGGCGCGGTCAGGCCGAATCGCGGCCGGTGGCCGACTGCAGACGGTCGATCTGCTCGGACGCCTCGGCCTTGGTCAGGTCGGCGGGGATCTCTTCGCCGGCCTCGCGCGCCAAGGTGTCGAGGTAGCTCCGCTGCGGCGCGGTCATCGGCTCGTCGCCGGTGACCCAGTCCGAGGGGTCCTTCTCGGCGGGGTTGTCTCCGTCGCGGACAGCACCCAGGGTCTCTTCTTCACGGGAGGAATCGCTCATGGCCCCGAGGTTAGGCGGGGGATCCGACACCGGCTGCGGGATTGACAGGGCGCCCAGCCGGGTGCGGCATCCTGGATCGATGACGAGCGATCCTCCTCCCGCGGACGTCCAGGTCGAGACGTGTCGGCGCGGGAGCGTACGCACGCGCGTGACCCGCGTATCGACGGGGGCGGACACCGGACGCGCCTTCGTCCTCGTGGCCGGGATCGGGGTCGCGTCGACCTACTTCGAGTTCCTCGCGCCGCTGCTGGCGTCCGAGGGCGAGGTGTACGCGCTCGACCTCCCGGGCTTCGCCGGGGTCCCGGCATCCGGAGAGCAGCCGACGGCCGCGTTCTTCGCCGACCAGGTCGAGGGAGTGCTCGATCAGTACGGCTTGCGCGACCCCGTGCTGATCGGCCATTCGATGGGGACCCAGGTCGTCACCGAGGTCCTCACCCGCCGACGGCTCTCGCACGCGGTGCTGGTCAGCCCCGTCGTCGACGAGGGGGAAGCGCGGATGGGTCTGCAGGCCGTCCGCTTCGCCCAGTCCACCGCGCGGGAGTCCCTGCACATCGCCCTTCTCGCGGTCTCGGCCTACCTGCTGTGCGGGTTCCTCTACTTCTTCGAGACGCTGCCGCACATGCTGCGGTACCGCATCTCGGATCGGGTCGTCGAGGCGGAAGCGAACCTCCTGCTCATCCGCGGCGAGTACGACCGCCCGTCGCCGCGCCGCCTGCATTCGCGCCTCGTCGCCCGCGCGCGCTCCGCCCGCCGGTGGGAGATCGAGGGGGCAGCGCACTGCGTCGTCAACAGCCACGCGGTCGGCGTCGCCCGTCTCACGATGGAGCACGTGCGCGACGAACTCGCCGCGAAGGGCCGGATGCCGGCCGACGAGGCCGCCGTCCCTCCGGCGCGACACGCGGATGTGCGCATGGTGCTCGGTGCCGTGGCGAGCCGGCTCGCGGAGTGGATCAGCGCCCTCCGCAGGGACGAGACGGGGGTCGAGCGCGCGAAGGCGCAGCACACGCGCGTGCTGTGGGAGGCCTACCGGCCGCGCCGATAGCTACCTCGCGCACGGCGCGACGGCAACCCCCGCGACCGACCGGTTCGCCGCACGGAGCATGGGGTGGTGCTGTTCCCGCCTCGCCCGTGCCCCTCATGAGGCTGTCTCCCTCGCTGGATCCCCGGCGGTGGTGGAGCGACGCGATCACCGCCGACCGCCTCCTGCTCGCGGCCAAGACCGCGGCCGCCGCCGCGCTCGCCTGGTACCTCGCGCCCTTCGTGCCCTTCGCGCAGAGCGAGTACTCGTACTACGCGCCGCTCGGTGTGCTCGTCAGCATGTACCCCACCGTCGCGCGCTCCGCCTCCAGCGGCGTACAGGCCCTGGTCGGCCTCGCCCTCGGGATCGGTCTCGGCCTCGGGAGCCTCGCGGTGGTGGGAGCGGGTCTCTCGCGCATCGTGGCGGTCGCGATCGTCATCCTCATCGGCGTCCTCCTCGCCGGGGTCCGCGCGCTCGGCGTCGGTCGCGACTGGGTGGCGATCGCGGGGCTCTTCGTCCTGCTCCTGGGCGGTGCCGATCCCGACGGGTACTCGTCGTCGTACCTCATCACGATGGCGTTCGGTGTGCTCGTCGGCGTCGTGGTGAACCTCGTCGTGGTCCCTCCCCTGCGGATCAAGCGCGCCGACGACCGGCTGGCCGAGCTGCGCGACGAACTGGGCGCGGCCCTGCATCGGATCGGGGACTCCCTGGCCGGGCACGCCTTCGATCCGGATGCCGCCGACAGCGCGACCGCGGGTCTGATGGGGACGCTGGCCGACGTGCGCGAAGAGGTCGAGCTCGCCGACGAGAGCCGTCGCTACAACCCCCGCGGGCGGCGTCTGCGCGCACCCCGGGACCTCAACCGGCGGCGCCTGGACGCCCTGACCGGAACCGCTGACGCGACGCGCGAGCTGTCGGCATCCCTCTCCCGTCTGACCGCGGGGCCGGACGTCGAGACCCGCATCCCCGACGACGCCCGCCGCGCGCTGGCCGGGGCGATCGAGGCCGCCTCGCACCTGGTCACCACTCCCCCGGATCCCGACGCGACGGCGGAGCAGCTGCGGGAGGCGGAGCGGGCGCTGACCGCCTACACCGATCGCCTCCGCGCTCTCGCCGCCCCCGAGGAGCCTCTCGACGCGTGGGAGGCGGCGGTGAGCCTGCGGCGGGTGATCGCGGCATGCGGACCGTTCTCGGATCCGGACGCCGACACGGCGACGCGGTGACGGAGGTGCCGGACCGGCACCGCGCGGCATGCGCTCGCGGACGGGTCACCGTCGCGACGTGATCACCGCGGTGTCGAGCGCGCGCTCCAGAGCCGCCGCTGTCGCGACACGGGCCGCCGCCGGAACCGCCGCGAGGAAGCCGCCGACGAACGTGTCTCCCAGGCCGATCGTGGTGGGAGCGGTCGTGTCGACCACGAACGCGGCCACGCCCGTCGCGGGGAGACGCTCCTCGGCAGCCGCGACGATCGCGACACCCCCCGGATGACGAGGAAGCCGCGCCGTCTCGTCGAGGTCGGCTGCGGTGCACGCGTCGCCGAGTCGGTACCGTGTCGCCGCGGTGCGCACCGCGCTGTCGAGAGCCGCGCGATGCGCCCCCGCTTCCGGACCGACCGCGATCGCCCAGTACTTCGTGTGCACGACGAGGGCCCGGGCGGGGATGAGTACGTGGATCTCGGCGAGCGCGTCGGCGACGTCGTCGACGTCGAGCAGGTCGACGGCGCGGTCCAGGTACTCCTGCAGCTCGTCCTCGTTCATGCCGTACACGTCGATGCGATCGAGGAGCCGCCCGCGCACCGCGCCGGAGAGTTCGCGCCGATAGAACCCGGCGTCCTCGTAGTACACGAGCGCATCGGGTGGCAGCCGGGTCATCGCCGCCACGAGGTCGTCGAGCCGTCGCTGCAGCAGGTCGGCATCCTGCATCGTGTTGAAGCCCGAGACGAGGAAGGCCGCGGCGTGCGCGAGGGCGTCGCCGAGAGCGGCGGCGATCGCCATCTCGCGGTTGGGGGCGTCGTTGGCGAAGATGAGCCGGTTGGATGCCGGAGCGGTCACCGTCGCGTCGACCAGTCGCACGGTCGCCCCCTCGGGGTACTGCACGATGAGGTGCGGATCCAGCGTGTCGCGTTCGGCCGAGGAGACCACGCGCATCGAGGACGGCAGCAGGCGGCGGACGTTGTCGTCGATGCTGACGAGGTGCTGCACCGTGGGCACGCCGATGCGGTCGAGCGCGATCCCCGCGCGCACGCCCGTGCCGCCGAGAGTGATCTCGACGTCGAAGTGCGCGGCGAAGCGCTCGACGATGTCCGACGACAGGACGAAGCGCTCCCCTCCCCCGCCCGTGGCGAGGAAGGCGAGCACCGTCACGACGAGCGAGCGCTCGTCGATGATCGGCGTCGTGGTGGTCAGCTCGTCGGAACGGATGCCGTACCCCTCCGCGAGGGCGGACAGGACGGCGGCATCCCACCGGATCTCGTAGTCGACGGTCCCGCCGAGTCCGAGGACGAGGTCATCCCCCATGACGCCGATCACCTTTCGTTCAGTACAGGTCGGCCTTGCCGGCGGCGCCGAACAGGTCGATCTTCTCGGCCGCGGTCACCTTCATCGCCGCGATGCACTCCGGCTGGATCGCGTTGGGCTCGCGCAGGCGCCGGTCGGTGCCGAGCACCTCGCGCATGCGGTCGTGGTACGCCACCTTGATGTCGCTGGAGATGTTGATCTTGTTGATGCCGAGCGACACCGCGCGGGCGAGTTCGGCATCCGGGTTGCTGGAGCCGCCGTGCAGCACGAGCGGGATGCCGACGGCCGCCTTGATCTGCTCGAGCAGGTCGTGACGCAGCTCGGGGTTCTTCTCGGCCGGGTACAGCCCGTGCGAGGTGCCGATGGCGATCGCGAGGCTGTCGACGCCGGTCTGCTCGACGAAGCGCACGGCGTCGTCGACGTTCGTGTAGATGATCTCGGCCGCTCCCGACTCGCCGTAGCTGTCGTTCGCCCCGATCGTGCCGAGCTCGCCCTCGACCTGCACGCCGACGGCGTGTGCGGCTTCGACGACCTTGCGGGTGAGCGCGACGTTCTGCTCGAACGGCTCGAGGGAGGCGTCGATCATCACCGAGGTGAAGCCCGCCTGGATCGCGGTCACGATCTGCTCGTACGTCCCGCCGTGATCCCAGTGGATCGCCACGGGAACGCTCGAGCGGTGCGCGCGGGCGTGCATCGCCGGGATGAGGTCGGTCGTGATGTGCGAGACCTCGTCGGGGTGGATGGCGATGATGACCGGAGCGTTCTTCTCCTCGCTGATGTCCATGATCCCGGTGAACATCGCCCAATCGCTGATGTTGAAGGCCGGGATGGCGAAGCTGTGGGCGTTCGCCACGTCGAGGATGGACTTGCCGGTGTAGAGCACGGATTTCTCCTTGTTCGGGGGTGGGTAGGCGGGATCAGCTCTTCACCGAGCCGGCCGTGAGGCCGCTGATGAAGAAGCGTTGGAAGAAGAGGAAGAGCACCAGCACCGGGATCGAGCCGAGGATGCTCATCGCCATGATCTGGTTCCACTCGTAGGAGTGCTGGCCCATGAGCAACTGGATGCCGATCGGCACCGTGCGCATGTCGATCGTGCGCGTGAGGGTCAACGCGAAGAGGAACTCGTTCCACGCGATCATGAACGTGTAGATGCCGACCGACACGATGCCCGGGACCGAGATCGGCACGAGCACGCGCCACAGGGCGGTGAAGGAGCCGGCGCCGTCGACGCGGACCGCTTCGTCGAGCTCCTTCGGGAGGGTGTTGAAGTACCCGGTCATCATGATGATCGCGTAGGGCAGCGTGAACACCATGTAGGTGAAGATCAGGCCCGGGTAGGTGTTGTAGAGCCCGAGCCCGACCATGAGACCGAAGTACGGGATGAGCAGCGTGATGGGCGGCACCGCCTGGACGCTGACGATGATGACGTTGACGATCCGCTTGCCGCGGAACTCGAAGCGGCTGAAGGCGTAGGCGGCCTGGATCGCGACGAGGAGCGTCAGGATCGTCACCGCTCCCGCGACGACGTAGCTGTTGATGAAGAACCGCACCGTCTCGGGGTTGGTGAAGATCGACACGTAGGCGTCGAACGAGAAGGTGTCGGTGATCAGTCGCGGCGGGAGCTCGAAGATCTGCGTGTTCGACTTGAACGAGCTCGACAGCATCCACAGCACGGGACCGGCGGCGAAGACGGCTCCGAGGATCAGGCCGATCAGCACGCCGGTCTTGGCGAGACGGCGGCGAGCGGCGGTACCGGTGCCGCGCGGTCGTACGGGGGTGGTCAGGGCCATGTCAGTCCCTCGCCTTCTGGTGGCGGACGTAGAGCACCGCGATGATCATCGACATCGCCAGCACCAGCACCGCCGAGGTGGATGCCATGGAGAAGTCGTACTTCGCGAACGCGAGCTTGTAGGTGAAGGTGCTGAGCATCTCGGTCACATCGATCGGACCGCCGCCCGTGGTCAGCCAGATGAGGGCGAACTGCTGCGAGGTCCAGATGAGGTCGAGTAGCACGAGGCTGACGATGATCGGCCGCAGCTGCGGGACGGTGACGTTCCAGAACCGTTGGACGGGATTCGCGCCGTCGACGGTCGCGGCCTCGTAGAGGTCGCTCGGAATGCCCTGGAGACCGGCGAGAAGGCTCACCATGAAGAAGGGGTATCCGGCCCAGATGTTGATGAAGGTGACCGTGCCCAGCGCGAGCTGCGGCGAGGCGAGCCACTCGATGTTCGTGTTGAGCAGGAAGTTGACGATGCCGTTGGGGGCGAGCAGCATCCGCCAGAGCACCGCGATGACGGCGACGGTGAACAGCCACGGCAGCACGTACAGGCCGCGGAAGATCGCCCGGGGGACGGCACCGACGAGGCGGCTGTTGAGCAGCAGGGCGAAGGAGAGGCCGAGCACCAGGTGCGCGGCGACGCTCGTGAGGGTGAAGAAGAGCGTGTTGCCCGTCGCCTTCCAGAAGCCCGGGTCGGTGAGGATCGTGACGTAGTTGTCGAGACCCACGACCTCCGGGCTCTTGTTGAGGATCACGTTGTCCTGGAAGGAGTAGCCGATCACCATGACGATCGGCACGATCATCAGGACGAACAGCAGGATCAGCGTCGGCGAGAGGAAGACGTACGCCTCGCCCGCCTTGCGGAGCTGGCGGGTGCGGCGGGAGGCCGGTCGTCCGGTGACGATCAGCTCGGTGTCGGGGGGAGTGAGGGTGCGCATGGTCATGGTGTGCGGCTTTCGCTGAGCGGGATGCCGCACCGCGCGCGAGGGCGGTGCGGCATCCCGGGTCGGGGTCGGATCAGAACTCCGACGTCCATTCGTCCTGCGTCTTCTTGAGCGCGTCGCTCATCGACTGCTGGCCGTCCAGCGCGGACTGGAACTGTGTGCCGAACTGGCGCATGAGCTCCTCGGCGACGGGGAGCCCCGTGAACTCGTTGGCGGGGTACCCGGCCTTGTAGATGTCGAACGCGGTCTTGAACAGCGCGTCGTCCTCGACGAAGGTCGGCACACTCTCGGTGTTCCCGGGGAACGCCTTCGCCATCGTCGACAGCTCGCTGTTGACGTCCTTGCTCATCAGGAACTGCACGAGCTTGAAGGCGGCGTCCTTGTGCGCGGAGTTCTCGGCCACGCCGATGCCCCACGAGGCGTACGGGATGCCGCGTTCGCCCGTGAAGCCGTCCTCGGCGGGGATCGCCGAGATCGAGAAGGTCAGGTCGGGGTTGGACTGGCGGATGAGGTTGATGTGGGCGAGCGAGTCGATCATCATGCCCACGCGGCCGTTGGTGAACTCCTCGACCTTGTCCTGCTCCTTCATGGTGAACGAGCCCGGCGCGATGACGCCGTCATCCCACAGCTGCTGGATGTAGTCGGTCGCCGACGAGACGTCGGAGTTGGTCAGGTCGGGCTGGCCGTCCTTCAGCATCGAACCGCCCGAGGCCCAGACCCACGACATGACGTCGTTCTGCACACCGTTGGGCGCCTCGAGCGAGAGCGGGAGCACCCAGCCCGAGACGTCGCCGCCGAGCGCCTTGATCTTCTTCGCGGCGTCGGCGAACTCGGTGCGCGTCGAGGGCGGGGCGGTGACGCCCGCCTGCGCGAGCAGGCCGTCGTTGGTGAACATCGGGTAGACGAAGTTGACCACGGGGATCATGTACGTGCTGCCGTCGACCTTGATCTGGCTGGCGAGCTGGCTGTCGTCGTACCCGGAGTCACTCATCAGCTTCGACAGGTCGGCGATCACGCCCTGCTTCGCGAAGTCGCTCACCCAGGCGCCGTCGAGGCCGACGACATCGGGCATCGTGCCGGATGCGGCGCCGGCGAACAGCTGTTCCTTGGTCGAGGCGTAGGGGCCGCTGACCAGGTCCACCTTGATGCCGGGGTTCTCCTTCTCGAACTGGTCCATGAGTCCGCGGAACTGGCCGTCGCCCAGTTCGGGCTCCCACCACTGGGCGAACTCGATCGTGACGTCCCCGTCGGCCGAGGTGGCCGAGGTGCTCGACGAGCACCCCGCCATCGCCAGGAGGGTCGTGGCCGCTGCTGCGACACCGACGAGCTTGATGGCGTTTCGACGCCGGCGCCCGCTGTTGTCCATCGTTTCTCCTCGTTGAGATGTGCTGTATTTCGCGCTGTTCTGCGCGTTCTTGCTGCTTTAAGCAAGAGTATGCGCCGACTTGCGGTGGTCGTCAAGGTGCTGATTCAGATTCGTGACTATTGCGGCGTCGGACGGCAGAAAAAGCGGCGAAAGAGGCCAAGTTGCTGCCGTTACGTGCCGTTTTCCGTCCACAGATGCGGTTTCACGGCCTCCCCTGTGCTAGAGATGACCGCATGGACGGACACACGGCCTCGACGAAGCGACGACTCCCGGCGGGACGGAAAGCGGAACTGGCGGCCTACGTCGCCGAATCGGGGCAGGTGACCGTCGTCGACCTCGCGTCCCACTTCGGGGTGTCGATCGACACGGTGCGCCGCGACCTCGACCAGCTCGATCGCGAGGGAATCGTCGTGCGCACGCACGGCGGGGCCGTGAGCGCGATGTCGGTCCCCGGCCGCGACCGCGGACTCGACGTCCGCCTGCAGATGCAGATCGCCGAGAAGGAGCGCATCGCCACCCTGGCCGTCGACCTGATCGAGGACGGGTCCGTGCTGATGCTCAACGCCGGCACGACGACCCTCGCGGTCGCGCGCGCGCTGCGCAACCACCGCAATCTCACGATCGCGACGAACAACCTGCGCATTCCGGCGGAGATCTCGCCGAACGTCTTCCGCGACCTCTACATCTTCGGCGGCGCTGTCCGCACCATCACGCAGGCGACGACGGGGCCGGTGACGCTGGCGATGAACTCGCACACCCCCGAGGTCGACATCCGCTGCGACTACGCGCTCATCGCGGTCGGCGCGGTGGACGCCTCGGGCTTCTCGACCAGCAACCTCGGCGACGCGACGATGATGAGCGAGATGATCCAGCGCGCCGACCGCACGGCGATCCTCGCCGACTCGACCAAGCTCGACCGCCGCCTGTTCGCGCAGGTGGCCCCGCTCGAGAAGGCCGACTATCTCATCACCGACGCCCCGCCCTCCCCCGAGCTCGCGGCCGCGCTCGCCGAGGCCGGGGTCACGGTCGTCACTCCGTGACCGGGGCCGATCCCGGACGCGTCAGCGTCGCACCGTCACGAGAACAGGGGATGCGCCGAGAACAGGGCGTATCCGCTCGCGCGGCCCTGTGCCCGTGGCATCCCCTGTTCCGGTGACACGCGCGCCCCGTCAGTACCCCGTCGACAGCACCCGGTCGAGCATGTCGACGAAGTAGTCGGCCGAGTCCTGCGTCACGCACAGCGGCGGCTTGATCTTCAGCACGTTCTGGTGGTCACCGGTGGGCTGCATGATCACCCCGAGCTCGAGCAGACGATCGCAGATCGCGGCGGTCTCCTCGGTCGCCGGTGCGAGCGTCTCGCGGTCGCGCACGAACTCCAGGCCCAGGTACAGCCCCGACCCGTGGACCGTGCCCACGAGCGGATGCCGCTCCCCCAGCGCCGCGAGTCGCGCCTTCAGGTGCGTGCCGACGACCCGCGCGTTCTCCTGCAACCTCTCCTCGTCGATGATGTCGAGGACGGCCTGGCCCACCACGGACGACAGCGGCGATCCACCGGTGGAGGAGAAGAAGTATCCCTGCGTCCGATAGCGGTCGGCGATCTCCCGACGCGTGATCACCGCGCCTAACGGGAAGCCCCCGCCGATCGACTTCGCGAGCGCGACGATGTCGGGGACGACGCCCTGCTGCTGGAAGCCCCAGAACCACGAGCCGAGACGCCCGAAGCCCACCTGCACCTCGTCGGCGACGGCGAGGCCGCCGAGCTCGCGCACCGTGGCGTAGACCTCCTGCAGGTACCCTTCCGGCAGGGCGACGCCCCCGGCGTTGCCGTAGAACGTCTCGCTGAGGAACGCGGCGGGCGGGTGCCCCTCGGCGGCGAGCTCCCGCAGGCGGGCCGCCGCCTCCGGCGCGTAGGCGGCGGCATCCGCTCCCCGGTGACGACCGCGGTACGAGTTCGCCGCATCGACGGTGTGCACCCAGTCGGGACGCGTCTCGAGGGCGTTGGGGTTGTCGGCGATCGAGGTCGAGACGGCATCGCTCGCGTAGGTCCAGCCGTGGTAGGCCTCGGCCATGGCGACGACGTCGCGACGCTCGGTCGCCGCGAGGGCGAGGCGGATCGCCAGATCGACCGCCTCCGAGCCGGAGTTGACGAAGAACACCGTGTCGAGCTCGTCGGGGAGGGTGGATGCCAGACGCTCGGCGTAGCGCGTGATCGCGGCGTAGTGGAAGCGCGAGTTCGTGTTCAGCAGGCGGGTCTGGCGGGCGACGGCGGCCGCGATGCGGGGGTGCGCGTGGCCCACCGACGCGACGTTGTTGACCATGTCGAGGTAGACGCGACCGTCGACGTCGACGAGGTACTCACGCCACCCGCGCTCGATGCGGGGCGGGTGGGCGTAGTAGTGCTCCTGCACCTCGGCGACGACGGCCTCGCGGCGGTCGAGGAGGTCGTCCTCGACCTCGACGGGCACGTCGACGCCGAGAGCGCGCGTGGCGTCGCCGACGACGGCGCGCCACCCCGGCAGGTCCACGGCCGGGATCGTCGCGGGAACCTCGGCCGGATCGAGCGTCGTCAGCAGGACGTCGATGCGGGCCCGCGCCGGGACCTGCCCGTCGACCTCGGCCTCCCCCTGCCGCACGCTCAGCCCCGCCGGCACCGGGAGCGTCGTGGGCTGCGCGAACCACACCGACGCGGCGGTCGGCACCGTCGCGGGCGCGCTCGGGGTGCGAGACGGCGCTCCCAGGAGCACCGGGCGGAGCGCCGGGAGCACGACGACCTCGGCTCCCTCGTCGAGCAGGCGGTGCGCCGCGCGGTCGACGGCGTCGTCCTCGAGCCACGCGCCCTCGTCGGCGAGGGACGACAGGGTTCCGGCATCCAGGATCTTCGCCCGATCGGGCGCGGGCAGAAGCGCCGCGCCGGTCCACTCGGGGCCGGCGGCGGCGGGGCGTCCGAGGGCATGACGGATGCGGGCGGTCGCGACCTCGATGGGCACGGCGGTCGCGCGGCGGAGGATCGAGAACTCGCGGTCCAGCGCGCCGCTGGCGTAGTCGTTCGCCTCGTCGAGGCGCACCTGCTGGCGACCGCTCAGAACGAGGACGACCCCGCGCAGCACGACGAGCGGCCAGAGGGCGGTGATCTCGTCGTCCGAGAGGGGACGCCGACGGTCGAAGGCCGCGATGGCGGGGAGAGCGGTCCGATACGAGCCGCCGGCGTGGTGCAGCACCGACGAGACGGTCACCGCGATCTCGCCGACCGCCCACGAGTCGATCACGTCGCCGAAGTCGATGACGGCGTCCGGGAGGGTCAGGATGCCGTCGGGCCGGAGCACGTTGTCGTCGGTGACGTCGTAGTGCCCGAGCTGGCGCGGCAACGTCTCGGCGACCGGGGCGAGCGCGGCGAGCGCACGAGCGGTGGCCTCAGCGGTGAACGCGCGGACGTCGGCATCCGGCTCGGTCTCGGAGATCTCGGCGATCACGCGTTCGGCGTGCCGGAGGTCCCATTGCAGGACACGCCCCGAGGCGGGGTGCGTCTCGTTCGCGAGAGCGAGGCTCACCGCGGCCGACAACTCGCCGAGCCGCTCCACGACATTCGGCGACAGGTATGCCGACCCCATCAGCGTCCGCCCCGACACGTACGAGATGACGCGCGCGTGCAGGCGCCCCTGCGAGCTCTCCCACCACCCGGACATCGGCCCGCGGGGGCCCTCGACGATTCGCGGGATGCGCAGGGTCGGTTCGGCGCGCGCGACGACCGCCGCCGCGGCATCCTGCATGTCGATCTCGGACTCGCTGAACACGGGGTTGCTGATCTTGAGCACGCCGAGCGGATCGCCGCCCGTCACGGGGGTGACGAGGAAGTTCTGGTCCTGCTGGCTGCCGAGCGAGCGGAGGTCGACATCGACCCCGTACACCTCGCTCATCAGCGCGCGGGCCTCATCGGTGGGAAGGGTGGGGGTCGGCAGCTCGCCGTGGGCGAAGTAGTCGAACGAGGTCATGTGGGGCTCTCAGGTGCGGAACAGGGGAACAGCGGGGACGGACGGGGAGGCGACGCGGGATCCGGACTCGTCCAGGATGCCGCGTCGCCGACGCTCACGCGGGAATGCGCGCGGGCGTCTCGGCTTCGTCGTCGAACTCGACCTCGGGCGGGCGACGACGGAACCCGCGGGTGAGGACGGCGAGCCACACGACGCCGACGCCGATCCACACCAGTCCGACCGTCAGGGCCAGCGGTGACAGGCTGAACCACAGCCAGGCGGTGAGGGCGAAGCCGAGCGCGGGCAGCACGCCGTACCGCAGGATCGCGGCTCCGCCGCGCAGACCCTCATCGATGAGGAAGTGCTTGATCACCGAGAGGTTGACGAGCGAGAAGGCGGCCAGCGCGCCGAAGCTGATGAGGGATGCCACGGTGTTGAGGTCGGCGAACAGCGCGGCGAGCGAGACGACCCCCACGAAGATCGCGGCACCGATCGGCGTCCGGTACCGCCTGCTGAGACGGGCGAAGAATCTCGGGAGGACGCCGTCGCGTCCCATCGCGAACAGGATGCGCGACACGCTCGCCTGCGAGGCGAGGGCGGCGGCGATGCAGCCGGCGATGTAGGCGATGAGGAAGAACAGCTCGAGCCACCGGCCGGCGGCGACCTCCATGATCTGGTTGGCGGCGGCATCCGGGTTCTCGATGTCGGCGACGTTCGGGATGACGAGGGTCGACACGTACGCGATCACGGTGAAGATGAGCCCGCCGATGATCGTGGTGAGGATGATCGCGCGCGGTACCGTGCGCTGCGGGTCGCGGGCCTCCTCGGACAGGGTCGAGATGGCGTCGAAGCCGAGGAACGACAGGGCGAGCATCGCGGCGCCCGCGAGAAGGCCGGGGAAGGTGAGCCCGGCGTCGTAGAGCGGCTGCAGCAGCGAGACGCCGGGGTTCTGCAGGGTGTGGAGCACGGCGCACACGACGAACACCGCGGCGAACACGAGCTGCAGGCCCACCAGCACGAGGTTGGCGTTGCGCACGACCGTGATGCCGACGATGTTGAGCCCGGTGATCAACAGCACGCCGGCGAGGGCGAACACCCACGGCGGGATGCCGGGGAGTTGGGCGTTGAGGTAGATCCCCATCAGCACGTAGTTGATGAGCGGAAGCAGCAGGTAGTCGATCATGAGCGACCAGCCGGTGAGGAAGCCGACGTGGCCGCCGAACGCACGGCGGGCGTAGGTGTAGGCGCTGCCCGCGCGCGGGAACGCCTTCACCAGGGCCGCGTAGCTGAAGGCGGTGAACAGCATCGCCACGAGGGTGACGAGGTAGGCCGTCGGCACGTGGCCGCCGGTCGTGACGGCGACGAGGCCGTACGTGGTGAAGACGGTCAGCGGCACCATGTAGGCGAGACCGAAGATCACGAGGGAGGGGACTCCCATGACTCGCCGGAGCGAGGTGTCGGAGGAGGTCACGGTTTTCCTGTTCGGGTCAGAAAGGGCGAGTGGAGGCGGAGCCGGTGAGCACCGGCGCCGCGAAGGTGCGGAGGCCGCGGCGCCAGGTCCCGCGGATGCGGGCGTCGGCGATGCGGTCGGTCGGTCCGCGTCGGATGTCGCGGTCGAGCCAGACGAGGTCGGCGACCATGCCGGGGCGCAGGGTGCCGCGGTGGGCATCGTCGCCGGCCTGCCACGCGACGCCGCTCGTGGCGGCGTCCAGGGCTTCATCGAGGGTGAGTCGTTCTTCGGGCTGCCAGCCGCCGGCGGGCCTGCCGTCCTCGTCCTGCCGGGTCACCGCGGTGCGCAGGCCCAGGAGGACGTCCGGCGAGGTGACCGGCCAGTCGCTGCCGAAGCTGAGTCGGGCGCCGGCGGTTCGCGCGGCGCGCATGCGGTACTGCCGTTCCCGCTGGGGTCCGAGGCGCGGCAGCGTCAGCTCGGTCATCACCGCGTCGGGGACGGCCCACTGCGGCTGGAAGCAGAAGGTGACGTCGAGGTCGGCGAGACGCGCGAGATCGCCAGGGTCGACGACCTGCGCGTGGGCGATGGTGAGGCGACGCCCGCGGCCCAGGCTCTCGCGGATACCCTCGGCGGCGTCGATCGCCGCGCGCACGGCGGCGTCGCCGATCGCGTGGAGGTGGATGTCGAAGCCGGCGGCGTCGCACGCGGCGACGGCCCCCTCAAGCTGTTCCGGCTGCCAGTTCGGCAGGCCGCGCGTGTGGGCGTCGTGGTAGCAGTCGAGCAGGTGCGCCGTGTGGTTCTCGAGGATGCCGTCGACGAAGAACTTCACCGTGCGCGCCGTCAGACCGTCGACACCGGCGATCTCGTCGGCGGCGCGACGCAGCTCGACCAGTTGCCCCGGCCACCGTTCGGGGTCTGCGCGCAGGGCCAGATCGACGTCGACCGCGAGGCGCCCCCGACGCGCCGCCGCGATCCACGCGGGGATGTCGGCGACCTCGGTCCACGCCTCCTGCACCCAGGCGATGCCGTGCTCCGCCAGGCGCGTGGTCGCCCAGGCCAACGCCTCCACGTCCGCCTCCACCGACGGCTGCGGGGCGCGGTCGAGGACGAGGTCGATCGCCGGTCGCTCGACGAGCGTGCCGAGCGGCGAGCCGTCGGGCCGACGCACGATGCGCCCGAGCGCGGGGTCGGGGGTCTCGGCATCCACTCCCGCCGCGCGCAGCGCTGCGGTGTTGACCCACACCGTGTGGTAATCCCACGAGTGCAGGACGACCGGGCGCCCGGCCTCCCCCTCGTCGAGCCAGCGGGCGTCGAACATCCCGCCGGGCACGATCGTCGCGTCGTAGCTGCCGCCGATGAGCCACGCGTCATCGCAGCTCTCGGCCCACCCGCGCACGCGCGCCGTGAGCTCGGCGACGGTGGTCGCGTCGCGCAGTTCGGGGCCGCGCCGTTCGCGTCCGGCGAGGAGGGGGTGCGCGTGCCCGTCGCGGAAGGCGGGGAGAAGCAGCCCTCCCTCGAGGTCGACGATCTCGGCATCCGCCGGCACCGGGAGGTCACCGGATGCCACGACCCCGTCCACCACGACGAGTCGGTCGACATCGGGCGCTGACCCGTCGACCCGGATCGCCCCGTTCGTGAACACCACGACCGCCATGGAAACCTCCTCGAGACCACGCTGAGAGAAACATACAGCGTAGGTTTTAAGAACGCTACGACGTTTCCCGAACGGGCACCCGCCGTTTCGCGGACTCGTCACGAGCTCGATACACGGCCGAAACGCGCGCATCGCGTAGCGTTGTCGGACCCCCGACCGAAAGGCCTCGCCGTGCCCCGGCCGTCGCACCCCAAGCTGTCTCGCGAGGAGATCGCCCGCGCCGCCCTCGCCCTCGTCGATCGCGACGGCAGCGACGGCGCGAGCATCCGTCGCGTCGCCGACCGCCTGAAGGTGCACCCCACCTCGCTCTACAACCACGTGCCGAACCTCGCGGCGCTGATCGAGGACATCCGGGCGCTGGTGTCGGCGCGCATCGACTCGTCCCCCCTTCGCGACGAGGAATGGGAGGAGGGCCTGCGCCGATGGGCGCGGTCGTACCGCGACGCCTTCCGCCGACATCCCCGGACGATCCCTCTGCTCATGTCGCACCGGTCCTCGGCGCCGTCGCTGATGTCGCAGTACGAGGACTTCGCCGTCGCCGCCGAACGCGTGGGCTGGACGAGCGACGACATCCTCCCGCTGCTGACGGCGTTCGAGTCCTTCATCCTCGGCAGCGTGCTCGACATGTCGGGCCCCTCGGTGATGTTCGACCCGACCGGTCAGGAAGAGACCGTCCCGCGTTTCGCCGCGGCCTACGCCACGCTCGTCGACCAGGATCCGGCCGACCCGGTCGCGACCCGAGCGTTCGAACTCGGCCTCTCCCTCCTCATCGCGGGGGCGCGCCCGCGTCCATGAGGTGATTTCCGACTCCCTCTAGGCGAGCTGTCGGGTGATCGCCAATCCGCGATCTCCTCGCCGCCCCGGGTTCCTCCGCCTCACCCGCGCGCGCGCCGACGACGTCGCCGCCGGATCCGCTCCTCGCTCGGCTACAACCGAGGGGCGTCCGCGCCCGGCGGCGCGTGATGAGGAGAACCGTGTCCACCCCCACTTCCAAGACGACGCGTCGTCGCCGGCTCGCTCTGCCCGTCGTGCTGGCGGGAAGCGTCGCCTCGCTGATCCTGGCGCTCGGCCTCTCGCCGACCGTCGCCGCATTCACCGCTCAGATCCAGAACACCATCGACACCGCCGGCAGCGGAACCCTGATCATGCAGGAGACCAACAGCGGCGGCACGGTCACCTGCAAGAGCACCGACAACACCACGATCGACACGAACAGCGCCACCTGCTCGAACATCAACAAGTACGGCGGCACGCTCACGATGACGCCGGGGCAGACCGTGTCGACGACCATCAACATCAAGAACATCGGCACCGCGGACGCGAGCTCGTTCACGCTGACCCCCGGCGCCTGCGTCGCGGCGAACAACGGCGCACCCAACGGGTCCGCGAGCGACCTGTGCAGCAAGATGACGGTCCTCGTCACCTCCGGCTCCAGCACGATCTACTCGGGCACCCTCGCGGCGTTCAACTCGTCGGCGATCAACGTCCTGACCAAGCTCACCACGACGTCGGTGCCCGCGGGAACCAGCATCCCCTTCACCTTCGCCGTGACCCTGCCGTCGGGACTGGGCAACTCCTACGCCGGCCTCATGGTCTCGCAGCCCCTCACCTGGAACTTCGGCGCCGGCTCCTGAGCCGACGTCCTTCCTCGTGACCGACGGCACCGCGGCGCCTGCGCGCCGGGACCGACGTCGGTTCCTCATCGCCGCGGCGATCGTGATCGGCATCCTCGCCCTCACGGTCGCCGCGGCGTCCGCCGTGACGGGGATCCGTCTGTTCTCGATCCAGACGCCGAGCATGGGCGAGACGGCTCCGGTCGGCTCCCTCGTCGTCACGCAACCGCGGCCCCACTACGACGTGGGCGACATCGTCACCTTCACCGTCGACGATCGCACCGTCACCCATCGCATCGTCGGGGCGTCCGGCGACTCGTTCACCACCCGCGGCGACCTCAACGGGTCCGCGGACGGGTGGTCGCTGTCACCCGACGCCATCGTCGGACGCGCCGTGCTCATCGCCCCCGGGATCGGTTTCGCGCTCACCGCCGCCCCGTGGCTCCTCCTCGGCGCGGTCCTCACCGAAGCGGTGACGTGGCTGCGACGCGCCCGGTCCGGCTGGCTCTGGAGCGTCCGCTTCATCGGGTGGTCCGTCACCACGACCGCCGTGACGCTCTGGCTCCGCCCCTGGTTCAACGTCCGCCTGCTGGACTACCGGCCCGCCCCCGGCGGAGACGGCGTGCTGATGCACATCGTCAACACCGGCATCCTCCCCGTCCTCGCGCGCGCGACCCGGCTCGTCAGCGGGCAGGATGCCTCGGTCCTCTCGACCGACCGTCTTCCCAACAGCGCCTTCACCCTCGCCCCCGTCCCCGATCCGTCCTGGCCCGTTCGCCTCCTCCTCATCACCGCGTGCCTCCTGCCGTTCCTCGCCGCGCTGCTCGTGCGCCCCACGGATCCCGAGCCCTCGCCCGCGGGCCTGCGCCTGCGCCCCGACCGACGCGGCGGTCGGATCGTCCTTCCCGCCTCGATCGCGACCGTCGTCGCCGTGGTCGTGCTCGTGACCGTCTCGACCTCGAACGCGGCCTTCAGCGCGACCGTGCGCAACACCGCCGACACCGCGGGGACGAATCCGTTCTTCACCTGCCGCGACGCGGAGAGCTACGTCGGATCCTCGTCGACCTGGGCGGCCTACGCCCTCTCCGGGACCGGGATGCTCACCGAGACGGACTTCTCCGGGAACGGGCGCGCGGGGGTGTACGCGCAGCCGCGCGCGACCGCCTCCGGCGTCGGCTGCGCACGGGACGCGCCCCCGCAGGCCGTGTCGTTCACCGGCTCGCAATGCGTCTACGTTCCGGGAGCGCAGACGAACCCAAACGTCTTCTCCATCGAGGCGTGGTTCCAGACCTCGTCCACGAGCAACGGTCGCATCGTGGGGTTCAGCAACGGCGTCCTCTCCGCCAACGACTCCTCCTGGGACCGCCTGGTCTATCTCGACGCGACGGGCCGGGTGGTCTTCGGGATCTACCCCGGAACCCCGGTGACGGTCGCCAGTCCCGCCGGGCAGAACTTCGCCGACGGGGGATGGCATCACGTCGTGGCGACGCTGTCGAGCGCCGGTATGGCCCTCTACGTCGACGGCGCGCTGGTCGATTCCCGCTCCGGCTACACGGCCGGACAGAACTTCACCGGGACGTGGAAGATCGGGTGCGGGCAGCTGTGGTGGTGGACCAACGGGTCGGGCGTCGGGGTGATCGACTACAACGGTCCGGATCACTTCACCGGTCGCATCCAGTACGCCGCGATCTACACGCGCGCCCTCACCGCCGCCGAGGTGCGGGCGCACTACTTCGCGGGTCGATGACGTTCACATGCGCGCGTAGCGCGCGCGGGCGAAGCAGAACAGTCCGTACACGATGAGCCCGGCCCCGACGAGCCAGAGCACGACCTGCCCGAACGGCAGGGCCGCGAGCGACCGCAACGCGGAGTCGAGGCCGCCGGCCGCCGACGGGTCGTGGGTCAACGCCGCGACCACGAACAGCACGCCCGCCACCCCCACCGCCACGCCCTTGGCGATGTAACCGATCATCCCGAAGGTGCGGATGCCACGCCCCGCGGTTCCGCCCGGAATCGACATGTGCTTCTCGAACGCCTTCGTGAATCCGCGCACGACGAACGCGACGCCGACCGCGGCGACGCCCAGACCGATGATCACGAGCAGCACGACGCCCGCCGGGCTGGACAGCAGCGTCGCGCTCAACGTCTGCGACGACTCCGACGAGCTGGAACTCCCACCGAGGGCGACGGTGAGAGCGGTGAAGGCGATCGCGGCGTAGGCGACGGCGGTCCCCACGAACTTGGCGCGATGTGCCCAGCGCTTCTTGGCATCCGGATCCTGCTCGACGATCGCCTCCGCGATCTGCCACACCGCGAGCGCGGCCAGGCCGACGACGATCACCCAGAGCAGCACGATGCCCGCGGGAGCCTGCGCGATCTTCTGCACGGCACCGCTCTGGTCGGCGCTGTCGCCGCCGGATCCCGTGGCGATCGAGATCGCGATCACGCCGATCAGCAGGTGGAGGAGTCCGAGCACGACGTATCCGACGCGCGCGGCGACCTCGAAAGCGGTCGAGTCCTGCGCCCTGTTCGCGGCAGCCGAGGGAGAAGTCATCTCGGAACCGTAGTCCTCAGGCGCTTTCCGCGGCGAGGCGTTGCGCGCGACGGTCGCGGACCAGGTGGATGAGCGCCCACACGAACGTCGAGACGGCGATCCCCTCGAGGGCCCCGGCCACGACGTCCGAGAGCCAGTGCGCGTGCAGGTACGTCCGACTCCACATCATCAGCAGCACCCATACGACCCCGGCGGCCCACACCCATCGTCGGCGCAGGATCAGACCGAGAACGACCGCGATGGTGGTCGCCACCGCCGTGTGCCCGGAGGGGAAGGATGTCGCCATCGTCTCGGCCAGCGAGCCGGCGGGACGCTGGCGCGCGATGATCGCGGCCATCGGCGCTCCGATCGCCACGACCAGGGCGATGGATGCCGCGACCGTCAGCGCGTCCCACGGGCGCCGCCGCACCGCGAACACGATCGTCGTCGCCACCCCGATCACGATCATGCCGATCGTGCCGCCCACGGTCGCGGGGATCCAGGCGATGATCACGCCCACCGGTGTCGCGATCGCCGCCATCGCGGCATCCCACCACAGGTCGATGTCGAGGGCCGTGTGTCCATTGAGCGCGACGGCGAGGCGCAGCGCGACGAACGCGACCGTGGCCAGGGCACCGACGACGAGGACGACGGTGCGGCGCGCGTCCGCGGTGACGGCCCGGGGCTCGACGGCGTCGATCGGTGTGGCATCCATTCCGGCATGCTGGCAGGACAGGATGCCGCGCAGCCAGGGATTGCATCCGCGTTCGCGAGCACTCCACGGCAGCGCGGGGCTCGGCGTCGAGCTGCCGTGGATCCTGTCACCGCCGGCATCCGCGCCGTCACCGCGGGGAACGGCGAGCCGTTCCGACCGATACTCGAACTCGTGCGTCAGCCTCCGGCGGGCGGAACCGGCGTGGGCGGCGTCGACGGGACGACGAGGGTGCGCCGCGAGATCGGGGAGAGCGCGAGCAGCAGGATCCCGAGGAGAAGCAGGACCGCCCCGATGACGATCAGGATGACCCCGATACCGGTGGCCATCGCCTCGATCGCCGCGGCAACGACGACGATCCCCGCGGCGACCACCAGGGCGCCGAGCCCGACGAAGCCCCACGCGACGCCCAGCAGGGTGCGGAAGGACCGTTCGCCGTGGAAGGTCGGGCGGATGCCGAACCGGGTCCACGTGTACGAGGACCATCGGGTCCCGGTCCACCACCGGCCGACCGTCGACGAGACCGGGAACCACCCCGCGCCCGGGCCCTCCTGCTCACCGGGGAGCGGGCGCAGGATGTCGCGGACGACGGGTGCGGTGGTGGGTGCGGGGGTTCGCGCGAGGCGCCTCACGTGCAGGCCGCCGACCAACCAGAAGACGGCGACGGCGAGGAAGAGGGAACCGGAGACGAGATAGAGCGGGAACATGACGGCGAGGGCGAGATGCACCGCCCCGGCGAAGAAGAAGACGCCGCTCGAGACGAACACCATCGCGGGCTTCTCCGCCGCGATCCAGTCGACCCCCGGGCGCCCGTCCGCGACGCGCATGCCGGTCCAGCGGGCTCCGTCCCACCAGCGAAGGCCCTCTCCCTGGTCGTACCACGCGGCCGGTTTCTCCATCGGGATGTCCCCCTCCCGCCGCGCGGGGAGCGCGACAGCCCGACCCTAACCGACCCGGTGGCGTCCCGCTCCGCTCACACCGGCACGAGGTCGGCGGTGTGGTACGCGAACACCAGTCGGGCCGGGACGCTTCCGGCCAGCACCTCGCCCACGCAGCGGTTCACGTCCGCGAGATCACGCGTCTCGGTGATCACCCGCGTGCGCCCGAGGGCGTGCAGCGCGAACACCTCGGCGAGGTCCTGCCGCGTGCCGACGATCGACCCGATGACGCTGATGCCCTTCAGCACGGTGTCGAAGACGGGGATCGTCAGCTCGCCGCCCGCGGGGAGCGAGACGAGCACGAGCCGCCCACCGCGATTCAGCGCGTCGAACGCCTGGCGGAACACCGCGGGGGCGACCGCGAGGACGATGACCGCGTCGGCCCCGCCGAGCTGGCGGATCGCCTCGACCGGGTCCGTCGTGCGGGCGTTGACGACGTGGTCGGCGCCGAGCTCGGTGGCCAGCTGGAGCTTCTCGTCGGTGACGTCGACGGCGATCACCCGGGCTCCCACGAGCCGGGCGTACTGCACCGCCAGGTGCCCGAGACCGCCGACGCCGAACACCGCGACGGTCTCCCCCGGAACGACCCGCGCGTTCTTCACCGCGGCGTACGTGGTCACCCCCGCGCAGGTCAACGGCGCCGCATCGAGCGGGGTGACGCCGTCCGGCACGGGCACGGCGAAGCGGGCGTCGGCGAGCATGTACTCGGCGTAGGCCCCGTCGACGCCGTACCCGTTGTTGAACTGCTGCTCGCAGAGGTTCTCGCGGCCGTCGACGCAGGAGCGGCAGTCGCCGCAGGCATACCCGAGCCACGGCATCGCGACGCGCTGACCCACGGTGCGGCCGGTGACGCCCGCACCGAGCTCTTCGACGATCCCGACGCCCTCGTGGCCGGGAACGAGCGGGAGACCGGGCTTGACGGGCCAGTCGCCGTTCATCGCGTGGATGTCGGTGTGGCACAGCCCGCAGGTCTCGAGCCGCACGAGGACCTGCCCGGGGCCGGGCTGCGGGATGGCCCGCTCCTCGACGGCCGCGGGCGAACCGAACTGTTCGACGACTGCTGCATGCATGATGCCCCCTTCGATGGCGTGTACGGCTGTCAGTCTTCGCCGCGGAGGTTCCGGGTGACGGGTCGAAGGTCCCGTGGGGCGCGGCCGCGCGGCGGGACGATCGGAACAAGCCGATCTCCGGCGCGAACGAAGGAGCCATCATGAACGGGACGATCGTGGTCGGGGTCACCGAAGCGACACAGGCACGCCGCGCCCTCCGGTGGGCGATCGACCGCGCGATCGCCCACCGGCAACGTCTGCTGCTGGTCAGCGTCGTCGGTTCGGCCTGGGGCGTCGTCGGCGAGGAGACCCTCGTCGAGCGGGCGCTCGCCCGGGCGAACGCCACTCTGGAGTACGGAGCCGATCTCGCGCGCGCCGCCGGGGTGGATGCCGAGACCCTGATCGAGCGGGGAGATCCCGTGGCGCGCCTCATCGACGTCTCCGAACGGGCCGACCTGCTCGTGCTCGGCGGCGACTTCGCGAGCGACGGCTCGCGCCTGCGCGGTGTCCGCGGGGCGCGGATCGCCGCCGGCGCCCACTGCCCGGTGGTCGTGGTCCCCGAGACCGCCGAGAGGAACCTCTCGGGCATCGTCGTCGGCGTGGACGGGTCGGCGGCGTCGGCGAAGGCCGTCGCGTTCGCCGCCGCCGAGGCGGACCGCTCGGGGCAGAGCCTCACCGCGGTGATGACCTGGTCGCCGGTGCCGGTGCCGTACGAGTTGGACGAGTACCCCCAGGAGTATCTCGACCGCATGCAGACCCTCACGACCGAGGAGCTCTCGATCTCGCTGGCGGGGATCCGCCAGGACTACCCCGACCTCTCCGTGACCACGGTGGTCGAGTCCGGGTATCCGACCATCGTGCTCCTGCGCGAGTCGCGCGGGGCGCGGATGCTCGTCGTGGGCAACCACGGACGCGGAGCGCTCGCGCGGTTCCTGCTCGGCTCGACCAGCCAGGCGGTCCTGACGCACCTGCCCACCGTGACGGCGATCGTCCGGTGACCTCCGACGCAGGGCCGGGCGGACGTCCTCCGCCCGGCCGCGCGGCTCAGGCGTCGGCGAGCGGCCGGATGCCCGGGATCGGGTGCGGCGGCCGAGCACCCTCCGGGAGGGCGTCGTCCGGGGCCCGGAAGATGCGCGACCGCAGCGGATCGTCCGGCCCGGGGTCGATCCGCTCGACGAACCGACGGCCGGTGACGGCGCGGGGGACGATGCGCACGACGTACGGCGTGGGCATCGGGCTCATCGAGCGCGCGCCGCTGTCACGGACGCGACGGAGCTCGGCATCCGCCTCCACGAGGGCCGCGTGTCCGCGCACCACGACGCTCCACCGGTCCGCGCCGTCGCGCCCGTCGACCTCGAAGGCGACGGCCGGGCGAGAACGGAGGAGCCGCAGCTTGGCGTCTCCGGCGCTGCGGAGATAGAGGACGCCGTCGCGGACGACGACGTTCACCGGGTAGATCACGGGGTCGCCGGACGCGTCGACGAGCGCCAGACGCCCCAGGCTCTCCGCCTCGAGGAGCCGCCAGCAGTCCGACGTGCTCAGCTCGACGACGGACGCGCGCGGATGGGGGTCGCGGGTCATGGGATACCTCCTGCCCTCAGTCCAGCGCACGCGGAGCGCGACGAGCGGGCCGAAGGTCCCCCGGCTCTGGCGAGGCTCCCGCGGCGGTCGTAGGGTGAGGTCCGGGGAGAGGGGCGTGGCGATGTCGGGGAGGGAACGCGTGCCGTCGGCCGATGCCGCGGGACCGGCATCCTCCCAACACCGCCTGCGGGGACTCCTGCGCGCGGTCGACACGGTGGTCGGGGAGATCGAGCTGCCCGTCGTGCTGCGCCGGGTCGTCGAGGCGGCCGTCGACCTGGTGGATGCCGAGTACGGGGCGCTCGGGGTCATCGCCGCCGATCGATCCTCGCTCGACCAGTTCATCCACGTCGGGCTCGCCCCCGCGGATGCGGATGCCATCGGCGCGCTCCCCCGCGGGCGCGGGATCCTCGGCGCGCTCATCGCCGATCCCGAGCCGATCCGGTTGGACCGTCTCGGGGCGGATCCGCGCGCGGCCGGCTTCCCCGCGCATCACCCGCGGATGGACTCGTTCCTCGGAGCACCGATCCGGGTGCGGGGGGAGGTGTTCGGGAACCTGTACCTCACGAACGCCCGCCGCGGGACGTTCTCGGCCGAAGACGAGGAGCTGGTGCGCGCACTGGCATCCACCGCCGGATTCGCGATCCAGAACGCCCGGCTCTTCGACGAGGCGCGCACCCGCGCGAGGTGGACGGCGGCGACCGCCGAGCTGTCGGCGGCCATCCTCTCGACCGCACCCGACAACGTCTTCGATCTGCTCGCCGGCCGCGTGGCGGATCTCGTCGACGGCAGCGCCGTCTCCGTCCTCACCCCCGTCGACGCGACCGAGACGCTCCGTGTCGCGGCGTCGCGCGGACCCGGTGAGGAGGAGCTGCTCGGCGCGACCGTCGCCGAGGCGGAGACGCTCGCGGGCACCGCGCTCGAGGGCGACGGGGTACGGGTGGGCACTGCCCCCTCCCCGGGCCGCCGCGACCCGGCTCTCCTCGAGGACGCGGGAGAGACCGGCCCCGCGATCGCCGTCGCCCTGCGCACACGGCGGCGCACCTGGGGCGCCCTGTGCGTCGCGCGGGCGCCGGGTGCGCGCGGCTTCTCGACGGTCGAGCTGGAGGTGCTCGGCGACCTCGCCTCGCAGGCGAGCATCGCGATGGAGCTGTCCCGCGCCCGCGCCGCGCAGCAGAAGGCGATCCTGAGCGACGAGCGTGCCCGCATCGCGCGCGACCTGCACGACCACGTCATCCAGCAGATCTTCGGGGCAGGGCTGACCCTGCAGTCCCTGTCCGCGACCGTGGACGAGCACGACCGGAACCGCGTCGACGGCGTGATCAGCCAGCTCGACGACGCGATCGCGCAGATCCGCACCGTCGTGTTCGCCCTGTCCGCCCGCGACGGCAGCTCCCTGCGCCACCGGCTCATCGACGTGGTCGCCGAGGCGTCCGGGGCGCTCCCCCGGCCTCCGGCACTGCGATTCTCGGGCGCCGTCGACCACAGCGTGCGCGACGGACTCGCGGACGACGTCGTCGGCGTGGCCCGCGAACTGCTGACCAACAGCGTGCGGCACGCGGGCGCCGACAGCATCTCCCTCGAGGTCGGGATCGCGGGGCACGACGTGTCGGTCGTGGTCACCGACGACGGCGGCGGCATCCGCGACGGACGCCGCAGCGGTCTGGCGAACCTCGCCGCGCGCGCGATCGCCCGCGGCGGGGCCTTGACGCTCGACACCGGGACGGACGGGACCCGCGCGCAGTGGCGCGTCCCGCTGGACGACGGGAGCTCCGCACGATGACGCGCGTGTTCCTGGTGGACGATCACGAGATCGTGCGGCGCGGGCTCTCCGACCTCATCGACGGCGCGGAGGGCCTCGAGGTGGTCGGCGAGGCCGGCACCGTGCGTCAGGCGCTGGCCCGTGTCGAAGCCGCCCGTCCCGACGTGGCGGTGCTCGATCTGCGCCTGCCCGACGGGAGCGGTATCGACCTGTGCCGGCAGATCCGCTCGGCGATGCCCTCGGTCGCGTGCCTGATCCTCACGGCCTACGACGACGACGCCGCGACGTCCGCCGCGGTCCTCGCGGGGGCATCCGGGTACGTGCTGAAGAACATCGCCGCGATGCGCCTGCTCGAGGACATCCGCGCCGTCGCGGCCGGCCGCACCCTCGTCAACGCCGATGCCGCCGCCCGTGCCGCGGCGAGCCTGCGGGACCGCTCCCGCGACGACGACGACCCGCGCTGGGGATCCCTCGGGCTCCGGGAGAGGCAGGTGCTCGCCCTCATCGCGGACGGGCTCACCAACCGCCAGATCGGCGAACGCCTGGGACTCGCCGAGAAGACGGTGAAGAACTACGTGTCGTCGCTGCTGCTGAAGCTCGGCGTGGAGTCGCGCACGCAGGCCGCCGTCCTGCGGCTCGGACACCCGGACCGCTGATCGCAGGACCTTCGACCCGCCGCGGCGACCGCGGCGCTCCTACGCTCGTCGCGTCTGGAGAGGAGGTCGCGGCATGCAGCGAGTGGTCCTGGGGTACGACGGCAGCGACGCGTCCGCGTCCGCGCTGGAATGGATCGCGGAGCGGGCGCGGCGGACGCGGATCGACCTCGATGTCGTCCTCGTCACGAACATGTTCCTCTCCGACCGGGTGGAGGCGGATCGCGTCCTGGACGCCGCGGCCCGCCGGTGGCGCGATCTCGTCCCGGGGTCGTGGGCGAACGTCCTGCGGGTGGACGGGCTCCTGCCCGCGACGCTCGCCAGCGCCGCCCGTGGCGCCGACCTGCTCGTCCTGGGGGTGGACGCGGGATCGCGGACTCGGACGACGCGGGGCGGAGGGATGCCGCTGCGCACGGCCGTGAGCGCCGGAGTGCCGACGGCGCTCGTCCCCGCCGGCTGGACGGCGGTCGACGCTCCCGTGGTGGTGGGCCTGGACGACGACGACTCGTCGGGCGCGGCGCTTCTGTTCGCCGCGTCGGCGGCGTCGTCGGCCGAGGTGCCGCTGCACGTGCTGCACGCCTGGCTCATGGGCGCGCCCCGCGCGACCGCGTCCGTCGCCTCGCGGCCGAGTTCGCGCCGGACCGCCGACACGCACGCACGCATCGTGGATGCCGCCGTCGACCGCGTGCGAGAGGGGTTCCCCGCCCTGTCGGTCACGACAGAGCTCGTCAGAGACAATCCCACCTCCGCCCTGACGCGTGCCGCCGCGCACGCGAGCCTGCTCGTCATCGGCTCGCACGGGCGCGGTGCCGTCGCCGGGAGCCTGCTCGGCTCCGTGGGGTGGGATCTGGTGGGGCGCCTGGATCGTCCGATGTGCGTGGTGCCCGCCGGGCGCTCCACCGCCGGTCACGCCGAGGCGACGTGACGAGGTCCCCCGCCGGAGGAGACGGCGGCGAGCGCGGCACGCACGTCGTCGACGAGCGCGGCGGGCGCCGAGACCGCCGCGAGCTCGTCGCGGAGCCGTCGGCCCGGTACCCATCGGACGTACGCGTCGAACTCGACCTGCATCTCGGTCGCGTGCGCGCCGATCGCGCGCGAGACGGCGGCGCACGCGCCCGGGGTGTCGGCGATGAGTGCGAGGTCGCTGTCGATGTCGAGCGCGTGACGCGGCGGCGCGAGCGGCGCATCGACCATCCAGCGGTGGGTCCCGGGCGCCACGTCGAACGGTGGACGATCGCCCAGGTCGATGCGCGCGACGGCGCCGTGCGGGACCGTGGCCGTGACCGCGATCGTCTCGCCCGTGCGCTGCCACCGCACGCGAGCTCGTCCGAGCGGGGTGTCGTGCACCGCCTCCGCCCAGGTCAGCGCCTCCACGAACCACGGGCGGACCCGCACGGCGTCCCCCTCGACGGAGAGCCCCGCCACGCGGCGGTGCAGCACCTCGCCGACGGATCCGAGCGCGTAGTGGTTCAGCGAGGTCATGCCCGAGGGATGCAGCGTTCCGTCGGGCCGGATGGCATCCCATCTCTCCCACATCGTGGTCGCGCCCATCGAGAGCGGGTACAGCCACGACGGGCACATCGTCTGCAGCAGCAGGCTCTCCGCCGCCGCCTCGTGCCCGTTGTCGAGGAGAGCGTCCAGGACGGCCGGGGTCCCGAGGAAACCCGTCGCCATGCGGTATCCCCCCGCGCGGAGGAGGAAGGCGAGGCGGTCGGCCGCCGCGGCGCGCTGGGCGTCGGGGACGAGGCCGAACGCCAGGGCGAGGGCGTAGGCGCTCGGGGCGTCGGAGGAGAGGCGTCCGGCCGGCGTCAGATAGGCGGCGCGGAAGGCCTCGCCGATCTCGCCCGCCAGCGTCGCGTACCGCTCGGCGTCGAGGGGCTCGCTCGCTCGCGCGACGAGAACGGCGGAGCGGAAGAAGTACGCCGTCGCCACCAGCCCCGGATCGGCTCTCGCCTTGTCGGGACGCGCGACGGTGGGATCGAGCCAGTCGCCGTACTGGAACCCCGTCTCCCAGAGGCGCCCCGGGCCGGCGAGATCGGCGACCGCGTCGACCCACGCCCGCATCGCGGGGAGCATCTCGGCCAGGAGGGACTCGTCGCCGAAGAATCGTGCGAGGACGTGCGGGATGACCGTCACCGCATCGCCCCAGCCGGCGGCCGCGACGTCGCCGAGCGCGCCGAGCGTGTCGGGGACGACGGTGGGGACCCGTCCCTCGCGGTCCGCCTGCTCGGCGCGCAGGTCGCGCAGCCACGAGGAGAAGAACGCGTCCGCGTCGAACAGCGTCGCGGCCGTCGGGGCGAACACCTGCGCATCTCCTGTCCACCCGAGCCGCTCGTCGCGCTGCGGGCAGTCCGTCGGCAGAGCGAGCGCGTTTCCCTCGAAGCTGCGGACGATGTTCGCGTGAAGGAGGTTCAGCCGCTCGTCGGAACACGAGAACCACCCGGTGCGGCGCAGATCGCTGCGGAGGACATCGACCTCCACCCGCTCCGGGTCGACCCGCCCGCCCACGATCTCGACGTACCGGAACCCGTGGAACGTGAAGGCGGCCTCGCACGAACGTTCCCCCGCCCCGTCGAGGACGAACACGTCGGTCGCCGCGGCGGCCCGCAACGGACGCACGCAGAGCTCGCCGTCCTCGAGCAGTTCGGCGTGGCGAACGGTCACGACGGTGCCCGCGGGACCGTCCGCGACGAGACGCACGCGACCGACGACGTTCTCGCCGACGTCGAGCAGGACGACCCCGGGACGGTATGCCGGCAGCTCGCGCATCCGCCGGATCGTGCGCACGCGCCGCACCGGCTCGACGTCGATCACCGTCGGAGTGCTGAGGGGTGGCGTCGCGGCCGGGGTCTCCCACGAGCCGTCGTCGAAGCCGGGCATCCGCCACCCGCGGTGCTCTCGGCGGAAGTCGACGCGCTCGCCCGCGTACAGCCCGCTCGACACGATCTCGGTGCGACGGTTGAGGCGCCATCGGTCGTCGGAACCGATCTCCTCGACGTGCCCGTCGAGGTGCGTCAGGCGCAGCACGACGCCCGCGGCAGCGTGATCCCCGTAGAAACGCGCGGCCGTGGCGCCGAAGCCGTACCGCTCGGTGAACCACCCGCCGGCGACGCGGAGCGACAGCACCTGCACGCACCCCGGTCGGAGGAGAGGGGAGACGTCGACCGTGACGAGCGGCAGACGGTGCTGGTACGAGGTCCACCCGGGCGCCAGTACCGCGTCGTCGACGGGGATGCCGTCGAGGGCGGCGTCGAAGACCCCGTGCGCCGTCGCCCACAGGCGGGCCGACACCACGGTCGCGCCGATCTCGATCTCCCGGCGGAGGGCGAAGGGCGCGGCCACGCTGTCGGGATCGGGGATGCCGAGCAGCGGGGCGGTCCACGCGCCGGGGAAGAAGACCGCCTCGACGGTGAGCGCCGGGCTCCACGGCATCCAGTCGCCGTCGGCACCGGCCACCCGGACGGACAGGGAGCGCCGCTCTCCGGCGGAGAGATCCGGGAACGGCCAGGGGACGAGCACGCCGCTCGCCGGCACCGGCACCGGCTCTGCGTGGTCGAGACGCATCTCGGCGCGGGTCGCCGTCCACCCCGGAGGGGCGTTGACGACCCACGAGACCGGGGGGCGGGGGTCGCTCGCGACGCTGAGGTCGCGGCGGCGTCCGATGCGCAGGCCTGCGACACGGGAGGGGTCCCTCATGTGGTCCTTTCGAGACCCGGCGCCGCCGTGGAAGCGGCGCCGGGTCGTGGTCAGCGTCGGGCCGGGCGGCGACGGTGGAACAGGATGCCGGCTCCGAGCACGACGGCGGCGAGAGCGGGGAGGAACAGACCGGCGACCGACGGCGTGCCGGTGCGGGCGAGCGTGCCGGAGGCGTCCGGGGCTCCTGTGCTTCCGACGGCGGGAGCAGGAGTCGGCTCGGCGGGCGTCGTCCCACCGCCATCCGGCGTGCTTCCGCCCGCACCCGGCTCCGGTTCCGGCGCGGCGAGCAGCCGGACCGCGTGGAACTGGGCGGAGTCCTTCTCGGCGGCGATCCCGCCGCCCCACGCGAGGTACCCGTCGCGTCCGGCGCCGTCGGCCTCGTTCACGATGATCGCGCTCGACAGCAGCGCCGCGTCCCGGTCGACGCCCGCGAGGGCACTCCACGGCACGGACACCTCGTACACGGTGTGATGGGTGTCCTCGTCGCGCGAGACGGCGACCTGGGCACCCGGCACGGTCCCGGCGCCCTGCCCCACGGACAACCACCGGTACAGCTGCGGTCCCTCCGCGGTGAGCGCGACCCCGAACTCGTGCCAGGTGCTCGCCGCCCCCGGGGCTCCTCCGGCCACGGTGAACTGCACGGAGTCGCCCTGCCAGATGTTCGCCCCCGTCGCGGGCTGGTCGTGCACGTCGTCGACGACGTCGGCCGCGAAGAAGAGGGCGTCGTCGTCCCAGGTGAGCCAGGCGCGTGCCGACTGATCCTCGGCGGTCGGCGGCGTGGTCGTCCCCTCCGGCTCGAAGGTCGCGGGGGCGAGGTCGCCGAGATCGTCGAGCGTGCCGTCCACGGTGATGCCCCGTTTCGCCGCCCCGAATGCGTCGGCCACGGAAAGGGGCGCCACGGCTCCCTCGGCGCGCACCGTCGTCCCGTCGACCACGGCCTCCGCCGTGAACGTCCGGCGTTCGGCGAGGTCGGGGAGAGCAACGTCGACGGTCACGGCATCGGATGCGGGAAGGGTCGCCGGGACATCGGCCTCGGCCGAGGCTCCGGCGAGGGTGTACGACAACCCCGCCACCGGCAGGTCACGTGTCGAGGCGTTCGCGAGGCGCAGCCGCAGCACGTCCACGCCGTCCGCCGAGATGGCCTGGATGCCCGAGAGCGTGACCGGCTCCGCGATGTCGGTGGACGCGCGGATGACGGCGGCTGCGCGATCGCCCTCGTACACGTGCGCCACCGTCTCGTACGTCCCGGTCTCGCGGGGCTCGGGGGCGGTGACGGCGACGGTGGCCGATGCGGACCCGGTGGTCGCCTGGGTGAACGCGCGTCCGTCGGGCATCGTCAGCCGCCACTGCGTCGGCGCGCCGTCCGAACGACCGGCGATGCTCCACTGCCCGGTGACGTCGGACCCCACGACTCCCGTGTCCAGCCGCAGCGCGGTCTCGGACGCGGTGGCCCCCGTCACGGGCCCGCCCACGAAGAGCGGGTCCTCGCCGACGCTCACGAAGACATCGCCGCCCGAGCCGTCGAGGGTGTCGCTGCGGCCGTACGCGTCGGTCACCGTGACGGCCGCGTCCGTGCTCAGGCGGAGCGTCCGAGGCGTGTCCGACCAGAGCACGCGCAGCGGACCGCTCGGGGTGTCGAAGAGGAACTGACTCACGCCGTCGACCGTGTCGTCGCGGCCGGCGGGGGTCGCGCCGTCCAGCTGCGCGGCGGCGATCGAGTAGGCGGCGAAGGCCGGCTTCGGGGTGTACGCCCCCCGGGAGTCGTCGGCCGCCCGGAGCAGGCCGAAGTTCTGCTCCGTCTCAGCGGGGTCCGCGCCGTCGGAGACGAGGTCGTAGACGTAGTACCGGGCCGCATCGTGCGCGGCGGCGATGACGGCGGACCGCGCGATGTCCGCCGCCTGCTCGCGCTCCGAGACCGCGCGCGCGTCGGTACCCGTGGGCCAGCCGTGCTCGGTGATCCACAGGGGCTTGCTCACCCCGCCGTTGTACTTCCGCACGAGCGCGTCGATGCGCGTGAGGGTGTCGTCGAGCGCGTCGGCCGAGACCGGGTAGCTGTAGGGATGCAGCACGATCCCGTCGACGTACTTCAGCGCCCCGAGGCGGAAGGTCTGCTCGAGCCAGTCGGTGTTCAGGTTCGCCACGGCCGGACCGATCACCGGCAGATCGGGAGCGGCGGCCTTCACGGCGGGGGATACCGCGGCGAGAAGGTTCACGTAGTCCTCGGGCGACGTGTGGGTGTTGCCGCCCAGCCCCAGGTCCCACTCGTTCCACAGCTCGATCCCGGTCGCCTGGTCGCCGAACTCCGTCGCCATCGCGGCGGCGTACGCGGCGTAGGCGGAGACGGCCTCGTTGCTGACGGGACCGTCGCCCCCGTCGTAGAGGGGGTTGCCGTAGCCCGCGAGGAGCAGCGGGCGCACGCCCGCGTCGCGTGCCGCGTCGAGGAACTCCGCCCGCGGACGCGCCCAGTCGTACACGCCCTTCTGCGTCTCGACCTCGCTCCAGTAGACCTCGTCGCGCAGTTGCGCGAACCCACCGGTCGCGAGTGCGGGGAGCGAGTCGGTGCTCCAGGACTGGCCGTAGTGCGTCGCGGCGCCGAAGCGTCCGGTGGCGGAGTCCGCGGCATCCCGATCCGGGAGCACGGCGAAACTCGTCTCGGCGCTCGCGGCTCCCCCGTCGACCGAGACGACGAGACGGTACCAACCGAGCGCGGTGGTCGGGAGATCCAGGGTGCCGTCGGCGGGCTCGTCGCCCTCGGCCACCACGGCACCGGAGGGATCGGACACGCGCCAGGAGAGCTCGGGCGCATCCGTCCGGTAGTCCACGCGGGGCGTGTCGCCGACGGTGAAGAGATTGCCCGTGACCGCCGGGGTCAGGGAGACGGCGGGAGCGACCGCCGCTGCCGGGGACACCGGGGTCGCGAGGGCCACGGTCAGCAGGACGACCGGGACGGCGGCCGCCGCACAGGCACGTCGCGAACGGGATCTGAGGGGGAGGGACACGAATTTCTCCTCGTTGAGCGGATTCGGAATCAGGCAAGCGCTTGCCCTGAGTAGTTTGAGAGACGTCCAGCGCCCTGTCAACACAGACACCACAGAAATATCAACGACGGGAATTTGCCTTTGACGCTCGCCTCGGGAAGTGCTAAACATCTCAGGGCAAGCGATTTCCCTCTTGCTTCCGCTCTTCGCCAAGGAGTTTCAATGACGAAACGTGTCCGTTCCGTCGTCGCCGTGATCGCACTCGGCGGCCTGTCGGCCGCAGCCCTCGCGGGCTGCAGCTCCCCCTCTACGGGGACGTCCGACGGCAAGGTCTCGATCCAGATCGGCGACCGGCCCAGCGCCGACCGCCCCGAAGACCGCGCCTACTTCGACAAGCGCGTCGAAGCCTTCGAACAGGCCAACCCCGACATCACGCTCGAGCCGGTCGAGACCAGCTACGACGCGTCGACCTTCCAAGCCCTCTCCGCCGGGGGCAGCCTGCCCACGGTCATGAGCGTGCCGCTCACCGAGCCCGCGGGTCTCATCAAGCGCGGACAGGCCGCCGACCTCACCGACGCGCTGAAGAACGAGGGCCTCCTCGACAGCCTCAACCCCACGGTGCTCAAGCTCGCCGAGAACAGCGAGGGGCGCGCGTACGCGATCCCCACCAACGCCTACTCGTTCGGTCTCGTCTATAACCGCGAACTCTTCACGAAGGCCGGTCTCGACCCCGACTCCCCGCCCACCACGTGGGACGAGGTGCGCGCCGCCGCCAAGAAGATCCACGATGCGACCGGCGCCGCGGGTTTCTCCGTCCTCACCACCGCCAACACGGGCGGGTGGCAGTTCTCCGGCATGACCTACTCGTTCGGCGGCACCGTCGAGAACGAGGACGGCTCGAAGGCCACCTTCGACGACAAGCCCTCCACCCAGGCGCTGCAGCTGATCAGCGACATGCGGTGGAAGGACGGCACCATGCCCGAGAACACCCTCTACGACATCCCGACCCAGGGCCAGGACTTCGCCGCCGGCAAGATCGGCATGATCATCGGCGCGAGCGACTCGTACTACAACATCGTCCAGAACCTGAAGCTGCCCGCTGAGAGCTTCGGAATCGGCGGGATGCCGCAGCTCAAGGGCGCCGAGGGCACCCTCGGCGGCGGCACGGTGCAGATCGTCGACCCCAAGGCGAGCACCGAGCAGCAGGCCGCGGCCGTCAAGTGGGTGAAGTTCTTCTATCTGCAGCGCTTCCTCGACGAGACCACGGCCGTCGACGACGCGAAGGCGTCGAACGAAGCCGGCTCGGTCACGGGCCTTCCGGGTCTGCCCGTCGTCAACAGCGACCAGTACTCCGCGTACTTCGACTGGATCAAGGAGTACATCAACGTGCCGAGCGCGAACTTCACCCCGTACCTCGACGCCTCGGCATCCATCCCCGTCGTCGCCGAGCCCGTCAACAACGCGCAAGAGGTGTACGGCGCCCTCGACACGGTCGTCCAGACGGTCCTGACCGACCAGAACGCCGACATCCCCTCCCTGCTCAGCACCGCCCAGACCGACGTGCAGTCGCGTCTCGGCCGCTGATCGCCCCACTCGGGGCGGGCCGTCCGGCGGCCCGCCCCTCCCTCCCCCGGAGACGTCCATGACCGATCTCGACGAGCGTCCGCGCACCGCCGCGCGAACCGCCGCCACCCCCGCGCGCCCCGCCCGCCGGCGACGCCCCTGGCGCCCCGGCCTCACCGCCCTGCTCATCGCCGCCCCGGCGATCCTCGTCTACGCCTACTTCTCGTGGGGACCGATCCTCAGCTCGCTCGTCATGAGCGTGCAGCGGGTGGTGCTCACCGGTCAGAGCGACTTCGTCGGGTGGGACAACTTCGCGTACGTCCTCAGCGACCCCGGCCTCCCCCAGGCCGCCGGCAACACCGTGCTCTACACGGTGCTCGCGATCGTCTTCGGCTTCCCGATCCCTCTCGCCCTCGCGGTGTTCATCTCCGAGATGCGCTCGCGCGCCTGGTACTTCAGCGCCCTCGCCTACCTGCCCGTGATGGTGCCGCCGGTCGTGGCGATCCTGCTGTGGAAGTTCTTCTACGCCCCCGACGCCGACGGGCTGTTCAACACCGTGCTCGGGTGGGTCGGCATCGGCCCCCTGCCCTGGCTCAACTCCCCGGCGAGCGCGATGCCCTCGATCGTGCTCGAGACCACCTGGGCGGGAGCCGGCACCGCGGTGATCATCTACATCGCGGCCCTCACGAGCATCCCCGGCGAGCTGTACGAGGCCGCCGAGCTCGACGGCGCCGGGATCTGGCGCCGCGTCTGGCACGTCGCCCTCCCGCAGATGCGCGGCATCATCGGCACGATGCTGCTGCTGCAGATCATCGGCACGATGCAGGTGTTCACCGAGCCGTTCCTCTTCACCGGCGGCGGACCGCAGGGCGCGACCAAGACGCTGCTCATGACGATCTACGACTACGCCTTCACCCGCGTCGACTACGGCGCGGCCACCGCGCTCAGCGTGCTCCTCGCCCTCGTCCTCGGCCTGTTCTCGCTGGCCTACTTCCGCCTCACGCGCAGCTGGAGCCGCTCATGAGCCTGCTCACCCTCGGCCGCCGTCGCCCCGTCGACGCCCCCGAGCCCCTCACCCGCACCAACATCTCGGATGCCGACCGCTCCCGCCCCTCGGTACGGATCAGCCTGACGATCGGACACGTCCTCGTGCTCGCGGCCCTCATCGTCGCCGGTCTCGGCCCGATCCTCTGGCTCGCCCTCGCGGCGATCTCGCCGACGCAGGATCTCATCCGCGGTCCGTTCTCGTTCTTCTCCAGCGGCGTCGTGCAGTGGGAGAACCTCGGCATCGCGTGGGAGCGCGGCCGGATCGGCCACTACCTCACCAACACGGCGATCCTCGCCGCCGGTTCCGTGGTCACGACCCTGCTCGTGTCGACCACCGCGGCCTTCGTCATCACGGTGCTGCGCCCGCGCTGGGGCAAGCTGCTGTCGGGGGCGATCCTCGCCACCCTCTTCATCCCCGGCATCGTCTCGCTCGTCCCGCTGTACCTCACGGTCCGCGAGCTGCCGATCCTCGGGTTCTCCCTCATCGACACGTGGTGGGCGGTCTGGCTGCCGGCGGGCGCGACGGCGTTCAACGTGCTGATCATCTCGCGTTTCCTCGAGGCCATCCCGGCCGACCTCTACGAGGCGGCGCGCATCGACGGCGCGGGGCCGCTGCGCATCCTGTGGAGCATCGTCCTGCCCCTGGCGCGACCGATCCTGGGCGTGGTCGGGCTGCTGACGGTGGTGGCGTCGTGGAAGGACTATCTCTGGCCGCTGCTCGTTCTTCCGACCCCCGACAACCAGCCCGTCTCGGTGGCGCTGCCGCGTCTGGCCGAGCAGACCGAGCTCAGCGTGCAGATGGCCGCCCTGTTCCTCTCGCTCATCATCCCGGTGGCGCTGTTCCTCATCTTCCAGCGCCAGTTCCTGCGGGGCGCGAGCATGGCGGGCGGGGTGAAGGGATGAGCCGCGTCCTCGTCACGGGTGCCGACGGAGAGATCGGTCGCGCGGTCAGCGAGAGCCTCGTCGCCGCCGGGCATGCCGTCACCGCCCTGTCGCTGTCGTTCTCGTCGCCCCACCCGGCCGACCGCCTCATCGAGGGGGACGCGACCTCACCCGAGGTGGTCGATCGCGCGATGGACGACGTCGACGCCGTCGCCCACTTCGCCGCGATCCCGCACCCCAGCCTCGGCACCCCCGTCGACGTCTTCCGCGTCAACACGGCGGCGACCTTCACCGTGCTCACCGCCGCGGGAGAACGCGGAGTACGCCGGGCGGTGATCGCGAGCAGCATCAACGCGATCGGGTACCCGAACAACCCCCACGGCGCCCTGCCTCCCGCGTTCCCGTTGGACGCGCGTACTCCACCCGACATCGCCGACGCCTACTCGTTGTCCAAGCTCGTCGACGAACGCACCGCGGCGTACGCCCACCGCCGCTACGGTCTCGACGTCGTCGCCCTGCGCTTCCCCCTGGTGAAGTGGCCGGATGTGCTGCGCGACGCGGCCCACGACGTCGAGGACGATCCCGCGCGGCTGGCCCGCGAGGGATGGGCCTACCTGACGATGCACGACGCCACCCGGGCGGTGCAGCGCGCGCTCGATGCCGATGTCGTCGGCGCACCCGTGATCCCCCTCAGCGCGGCCGACACGCTGCTCCCCGTCGACTCGGCCGAGCTCGTGGCACGGTACGCCCCCGGCACCGTGCTCTCGCGTCCGGTCAGCGGTCGCGAGGCCCTCGTGGACACCCGGGCGGCCCGCGACCTGCTCGGCTTCACGCCGAGCGAATCCATCCACGACGGCACCGCCACCGAACGAGCGTCCCTGATCAGGAGCGAACGATGACCCCCGCCGAGACCGACACCTCCTTCGCGCAGCCCTGGCTGCCGCGCGAGGACGTCCGCATCACCGACATCCGCGCGATCGTGACCGCCCCCGAGGGGATCCCCCTCGTGGTGGTGCGCGTCGACACCGACCAGCCGGGACTCCACGGCTACGGCTGTGCGACCTTCACGCAGCGGTGGAAGGCCGTCGTGGCCTTCCTCGAGCACGTGCGCCCGCTCGTGGTCGGCCGCTACCCGGGCGACATCGACGACCTCACCCGGCTCGTGCGCTTCACCGGCTACTGGCGCGAAGGCCCGGTCGGCAACAACGCCCTCTCGGGTCTGGACATGGCCCTCTGGGACATCGCGGGCAAGCGAGCCGGGATGCCGGTGTACGAGATGTTCGGCGGACGGGTCCGCGCCGCGGCCGACACGTATCTGCACGCCGAGGGCGCCGACGCGGAGGCCACGACCGACCACGCGCGCCAGCTGATCGCCGCCGGGCAGCGCCACGTGCGCATCCAGGTCGGGCAGCGAGGCACCGGACACTACGGCGCTCCGCCGCTGCCCGGGGAGTTCGCCTGGGCGAAGCACGCGGCGGGATGGCGGGTCGAGGACTACCTGGTCGCCACGCCCCGACTGTTCGCGCACGTCCGCGAGGAACTCGGCGACGGCGTCGAGCTGCTGCACGACGTGCACTCGCGCCTGAGCCCGAGCCAGGCCGTCACGCTGACGCGCAGCCTCGAGCCCTACCGCCCCTTCTTCGTCGAAGACGTGCTCGCCCCCGAGCACTGGCACCGCCTCGGCGAGGTGCGTCGGGCCTCCCCCGTGCCGATCGCGGTCGGCGAGCTGGCCACCTCGTTCACCGACGCCGCCCGGCTCGTGCGCGAGCACCAGGTCGACTACCTGCGGGCGCACCTCTCCGACGTCGGCGGCGTGAGCGCGGCGCGTCGCCTGGCGGTCCTCGCCGACGTCGAGGGCGTGCGCACCGCGTGGCACTCCCCCGGTGACGCCTCGCCCTTCGCGGTGGCGGCCGCGGTGGCGCTCGATGTCACCTCGCCGGCGTTCGGCATCCAGGAGGGGCACGTCTACAACGAGCAGACGCACGAGGTCTTCCCCGGGATGATCGACATCGTCGACGGCTGGCTCACCCCCAACGACGCCCCCGGCTGGGGCATCGAGGTCGACGAGAAGGCCGCCGCGCGCTTCCCCGCGGGCCTGTCCGGCCACGACGCCTGGGCCGCGAGAGTGCGCGCGCCCGATGGAGCGCTGATCGCCCCGTGACCACCCCCGTCCCTCTCGAGGAGAGAACCCGCATGTCCTGGACCCTCGCGCCGTCGCGGCGCTGGCTGCTGCGCGACGGCCGACCCACGTTCCTGCTCGCCGACACCGTGTGGGCCGCTTTCGGGGGCGCGAGCCCCGACGAATGGCTCGACCACCTCGAGCGACGCCGCCGTCAGGGCTTCAACGCCCTGCTCTTCAGCATCCTGCCCATCGAGCACGACCGCTCCAGCGGCACCCGCTCGCCGTACGCGATCCGCGACGGGCGCATCGACTTCGCCGCCGGCGACCCCGCGTACTGGGACGACGCCGAGCGCGTGCTCACCGCGGCCCGCGCGCACGGTTTCACCCCGATGCTCGTGCTGCTGTGGAACAACTTCGTGCCCGGCACGTGGGGCGCGGGTCTCACCCCGGATCACGTGATGGATGCCGCCCAGACGACGTCGTACGTGGCGGAGGCCGTCGCGCGCTTCGCGCGTTTCGATCCGATCTGGATCGTCTCGGGCGACGACGACCTCAACGACGACACGGCTCTCGCGCGCTACAGCGCCGTCGCCGCACAGGTACGCGAGCTCGCCCCCGAGCAGCTCATCACCTGGCACGACACGCCCACCGCGCGCATGCCGGCCGCGATCGCCGACGGCGAGCTGCTCGATCTCCACGGGCTGCAGTCCGGGCACAACGAGGCCTGGGACACCCTCCCCGCCGAGCTGTCCCGGTACTACCGCGCGATGGACGTCGACCGCCCGATCATCAACCTCGAGCCCTGCTACGAGGGACTCGGCCGCTTCGCCGGGCGAGAACGCCACTCGGCGGCCGACGTGCGGCGCGCGAGCTGGACCGGCGTCGTCGCGGGAGCCGCGGCGGGCCTCGGCTACGGTGCGCACGGCGTGTGGTCGTGGCACCGCCGCGGAGAGGACTTCGCCGCGGGCGACGTGCACGGCCATCCCTTCCCCTTCTCGGTCGCCGCGGCCTTCCCCGGCGCCGACGACGTGTCTTTCCTGCGCCGCGTCGTCGAGGACGAACAGCTGTGGGGCCTGGACGGGGATGCCGACCTGCTCCACGCCGAGCCGTCGGGCGCGATCGCGGGCCGGACGCCGGAGGGCGTGGTCGCCGTCTACGCCCCCTCGGCCTTCGCGCTCACCCTGCGCGGCCGGGCGACCCCCGACCTCGACGTGCGTGTGTACGACCTCGCGGCGCGCCGACCGGACGCCGCCCGCTGGACGGACGTCGACGGAGGCGTACGGCTCGAGCAGCCCGAGTTCCCCGGCGACGCCCTGTACGTCGTGCGGGGCCTCGCCCCGGGTGCGGACTGATGGCGCACGTCTTCACCTTCGGGGAGGCCCTCGCGACGTTCTTCGTCGACGGGGGCCGCCCGTCCGCGGTCGCGGTGGCCGGGGCCGAGCTGAACACCGCCGTCGGGGTCGCACGACTGGGGCACCGGGCGACCTGGATGTCACGCCTGGGCGACGACGCTTTCGCCTCCCTCGTGCGCGAGACCCTGGCATCCGAGGGCATCTCTTCGGCCGCCATTCGCGAGGTGGCGGGCGGGAAGACCGGCCTGATCGTGAAAGAGCGGCTGAGCGACGACGACGTGCGCAGCGAGCACCACCGCGTCGGCTCGGCCGCGGCCGGACTCGAGGCGGCCGACCTCGACGGCGCCCCGCTCGACGAGGTCGACTGGTTGCACGCGTCCTGCATCACACCGTCGCTCGGCGAGGGACCCCGGGAGCTGTTCGAGCGGGCGATCCACGGTGCCGCGGGGCGCGGCATCCCGGTGTCGCTCGACACCAATCACCGGCCCCAGCTGATCGACGACGCAGGTCTCCGTGACGCCGTCGACGACGTCATCGAGGACGTCGGCACCCTTCTCTGCAACGAGGACGAGGCGCGGGTGCTCACGGGGCACGACGACCCGGAACGCGCGGTCGCCGAGCTGCTCGCGCGCGGCCCGCACACCGTCGTGGTGAAGCGCGGTCGCCGAGGTGCCCTCGCGGCCGACGCCGACGGGGTGCGCCGCGTCCGTGCCGTCGAGATCCCGCCGCCGCACCACCCCGTCGGCGCGGGCGACGCCTTCGCCGCCGGGTGGATCACGGCGGTCCTCGAGGGACTGTCGATCGACGGCGCTCTGCGGCGCGGGGCGTGGTGCGCCGCGCAGGTGGTCGCGGATCCCGGCGACCACACGGGTTTCCCGACACGCGCGCGGCTCGACGAGGTCGCGGCATGAGCGGGGATCGCGTCGTCATCGCGAGCCGCGTCCTGCGCGCCGAGATCGACCCCGAGGGCGCACGCATCGCCTCGCTCACGCACCTGCCCACCGGGCGCGAGGTGCTCGCCCCCACCCCGTGGGCGGACGATCCGCGTGACGCCTTCGCGCTGCCCGACTCCAGCGGAGAGTGGCACCGGCGCTACCCGGGCGGATGGCACGTGCTGCTCCCGCGCGCCGGCGATCCGCCGGCGGGGGTCGAGCCACGCCAGCCTTTCCACGGGGAGGCGGCGTGGCGAACGTGGGAGCTGTCGTCCGAGGAGTCGTCGTGCCGCGCGCGCGTCGCCCTGCGGACAGTGCCTCTCGACATCGAGCGGACCGCAACGCTGGTCGACGACGAGCTCCGGCTCGACACCGTCGTGCGGAACACCTCCGCGGCCCTCGTGCGCGTCGGCTGGGCCGAGCACCCGGCCTTCGCGGGCGACCTGTTCGACGCCCCGAGCGCTGTGCGCACCGGCGAGCGCGACATCGCGGTGCCCGCGGCGCCCTCCGCCGGCTTCGACGACATCTCCGGCGCCGCGGGCTCCCTCCGGATCAGCGGGAGGCTGCGCGTGGATCTCACCTGGGACCCGCGCCTGTTCCCCCGCCTCTTCGTGTGGCGCGAGCGGCGCGGGTCGACCGGATTCCCGTGGTGGGGAGCGGTGGATGCCGTCGGCCTCGAGCCCTCGTCCGACCCCTACGCCCATCCACACGACGCCCTCGGCTCGATCGACGTCGTTCCCGGCGAGACGGTGCGCTCGCGCGTGGTCCTCCGGGTCCGCGGCATCGACGGCACGACCCCCTAAACTCGATCCGCAATGGCGAAAGACGCGATCTCTCTCCGCGACGTGGCGGCGCTGGCTGGAGTCTCGGTCCCCACGGCGTCCAAAGTGCTGCGCGGACAGGGCAAGGTCTCGGATGCCACGCGCGAACGCATCCTGTCCGTCGCCAAGCGCCTCGACTACCAGCCGAACGCCCTGGGCCAGTTTCTGGCGCAGGGACGCAGCGCCACCGTCGGAGTCCTGACCGTCAACGCCCCCGGCGCCTTCACGATGCCGGTGCTCACCGGGGCGACGACGGCCCTCGGCGCACGCGACCTGTCGGTGCTGGTCTCGGACGCGCACCTGGACCGCGCGCTCTTCGCCGCGACGGCGCGCAAGCTGCGCGCCCGTAACATCGACGGGCTCCTCGTCATCGGTGACGGATCGAGCTCCGACATCCACTCCGTCAGCGCCGGGTTCACGGTGCCGGTGGTCTACGCCTACGGCCATTCCGACGACGCCGAGGACGCGTCGTTCCTGCACGACGGTTACGGTGCCGGCCGCCTCGCCGGCGAGCATCTCGTGTCGATCGGATGCCGCCGCGTCGCCCACGTGACCGCCTCCGAGGAGGACCGCTCCGCGCGCGATCGCTACACCGGTCTCGCCGACGCCCTGTCCGATGCCGGCCTCACCCTCGACCCCGCCCTCGTGCTCCGGGGCGACTGGTCGCAGGCGTGGGGGCGCGAGGCCGCTCAGCGTCTCCTCGCCTCCGGCGCGCCGTTCGACGCGGTGTGCTGCGGCAACGACACCATGGCCACCGCGGTGGCCGGCGTGCTCGCGGAGGCCGGTATCCGGGTGCCCGCCGATGTCGCCATCACCGGGATGGACAACATCGCCGGGTTGACCGGCCAGGACGACAACAGCCTCACCACGATCGATCTCCGCCTGAGCGCCCTCGGCGATCGCGCGGCCAACTACCTCGCCGACGTCATCGGCGGCACCGAGTACGCGCCCGGTCGGCACGTCGAACCCGCGCTGCTGGTCGCGGGTCTGTCGACGGCGCGCTGACGCGGCCGGCCCGGGCTTCACCGGTCGCGATCAACGACCCTCCGGCCCGTCTGCCCGAGGGGGCGCATTGCGACATGATGATCCCTCGCGAGCAGGATGTAGCCGGCGCGTGTGCCGGCCTCGATCCAGTCCTCATCTCGCATCGATTGCGCCGCGGCATCTCCGTACTCCTCGGCCAGTGTCCTCGCGTCCCATCCGGCGTCCCGCAAGCGGGATACGAGTACGCGTCCACCCACCGATCGATCGAGCAGGAACCGGGCGCGTTGCACGGTCAGGCTGCCTGCAGAAGCAGAGAACTCAGTTCTTCGTCCTCGAGGCCGAAATCCTCTGCGACATCCGCCATCCGGTCCCCGGCGCGTAGGCGGCTCAAAACATCCTCGACGCGCACGCCACAGCGTACGGGCGAGGGGCTCTCACCGCACTCGATTTCACCCGTTGCAGCGAACGCCCGCCTCCTTACCGTTCTTCGCACCTCTGCGTCTGCGCGCGGCACCGCCTGCGGCGCGAGCGAGTACGGTGGACAACGGCGAAGCCGCCTCCGCGGCCGTCGCCTCACGCACATGACACCGCAGCCCCTCCCCTCCGCCCTGACGCTCGCCGGGCCCGTCCTCGTCGTCGGCGACGGCCGGATGGGCCGCGCGCTCGTCGCCGCCCTCGAGGCCGCCGGGGTCTCGGTCGCAGGCCCCGCGGGTCGGGGCGAGTCCGGTGCCGACGCCGGGATCGTCCTGCTCGCCGTACCGGATGCCGAGATCGCCTCCGCCGCGCGCGCGATCGCGCCCGGACGCACGGTCGGCCACCTCTCGGGCTCGCTCGACCTGTCCGTGCTGGGCCCGCACGACGGCTTCAGCGTCCATCCCCTGATGACGGTCACGGGCGCGGGGACGTCGTTCGCGGGAGTCACGGCCGCCCTCTCGGCGACCTCGACCGCGGCCTACGCCGTCGCGTCGGCCGTCGCGGACGTCCTCGGGATGACGGGCGTCGAGGTGCTCGACGAGGACCGCGCGGCGTACCACGCGGCCGCGTCCATCGCGGCGAACTTCCTGGTCACGCTCGAGGGGATGGCGGAGCAGCTCGCGGCGACCGCGGGAGTGGAACGAGCCGCCCTCGTCCCGCTCGTCCGGGCCGCCGTCGACAACTGGGCCGAGCGAGGAGCCGCGGCCGCGCTCACCGGACCGGTGTCCCGCGGCGACGCGGCCACGATCGAGCGGCAGCGCCGAGCGATCAGTGAGCGCATGCCGGAGCGCCTGCAACTCTTCGATGCGCTCGTCGACGCCACCCGCGACCTCGCCGCCACCCAACGAGCCGGAATCGAGACCGCCCCGTGAGCATCCGCATCGTCCGCACCGTCGCCGAACTGCGCGCGGCGCTCGCCCCGCTCCGCCGTGAGGCGATCGGGTTCGTGCCCACCATGGGCGCCCTGCACGAGGGCCACCTCTCGCTCCTCCGTGCCGCCCGGTCCGAGAACTCCACCGTGGTCCTGTCGATCTTCGTGAACCCGACGCAGTTCGGCGAGGCCGCCGACCTCGCGGCCTATCCGCGCACCGAGGAAGCCGATGTCGCGCTGGCCGCTGAAGCCGGTACGGACCTCGTCTTCGCCCCCTCGCCCGCCGAGATGTACCCCGCCGGCTTCGCGACGACGGTGTCGGTCGGCGGAGCGATCACCGACACCCTCGAGGGGGCTCTCCGCGGTCGCTCCCACTTCGACGGGGTCGCCACGGTCGTCGCCAAGCTGCTGCTGGCCGTTCAGCCCGACCGCGCCTACTTCGGCGCGAAGGACGCGCAGCAGGTCGTCGTGGTCCGACGCATGGTGAGCGACCTCGGCATCCCCGTCGAGATCGTCGCCCGCCCGACCTCCCGCGACGACGACGGTCTCGCGCGGTCCAGCCGCAACACCCGCCTGTCGGCCGAGGAGCGCGATCTCGCCTCCGTCATCCCGCGGTCGCTTCGAGCGGCACAGGATGCCTTCGCCTCCGGCATCCGGGATCCCCACGGCCTCACGGGTGTGGTCCGCGACGAACTCGCCGCGGCCGGTCTGGACCCCGAGTACGTCGAGATCGTCGACGCCGACAGCCTCGAGCCGATCACCGATGTCGAGCACCCGGCGCTGCTCGCTCTCGCGGTGCGGGTCGGCGAGGTCCGGTTGATCGACAACGTCGTGCTCGTCCCCGGTCGCGACGATCGCTTCCCCCTCGAAAGGAGACGCCCGTGACGCGTCCCCCGATCACGCTGCGTCGCCTGCGCGAACTCGCCGACGCCGGCACGCCGATCGTCATGGTCACGGCCTACGACTTCGTGTCGGGCCGGGTGGCGGAGCGCGCGGGGGCCGACATCGTGCTCGTCGGCGACTCCGGAGCGCAAGTGGTGCTCGGCCTCCCCGACACCACCTCGGTGACACTCGACGAGATGCTGATGCTCTCGAAAGCGGTGCGCCGCGCGGTGCAGACGCCGCTCGTGCTGTGCGATCTGCCCTTCGGCACGACCGAGCTGAGCGACGAGCAGGCGGTCGCGACGTCCGTCCGTTTCGTCCACGAGGCCGGCGCCGACGCCGTCAAGATCGAGGGGGCGAACCATGCCCGTCTGTCACGGCTCCGAGCGATCGTCGAGGCCGGGATCCCCGTCGTGGGACACGTGGGGCTCACTCCGCAGACCGCGACGGCGCTCGGTGGCCTCCGCGCCCAGGGACGCACCGACGAGGAGGCGATCCGCGTGGCCCGCGACGCCCTCGCGGTTCAGGATGCCGGAGCGTTCGCGATCGTGATCGAAGCCGTCCCCGCCGAGGTCGTCGCCGAGATCCGCCGCGTCCTCCGGATCCCCGTGATCGGCATCGGCGCGGGCGCGGCCGACGGGCAGGTGCTCGTGCAGCACGACCTGCTCGGCATCACCGAGGGGCGCGCCCCCGTCTTCGTCAAGCGCTACGCCACCCTCGGCGACGCGATGGTGGAGGGCGTCGAGACGTACGCGCGCGAGGTGCGCGAGGGCGTCTTCCCCGCGGCGGAGCACACGTATCGTGCGGCGCCGGACGCGGCCGCGGCGGTGCGGGAGTTCGTCGACGGGCTCTGAACCGCCCCCTCGCCTGCGCGATCACGTCATCCGCGTCAGGACCGGAGCGCCTCGTCCCCGTCGCTCTCCGGGGCGTCCCTCTCGACGACCTCTTCCAGCGCCTGTTGAAAGAGGTCGTCCACGACGATCGAGACCCCACCCTCGGCGTCCGTCTCCGACACACGGCTCACGAGACCGTGCCTTGTGAAGAAGAGATCGCTCGAGATCAGCCCTCCGGGGAGCGGGTCCCGGGCGATGCGTTGCGTGATGAGGGCCAGGTGGCGCACCCCGTCCAGGGGCGCCCGCGGTGAAAGAGGCAGCGCGAGAAGCATGTGGCGATGCGGGATCGCGAAAACGGTACCGAACTCGGTCACGGGCACGGCTCGGTCGAGAGCGGTCGCCTTCGAGGCCACGAAGAACGAGTCGCCGGTGAGGAGGTGAACGCCCGTCTCGAGGACGTCGTGCTCGTCCACCGATTCCCGGTCCGTGTTCTCCTGCCCCCACCGGTAGAGCTCATCGAGGTCCCACCCGGCATCGGCGATCCCGGCGTCACTGATGGTCTGCACCGTCTCGGGCAGGTCCAGGCACAGCGCCACGACGACCCCGTCGGCGAACGGGCGAGCGTAGTCGAACGAGGGTTCGTCGGGACGCATGTTCTGATTCGAGATCAGTCGTGTGCGGATCATCGAGCGCAACTCATCGCGCGTCGGTTCGAAGATCGACGGCTCCTGAGCCAACGACCGAACGTGGTCATCGATGACCTTCTCCGCCTCCGACCGAGTCAGGCCGTCGGTCTTGACGAGCAGGTTGTGCAGCGGGAATCGACGACCGTCCGCGGACAGCGTGACATCCTCGGGCGCGGGTCCGTGTTCGATCGTGCTCTCCACGCCGCGTTGCGCGAAAGCCTGTCGGGCCGTCGCGACGACCCATTCCACACGATCCACAGGCTGCGCGGCTTTCGGTCGCTTTCCGAACCACCCCACGCCGTCCCCCTCCGTTGCGCGCATCACACGATGCTCCGAGGCGAACATAGCGGAAGCCCCCGGAGCCGGCTCGCCTGCACGGCCGTGTACCCTGTCTGCCGGAAAGCGAACGGTACATCGCGCTCACGGGCGGCGCCCGCCGTCATCCGGGTCGATGATCATCCCGGACTCTCATCGGCGAAGGTCGCATCGCTCGGAGGGAACGAGCATCCCACCCGGACGGGAGCGCGGCCGATGTGCCCCGAGGCCGACGCACGAAGAAATGACGAAGGCCCCGATCCGCTGGGATCGGGGCCTTCGTAGTGGCGGTGACGGTGGGATTTGAACCCACGGTAGGGGTGAACCTACACAACATTTCGAGTGTTGCACCTTCGGCCGCTCGGACACGTCACCGCCGACCAGCTTACGACAGATGGACGGATGCCGCGAATCCGCCCATCGTCCCCCTCCGGGCGCGGGCGGAACTCCGGAGAAACCGCGTCCGCGAGCGCCCCGAGACCCTCCCGCGAGCCCACGCGCGCAGCAACTCAGGAGTTCGGCCCGCCCCGCGGCCCGCACGGCACCGCCCCCGCGGCCCGCACGGCACCGCCTCTGCGCCCCGCCCGCCGCCCCCGGCCCACACCGCCCGGACGGAACGACACCCCGCCCGCCGGCATCCGTTCATCCACCGTCGAAAGACCGCCCTGGCACCGGTCCCACGCCGCTGCCAGGATCGAGGCATGAGCGTGATCGAGAACTCCAAGCTGACGGTCGTGGGCGCGGGAAGCGTGGGGGCGAGCGTCGCGTACGCCGCTCTCATCCGGGGGTCGGCGCGGCACGTGGCGCTGTACGACATCGCCGAGGCCAAGGTCGAGGCCGAGGTGCTCGATCTCGCGCACGGCACCCAGTTCACCGGTTCGAGCGACATCGTCGGCGGCAGCGACGTCTCGGTCGCCGAGGGCTCGCACGTCGTCGTCATCACCGCGGGCGCCAAGCAGAACCCCGGCCAGACTCGCACCGAGCTGGCGGCGACGAACGCGCGCATCATCCGCGACATGATGCCGGAGCTGCTCGAGGTCGCTCCGAACGCCGTCTACGTGATCGTCACGAACCCGTGCGATGTGCTCACCGTGCTCGCGCAGGAGGCGACGAACCTCCCGACGCGACGGATCTTCGCCTCCGGCACCGTGCTCGACACCTCGCGCCTGCGCTGGAAGCTCGCCCAGCGCGCGGGCGTCGCGACCTCGAGCGTCCACGCCTGGATCGTGGGCGAGCACGGCGACACCGAGTTCCCCCTGTGGTCCACCGCGACGATCGGGTCGATCCCCATCACCGAGTTCGAGCTCCCCGACGGCACGTTCTTCACCCCGGACGAGTTGGATGCCATCGCGGTCGACGTCCGCGACGCCGCCTACAAGGTCATCCAGGGCAAGGGCGCCACGAACTACGCCATCGGCCTGTCGAGCGCCCGCATCGTCGAGGCGATCCTGCGCGACGAGCACGCGATCCTTCCCGTGAGCACCGTGCTCGAGGACTTCCACGGCATCAGCGGCATGGCGCTCTCCGTGCCGTCAATCGTGAGCGCGAAGGGCGCTGTCCCACTGGCCGGCACGCCGTTCTCGGAGCGCGAGCTCACCCTGCTCCGCCGCTCCGCCGACGCCCTGACGACCGTCGCAGCATCCCTGCGCGACTGAGACCCGCCACCCGGAGGATCCCTCGTCCGACCCCGGATGCCACACCCCGGCGGGTCGATGTCGGAGGCCCCGCGTAGCCTGGGCGCATGGCATCCCGACGTCCCGCTTCCGCCCCTGCTCCGTACCGGTGCACCGAATGCGGATGGACGACGCTGAAGTGGGTCGGCCGCTGCGGCGAGTGCCAGTCGTGGGGCACGGTGGTCGAGGCCGCCGAGCAGACCGGGATCGTCCGCTCGATCGTTCCCGTGGCCCCCGGCGCCGCGCGGGCGGCTCGGCGCATCACCGAGATCGACACGCAAGACGCGCCGCGTCGGACGAGCGGCGTCGGTGAGTTCGACCGTGTGCTCGGTGGGGGCATCGTCCCGGGGGCGGCGATTCTGCTCAGCGGCGAACCCGGGGTGGGCAAATCGACGCTGTTGCTCGAGGTCGCCGCGAAGAGCGCGCACGCCGGTCGCCGTGTGCTGTACGCGAGCGGCGAGGAGTCCGCGGCGCAGGTCCGCCTGCGCGCCGAGCGCACGGGTGCGCTGCACGACGAGCTGTTCCTGGCCTCCGAGACCGACCTCGCCACGATCCTCGGACACGTCGATCAGGTCGAACCCGGTCTGTTGATCGTCGACTCGGTGCAGACCATCTCCTCGGCCCACAGCGACGGCGCGGCGGGGCAGCCCGCGCAGGTTCGAGAGGTGGCGTCCGCTCTCATCCGCGTCGCCAAAGAGCGGGGCCTGCCGATCATCCTCGTCGGCCACGTGACCAAAGACGGGTCGATCGCCGGCCCCCGCATCCTCGAGCACCTCGTCGACGTCGTCTGCCACTTCGAGGGCGATCGGCAGACGTCCTTGCGCTTCGTCCGGGCGCTCAAGAACCGTTTCGGCCCGACCGACGAGGTCGGCTGCTTCGATATGACCGGCACCGGCATCGCCGAGGTCGCCGACCCCAGCGCCCTCTTCCTCGGTCACGGCGAACCCGAGCCGGGGACGTGCGTGACCATCGCGATGGAGGGTCGGCGTGCACTGCCCGTCGAGATCCAGGCCCTCGCCGTGCGCCAGACCGCGCCGAACCCGCGCCGCATCGTCAACGGCGTCGATTCGTCGCGCGTGGCGATGGTGCTGGCGGTGCTCGAGAGCCGCATGGGACTCACGCTGTCCGACCGCGATGTCTACGTGTCCACGGTGGGCGGTGTGCGCCTCGTCGAACCCGCGGCCGATCTCGCGATCGCGATCGCCGTGGCCAACGCGGTCAAGAATCGCAAGGTGTCGAAGCGCCTGGCCGCCATCGGCGAGCTGACGCTCACGGGCGAGATCCGCAACGTCACGCAGGCGGCACAGCGCGCGTCCGAGGCCAAGCGCCTCGGCTACCACACGGTGCTCGACGCCTCCTCGCGCAAGCTCGCGCAGGCCCTCAACGAACTACAGGTGCGCGGGATGCCGCGCGACGACAGCGAACCGGGGTTCTGAGACACCGGGGGGCGACGCCCACGGGGAGCGGCGCTCAGCGGGTCAGCGACCGGGAGGAGCGGACCGCCGGCGACGGTGCGGTGACGTCATCCCGAGAACTGCGGGGATGACGAGTCCGGCGGCGCACACGGCCGCGGTGATCACGTACTCCATGTCCCCGAGTCTGTCACTCTCATCTCACCCGCGCGACCCGCGTCATTCACCCGCGAGTTATCTCCGGTGTGACGCTCAGGCGTCGAGCGCCGCGATCAGGTCGGCCGGGCTGGCCTGAATCGGGTGCGGACCGGCGATGTCGATGAACACCGTCGTGAGCTCCTCCTCGTGCATGCCGAGGAAGGTCCGCAGCCACTGCGGCGACTGCAGCGCGACGTGCGGCGGCAGGGTTGCGGGCTTGTGCGCCGCATCGCTGAACAGCAGCAGGGCGAGCTGCCCGGTGTTCGGGTCCCGGTAGGTCCAGACCTCTCCCATGTCGAGCGGGTTGTCGGCGTCCCCGGCGCGCATCAGCGGAACCACGGTGGGGCCGTGCCGGAGCGCGAAGGCGATCGCCGCCATGTCCTGCGTCTGCAGCGCGTCGGTCAACGCGGTGTTCTTGAACTCCACATCGACCCTCTTCCCCTTGCGTTTCTTGCCCGCGGCCATCCTCCGAGCCTATCCGCGCGCCCGCACCAGTGCTCAGCGGAGGAGATGCGGCCGGCGGGAGGACCCAAACCCTCACAGGCGTCCTCCCCGCGCCACAACTCCTCCGCCCGGCACCGCGAAGACCCACCCGGGCCCCGACAGCGCTACGCCAGGAACCCGCGCAGCAGCGCCTCCGACCCGGCCAGGTGGTCGCGCATGGCCGCGTGGGCGGCATCCGGTCTCCCGGCGAGGATCGCCGACACGATCGCGGCGTGCTGCGACGTGGAGTGGTCGATGTTGCGGGGCAGAAGCGGGAACGTGTCGAGCCACGCGTTGATGCGCGCGCGGTTCTCCGCGACCAGAGGGACGAGCGACGGGATGCCGGCGACCTCCGCGATCGTGAGGTGCAGGAGCGTGTCGAGTCGACGGTAATCGGCGCCCTCGGCGTGCGCGGCCGCTTCGTGCCGCGCCCAGAGCACGTCGCGCTCGTCGGCCGACAACGATCGACCGGCCGCGGCCCAAGCGGCGCCGGGCTCGAGCACACCGCGCAGCGCGATCACATCGCTCAGCTCGGCCTCCGACACGACGGCCGGCTCGGACGGACGCGGCACGGGGTCCACCACGAAGGTCCCGCCGTACCGGCCGCGTCGCGTCTCGAGCCACCCGGCGTCCGCGAGCTCGCGGAGCGCCTCGCGAACGGTGTCGCGGCTCACGCCGTACAGCGCGGCGAGTTCGCGTTCCGCCGGCAGCGACTCCCCCGGCGCGACGAGGCCGAGACGCACCGTCTGCACGATCCGCGCCGTCGTGTCCTCGAGCGCGTTGCCGCTGCGCACGGGCCGGTAGACGGCCCGGCGCAGCTCGTCGAGCGGCGCGTCGGTCATCGTCTCAGCCTGTCACGATCCGATGCTCACAGCGGCGTGACGTACGCGTTCGTGATCCCCCCGTCGACCACGAAGGCCGTCGCGGTGATGAAGGACGCGTCGTCGGATGCCAGGAACGCCACGGCCGCGGCCATCTCCGCGGGGTCCGCGAACCGGCCCATCGGCACGTGCACGAGTCGGCGCTGCGCCCGCTCGGGGTCTTTGGCGAACAGTTCCTGCAGCAGCGGGGTGTTCACCGGCCCCGGGCAGAGGGCGTTGACGCGGATGCCCTGACGCGCGAACTGCACGCCGAGCTCGCGGGTCATCGCGAGCACGCCGCCCTTCGACGCGGTGTACGAGATCTGCGAGGTCGCCGACCCGAGCAGCGCGACGAACGAGGCGGTGTTGATGATCGAGCCGCGGCCCGCGGGCACCATGTGCCGCAGCGCCGCGCGGGAGCACAGGTACACGCTCTTGAGGTTGACGTCCTGCACGCGATCCCAGGCGGGGAGCTCGGTCGTCTCGATCGAGTCATCGTCGGCCGGCGAGATCCCGGCGTTGTTGAAGGCGATGTCGACGCTGCCGAGGTCGGCGGCGACGCCGTCGAAGAGGGCGTCGACGGATGCCTCGTCGGCGACGTTCACCTGTCGGAACACCCCGCCCACCTCGGTGGCGGCGGCCGTGCCGGTGGTCTCGTCGAGATCGGCGATGACGACGCGCGCGCCCTCGGCGGCGAAGCGGCGGGCGGTCGCGAGGCCGATGCCGCTGGCCCCGCCGGTGATGATGGCGACGCGGTCGCGCAGGCGCTGGGTGAGGTCGATGGTCATGAGCTGTGGTTCCTTATGCGTGGGGGTGGAGGGGGGAGGAGGGGTCACTCGGTGGCGTAGAACACGTTCTTCACCTCGGTGAAGTGCTCGGCGGCATCCGGACCGAGCTCGCGGCCGAGCCCGGACGCCTTCATGCCGCCGAAGGGCGTCGCGTAGCGCACCGACGAGTGCGAGTTCACCGACAGCACGCCGCTGCGCACTCCCCGGGACACCCGGATGCCACGGCCCAGGCTCTCGGTCCAGATCGACCCCGCGAGACCGTAGGCGGTGTCGTTGGCCAGGCGGATGGCATCCGCTTCGTCGTCGAACGGCAGGACGGCGAGAACGGGACCGAAGACCTCGTCGCGCGCGATGCGGTCGCCGGGCTGGGCGAGCACCACGGCGGGCGCGAACCAGAAGCCGTCGCCCTGGGGCGCGGAGCCGCGGAACGCGACGTCGACCCCGTCGAGGAAGCCCTCGACGGTGGAGCGGTGGGATGCCGAGATGAGCGGCCCCATCTGGGTCGACTCGTCGTGCGGGTCGCCCACCTTCCACGCGGCAACAGCGGGTTCGAGCATCTCGAGGAAGCGGTCGAACACACTCCGCTCGACGAGGAGGCGGCTGCGGGCGCAGCAGTCCTGGCCGGCGTTGTCGAAGACGGACCCCGGCACCCCGGCCGCGGCCTTCTCGAGATCGGCGTCGGCGAAGACGATGTTCGCGCTCTTCCCGCCCAGCTCGAGGGTCACGGGCTTGAGCAGGCGCGCGCACCCGGCGGCGACCTCGGTGCCCACCTCGGTGGACCCGGTGAAGACGACCTTGTGCACGTCGGGGTGCGAGACGAACCGCTGGCCGACGACCGAGCCCGACCCCACGATCACCTGGAACAGTCCCTCCGGGAGACCTGCTTCGAGGGCTAGCTCCCCGAGACGCACGGCGGTCAACGGCGTGAGTTCGGCGGGCTTGAGCACCACGGCGTTCCCCGCGGCGAGCGCGGGAGCGAAGCCCCACGCGGCGATCGTCATGGGGAAGTTCCACGGCACGATGATCCCGACGACCCCGTAGGGCTCGTGGTAGGTCACATCGAGCCCGCCGGCGACCGGGATCTGCGACCCGATCAGGCGTTCCGGCGCGCCGGCGTAGTAGTTGAGCACCTGGGCGACGTGCTGCGCCTCCCACCGGGCCGAGCCGATCGGGTGCCCGGAATTGCGCACCTCCAGGGCGGCGAGCTCCTCGACGTGGGCCTCGACGACCCGTGCGAAGGCGCGCAGGGCGTCGGCGCGCGCGACGGGGGCCAGTGCCGCCCACGCGCGCTGTGCGCGCACGGCGTCGGCGACGGCGGCATCCACCTGGTCGATCTCGGCGCGCTCCAGCGTGGTGATCGGCGAGCCCGTGGAGGGGTCGATGACGGTGAAGGTGCTCATACGGGGACTCCCTGGTGCTCGGAGGACGGAGTAGCGGCGGGCGCGGGGGTCTCGACGCGCGAGGCCCGGTAGCGTGCCGCGGCGGCGACGAGTCCGAGGAACAGCCGCCGGTCTTCGGCGTTCTCCTCCGGATGCCACTGCACGGCCACGAGGTAGTCCTCGCCCGGCAGCTCGACGGCCTGCACGAGACCGTCGTCGGTGCGCGCCGTCACGACGAGGCCCTCGCCCACCCGATCGACACCCTGGTGGTGGTAGCTGTGGACCGTGAGCGCTCCGGCCCCGACGAGGCCGGCGAGGCGGGTGTCGGCATCCACGTCGACGACGTTCTCGGCGAAGACGCCGCCGCCGATCCGGTACCGCTCGGTGCCGAGGGCCTCGGGCAGGTGCTGGTGCAGCGTCCCGCCCATCGCGACGTTGATGAGTTGCAGCCCGCGACAGATGCCGAAGACCGGGATGCCGCGCTCCCGGGCTCCCGCCAGAAGGGCCAGCTCCCACGCGTCGCGGTCCGCGCGAGCGGGGTCGGTCAGCGGGTGCCGCTCGGCGCCATAGAGCTCCGGCTGCACGTCGAGGCCGCCGGTGAGGATGAGCCCGTCGAGACCGTCGAGCACCGCGGCCGCGGCCTGCTCGGGACGCGGTTGCGGCGGCAGGAGCACGGCGGTGGCGCCCGAGGCGGTGACGGAGTCGAAGTACTGCTGCGGGAGGAACGCCGCGCGCACGTCCCAGACGCCCTGCTTCGCGCGCTCCAGATAGGTCGTCAGCCCCACCACGGGGGTTCTGCTCGGATCAGAGGCGTTCGAAACCACGCACTCGCTCCCAATCGGTCACGGCGGCATCGAAGGCCTCGACCTCGATGCGCGCCTGGTTCAGGTAGTGCTCGACGACGTCGTCGCCGAAGGCTGTGCGGGCGATCGTCGACTCCGAGAAGAGTCGCGCCGCCTCGCGGAGGGTCGTCGGCAGGGTGTCCACGCCGGAGGTGTAGGCGTTGCCCGTGAGCGGGGCGGGCAGCGGGAGCTCGTTCTCGATGCCGTGCAGCCCACCCGCGATGATCGCGGAGATCGCCAGGTAGGGGTTCACGTCCCCGCCCGGCACCCGGTTCTCGACGCGCAGAGACGAGCCGTGGCCCACGACGCGCAACGCGCAGGTGCGGTTGTCGACACCCCACGCGATGCCGGTGGGGGCGAAGGAACCGAGAGCGAAGCGCTTGTAGGAGTTGATGGTGGGGGCGTAGAGCAGCGTGAACTCGCGGAGGGTGGCCAGGATGCCGGCGATCCAGTGCTCCATGAGAGGGCTGAAGCCGTGCTCCCCCTCGCCCGCCATCACGGCCGATCCGTCGTCGCCGCGGACGGAGAGGTGGATGTGGCAGCTGTTGCCCTCGCGCTCGTTGAACTTCGCCATGAAGGTCAGCGACTTGCCGTGACGGTCGGCGATCTCTTTCGCGCCGTTCTTGTAGATCGTGTGGTTGTCGGCCGTCTCGAGGGCTTCGGCGTAGCGGAAGGCGATCTCCTGCTGGCCGTAGTTGCACTCGCCCTTCACGCCCTCGCAGTACATGCCGGCGCCGTCCATGCCGACGCGGATGTCGCGCAGCAGCGGCTCGAGCCGTGTGGTGGCGAGCAGGTTGTAGTCGACGTTGTAGTCGGTCGAGGCGCGCAGGCCCGTGTAGCCCTTCGCCCACGCCTCGCGGAACGAGTCGTCGAAGACGATGAACTCCAGCTCCGTGCCCGCGTAGGCGGCCAGCCCCCGCTCGGCCAGGCGGGCGCGCTGGGCGTTCAGGATGCCGCGCGGCGAGGGCGCGACGTGCTCACGGTCCTCCCACGCGAGGTCGGCCATGACCAGAGCGGTCCCCTGCTGCCAGGGCACGCGCCGAAGGGTGTCGAGATCGGGCACGAGCAGCATGTCGCCGTAGCCCTTGTCCCAGCTCGACATCGCGTAGCCGTCGACGGTGTTCAGGTCCACGTCGACCGAGAGCAGGTAGTTGCACGCTTCGGCGCCGTGGGGCAGCACCTCGTCGCGCCAGAACCGGGCGGCGACGCGCTTGCCGACGAGGCGACCCTGCGCGTCGGGGAACGCCACGATGACCGTGTCGATCTCGCCGCTGTCGATCGCGGCATCCAATTCTGCGGTGGTGAGATTGCCCGCCATGGTCTCCCTCTCGGGTGCTCGTCGTCCCCGTGTACGGAGGACGTAACGAGGAACTTACACGTCAAAGGTAGACAGGTCGACCAATAGAAGGCCATGATTTCCCGCAAGGCGAGCCCGCCGCCTGCCCGCATCCCTCTGGAGGTCTCATGTCCACCTCGAGCAGTTCCCGCAAAAAGGTCGCCGGCGCCACCTATACGGCGACGGATTCCACCTACTTCGAGAAACGCACCCTGAAACGCTCGGCCGGCGTCTGGGGCCTGTGGGGCCTCGCCGTCGCCGCCGTCATCTCGGGCGACTTCTCGGGGTGGAACTTCGGGATCGCCAACGCCGGCTTCGGCGGCATGCTGATCGCCTTCGTCGTCCTCGTGATCATGTACTACGGACTCACCTTCTCGATCGGCGAGATGGCGGCCGCGATGCCGCACACCGGCGGCGCCTACTCGTTCGCCCGCTCCGCGATGGGACCGTGGGGCGGCCTGGCGACGGGTCTCGCCGAGACCATCGAGTACGTCGCCACCACCGCCGTGGTCGTCTACTTCTCGGGCCAGTACGCCGACTCGGCGCTCGAACTGCTGACGGGGGTGAGCCTGCCCTCGTTCGTCTGGTGGATCATCCTGTACGCCGTCTTCATCGGCCTCAACGCCGCCGGCGCGAACATCTCGTTCGGCTTCGCGATCGTCGTCTCGGTCATCTCCATCGGCATCATCGTGGTCTTCGGCATCATGTCACTGGCCACCGGCGCCTTCGACTGGGGTTCGCTGTGGAACAGCGTCCCCGACCCGGGCCAGTCGGAGTTCCTCCCCCACGGCGTCGGCGCGATCCTGCTCGCGCTGCCCTTCGCGATGTGGTTCTTCCTCGGCATCGAGGAGCTCCCGCTCGCGGCGGAGGAGTCGCACAACCCCGCGCGCGACATCCCCCGCGCCGGCCTGTGGGCGCGCGGCACCCTCATCGTCACGGGACTCATCGTCCTGTTCCTGAACACCGGCGTGCTCGGCGCCGACGTGACCGGCTCGTCGGTCGAGCCCCTGCTCGACGGCTTCCGCGCGATGGTGGGCGATCAGGCCGCCGCGCTGCTGTCGCTCCTCGCGCTGATCGGCCTCCTGGCATCCCTCATGGGCATCATGTTCGCCTACGGCCGCAACATGTACTCGCTCTCGCGCGCGGGGTACTACCCGCGGTGGCTCTCGCTGACCGGGGCCCGCAAGACCCCGTGGGTCGCTCTCGTCTTCGGCGCCGTCCTCGGTTTCCTCGCGCTGGTGATCGTGCAGGCGGCCGGCGGCGACGCCAGCCCCGCCGGGGCGATCGTGCTGAACATCGCGGTGTGGGGGGCGGTGCTCGCGTACTTCCTGCAGATGGTCTCGTTCATCGTCCTGCGCAAGAAGTTCCCGAACGCCGTGCGTCCCTACAAGAGCCCGTGGGGCCTGTTCGGCGCCTACTCGGCGGCGATCATCGCCGCGGTCGTGTTCTTCGGCCTCCTGCTGAACCCGGCGTACCTGCTCGCGATCGTCGCGATCATCGTGGTCTACGCCGTGATCTTCATCGCCTTCGCGATCTACGGCCGTCATCGCCTCGTGCTGTCGCCCGAGGAGGAGTACGCCCTGTCCGGCGGTCTGCACGGCGACCCGCAACAGGAGGGGTACGACGCCATGGAGGGCGAGGTGTTCGGGGACACGCGGTCCTGAGACATGGCGGAGGGGCGGATGCCATGGCATCCGCCCCTCCGTGATTCTCACCCCGGGGTCACTGCAGGATGAACGAGGCCGTTCCGGTGGACGGGATGCCGCCGATCGACACGCTCAGGTGATAGGTCGCGCCGCCGCCGGGAGCGAAGGCGCGCTCGCTGTCGCACGAGCCGACAGACGAACGGGTGCGGTCCCAGGTGAGCGGCGCGGAGCTCGTGACGGTCTGCCCGGCCGCGAGGGTGACCTCCATGTCGCTCGGCTCCGACTGGCAGTCGGTGGAACGCCACCAGACGTCGGAACCGCTGGTCACGGTGAACGACTGGGCGCTCGTGCCCACGTTCATCGTGCAGGGGCTCGCACTGGAGTTCGTCAGCCGGATGGACAGCTGCGGGTTCTCACCCTGCGCGTACTCGCTCTTGTCGGAGAGCGCTTCGACCTTGATGTCGGCGGGCGTGCATTCCGCGGGACCGTCCGACGCGTTCGCGGTGGGGGTCGGGTCGGGGGTGGCCGCCGGGGTGGTCGCATCGGCCGCCGAAGTCGGCGAGGCGGCGGGGGCGGAGGCGACAGGGGCGGGCGCGCTGTCGGAGGCGGGAGCGGATCGCCAGGGCGGAGCCACGACGAGCCACACGACGAGGCCGATCACGAGCAGCGCGAGGAGCGCGGCGGCGAGACGGCGACGACGGTAGACCGCCGGGGACTGCCTCCGCCTGCGGGGGGCATCGGTCATCGTTCCAGCGTATGCGGCCTCGCTGTGCCCTCAGCCCACGGCACGCTCAGAGCTGCTTGAGCATCCGCGTGTTGCCGAGGGTGTTGGGCTTCACGTGCGCCAGGTCGAGGAACTCGGCCACACCCTCGTCGGGACTGCGCACGAGCTGCGAGTACACGTCGGGGTCGACGACCTGCTCGCCGATCTCGGCGAAGCCGCGACGCGTGAAGAAGTCGACCTCGAAGGTGAGGCAGAACAGTCGCGAGACGCCCAGCTCGCGCGCCCGATCCTCGAGCGTCTCCACGATCGCCCGGCCCACGCCGTGGTGCAGCCAGTCGTCGTGCACGATGAGCGTGCGGATCTCACCGAGGTCCTCCCACATCACGTGCAGGGCCCCGCAGCCGATGACGACACCGTCGGCTTCGGCGACGACGAACTGCTGCACCGAGCCGTAGAGGACCACGAGGTCTTTGCCCAGCAGGATGCGCTTCTGCACGAAGGGCTCGAGCAGTTCGTGGATACGTCGGACGTCGGCGGTCGCGGCGGGGCGGACGACGAACGGCGCGGGAGAGGTCATCGAACCAGCGTACGCCGCAACGCAGAAGGGACCTGGATGCCATGGCATCCAGGTCCCTGTCTGTTACGCGTCAGCTGCCCGCGAGCGTGTCGGGGGTCGCGGCGATCTCGCCGGCCGTCCCGACGCCGATCGCGACCTTCTCTCCGCGTGGCGCGGTGTCGAAGGTGAACTGTCCGTTCTCGACGCCGACCTTCACGTGGTCGCCCGACTCGAGCTCGCCGTGCAGGATCTTCTCGCTGAGACGGTCCTCGACCTCGCGCTGCATGGCGCGGCGCAGAGGACGCGCACCGAGGGTGGGGTCGAACCCGATCTCGATGAGCTTGTCCTTCGCGTCATCCGACAGCTCCACCGTCATGTCGCGGTCGAGCAGACGGTCGGCGAGGCGCTTGACGAACAGGCCGACGATCTGACGGAGCTCGTCCTTGTTCAGCTGCGGGAAGACGATGACGTCGTCGACGCGGTTGAGGAACTCGGGCTTGAAGTGGCGCTTGAGCTCTTCGTCGACCTTGCCCTTCATGCGCTCGTACGAGGTCTGGGCGCTGCCCTCGACCTGGAAGCCCACGGGACCACCGGCGATCGCCGACGAACCGAGGTTCGTCGTCATGATGATCACGGTGTTCTTGAAGTCGATGACGCGGCCCTGACCGTCGGTCAGGCGACCCTCTTCGAGGATCTGCAGCAGCGAGTTGAAGATGTCGGGGTGGGCCTTCTCGATCTCGTCGAAGAGCACGACCGAGAACGGCTTGCGGCGCACCTTCTCGGTGAGCTGGCCGCCCTCTT